>OHXA01000002.1_pt1 | contig 213778 bp, 236 predicted proteins | sample 1579861 | NCBI WGS metagenome assembly OHXA01 (sample SAMEA3882538, study PRJEB24775) | human gut metagenome | biome: human-associated habitat; feature: intestine environment; material: feces | place: Netherlands | collected 2009/2010
TTCTATTTTTCATTCCAATCAAACGTCATTAAATAAAATTCAAGTGTTATAGTGGAAGCCAAAGCTTGGACACCATAATCATTTCTTACTGAACTGTAACCTTATGCATTTTTATTATTTTAAAAATTTTTAGAAAAACTTGAAATTTTATTTTATATAATGTATGATATCAAAGTATAGAGGTGAAATATGAAATCAAATTGGATTAAATATGTATTTATAATATTTATTGTTTTCATTTTAATTTTTGCGGTATATAAGATAAAAGAAGAAGAACAAAACAATCAAAATGAAACAGAAGTTACGAGTGGAGAAACCAAACAAATTAAGGAAATAAAATTAGGAATTGCAAGTTTGGATACAATAAATCCAATTCTAAGTAACAATAAAAATGTTCAAGATATATCTAAGTTAATATATGAACCTTTAGTAAATTTAACAGCAGATTATAAATCAGAAGCATGTTTGGCTAAAGAATGGGCAAAGCAAAGTGATAATTCATATTTAATTAAGTTAAGAGAAAATGTAAGATGGTCAAATGGTCAAAGATTTACATCAGCAGATGTAAGATTTACTATAGATAGATTAAAAGATACTCAAACAATTTATTCTGCAAATGTACAAGATGTAACAGGGGTAGATATTATAGACGACTATACTTTAAAGATTAACTTAGATAAGGAAATTCCGTTTTTTGAGTATAACTTAACTTTTCCTATATTATCAAAAGACTATTATGAGGGGGAAGATTTTTCTAGTACGAGCAAAAATTCTTCTCCAGTGGGAACTGGAGAATTTAAAATAACAGATGCGCAATCTTCTTATATAATATTAGAAAAAAACTCAAGCTGGTGGAATAAAGAAAAAGAAGTTGGATTAGAAAAGATAACAGTAAATTTATTTTCTTCAATAGGAGAATTATATAATAGTTTTAAAATAGGAAATTTAGATCTAATAGGGACGTCAAATGATAATTTGCAAGAATATATTGGAACAATTGGATATAGTTCAAAAGAAATAAAAGGAAGAGAACATACATTTTTAGCATTTAATACATCAAATTATTTCCTATCAAAGCAAGAGATAAGAAGAGCAATAGCATATTCAATTGACAAAACAAATATAACAGCTAGTGTTTTTAACAGTAAATATTATACAAGTAGTTTTCCTTTAGATTATGGAAATTGGTTGTGCCAAGAACAAGATTCTAGCAGTGGATATAATTTAGATCAAGCAAAACAAGTATTGGTTGATAATGGATGGTTTTATAAAAATAATTATTGGCAAAAAACAGAAAATTATAAAACACAAAAAATAGCTTTAAATTTGTTGGTAAAGTCTAGTGATGTGTCTAAATTATCAGTTGCACAAAACATTAAAGGACAACTAGAAAATCAGGGAATCAGAATTAATATAGTACAAGCATCTGATGAGCAATATAATAAGGCAATAGAGTCTAAAAATTATGATATAGCACTTTGTAGTATGTATGTATCACCAAGTCCAAATCTAGAGACATTTTTTGGCGAAGGGAATTTAGCAAATTATTCAAATGAAGAAGTTACCGATATTATGAATCAAGTAAAAAATACAACTGATGAAAATATATTAAAAGAAAAATATAAAAGATTAATAGAGATTTATAAATCAGATGTGCCATATTTAAGTTTGTATAATAATAAATATACAATTGCTTATAGTTCAGAATTAGTAGGAGATTTAACACCTAATTGGTTTTATTTGTTTTATGGAATAGAAGGATGGTATAAATAAATTTATAGAAAACTATTGACAAAACAAAGTTTTGGTATATAATAAGTACATCAAACAAAAGTTCAAATAAGGAGGAGAAAATATGAGCGAAAATATAGAAAAGAAGAAAGCTCTTGAAATGGCAATGAGCCAAATAGAAAAACAATTTGGAAAAGGTTCTGTTATGAAATTAGGAGAATTTAAAGCAATGGAAATAGAAGCAATACCAACAGGTGCTCTAAGTTTAGACATTGCATTAGGAATAGGCGGAGTACCACGTGGAAGAATAATTGAGGTATTTGGACCAGAATCTTCTGGTAAAACAACATTAGCATTACATATTGTTGCTGAAGCACAAAAAATGGGAGGAGAAGCAGCTTTTATTGATGCAGAACATGCTTTAGATCCTGTATATGCAAAAAAATTAGGAGTTGATATAGACAACTTAATTGTATCCCAACCAGATACAGGAGAACAAGCTTTAGAAATTACAGAAAGTTTAGTAAGAAGTGGTGCTTTAGATGTTATTGTAGTAGATTCTGTTGCAGCATTAGTGCCAAAAGCTGAAATAGATGGAGATATGGGAGATTCTCATATGGGACTTCAAGCAAGATTAATGTCGCAAGCATTAAGAAAATTAGCAGGTGCAATTAATAAATCAAAAACAGTTTTAATTTTTATTAATCAATTAAGAGAGAAAATAGGAGTTATGTTTGGAAATCCTGAAACAACTACAGGAGGTAGAGCATTAAAGTTTTATGCATCTGTTAGAATGGATATAAGAAGAATAGAAAATATTAAACAAGATGGAGAAGTAAAAGGAAATAGAGTACGTGTAAAAGTAATAAAAAATAAAGTTGCACCACCATTTAGAGAAGCTGAATTTGATATCGTATATGGACAAGGTATTTCAAAAGAAGGAAATATTTTAGATATGGCTGTAAATTTAGATATTGTTGAAAAAGCAGGTTCATGGTTTAGCTATAACGGAGAGAGAATTGGACAAGGTAGAGAAAATGTAAAAAAATACTTAAAAGAAAATCCAGAAATGTTAGAAGATATTGAAGAAAAAGTAAGAGAAAATTTTGCAAAAGCATTCGAACAAAGTTTAGGAGAAGATCTTCCAAGCAAAGAGGATGAAGAAGAGTAAATATTAAAAATTGTACTACTGTACTTTTAAAACACAAACTCTAATAAAAGAAAGGTGAAATATGTATACTGTAGAAGAATTTGATAAAGAAAAAACCAAAGTATTAAGATATATATTATATAAAAAGAGAACAGAAAATGAAGTGAGAACAAAATTCCAAAATACAGTAGAAGAAAATTTACTAGATGATATTATAGAGTATTTAAAAGAAGCCGGTTATATTAATGATAGAGATTATATTGAAAGAACAATAAATAATTTCATTTCTTTAAAAAATTTATCTATAAGAGAAATAAAATATAAATTATTAGCAAAAGGATTAAGTAAAACATATATAGAAGATTATATTTATGAGAATAAAGATGAATTAGAAGAATATGAAATAAAATCTGCAAAAAATATAATATACAAAAAATCAACAGTAATGGAACATGAAGAAATAAAACAGTTTTTGTTAAAAAAAGGATATAAAATAGAAAATATAAATAAAGCAATAGAGTAAAAGAGGTAAGAAAATGGCAATATTAGCATTAGAAACACAGAAGTATGCAATAAAAATAGATAATTTTGAAGGACCACTTGATTTGTTATGTCATTTAATTGACAAAAATAAGATGAATATTTATGATATAAATTTAAGTGAAATAACCGATCAATACATAGAATTTTTAAAAGAACAGGAAAAATTAAATTTAGAGATAGCTAGTGAATTTGTTGTCATGGCTTCTACTTTGCTATTTTTAAAATCAAAGAATCTTTTACCGAAACAAGAAGAAGAGGAAGAAGAAATTACAGAAGAAGAATTGATTAGAAGAATTATAGAGTATAAAAAATTCAAGGAAATTAGCAAGGTTTTAAGAGAAAAATATATAATTTTTTCTAATAGATATTATGGTTTTGAGGAGAAGATAGATTTACCAAAACAAAAATTAGAAAAGAAATATGATGAAGCAATAATACCAGAAATATATGAAAATTTAGTAGAAAAAAATAATGAGAAGATAAATCAAAATGCAAAAAATATAGAAAAAATAGCTATTACAGACAATTATACAGTAGCAAGTAAAGTAAGAGAAATGTTTAGGGTTTTAATTAAACAAAAAAGATTTGTGTTTAATAAATTATTTTCAATTAAAAAGCATAATAAACAAGAAGTAGTAACAGCTTTTTCTGGATTGTTAGAATTATCAAGAAGAAGTAAAGTAGAAACAATTCAAGAAGAATTATTTGGTGATATAACAGTAGAAAAAGTTAAGAAGGTAGCCAATTAATTATAAAAAATAAATAATAAACGATTAAAAAAGAAATTATTGGAAAAACTAATATTAAATCGTCTAAAAGGAGGCGAATATATTGGTTTTTCTTTTTTTTATTTCTGTTTTTATAATTTTTATTTGTATATTAATTTTTTCAAAAATAAGAATAGAAATAATCAATTTTAAATTTACATCTATGAGTGAGAAACATTTGAATGAAGATTATAAAATAATTATAAAATTACGTATATTTAGTAAATTTACAATAATTAAAATTATCCTAACAGAGAAAAAGTTAAAAAGATTAAATTTACAGCAAGAAGCAAAAATTATCAAAACAAGGATAATTGAAAACAAAAGTAAAATTGATAAAAAGATATTTAAAGTAATGAAAAAGATAAAAATTAATATAAAAAAAATTAATTTAAGTATTAATATTGGAACAGAAAATGCTAGTTTAACTGCATTGTTGGTAGCAATAATTTCTTCTATTACAGGGATTGTCTTCAGAAAAAGTATTATAGATAGTAAAAAGCAATCATTTAGAATAGTTCCTGTTTATATTAATAAGAATCTTATAAATATAGCTGTCTCAGGTATATTTGAAATAAAAATGATACATATTATAAATATAATGTATGTCTTAAATAAAAAAGAAGGAGTGAAGAAAAATGAACGAACATCCAATAGAAGGACTTATGACTACAGCTATGAATAGTATACAAGATATGATAGATGTAAATACTATTATAGGAGAACCAATTGAAACTTCAAACAATATTGTAATTATTCCGATATCTAAAGTGTCTTTTGGATTTGCTGCAGGAGGTAGTGAATTTAAAGGAGAAACAGTAGATGAATATACTAAAAGAGATAAAGAGGAAGCTATTCAATATAGATTGCCATTTGGAGGTGGCTCTGGAGCAGGAGTTACTATAAATCCAATTGCGTTTCTTGTTATACAATCTAATAATGTAAAACTTATGCCGGTTAATCATACGTCATCATTAGATAAATTATTAGATTATATGCCAGATTTAATTGAAAAAACTAACAATATGATGAATCGTTGCATGCAGGCAAAAAAGGAAGAAACACAAAAAATATTAAAAGAGATGCAAAGAAAACATGACAAAAATATGAAAAAACAACAAGAAGATAAAAAGGAAATAGAAAGAAAAATAGAAGAGGAAAATAAAAAAGTAATGGAGAATGAAAATAAAATAGAAAATGATATTAATTATGAATTTGAATATGATCAAACATTAGAGGATGAATAAAATTTAAAGTCAAACTTTATAGCTAAAATGCTTAAAAAGTTTGACTTTTTAAGTACCACAAAATATTGTTAAAAAAAATCATATAAATTTCACAGATTTAAGTTTCGGTTTTTTGCATTAAGAATTTAATAATTATTAAAGAACTGGTGAAATATGTATATTCGAGTATGTGTTTTACTTGTAAGTTGATTTAACTTCTTAATAAATCTATCCAAGAATAATAAATTTTTTTAGCCATAGAAAATAAATTAGTTTTTTCAACATTATTTTGAGCAACTATATTAATAGAAGACAATATTTTTCCATCTAGAGTAAATGTTATTTCACCGAGTTTTTGACCTTTAGATATAGGGGCAGATATATTTTCTTCAAATGTTAATGTTTGTTCTATATTTTTATCTTTACCTTTTTCTATTAAAGTACCTGCATCTGTTTCTAGGATAGCATCTACATTTGAAGGAACACCTTTATCTATAGAAATATTTTTTACTACATCACCTTTTTTTCCAAATTGCTTAAAAGAAAATGTATTAAAACCATAATCTAATAGTTTCTGAGCTTCTGAAAATCTAATTTTAGTAGAAGGTGCTTTCATAATAACGGCTATTAAAGATAATCCATCTCTAGTAGCACTAGCAGATAAATTGTATAAAGCAAGAGAAGTAGAACCAGTTTTTAATCCGGTTGCACCTTTATAAGTTCTAATTAATTTATTAGTATTAGAAAGACTAGATTTTCCGATTACGTAAAGTATCTGTCCAAATGGTAGTATAATTTGTTATTGTAGGATGATTAACTAATAATTCTCTTGACATCAAAGAAATATCATATGCTGAAGTCACATGTCCATCTTCATCTAATCCATGGCAATTTTTAAAGCAAGTATCATTCATTCCAAGTTCCTTTGCTTTGTCATTCATTAATTGAACAAATGCTTCTTCAGAACCAGCAATAAACTCTGACATAGCTACTACGCAATCATTTGCAGAATTAACACAAATAGCTTTTAACATTTCATCAACTGTTAAAGTTTCTCTAGGATCTAGCCAAATTTGTGAACCTCCCATAGAAGCAGCGTTTTCACTGCAAGGAACTGAATCGGTTAAAGATATCTTATTACTATCTAAAGCTTCCATAATAAGCAAAATACTCATTACCTTAGTAACAGATGCTGGACGTAATTGTTCATGTGCATTATGAGAATATAATACTTGACCAGTTGTTTGTTCAATTAAAATAGCGCTTCCAGATTCTAATGAAAGACTATTGCTTTCATCTACTTCTGAGTTAGTTTCTTTAACCTGTGAAGAATTATCATTCGTAGAATCATTTAATGAATTATTATTAGGAGACCATACATAAGTAGTTTCTTCACTGAAAACAGGTGTTGTAATGTAAAAACACATGGTAAATATTAAAAAAATAGAAATAAAAAATTTGTAAAATCGCATAAAAAATCCCTCCAATTGATATTAAAAATATATTCTAGTATATTTTTTAATATGCCAATAAAGGGAAATTTTAAAATTTAATTTATTGCAAGCTAATTAAAGTGGTTGTAACATTTTTTCCATCGGTTGAACAAGTAATTTTTATGTCGTGTCCGGAATTATTTCTAAATTTAAAATCATAACTACCATAGGCTACAGCTGCATCTTTTCCTTTTTGTACATAAGGAACCTTATTACTATGCTCATGTCTTTCTGTTACCACTAGACTTGAAACAGCTAATACTGCATTATATAAAGTACTGCTAACTTGACAATTACCTCCGGCCTAATCCTTTTTTCTTATTTCCATCTTTATCAAAAATATCAGCTTTTTGATATCCTTTAGCTGAGGTAGCTTGTCCAACAGTATTACAAAAAGAAAATGTTGAGCCGTTTTTTACAGTTGTGTTATTTAATGAGTTACAAGTAATTTTAATATTATTTTGTCTAGCAGAATCTTTTGAATAGATTTTAGTAGAAAAAGTAGCAAGCGTTTTTTCTACTGGGACTGATGAGCTATTAGAATTTGAATTAGTATTTACTGTTTCATTAGAATTTTTATTTTCAGATGTGTTATCACTTTCTTCAGAAGTTGTATTTTCAGGCGTATTATTGTTTTCGCCAGAAGAAGTATTATTAATTTCTTCTGTATTAGAAGTGTTACCGTTCTTCAGATTTATTTGTTGATGTTTTAGTAGCATCATAGTTATTTTTATCATTATTTTTAGGTTGGAAGAAAAAATAATAGCAAATTCCTCCAACAATTAAAAATATAATAATTATTACTAATATAATTAAATTTTTTTTCTTCATAAATATCACCAGTTTTAGTCTAACCAAAAAAAATAAATTTATTATATATAATTTTTAATTAAGTCATTTTTAAAAATTATAATTTTCTTAATGTTATGTTTTTAAAGCAAAAAAAAATCAAAAGGAATTGCAAAAAGATATAAGAAGATATTTTGATAAAATTAATAATTTATATGAATTTTTAAGTGATTTCAATAATAAAATTGCAATATTATGTAAAATGTGGTATATTATTAATAAGTACTTGTTGAAAGGGACTTTGTATAAATATAGGAGGCAATAAAATGAAAATTAAAATCTTTACATCAAGTGAGAGCCCAGAATTTGCAGTTCGGAAAGCTAATCGGTTTATAAGAAACCTATATGAAAAAGGATTCGAAGCTATGCAAGTTAAAATAAGTGAGACAAATGATTTTTGGGATGGATATGGTCAATATACATTGAAAGTATGGTATGAAGCAAAAGAAAAGGCCATCTTACGAAAAATTAATTTTGTGGATCACTATGAATCTCAACAAGATGCTTTTAATGAGTTAGAAAACATATCGGATAGCGAATATGTGGATATAGACATTTTCGAATGTAACTCATTTTGGGCTGGTAAAGAAGTCTCTGGAGTTGTATTATTTTAGAATTCCAAAAAACAAGGTAAAGAGTGTTCCTAAATAGGATACCCTCTTTATCTTGTTTTTTATAAATAAGATTTAATCTAGATTTAGGTCAAGTTTTTAGACGCATTTGTACATATTGAAAACATTATACTAAATATGTTTATCTTGTCCATGAATTTTTAAACGATTGCAATACAAATATTGACAATTTATAAAAATAAAAGTATAATTAATATGCAAACTAAAAAAAGGAGAAAAAGGATATGCTTGCAAAATATTGGAAAAAGATAGGAATGCTAATATTAATAATAGCATGTGTATTTAATATAATGAGTAAATTAGTAAATAAATTATCTTTAAACAAAGAAATGATATATTCAGCAGAATTTATGTATAATCAAGAAGAAAAAAACCAAACAAAATAATTTGAAAGACTTGAAAAAAATTAATAAATATGCTATGATAAAAAACAGTCATGTTATTTAAGTCAAGAAAGAGGTGAACATAGATGAAAACAGAGATACAACCACAATACAACCAAACAACTATTACATGCGCATGTGGTAATGTTTTAGAAGTTGGGTCAACTAAAAAAGATTTAAAAGTAGATGTATGCTCAAAATGCCATCCATATTGGACAGGTAATTTAAGACAAGAAACAGCTGGAGGTAGAGCAGATAAATTTAAGAAAAAATATGGTCTTGCATAAGACAGAAATAAGGATAAAAGTAAAAAAAGCTTTTATCCTTATTTTTTTCTTGCAAAATCCGACAAAATGTAATAAAATAAAAAAGCAAAATAATGACTTTAGATTAAATAAGGAGGGCTAAATGGACACATCAAGCGAAATAAAATTACAAGAAGAATATATAAAGAAAGTAAAAAAAATAAATCAAGATAAAAATTTAAAATATACCATTTTAACAATGGGGTGCCAATTAAATGAAAATGATTCAGAAAAGTTATGTGGTATGTTAGAAAAAATGGGATATACAAAGACAGAAAAACAAAATGACGCAGATTTGGCATTATTCAATACATGTTGCGTTAGAGAAAATGCTGAAGATAAATTATTTGGAAAATTGGGAGAATTAAAAAGACTAAAAGAACAAAAAGGAATTATTATTGCAATTGGTGGATGTATGATGCAAGAAAAACATATAACAGACAAAATAAAAGAAAGTTATCCATTTGTTGATATTTTATTTGGAACACATACACTACACAAATTTCCAGAAGATTTATATAAAGTAATTGAAGAAAAGAGAAAATTAGAAGATATACTTGATATTGATGGAAAAATTTATGAAGGATTACCAATAAAAAGAGACAGTAAGATAAAAGCTTCTGTAACTATTATGAATGGATGTAATAATTTTTGTAGTTATTGTATTGTCCCTTATGTTAGGGGAAGAGAAAGAAGTAGACAGCCACGTGACATTATAGAGGAAGTAAAAAAATTAGCTAAAGAAGGATATAAAGAAATTACATTATTAGGACAAAATGTAAATTCATATTTAAGAGTTGAGCGTGAAAAAAATATTCCATTTGAAGAATATCAAGGAGTAAATTCTTTTGCTACATTACTTAGAGCAATAAATAAAATAGATGGAATTGAAAGAATTAGATTTATATCACCACATCCAAAGGATTTTACAGATGATGTAATAGAGGCAATAGCAGATTGTGAAAAAGTTTGTAAATTAGTTCACTTACCACTTCAATCTGGAAATACAAAAGTATTAAAAGAAATGAATAGGAAATATACAAAAGAACAATATTTAAATTTAGTAGAAAAAATGAAAAATAAAATACCAAATTTAACATTATCTACTGATATTATTGTAGGATTTCCAGGAGAGACTGATGAAGAATTTGAAGATACTTTAGAAGTAGTAGAAAAAGTAAGATTTGAACAAGTCTATATGTTTATTTATTCAAGAAGAGTTGGTACACCTGGTGATAAGATGCAAAATCAAATTCCAGAAGATATAAAACATAAAAGATTTGATAAGCTAAAGGCTTTAGTTGAAAGTCAGATAGAAGAAAATAATAACAAATATATTGGTACAACACAAAAAATATTAGTAGAAGGAGAAAGCAAGAATAATTCTAATATGCTATCTGGAAGAACAGAGAGTAATAAAGTAGTTATTTTTGAGGGCTCAAAAGAGCTAATTGACAAAATAATAAATATTAAAATTATTTCACAACATATGTGGTATTTAAAAGGTGAGATATTAAAATAGTTTAAATAAAAAGATTTATTAAAATTTTAGGTTTAAAAACTAAAAAATATAATTGTAAAGAAAGGAAATAAAAAATGGCAGAATTTTCACCTATGATGCAGAGGTACCTTGAAACAAAAGAAGAATATAAAGATTGTATCCTATTTTATCGTTTAGGGGATTTTTATGAGATGTTTTTTGAAGATGCAATTACAGCATCTAGAGAATTAGAATTGACATTAACGGGAAAGGATTGCGGACAAGAAGAAAGAGCTCCTATGTGTGGAATTCCGCATCATGCTGCAGAAATTTATGTTTCGAGATTGATTAACAAAGGATATAAAGTTGCAATATGTGAACAATTAGAAGATCCAAAAACAACTAAAGGAATTGTAAAAAGAGGTGTTATTAGAGTTGTAACACCAGGTACATTAGTTGAGAGTAATATGTTGGAAGAAAGAAAAAACAACTATATTATGTCTATATATAAAACAGGAATATATTTTGGAATAAGCATATGTGATATCTCTACAGGAGAATTTTATTCTGCAGAAATTAAAGACAACAATAACTTTCCAATATTATTAGATGAAATTGCAAGATATACACCATCAGAGTTAGTAATAAATTCTATGATGGCTAATTGTTTAGATGAAATGAACAAAATTAAAGAAAGATTTGAAAATGTGTATATAACAAAGTTTAATGATAAATTTTTCTCAGAAGAATTAAATAATGTAAATTTAAGATTTAATGTAGTAGATAATAATGAAAGAAAAATTGAGAATTTAGCTGAGAAAAAATTAGCATTAAGTTCAATAAATGCATTAGTTCAATATATAGAGGACACACAAAAAACAAGTTTAGATCATATTAATAAAATAACAATATATAATCTTTCAAAATATATGGCTTTAGATATTAATGCTAGAAGAAATCTAGAAATAACAGAAAAAATGAGAGATAAATCTAAAAAAGGAACTTTACTTTGGGTACTTGATAAAACTTCTACTTCTATGGGAGGAAGGTTATTAAGAAGATGGTTAAATGATCCACTAGTGGATGTGGATGAAATAAATAGAAGATTAAATGCAGTAAAAGAATTAAAAGACGATATTATTCTAAGAGGCGAGGTAATAGAAAATCTTAAAAAGGTATATGATATTGAAAGACTTGCGGGAAAAATGGCCTATGGAAATGCTAATGCTAGAGATATGGTTACATTAAAAAATTCTTTATTTAAATTGCCAGAAGTAAAGCAAATATTGAAAAATTGTAAATCAGATTTACTTAAAGGATTATATGAAAAATTAGACGAACTTCAAGATATATATCAATTAATAGAAAAATCAATTGTAGAAGATCCACCTATGACAATAAAAGATGGTGGAATAATCAAATTAGGATATGATGAAGAAATTGATAAATTAAAAACAGCGCAAACAGAAGGAAAAACATGGCTTGTTCAATTAGAAGCAGAAGAAAAAGAAAAGACAGGAATTAAGAATTTAAAAATTGGTTTTAATAAGGTTTTTGGATATTTTATTGAAGTAACTAAATCTTATTTAGATCAAGTACCAGATAGATTTATAAGAAAACAAACATTAACTAATGCTGAAAGATATATAACAGAAGATTTGAAAAACTTAGAAAATCAAATATTAGGAGCAGAGGAAAAGGTAATAAATCTTGAATATAATGCATTTGTTGAAATTAGAGAAGAAATATCTAAAAATGTAACAAGACTTCAAACAACGAGTGAAGTTATTTCAAGTTTAGATGTATTAACATCTTTTGCGCAGGTTGCAGAAGATTTTAATTATTGCATGCCTGTAGTAGATTCATCAGGAACAATTGATATAAAAAATGGTAGACATCCTGTTATAGAAAAGATATTAGGTGAGGGAATTTTTGTTGAAAATGATACATTTTTAGACAAAGGAGATAATAGACTATCTATTATTACAGGTCCTAATATGGCAGGTAAATCTACATATATGAGACAAGTTGCATTAATTACTTTGATGGCTCAGTGTGGAAGTTTTGTACCAGCTGAATCAGCTAATATTGGAGTTGTAGATAAAATTTTTACAAGAGTAGGGGCATCAGATGATTTAAGTATGGGACAAAGTACATTTATGGTAGAGATGATGGAAGTAGCGACTATATTAAAAGAAGCAACACCTAATAGTTTGGTTATATTAGACGAAATAGGAAGAGGAACTTCAACATATGACGGATTATCTATTGCTTGGGCAGTAGCGGAATATATTGCAGATAAACAAAAATGTGGAGCTAAAACTTTATTTGCTACTCATTATCATGAATTGACTGAATTAGAAAATAAAATAGAAGGAATTAAAAATTATTCAATAGCAGTTAAAGAAAAAGGAGAAGATATTATTTTCTTAAGAAAAATTGTAAGAGGTGGAACAGATGAAAGCTATGGAATTCATGTGGCTAGATTAGCAGGAGTTCCAAAAGTGGTAACACAAAAAGCAAATGAAATCTTACGTTCTTTAGAAAAAAAGAACATATTAACAGGAAAAAAACAAGATAAAAAGCAGGTAGAAGGTCAATTTGATATGTATAATTATAAATTAGCAGAGATTGCACATGAAATTGATAAAGTTAATTTAAATGAATTAACACCTATAGATGCTTTAAATACATTGGTTCGTATAAAAGAAAAAATGAAATAATTCTTGACAAAAATACATAAAAATAATAAAATATGTATGCTGAATAAGCAAAAAAGCAACACATATATAGTGTTGTCTTTTTATTGCGAAAAATACACAAAAGGAGGAAATAAAAATGGAAAAAGAAGAAAATATTTTAGGATATGAAAAAATAGGAAAATTAATTCGCAAATTTTCAATACCATGTATAATATCATTATTAGTAAATTCTCTATATAATATAGTTGACCAAATTTTTATTGGATGGGGTGTTGGATATTTAGGAAATGGTGCAACAAATGTTGTATTTCCACTAACTATGATATGTCTAGCATTTGCATTAATGTTTGGAGATGGAGCATCTGCTTATTTAAGCCTTAAGTTGGGGCAAAAGAAAAATGAAGAAGCTGCAAAAGGAATTGGAAATGGTATTAGTTTATCAGTGATAATATCTATAATTTTATTTACTATTATAGAATTATTTTTACCAACATTATTAAATGTATTTGGTTGTACAGATGAGTTTATGAGTTATGCTTTATCTTATGGACGAATTATAGGAGTGGGTTTACCATTTATGATAATAGGAACTACTTTAAACTCTATGATAAGAGCAGATGGAAAACCAAAATATGCTATGACATCTATGGTCATAGGAGCAATTTTAAATGTTATTTTAGACCCTATTTTTATTTTTGCTTTTAAAAAAGGAGTAGAAGGAGCAGCTATAGCAACTGTAATTAGTCAAATAGTAACATTTGTTATAAATATTTTATATATTAAAAAATTCCAGTCAATTAAATTAAATAAAAAATCATTTAAACTTAAATTAAATATAGCATTAAAAGTATCTGCACTTGGAATTAGTAGTTTTATAACACAAATGAGCATTGTTTTAGTTATAGCATTTGAGAACAATTTATTAAAGAAATACGGAGGAGAATCAAAATTTGGTTCAGAAATACCAATAACAGTATTAGGAATTGTTATGAAAATAAGTCAAATATTAAATAGTATTATTATTGGAATTTCAGCAGGAGCACAACCGATTTTAGGATATAATTATGGAGCTAGAAAGTTTGAACGAGTTAAAGAAACACTAAAAATAGTTTTAGGATTAAGTGTTATAATTAGTACAATAGCATTTATATTATTTCAAACAATACCAGATAAATTAATTTCAATCTTTGGTAGTGGAGATGAAAATTATATGGAATTTGCTTGTATTGCTTTTAGAACTTATTTAATGTTGTGTATTTGTAATGGAATACAAATACCTTCAGGAATATTCTTCCAAGCAATAGGAAAAAGTATAAAGAGTGCAATATTATCATTATCTAGACAAGTGTTGTTTTTAATACCTGCTATGGTAGTGTTTGGGCATATGTTTGGAATACAAGGAGTTTTATATTCAGGACCTTTTGCAGATGGATTAGCCTTTATTATAGCTAGTATATTATTGATTAATGAAGTAAGAAAGTTAAAAAACGGTACTGAAAAAAATATAAGAAATAAGAAAGTAGATACTAACATAAATAATAATGAAAATAAACATATTATAATTACATTATCTAGAGAGTATGGTTCAGGAGGAAGATATATAGGAAAATTAGTTGCTGAGAAACTAGGAATTAAACTTTATGACAAAGAATTCATTACTGAAATTGCTGAAGAAACAGGACTATCTGAAGAATATATTAAAGAAAATGAACAAAAGAGAGAAAATTTATCAATATTAAACAATGGTTACTATTTTGGATTGAATAATGCAGATGAATTATTTATTAAAGAATCAAAGCTAATAAAAAAAGTAGCTGATGAAGAATCTTGTGTTATTGTTGGAAGATGTGCTGATTATATTTTAAGAAATAGAGAAGATGTTCTAAAAATATTTGTTTATAGTGACATGGAAAATAAAATAGAAAGAGCAACTAAGTTTTATGGGCTAAATAAAGAAAGTGCTAAAAAAGAAATTAATAGAATTGATAAGCTAAGAGCAAATCATTATAAATATTATACAGAAAACGATTGGAGAGATAGTTCAAATTATGATATTTGTATAAATAGTGATGCTTTGGGAGTGGAAAGGGCATCAGAAATAATTTGTGATATAGTAAATAACAAAGTAACTGTATCATAAAACCAAAATAAAGCTAAGAAAGTATATCAAATAATGGAAATTTTTTGATATACTCCTTAGCTTTTTATTGTATTTTATTATATTTTCTCAATTATTTAATTTCTCTTTTTTATATAAGAAAAAATTACCATTGATTATATAAAATAATATATATTACAATTCTATTAGGAGGGATTTTATGAGATTTATAAAATATAAGGGAAAAGAAATTCTAAGAAAAGAGTTAAAAGGATGTTATAAATTTTTTATTAAAGAATCAAATTGTAATGAAAATAGTAAAGGCTATGGATTAATTAGAGATAAGAGTAAGCTAGAACCAGAAGTCGCAAGTATAGCATCAGTAGGTTATGGATTTGCAGCATTAGTAATAGGAGTTGAAAGAAACTGGATTACATATAAAAAAGCTTTTGAGAGAACTAACAAAACATTAGATACATTTTTAAATAATATGGAATCTACAAATGGATTTTTTTATCATTTTATTAATATGAAAACGGCTCAAAGAGAATGGAAATCAGAAGTTTCTATCATAGATACGGCAATATTTATTTGTGGAGCTCTTCTTGCAGGAGAATATTTTGGAGGTGAAATTAAAGAAAAGGCAGAAACACTTTACGAGAGAATAAATTGGAATTGGTATACAGACAAAAGCGTTAATCAATTTTATATGGGATATTCTAAAGAAAAAGGTTTTTGGGGACATTGGGATATGTATGCAGAACAATTGATGTTATATGTTTTAGGAGTAGCTTCACCAACATATGCAATAGATAAAATTATGTATGATTCGATAAAAAAAGAAAAAATGGATTATTTAAAAATAAAAGATATAGTTTATACATACGGAGGAACCTTATTTACATATCAATATTCACATGCTTGGATTGATTTTAGAGGACTAAAAGATAAAAACGGAATAGATTGGTTTGATAATTCAATAAAAGCAACACTTGCAAATAGAGAGTATTGTATAAATAATGCTAATAAATTTAAAACTTTTAATGAAAATTCATGGGGATTAACTGCATGTGTAGGACCAAAAGGGTATTCAGGCGGATTTGGAGCGATGCCAGCACTCTCTGATTTAGAAGAACAAAATGATGGAACAATTTCTCCTTGTGGCGCATTAGGTTCAATAGTGTTTACACCAGAATTTAGCATAAAAGCAATAGAAAATTACTATAATAATTTTCCAAAACTTTGGTGCAAATATGGTTTTAGAGATGCTTATAACTTAGATGTTGATAAAACTTGGTATTCAGAAGAATGTATAGGAATAGATAAAGGAATTTCCATGATTATGATTGAAAATTATTTTACAGGACTTATTTGGAAATATTTTATGAAAAATAAATATATAAAAAATGGATTAGAAATATTAGGATTTACAAAAGAAAGAGAGGTAGTAGGAGTATGAAAGATGAAAAATTGTATGAACTATTAAACCAAATGACACTAGAGGAAAAGATAGGACAACTTATTCAAGTTGCCGGAGAAGTTTTTTTGATGGATAATATTGATATTGTAACAGGTCCACTAAAAGAATTAGAACTATCTGAACAAATGCTATATAATGTAGGATCTATATTAAATATAGTAGGGACAGAAAAAGTAAGAAAAGTGCAAGAAAAATATTTATCTAAAAATAGATTAAAAATACCATTAATATTTATGGCAGATATTATAAATGGATACAAGACCGTTTTACCGATACTACTTGCTCAAGGTTGTTCTTGGGATAGCAAAGTTGTATATGATTGTACTCAATTATCTGTAAAAGAAGCAAAAATATCACGGAGCAGACGTTAATTTTTCACCAATGGTAGATTTAGTAAGAGATTCAAGATGGGGAAGAGTAATGGAATCAATAGGAGGGGAGGATCCTTATTTAGGACAAGTATTTGCTAGAGCTATGATTAAAGCACAAAAAGATATTAAAACTGAAAAAACGAAAGAAATGATATCATGTGTTAAGCATTTTGCAGCATATGGTGCTGTAGAAGCGGGAAGAGACTATAATACGGTTGATATGTCACAAAGAGAATTTAGACAATATTATTTACCAGCGTATAAAGAAGCAATTGATAGTGGTGCTGAAATGATAATGACATCATTTAATATTGTAAATGGAATTCCTGCTACAGTTAATAAATGGTTGTTAAAAGATTTATTACGAAATGAATTAGGATTTAAAGGAATAGTGATTTCTGATTATTCAGCGATAGAAGAGACAATTAAACATGGGGTTTCAGAAGATAAAAAAGATGCAGCATACAAAGCGATTACAGCAGGAGTAGATATAGATATGATGTCTAATGTATATGCAGGTAATTTAAAACAACTTGTAGAAGAAAAACTGGTTTCAGAAGAACTAATTGATGATGCAGTTCTAAGAGTTTTAAGATTAAAAAATTCATTAGGATTATTTGAAAATCCATATAAAAACATAGATAACAGAGAGGAAAATGAATTACTATCAAATAAAGAAAATCTTGAATTAGCAAGAAGACTAACAACAAAAACAATTGTACTGCTAAAAAATGAAAATAATATATTACCATTAAATCATAAACAGAAAATAGCATTAATTGGACCATATGCAGATAATATTGCAATATTAGGTTCATGGTCTATGTTTTCAGATAAATCTAAAATTACAACATTAAAAGAAGCTTTTGAGGCTAAAATAGGAAAAGAAAATGTGATTTATGCGAAAGGAAGTGAAATTCTAGAAGAAAGGGAGATAAATCAAATTTTGCAATCAGATGGAGGAACAATGATTCATACAGAAAATGAAGAAGAAAAATTAACACAGTATTTAAAAGAAGCAAAAGAAGCTGCTAAGCAAGCAGATGTTATTGTTTTAGCAATAGGTGAACATTATAGGCAAAGTGGAGAGGCTTGTTCGAGAGCTAATATTGATATTTCTAATATACAAAAAAGATTATTAAATGAACTTGCTAAATTAAATAAAAAAATAGTTGCTATTATGTTTAATGGAAGACCAATAGTTTTAAGAGATATTTCAGAAAAAGTTAATGGATTATTAGAAGCATGGTTTCCAGGAACAGAAGGCGCAAATGCAATTACAGATATAATTTTTGGAGATGCTAATCCTTCAGCTAAATTGACAATGAGTTTTCCTCAAGCAACTGGACAATGTCCTATATATTATAATCATTATAATACAGGCAGACCACATGAGAGCAATGTTAGGTATGTTTCGCGTTATCAAGATATTCCAACAGAAAGTTATTATCCTTTTGGATATGGATTGTCTTATTCAAAATTTATATATTCTTGCTTAAATTTGAGTAATAAAGTATTAACAAAAGATTCAAAAATAAAAGTATCTGTAAAAATAAAAAATGATAGCAATAGAATTGGAGAGGAAATTGTTCAATTATATATTCAAGATTTAGTTGCAAAAGTTGTAAGACCAGTAAAAGAATTAAAAGCTTTTCAAAAAGTTGTAATTTTGCCAAAGCAAGAAAAAGAAGTGACTTTTGAGATTAGTGAAGATATGCTTAAGTTTTGGGATGAAAATTTGAGATATGATTCAGAAAATGGCGATTTTAAAGTTTATATTGGAACTAATTCAGAAGATACATTGTTTGATACATTTTCGTTTAAAAAATAAGAGAATACAAGGAATTTAAAAAAGAGGTCACAATAGTGACCTCAAAGTAATTTACTAAAGTTCAATTTTTGGCTGATATTTCTCAAGCCACATATTAACCTGGCAAAGATAAGCCATAAGTTGAGGGCCGACCATAAGTTGCCCAAACCAAGGCCTTGAAAAAGCTTTACCATCTGTATTTAATATTTCTAATATATAATCATGATTAAGCAAATCATTAATAGGAGCATTCTTATCTTCCATAATTTTTGTTAACATTTGTTTTACCTTAGCTAAATAAGTAGGATTGTGTGTTTTTGGGTAAGGAGATTTTTTCCTATATATAATATCTTCTGGAAGAAAATCTTTGCAAATATATCTAAGTAAGCCTTTTTCTCTACCTTTTAAAGCTTTCCATTCCCAAGGAATATTCCATACATATTGAGCTAATCTATAATCACAAAAAGGAACACGAAGTTCAAAGCCATTATACATAGCCATTCTATCAGAACGATCCAATAGAGTTTGCATAAACCAATTTAAGGTAAGGTGAGATATCTTTCTTTTTTCTGCTGTTTCGGAAGAATCTGAATCTAAAATTTCTACTTCTGATAAACTTTCTTGATAGCGGTAATCAATATATTCTTTCAAATTAATTTTATTACCTATATATGGATTCAATAGTTTTTGTCTTTCAGTTAGAGAAATAGACCAAGGGAAAGTATTGCTTTTTAAAGCATCTTCACGGAAAAACCATGGATATCCTCCAAATATTTCATCTGCACATTCGCCAGTTAGAGCAACTGTCATCTGTTTCTTTACATTTTTACAAAATAACAAAAGAGAAGAGTCGATATCTGCCATACCTGGCATATCACGAGCTATCATAGCATCTTCTAAAGCATCAGCAAGTTCTGGAGTATCGATTACGATTTTATGATGGTTTGTATGCAGATTAGTATTCATTAAATCAATATAAAAACCATCAGAATTAGGTTGAAAATCACTTTTTACGAAATTTTTATCATTATCCACATAATCGATAGAGTAAGTATCTAAAGGTGGTAAACCTTGTTTTTCACAATAGTCAGAAGCAAATTTTGTAATAATACTAGAGTCCAATCCACCTGATAGAAAAGTACATAAAGGCATATCAGAGACTAATTGTCTAGTTATAGCATCATTTAGTAAAAATTTTAGTTTTTCACAAGTTTCTTCAAAAGTATCTACATGTTTTTCTGATTTTAATTTCCAATATCGTTTAATATTAAAACCATTTTTATTGAATATTCCAAAATGAGCAGGTTTTATTTCATAAATATTTTTAAAAACAGTAGTACCTGAAGTATGGGCAGGACCTATACCAAATAATTCAGATATACTTTGCTCATTTAAAACTTTTTTAACTCCTGGATATTGAAATAATGCTTTTATTTCGGATGAAAATACTAAAGTTTCATCTATTTTAGTATAAAATAAAGGTTTCACACCAAAGTGATCACGAGCTAAAAATATTTCATTATTGTTAGTATCCCATATAGCAAATGCAAATATTCCATTTAAATGATTTACTACATTTTTTCCATAGTGTATATAACTTTTTAATAAAACTTCTGTATCTGAATGAGAATTTAAAGTAAAACCGTTTTCTTTTAAAGTTTCAGATAATTCTTTAGTGTTGTAAATTTGACCATTATATACTAGTATATAAGATCCAAAAGAAAAAGTGTTAATCATTGGTTGCTTTCCGCCCTTTAGGGTCAACAACAATTAGTCTTTTATGTGCTAATGCAACATGTTTATCTATGTAATATCCTTCTTCATCTGGTCCTCTTTTAGCAAGACAATTATTCATGTTTTCTAAAATTTTTGTGTTTTGTGAAATATCTTTTTCAAAGTCAACAAATCCAACAAAGCCACACATATTCATACCTCCATTATATTTCTTTTCTTTATATTATATGCAAAAAAATAAATAAAATTTATTGATTTCAAAAAATGATTGTAGTAAACTATTAATGTGTAAAGAAAGGAAGATAGAAATGTACTTGAAAAATGTAATAAAACATTTTGGATTAATTACACACCATAAATGGGTAGTATTTAAATTGTGTTGTAAAATTGGAGAACCATGGAGAGGGTTAGTACATGATATGTCAAAATATTCTCCAACAGAATTTATAGAAAGTAGTAAATATTACACTGGAAAACATTCTCCTATTAGTGAAGCTAAAAGAGAAAATGGATATTCTAAGGCTTGGCTACATCATAAGGGAAGGAATAAACATCATAGCGAATATTGGATAGATGAAAATGCACCAGATAAAATGCCAATTATACCGTATAAATATGCCGCAGAGATGGTGTGTGATAAATTAGCAGCTGGAATGGTGTATCAAGGAAAAAATTTTACTAAAGAATATGAATTAGAGTATTGGCTAAAAGAAAAGGAAAAAATGAAAATAAATCCTAAGACAGAAAAATTTGTTACAGAAGTATTAACACGGAGTTGCTAAAAATGGCATTGATAAAACACTAACAAAACAAAATATAAAAGAAATTTATAAAAAATATTGCAAATAAACATTGTAGCAACTATTGACAAAAAAAGAAATTACTTGTATAATTTTATAGTGACTTGAAAAAAGTCACAAATAAATTAGATAAAATTGAAACAGATATATACATATATCTTTAAGCAAGGGGGGAATTAGAATGGCACAACCAAAAAGAAGATGGTCAAAAGCAAGAACACATTCAAAAAGATCAACATGGAAAAAAGAAAATCCAACATTTTCAAGCTGCCCACATTGCCATGAACCAGTAATGCCACATAGAGTTTGCAAAAACTGTGGATATTATGATGGAAAAGAAGTAGTAGCTAAAAAAGAAACAGAAAATGCGTAAGTAAAAGTACATGAAAATTGAAATAAGCCAAAATTATTAACAAATAGGTTTAATAATTTTGGCTTATTTTGTATTAAAGGCTAGGACTTAGTTATATCAATAACACTTGACAAAAGGTTATTAATATTATAAACTATAGCAAATGCACAAATACCTAGAGGAAGTTTTTATCAATATTTTGAAGATAAAGAAGATGCCATTAAGTATATTATACAAAAATTTATTTTAGCAGAAGAAGAACTAATAGGTAAAATATTAATTGATACAAATGGAGATATTTTTGAATCAGCTATAAAGATGTATGACTATATGGTAGAAGAATTATTGGGCAATAAAAGCCAACTTAATAATTTAATAAACAAAGAAACATTAAATTTAGATAATGAAGAAGACTTATATTACATTATGAAAATTATAACTATAATGACAAGAACTGAAGCTATTGAAGTAATATCAAAAAAGGAAACAAAAGACCAAGGAACAGAAGATTTAAAAAGAGAATTAGAAATCTTAAAAAGAGGAATGAAAAAATAAGAAATTTATATACAAATATGTTAAAATATGATATATTATAAATGAAATATAATAGAAAAGAAGGTAATATTATGTGGAAAAATTTTTTAAAAAGATCAGGATGGACAGACATTGTAATATCACTTATATTTATTTTATTTGGAGCAATGTTAATTGCTAGACCAGAATCAATTATGTCAATAGTAGCTATACTATTAGGGGTAATATTTATAGTAATAGGAGTTCTAAGAACAGTTGACTATTTTGCGAGCAATAAAGAGGACAATTATTTAATCGCAATGGCACTTGCATCAATAGTTATAGGAATTGTAATAATGTTCTGTTCAGATATAATTTTATCAGCATTTAGAATATTAATTGCTATTTGGATTATATATAGTGGAATTATAAATCTGCAAACTACTATTGTATGGAAAGATTACAAATCAAGATTATGGTTGTTAACTTTAATTTTAGCTATTGCTATGATTATAGCTGGAATTTATATATTAGTAAATAGTGGTGCAATATTACAAACTGTTGGAGTTGCAATTGTAGTATATGGAATAGTTGATATTATTGAAAATATAATTTTTATAAAAAAAGTAGATGATTACTTAGAATAAATAGTCGAAAAGTAAAATATAGGTTTTAAACAAACTCTTCTTGTTAGACAAAAAAGTTTAACAAGGAGAGTTTATTTTTGTGTCATATACCAAAAAGAGACATATAATAACATTAAAAGGAGGAAGAAAAATGTTTAGAAATTATAGAAAATGTTATTGTATGAATAATAGTTATAAGAATGATTCATGCGAAATGCAACAAGATATCATTGAAAATCAATGTGATAATGTTGTTTCTTATGAAGAATATAACGATGGATGCAGTTGTGGATTTGATGAAGAATATAATGTTTTTCCTGAAAATCCAATGCTAGCACAAAGTTATGTACCGTTCCAATATATGGATAAAACTTTTAAACCATGTGTTGGATTAAAAATGGGAACTATATTTCCAGAGTTAGTTAGCCCTTATGTACCTTGTCAATCAATGGAAGAAATAAATTTCATAAGGGAATCAAATGAGATTGGGAAGGGGTGTAATAAATGTCAATAGAAGAAAATAGAAATTACAGTTGTAATTGTAATTGTGAATGTGAAAAAGAAAATACAGTAGATTGTGATTTAAGAAGAGAAATGATACAAGAAATTAGATGTTGTGAATTTGCAATTACTGAACTTGCATTGTATTTAGATACTCATCCAGATGATCAAAAAGCACTTTGTTTACACAGAAAATATTGTAAACAAGTAAAAGAATTAAAAGATAAATATCAGAAAGTCTATGGACCTCTAACCATTAATTACCCTTGCAATAAATGGAGATGGTTAGAAGAACCTTGGCCTTGGGAAAGGGGGAATTATTAATGTGGACTTATAACAAAACATTACAATATCCGATTAATATAAAATGTCCAGATCCTAGATTGGCAAAAGTAATTATATCTCAATATGGTGGACCAGATGGTGAACTTGCTGCTTCTTTAAGATACTTGTCACAAAGATTTGGTATGCCAGATCAAAAAGCTAAAGCAATTTTAAATGATATTGGTACAGAAGAATTAGCACATTTAGAAATGGTAGGAACAATTGTACACCAATTAACAGATGGTGCATCAATAGAAGAAATTGAAAAAGCAGGATTAGCACCATATTATACAGACCATGGGGTAGATATTTATCCACAATCAGCAGCAGGAGTGCCATTTGATGCAACATGTTTAGCATGTAAAGGTGATCCGATAGCAAACTTACAAGAAGATTTAGCAGCAGATAAAAAAGATTTTAAGTGCAACCAAAATTAAAAAAATGACTAAAAGTGTTGCAATTATTGAATTATTAGGCATTTTTAGTGATTTATGAGAAAAAGGTTGCACCAATAACCTTTCTTATCTCATAAGGAAAGCAAAGTGCAACTAAAAAAATAATAGTCTAAATTGTGAGAAATGTTACTAGAATAGGCATTATCAAGAAATTGATAGTGTTTATTTTTTTTAATCACAAAACTAAAAAAAATGATAAAAAAAGTACATTTTTAATACAGGTTATAAAAATAAGACCTGTTTTAAAAAATGGTAAAAAAAGAGCAAAAAAATTAAAAAAGAGGTGAGTAAAAATGTGGCAATTTATATTAGGATTATTTATTGGAGCAAATATATCACTAATCTTATATGCAATTATATTAGCTGGAAAAAGAGATGATACATATAATGAATGAAAATAATAAAATTGGATATTATGCAATAATTCCATCAACGATTTTATTTAATGAAAAGATTAAGTCTAATGAAAAGCTATTATATGCTGTAATAACAGTATTATCGAATAAAGAAGGATATTGTTATGCTTCTAATGGCTATTTGGCTAGACTATTAAATGCACAACCTCATACTATATCTAAATGGGTTTCACATTTAAAAGAATTAGGATTTGTATGTTTAGATATTATTAAAAATGATAAAGGGGAAATTATACAACGAAGAATTTATCCAAATGATACCCCCTATACGATAAATAAGACATACCCCTATGCGATAAATAGGACAGAGGGTATGTCCCAAAAAGGACAATATAATAATATAATAGATAATAATATAAATAATAAGATAGATAGATTATTTAATTATATAATAGATAAAGAAAATGAAATTCCAAATGAATTTATAGATGTCGAATATGATGAAATAATTACAGCTTTAAAAAGATATGATATGTACTATACTAAAGAAAGTATAGAGTATATGAGCAAAGAAAATCTGAATAAAATTAAAGAAATAACATATACGATTGCTTTAATTGTAAAAAATAAATTATTCTATTTAACTAAAAAAGTAAGTAGAGATAAATTGATACAAGTATATAATGATTGTAAAAATAGACAAGCCAGTTATAAAGACACAGACAATCAAATTGAAAATTTTGCTAACTATTATTATAAAAGCATAGAAAATGAATTAACGAAGGATTTATCACCTTCTTTTTTTATGCCAAATAATAGTGAAATAGAAGTAGAAATGTAAAGCAAAGGAGGTGTTTTTTATGCCATATCCATAAAAAAGAGTAATAGGTATAAGAAAATTTTGAAAGAAAGGAGTTTTTCTAATGAAGATTTATAGAGTGATTTATAAAAGTATTCTAATGGATGAAGGAGAAGATTTGGTGGAAGTAAAAACATTTTTAGACAGAAATCTAGCTCTAGATTACATTAAAAGACAAATTATGGAAATAAAGAAAGAAGTAGAAGATTTAGAAGATTATCATGTTGAAGAAGATGAAAGTTCTTATGAAAGATATTTAGATGGTCGTTCTATGGAAGATTCTGTTTCAATATGGTTAGAAGATGATGAAACCTATGATGAAAAGATGCTACAAGAAAAACAACAAGCACAAAAAGAAAAGGAAAAAGATTATGAAATGTAAAAATGTTTCTATAATTTTATTGATATTTATACTGACTATAGTATTTTGCATATCTTGTTACATATTACTAAAAGATCTTAAGGAGTATAAAGAAAGCGACAAATCAACAGAAAAATTGATAGAAGAATCCATTGAAATTAAAGAAGAAACACAAAAAAGAAGTATTGACTGGGAGTATCTAAAATCAATTAATAAAGATATAATTGCTTGGATAGAGATTGAAAATACAAAAATTGATTATCCGATTTTGAAGGACAAAGATGTGTATTACCTAAAACATACTTTTGACAAAAAGTATAATAGCAATGGTTCAATATTTACGACTAATTCATATCCATTTGAAGATAAAGAAACTATTGTATATGGTCATAATATGAAAAATGGAAGTATGTTTTCAGATTTAGGTAAGTATTTAAATAAAGATTTTCTAAACTCTCATTTTAATTTTAAGATTTATACACCAACTTGTAACTATGAAGCAAGAATTTTTAGTGTATATTCAATAGGCGTTGAAACTGAAAGTAATAATATAAAATCCTTGAATTTTGAAGATAGAATAGAGTATTATAAAAAGGCAAGTGAATATAATATAGAAACTGATAGTAACATTAAAAAAATAGTGAAATTATCTACTTGTTCCTATTTAAATGCAACGACTATTCCAACAGATCAGAGATATTATATTGTAGCTAATCTTATACAATTATAGAAAAAATGTGGAAAAGGGCTGACAAATTTTAAAAAACACGTTATTATTATATTAAGAGGTGATATATATGCGAAAAAGAGTCCTTTTTATAATAATAATTTTAATATTAATTGTTGGAGGGATTATAGGAATATGGTGTTTTAGTTCTAATGATAGAAAGTCATCACAGAATGAAAATAACAATTCTAGTAATTCTATACCAGAAAATTTAGATAATTTTATTCAAAATGATACAAATACAGTACCTATTGAAGAGAGTAATGTTTCAAACGAAATAATAAGTGGCAAAGAGGAAGAAAGTGAAACCACTAAAAATGAAGAAATCAATAATACTAAATCAGAGGTAAATAAAACTACGCAAGAAAATAAACAAAATACAAATACAAAAGTATCTACTCAATCAAAAAGTAATTCATTAAGCAACAATAGTGTAAAAACACAAATAAAAGAAAGTGTAGAAAAAACTACTTCTACAAGTACAACAACTACTCCTGCATCTAACAATTCTAAAAAAGACACTACACAAAGTAATAAAGTAGAAAGATGCACAAATAAAAATAATCATGGTATGGACGTTGGAAACTGTGGTAAATGGTTTAATACTAAAAATGAAGCAATAGCATACTACGAAGAAAAAATAAAATATTGGGGAAATTTATGGGAAACTTATCAAATTGAAGATGATGAATATTATAAAAATTGTCCAACAGGTTATGAAATTTGGAGCTGTATGTATTGCTCTAAATGGACAATAAATCTTTACTATAGATAAAATAATAATAAATAATGAAGTCAAGATTAAACTCTTGGCTCTTTTTTATGGAGGTAGATATGATAAAAAGAATATTAAGAGAGCTTGCAAAACTCGAAAACAATAAATTAAAATTAGTAGAGGAACAAGCCAAAACTCAAAAGCAAATTGATGATGTTGATGTGAAGATAAAAGAGTGGAACATTTTAAAAAAAGAATATGAAAAGATTGAGAAGAAGTTTAATAATTGTATAAATCCAAAAGGAACAAATAATGAATGAGCAAGATAAAAAACTATTAGAGCTATATGAAAAAGATATTAAAAAAAAGAAAATCTTTTTCTGTTTTGTAGCAATTATGTTTATAATAGTTATTTCATTTTATGGATTTTACACAAATTATAAACAGTCTTTTCAGAATAATGCAGAAAATGTTATTCAAGAAGAAACACAAAACAATATCATTAATGAAAATAATACAAATGACGATACTACTTTAAATATTTTAAATTCTACAAATGAAATAAAAGAAATAAATAATAAAGAAGTAGAGAAAACCTCAAAAGAAAAAAATATCACACAAGATAAAAGAGAAGCAACGAAAGAAAACAATAAAACAGATACAACAAACAAAGAAAAGGAAAAAGAAAAGAAAACAAGTGAGAAACCTGCGAATAAAGATTTTTTATTTACAGAAGGATATACAATGGATAATGTAACACAAGCAGCACAAGATTATTTAAAATCTTATAATTCTGCTGGCGAGTGTATTCCAATTAAAGATAATGATGGTGTTTATCTAGGAATGAGAGTAATTTTTTATTAAAGTCTTATGAATTATGCCTTAAAAGGTAAAATTCGTAGGACTTCTTTTTTTAAAAATTTTAAACGTAAAGGAGATTTTTAAAGTGAAAAATATTAAGAAAATATGTTTAAACAAAAGATTATTAGCAATAATGCTTTTAATTATTACATTGATTAGTACAGTTCAACCAGTATTTGCAATATCTGGTTCAGGAAGTGCAACTTGGACTGGAGGACAATATGATTCTGGAATAAGAACTACAGAAAGTAGTTCAAATTGTCGGTATTTTAATAAGAAGATTAATTAATTTAGATACTAAAGAAAAATTAACAGTATTTTGTGCTGAACACAAAGTTGACTTTGTAACAGGTTCAATAAATAAGGGAGATTATTATGTTCCAACAGATTCAACAATTAAAAAAGCATGTAAAGTTGCATATTTAGGATGGTATTCTAAATATGGTGATTATGTTGTTGATGGTGGGATTTTGGCAGCTGATATGAAATGGGTAAAACAAGACTATGTTTTCACACAACAAATGATATGGGAAGTTTTAGGACAAAGTAGTGCATCATTTGTAAATTCATCAGTACAGAATGAATATAATTCATTTAAAGCTAACATTAATAATCAAATTGCAAATATGGAAAAAAGACCATCGTTTGATGCAAGTTCAATTACTGTAGATGCAGGAAAATCAAAAACAATTACAGATACTAATGGAGTATTAAGAGATTATAATAGTGTTGATAAAACAGTTGATGGAATTAGGATTCAGCATACAAAAGGAGAAAATACACTTACAATCACAGTAGATGCAAATTGCTCAATAGAAAATTATAGAATATCAGATGCTACAATGAAAAGTTGGGGATTTATAAAAGAAGAATCAAGAGAAACTGATACAAATGTATATTTTTCGTTTAAATCTGGTGTTCAAGATCAATTATTGGCTATGTCCTATAATGATCCAGTAACAATGGCATTTTCATTAAGGATTAATATATATGGAAAGATTGAATTTGCAAAAAAAGATAACAAAGGCAACTATGTACCAAATACATCTTTTAAAGTAAGTTATAATTCAGATATGTCAAATCCAATAGGAACTTATACAACAGGTTCTAATGGAAAAGTAACAGTAGAAAAGATAAGACCGGGTACAGTATATATTCAAGAAACTTCTGTACCAGTACATTTAATTTTAGATAGTAATATAAAAAGTGTTACTGTGCAACCTGCAAAGACCACATCTTACGAAGCTACAAACAAATGGAAACAAGGTAAAATTAAAGTTGTTAAGAAAGATACAGAAAGTGGTAAAGTAGTTTTAAAAGCAGGAACTATTTTTGATATTTACAATTCAAATAACACAAAAGTTGCAAGTATAACTACAAATGAAAGTGGTATTGCCACTTCTGAATTATTAGATTATGGCACTTACTATGTAAAAGAATCAACTGCACCTGACAAATATACTGTAAAAGTTGAAGTAAGTGATAATATTGGTGTTGTTGAAGATGGTAAAGTATATGAAATTTCTGTAGTAAATACTAGAGTAAAAGGTAGTGTTACAATTTCAAAAGAAGATACAAAAACAGGTAAACAACCACAAGGTGAAGCAACTCTTGAAGGTGCTGTTTATGGATTATATGCAAGAACTCCTATTCTTGATCCGGCAGATGGAAGTATGATTTATAATACTGATGTAAAAGTTGGAGAATTAGTAACAAATAAAGAGGCAAATGCAACTTTAGAGAATCTATATTTAGGTCAATATTATATTAAAGAAATTAAACCTAGCAAGGGTTATAACCTAGATACTACAAAATATAATTTTGACTTAGTATATGAAGGTCAAAATGTAAAAGTAGTTACTAAAAAACTAACTGTTAAAGAGAGAGTAATTTCTCAACCTTTTCAAATTATAAAAATATCTAGTGATGAAGCTGGTGAGGCAGAATTATTACAAGGTGCTGAATTTACAATAAAGGCACAAAAAGATATTGATGAATATGGTTCTTGGGAAACTGCTCCTATAGCTAAAAATGCAGATGGAAAGACTACATCTGTATTAGTAACAGATGAAAAAGGTTTTGCAGTAAGTGATAGATTACCTTATGGGACATATATCATAAGAGAAACAAAACCAATAGATGACAAATACAAAGTGGATGACTTTAAAGTTGTTATTTCAGAGGATAAAGTAGAACCACAAACTTGGAGAGTATTTAACGATACTTCTTTTAATGCTATTTTATCAATTGTTAAGAAAGATGCTGAAACTGAAAAGACTGTTAAAATTGCAGGTACAAAATTTAAAATCAAGAACTTAGATACTGGTAAATATTTCGGTTACTGGGAATGGAATCCTCTACCTCACTATGTAGATTCTTGGACTACTGATGATACAGGAACAGTTATGACTGGTGATAAACTAGAAGTTGCAAATTACCAATTAGAAGAATTGGCAAGTCCAAAAGGATATTTAATTAGTTCAACACCTATTAAATTTAGAGTAACATCTAAAACTGCTTATGAAACATTGCCAGATGGAAAAACACCTGTAATAACAGTTAAACAAAAAGATGTATCTGTTAAAGGAAAAGTAAATGTTGAAAAACGTGGTGAAGTTTTAACTGACTTCAGAGATGGAAAATTCATTTATGAAGAAAAAGGATTGCCAAATGCAAAATATGAAATATTTGCAAGAGAAAATATAAAGGACCCTTCTAATGATGGTACTATCCTTTATAAAAAAGGAACTGTAGTTGATACTATTACTACAAATTCAGAAGGAAAAGCAACATCAAAGGAATTGCCTTTGGGTGAATATTCTGTAAGAGAAATCAAAGCACCAGATGGAATGGTAATAAACAATGAAGTTAAAAATGTGTCTTTAGTTTATAAAGATCAGAATACTCCTATTGTTTATGATAATGCTTCTTTTGTAAATGAAAGACAAAAAGTTGACATTAATGTAACTAAGAAAGATGCAGATGAAGATATTGGACTTCTAGGAGCTGAATTTGGTATATATGCACAAGCAGATATACTAAATTATAAAGGTGAAATAGTTGTAAGAAAAGGTGATTTAATTGAAACTGCAACAAGTAATACGGAAGGAAAATTGCATTTCAATTCAGATTTTCCATTAACGAAATTTGAAATTAGAGAAATCAAAGCACCTGTTGGCTATTCATCTAGTGATGAAATAATTAATGTTGATGCAACATATAAAGGTCAAGATATACCAACAATTCATTTGGAATATGAATTTAAAAATAAAATTATAAAAGTAGAAGTTTCTAAACAAGATATTACTAATTCAGAAGAAATTGAAGGAGCTCACTTAACTGTTTATGAAAAAGACAATCCAGCAGCAATATTTGATACTTGGGTTTCAGGGCAAGATGGAAAAAATGATGATGGAACAATTAAACCTCATTTAATTAAAGGTATGGAAGTTGGAAAAACTTATGTACTAAAAGAAACATCAAGTCCTTATGGATTCGCACTTGCACAAGATGTTGAATTTACGATTAAAGATACTGGCGATATACAATCTGTTGTAATGAAAGATGAACTTGTATATGGTGAGTTAGAATTTAATAAATTAGGAGAAATCTTTAATCAAACTATAACAGGTCAAACAGAGTTTGGTGCAACACAAAGTCCAGTTTGGAATGAATCAAACTTATTAGGTGCTGAAATTACAATCTATGCAAATGAAGATATAAAAATAGGCAATACAACATATTACAAAAAAGATGAAAAAATTCAAACTTTAGAAAGTGATTGGGAAAATGTTAAAAGTGAAAAATTGCCTGTAGGTTCTTACTACTATGTAGAATCTAAAGTTCCTCATGGATATATAGCTGATACGAACAAACATTATTTTCAAGTTGAAGATACACAAAAGAATGAATTACAAGTTATATCATCTACCTTAGTAAATAATCGCCCTAAATTCAATATAGATATGACAAAAGTATTAGAAAAACAAAAAATATTTGTAAATAAAGATGCTTATAAAGATATAGTTTTTGGAATCTATGCTAGAGAAGATATTTACGATTATATGGGTAATGTAACAATAGAAAATGGTACAATGATTGCTACTACTGGAATTACAGAAGATGGTAAATTAGAAAGTGTACCAGATTTGCCAAATGGAGTTTACTATATTAAAGAGTTACAAACAAATTCTCAATATGTATTAAATGATAAGGAATATGATTTTGAAGTTGCTTATCACGGTAAAGACATTGCAGAATATACTATTAAAATTGGATTAGAAGGAATTGTTGACAATGAGTTAGCAAGAGGCTCTATTCAAATTAAGAAAATTGATATTTTAAATGATGAAGTTAAATTAGAAAATGTAGAATTCAATATTTCAGCAAATAAAGATATGAAAGATGTTATTGCAACTAGCAAAACAAATGCTGATGGTATTGCTGTTTTTGAAAATTTAGAACTTGGAACTTACTATATTCAAGAGGCAAAACAAGTAGAAGGTTATACATTAAATGACTACATTTATGAAGTTGAAGTTAAAGAAGATGGTGATGGAGAAGTAATTTATTGTGTAAATACTCCCACAGAAATGATTTTTTCTAAATTTGATGAAACAGGAACTAATGAATTACCTGGTGCTACTATTCAAGTAATAGAAAAAGAAACTGGAAAAATAGTTGAAGAATGGGTGTCAACAGATGAATCTCATATAATTCATTATCTTGTTGAAGGTAAAGAATATGTTATGAAAGAGATAACTGCCCCATACGGATATACGATGGCAGAAGAAATCACATTTGTAGCAGGAGATGGAGAAAAAGTAACAATGAAAGATATGCCAATTCTTCGTACAGTTAGAGTTGAAAAACTAGACAAAACAACTAAAGAACACATTAAGTCAAATAAATTTGTATTTGGAATTTACGAAGATAAAGAATGTACTAAATTAATTAAACAAGCAGGTGCTAATGAATATGAAGGAACTGCATTATTTGAAGATTTACACTTTGGTACTTACTATATCAAGGAAATTCAAGCACCACAAGGATATAAACTATCTAAACAAGTTGTAAAAATCGAAATAAATGACAAAGGTGTCTTTGCTGATAATAAGTCATTAGAAGAAAAAGACAATGTTTATAGTTTTGAATATTATAATTCACTATTACCATCTATTCAAACAGGTAATGAAACTAACTATATCCTATTAGGAGGGTTAGCAACATTATCTCTAGTTGGAATAATAGTAGGAATTATAGCGTTAAAGAGAAGAAACAATAGAAAATAAGATTAGGGTGGGTGAAATTCCCGCTCTTTTTTCATTTCTAGAAAGAGGTGATTAAAATAGAAGGTAATATTATTTACAATTTTGAAGATTTTAGGGCATTAGTGTCCAATAAAGCAAAAGAAGGAGCTTACTATTTATTATATGATGATTTATATTTTGAGCAAATAGATAAAAATACTATGATAACAAGAGAGGTTTTTACTGTTGCAGGTAGATATACAAAATCATTCAATATAATAAAATATGTAGATTTTAAACTTAAAGATAACCATACGACCAAAGAACTCGCTGAATTTGTCGAGTTATTAAGAAAACACACTAAAATACTTCTTACAATATACAATCCAAAGAAAAAGGATTGTTTTTTATTGTTTATAAGTAGTAGAGATGATTCACAAATAGAAAAGCAAATTAGAAATTTATTAGAAATGGAGAAATAAGTTATGCAACAACAAGTCAGAATTATAACAACTAAAAAAGGATATGAAGAAATTATGAGTTTTTTACGATCTCATAACAATAAAAAATTAACAAAAAATATAGTAAATGATACTACTTGCAAATACATCAATGATATATATTTTTTTAAGTGGGATAATCCTAAATATTTTAGACTTCTAAAAAATCTTTTGACCGTTATTATAAATAAAAATATAACGCAAAGGATATGTATTATAGACAGAAACTACATTAAGTTATATGACAATACTCTTTTAGAAGATGAATATAAGGATATTCCAATGCCTTCAATGACTTGTGAATTTAATGATAAAGAAACAATAAGATTATTAAAACAAATTGATAATGGAGGTAATGAAAATGGGATATAGATCAGATATTAGAATTGTTACAACTAAAGATGGATTTGAAAAGTTAAAAGAGTTTGTAAAAAAATATTTAGAAGAAAAAAAGTTAGATATTAAAGAATATAATTTATTAGAAGAATTAGACACAAAGGCAGATGGTAAAGAACAATGTTATTTTGGATGGAATGGGCTAAAATGGTATGAAGGAGATTATCCAGAAGTTGATGCAATTATGAATGGTATAAATTATCTTGGAGAAAATGAATATTCATATAGATATATGCGAATTGGAGAAAGCTATGATGATATTGAAGAACAATCTTATGATGGAGAAAAAGATAATGAAATCTGTTTGGAATATCCTAATATGATAAGAGAATTTGATGATGAATACCTAAAAGACTTAATAGAAGATAAAAAACTTGAAAATCTAGAAGAAAATAAGGAAGAAATTGATATATGAGTGCTTATGATGAAATACTATCAAGTTCTAATATAGTAAATATTCTTGAATATTATGGACTAAAAGTTAATAGAAATAAATGTACTTGTCCTTTTCATAATGATACACATCCATCTATGATGGTGAACACTAGCAAAGGTATTGCAAAATGTTTTGCTTGTGGCTCTGGATGAAATGTTGTATCATTTATCCAAAAATACGAAACTGAAATAAATCATAATGCAATAAGTACAGTAGAAGCTATGCAAAAAGCTATAGATATACAACATTTGAATATCGTACTTTCACAAAACAATAATATTCCTCTAACCGAAGAACAAAAGAAACAAAAAACATTATCTAACATTCTAAAAGATGCAATTATTATTTGCGAGAATAATTTAAAAACCCAAAATATAGATGGAGAGAAAATTCTTGACTATCTTAAAAGCAGAAACCTATCGGAGCAAATAATCAATAATTTTCATATTGGCTTCAATCCTACTTATAATAATATAACAAATAATTTATTATCAAAATACAATATGAAAGATTTGATAGAAGTAGGTATTACAAAAGAATCTAAAAATGATTATATTGATATATTTAGCCACAGAATAATGATTCCTATTTTCGACCAATATGGAAATCCTGTTGGATTTGGGGCAAGAGTATTAGGAGATGCAAAACCTAAATATATTAACACTATGGCAACTCCGTTATTCAATAAAAGTGAATTACTATTTAATTATCATAAAGCAAAATCTTTTGCTAGAGATTATGAAATGATAGTAGTTGAAGGATATATGGATGTTATAAGTAGCAATGCAATGGGATTTGCAAATACTGTAGGAATAATGGGAACTGCATTAACAAAAGAACAAATTGAATTACTAAAGAAACTAAAGTGTGAAATTACTCTTTCGCTTGATAATGATGATGCTGGTAAAAATGCTATGATTAGAGTTATACCAGAATTATTAAATGAAGGATTAGAAGTAAATGTATTAGATATATCAAAATTAGAAGGTAAATACAAAGATTTTGGAGATTTACAAGTTGCAAATATAAAGAAGGAAGATGTTTATAAAACAAAAATATCTGCCTTTATTTTTTTACTTGAAAATCAGTATTTACAAAATAAAGAGTTAAATGTAGATAACATCTATACTATTTACAAAAAAATGCAAAGAGATGGCTTAATTAAAAACACAAAAGATATTCTTCGATTCAAAGAATATGTAACTAATAAAACGAATTTTAAACTAAAGGAGGTTGAAGATATTATTATGCCAAAAGAAGTAAAACAAGAATCTAGGGTTGAAAGATATAAGGGCTTATTCTTTTATTACTATATAATGGACCATTTGAAAAAGTATGCTATCAATCATCAAGATAGAATATTGCAAAAATATCTTGAAGCCAATAGTATTAGTCAAGAAGTAATTGAAGAAACTTTAAATAATGAAAATTATTTAAAAGATGGAGAAAATACAATAGATATTTCAAGATATGTAAATGAATATATCTATACTTCTGATGATTATATTAAATTTAAAAATGATAAAATTTTTATACTAGAAAATCTACTAAATAATGTAAAAAGTTTTGATCAAGAAGGTAAAGTTGTAAATATAAAATTATCTGTAGAACAAAAAGATATTGTTTTAAAGCAATATGCAGAAAGTTTTGAAACGAGCATAAAAGAATATATTGAAAATAATCCAGATGAGTTTGAAGATTTGTTTATTGCAAATAATACTTCACAATTTGAAAAGTTATTTCCTAAAACTTATGTAGAAACACTAAAAGAACAAGCAGTTAGTAGATTTAAAAATGAAAATGTTATGGAAGCAGTAAGATATGGTTTAGCATATCCAGATAATATGAAATCTGCAATGACTAGACAATTTGTAAATAATGATAAATATAAGACTTTACTTGTTTTCAATAATAACAAAAACATTTTAGGATTAACACCAGAAAATATTATAAAAGAAACAAAAGAAGAATTAGAAAGAAAGCCAGAGAAAGTACAAGATGATATACAAAAGACAGAAGTTGAAACTGCAAAAAATAATAAGGATATGTCTATATTTATTAAATTATCTGGAAAAGAAAAAGAATCATATAAAGGTATTTATTTGCCTATTGATAGTGGAACACAAGTATTTATTCCTAAACAATTATATAGAATTGATGATGGAAGATTACAAATATTAAATTCACAATCAAAATCAGCAAATATGAGTGAATATGCAGTAGATGAAAATACTAGAACTAAAAAATTTATGAATAGATTAACATTAGATAATTTCTATCATAAATATTTTAATTTATATGAAATTTCAATGGAGAAAGAGGTGATTCCAAGTGCAAGCTACTAATAAAAGTGATGCCACACAAGTTTATGAAGGAGCGGAAAGAGCTACAAGAGTTGGTATAAAAGACTTATTTAAGTATATTTTAAAGCCATTCTCAATTTTTAGTTATCATTATTTTGTTGAAGGTATAAAAGCAGTGCAAAGAGATGGACCAACAAAGGAATTAGAAAAAATAACTAATCTTTCTTATGATGAAACTATAAGAATAATGGAAAAATGTCAAAAAGATGGAATTAGAGTTGTTGCAAGTGAAAGAAAACTATCAACTGAAAATACAGAGTTCGGTAAGAAAAAATCATTATTCCAACAAAAAAGAATAACAAGATATGCAAGAAGAATAAAAAGTTTAAGTGATTTTAAAGCACATTTTCCTAGAATTGCAAATTTGTTGCATATAAATAGACTTATGGCTAAATATGAAAAGAAACAAGCAGAACAAGTGAAATCACATCAGAACAAAAGGTATAATATCTACTTCAATAAATCTAAACAGGGATATATGGGAGATAGAATTGCAGACTTAATAGAATATAGGACTAAAATTTCAAAAGACTTATTTGATGATAATATACAAGCTGCAATAGAAGAATCAAAAGAAAAAGGAAGAGGCTTAAATGCACAGGAAATGAAAGATTTATCAGAAAGTCTAAATTTACACGAAATGGGTGAAGTTGGAGTTGAAGAATTTAAGCAAGATTATTGTATTCATTCTATGCCTTTTTCTGCTTTTATGGGTATAAAAGATGATTTGGAAGTTGCAGATATCCCCTATGGAATGAAAGTAGTTACAGATGATGAAGATAAAAAGGTTGCTAGTATATATTTTGAAAATAAGCATTTAGAAAGATATTCGGAGCTTGGATTCAATAATGTAGGTCAGATTCGTGTTTATGGTTCAGATAATAAAAATATGCAATGGAATATCAATTCGCAAGATGAAATTATATCTTTTAGGACAAAACTTGGAGAGCAAGAAAGACAGACTTATGAAACGTTAAGTGGTAAGAATTATATTATGAAAAGAACTGAAAACGACTGTATTTGGACTGTTTTCAAAAATGATATAAAAGAACTTGCAGAAAAGGAAAAAAAAAGAAACGTAGTGAATGAGGATTTAGAAAAGCATAATATTTTTGAAGAACTTGAAAAAGAAGTTGCTAATTCTCCTACTATCACAGAAGATAAGAATATTGAAATAAATATAGCAGATGAAAAAGAAATAGATAAATAAAGAAGGTAGGTGAGATAAATATGCTAGTGAAAAGAAATAAAAAAAGTTCAAAAGTATTATTTGTAATAGTCTTTGCAATTATGTTTTACTATATGTTAAGAGTAACAACTCTGGTGTCTAGCAATGGTGAAAATTGGTCTTTTGATTATTTCACCATTGCTCTAAATGAATTATATAAAATTAACACTCCAATAGACTTTTCAAGAAATAACTTTCTTGTTTCGGCGGGGGTGTCTTTTTTTTCTTTAATGGTTTATGAAACATATAAAATGCAAAATAAAAAGAATATACAAGAAAATACCTATGGTTCTGCTGAATGGAGAACTCCAAATGATATAAAAGATAAGAGAGATAAGAATTTTGAAAATAATATGATTTTAACACAAACAGAACTAATTTCTAAAAATATGAAAATTAGCAAAATGAATAGACATGTTATATTGATAGGTAGGCCTGGAAGTGGTAAATCAAGATATTATTTTAAGCCTAATATCCTAAATGCAAATGGCACAATAATTGTAACTGATCCAAAAGGAGAATTATTGCGAGATTGTGGTTATTCATTGAAGAAAAAAGGTTATACAATAAAAGTTCTTAATCTTGATGATAAGTCTTGTTCAGATTGCTATAATCCACTAATGTATATTAAAGAAAATCATAATAATATTGGATATTATGATGAAGAACATCCTATACAAGAGGATGACGTAATGAGCTTAATAAATACAATAATGGCAAATACTAAAAGTGAAAATATACAAAATACTTCTGGAGATCCATTCTGGGAAAAAGCAGAAATGATATATCTTCAAGCCTTATTCTACTATACATTAAGACACTATGATAAGGCACATCAGAATTTTACAACAGTCTTGAATTTAATTCGTTTATCGAATCCAGATTCTACAGGTGTTTCAAATTTAGATAGATTATTCGATAGCTGGGCAAAAGATGAACCAGAAGCAATAGGTGTAAAACAATATAAGCATTTTAAGGTTGCAGCATCTGCACCAAAAATGATGAGTACAATAATTATGGTTGCAACTGCAAGACTAGCTTCATTTAACATTAAAGAAATTGCAAATATGACTGATACAGATACTATGGAACTTAATAGAATTGGTATGCCTATGGATGACAAATCTCCTTTACTAAAAGAGATAAATAGTCAATCTAATAAGCCTATTGGAAATGGTAAAGTTGCATACTTCGTAATAACAAAACCTAGCAATAATACCTTTAACTATTTAGCGAGCATTTTTTATACGCAAATATTTGAGATTATTGATGAAAATGCAAAATTGTGTGGTGGAAGTTTAGCAACTCCACTTGAAATTTATATGGATGAGTGGTCGCAGTTAGGTGAAATACCACGATTTGTTGAGGAACTTGCATATTTAAGAGGATTAAATGTTGGAATTACTGTAGGTTTGCAATCATTAAGCCAATTAAAACAAAAGTATAAGGATAGTTGGGAATCGGTTTTAGACTGTTGTGATAGCACATTATTTCTTGGAGGTATGAGTAAAGAAACATTAGAATATCTGGTAGCATTACTTGGTAAGAAAACTTGGTATAAAAAGTCATCTGGAAGGACCTATGCAAGACAAGGTTCATCTTCAACCAATTGGGATGTTGTTGGTAGAGAACTAGCAACTCTGGATGAATTATCAAAAATGCCTAGTGGAAATTGTGTTTTATTTATAGCAGGGATAGGAGCTTTTTATTCTAAACTGTATAACTTAAAGGAACATCCTAATTATTCTGAATTATACGAGCCACGAGAAAACAACTCTCAAAAACTCTATAATCATAAAAAAGAATTGCAATATGGTGAAAATGCAGACTATAAGATGCTATGCGATTCTGGCTTATCATTTGCAATTCCTATTGAAAAGCCAGAAATAAGAGAGGTCGATAAAGATGACTTAAAAGATCTTAAACGAACTGGAGTAATCCAATTTGAGGATTTAGTAATAAAAAAATAATTTAATAAGAAAAGAGATAAATCTTGAAATTGGATTATTAGCCAATTAAGGGGGATTTATCTCTTTTTAATTGGAGGTAAAAAACTATGAAAAAGATTAAAAATTTATTTAGAAAATTAAAAGAAAAAGTAACTGTTATTGGAACAACGCTAATTGGAACTTTAATACTTGCTGATTCAAGAGTTTTGGCAGCTTCAAATACAGAATCCATTGATTCATTTATAAATTTTGCGTGTGATTGGCTAACTAAAATTGGTGGCGTTATCGCATTAGTTGGTGGTGTAATGTTTGCTCTTGGTTGGCAAAGAGAAGATGCAGAAGGTAAATCAAGAGGTTTAATGACACTTATGGCAGGATTTATGCTTGTTGCAATCGCACAATCAAAAAATCTATTTGGATTATAAGAGAAGGAGGACAAATAATTGGATGGAATTATAAGACTTCTTTATAGTTTCAAATTTACAGTTTTCGGTATTGAAATAGATAGTGGTAATTTAATTGGTACGATAGAAAAATTAACTAATTTTTCTAGTGTAAAAGGTATCAATATTTGGTCTATTGGAAAAACAGTAAATGATGTAATAATTCCAATAGCATTAAGCCTTTTAATCCTTTTCTTTATGATTAACTTGATAAAGAAATCAATGGAAGTAGAGAGAATAAGTTGGGAACGAGTGGTAATGGCTTTCGTTTCTTTCTTATTGCTTAAATATTTTATTCAACACGGATATGATTTCTTGTCTAGTATTATGAATATAACAAATGACATTTTTGTTAGTATTACACACGCCATAGGAAATAGTAATTCTTCGATTAATATTGCAGACACTTTAATTGATGCAGTACCAGATGGATTTGTAGATAGTATAATGACATATCGGATTATATTTAATTCTATTTATACCATTTATGACTACAATCGTGCAGATTCTAACACAGATATTTTTAAGAGTTGTAAAACTAATATTATGTTTTGCATTTGCTCCAATTCCTATTGCTTTGGCTGCTGATGATGAGGGGAGAGGAAAAGCAATTCAATACTTTCTTTTTGCAGCAAGTGTTGGATTAGAGGCAGTAATAATATATTTAGCAACTAATATCTATTCTGTTGGACTTGCAGGATTGAGTAGTACAGTAGGCTCAACAAATGCAATATCAACAATAGTTGCAATGTTATTCCTTAATGGAATGTATTTGGCAGTAATACAGTACGCAAGTCAATTTGCAGAAAAACTTACAGGAGGTCATTAATAATGGATAATATAGAAATTACAGTATTTGATGAGATAAAGGATTATAAAGAAAAAATATACTTTTTTAATTTTAGACAATGGATATTTGCAATTCTAATTATAATTGCAGTTGTTCCGACTTATTTAATATTAAAAGAAAAGATTGGTGAAGAAACAACGAGTTATATAGTAATTGCAATAGCAGGAGTTTTAGGATTTATAGGATTTGTAAAAATACACGAATTACCAGCAGAGAAGATAATGCCTTTTTGGTTTAGGCATTATCTTCTTTTTGCAAAGCCAATACATTATATGACAGATAGTGAATATGAACTTGCACATCAAAAGAAAAATAAAAGCAAGACAAAATCAACAAAAACGAATAAATCTAAAACTACAAAAGCTGAAATTAGAGAAATGAAGAAAAAACAAAAACAAGCCAAGATGCTTGAAAAGGCTAGAAAAAAATATGGAATAAATCCAGAAAAATCTGAAATAGAAACTATAAAAGAAGAAAAAGAAACTAGAGCAAATGAAATTAACGAATCTAATAATTCAAGTAAAGATGAACTATCAGAGAAGTTATCAAAACTATCAAAGGAGCAACAAGAGGCTCTTTTAAAACTGTTAGAGAGGTAATATAAGATGAATTTAAGTCAATGGGAAAAATCATTATTAGAATATTATCTATACAATCATAAAGCTAAATGGATGCGTGTTTATAACAATAAGCATCCTATTTTAGAAACAAGAGTTGTGTTTTATACAATATTCAAAAGAAAGATAAAAAAGCAGCCATATTGTGGTGAATTAACCTATACAGGAATGTTTAAAAAATTAGTTGAAGGAGATTGGTATTTTATTCCCAATCTTCTTGACAGTTATAAGGAGGAACAACATTGAAAAAAGTAAAAGAAAATAAGAAAAATAAGGAAAAGAAAGAATTTTTTTTATTTACTCTATTTAATAAACTTGCAAAAAAAATAAAAGCACATAAAGTCGCAAAACCTAAAACTACATCACAAATTATTCATACATTCTTTAAAGACTTTAATGAAAAAAATTCAATTATACAATTAGATGATACACATTATTCTGTTTGCTTTGAATATCAAGACATTTCTTTTGCAAAAGCAAATTATGAGGAACAAGAAAATATTTTTCTTAAATGGGTTGAATTTTTACATTCCTTTAACTATAACGATCATATTCAAGTAGTTTGTTTTGGTACACCAGTAAAGACTAATGATTATAAGCAGAAATTTATTTATAACGAAAACAATCTAAATGAAAATGAATCTAAAGTTGCAAATGAGTTTAATACTCTTATAGAACTAGCAATCGGTGATAAAGAAGAAATATTATGCGAGAAAAGACAAGTAGTTATTACTACAAAGGCTGAAAGTATGAAAGAAGCACAAGATATATTCCTTCAATATCAGTTGAGGACAGAAGAAAAGTTTAAGGAATTAAAATCTAAAATAAAAAGAGTAAATATAGTAGAAAGGTTAGGCTCTTTATATAATATATTTCATAATGAACTTGCAGAAGAAAACGGAATTGATAATTTTATTAAATATGCAATAGATAATAAATTAAGTATTTATGATGTTTTAGCACCAAAGCAAGATGTATCTTTTAGAGAAAAGAATTATATAAAGGTTGGCGAAGATAAATATATTCGTGTGCTATATGTTAGTAAATTGCCAAAATCTATAACTCCAAGATTCTACAATAGAATAACAACAATAACTAACTATAATATTATTACTACTTTAAATATTACACCTACAGATCCAGCTAAAGTTATTAAAATGGTAAATAAGAAAATATCTGGAATGAAAACAGAAAGATTAGAAAAAATCAAAAAAGCAAATAAAAATAATTACAGTTATGAAGCTGTACTTGATGAAAAATTGGAAGATGCTATAAGTGATGCACAAGAATTAAGAGATGCACTCCAAAAGAAAAAGCAAAAGTTATTTACTAACAATGTTTTAATATGTATTCAAGCAAGTTCGCTTGATGAACTAAATAAAGCAACAAAATTAGTAAAGAGTATAGGAAATGAATATTTAATTTCTTTATACAATTTAGATTGGCAACAACTAGAAGGAGTACAAAATTGCCTTCCATTTGGTTGGAATACTTTACAAATACAAAGATCATTAACTTCGGAATCTACTGCTACCAATGTTCCTTTCAATACAAAGGACTTGATGCACGAGGATTCTATTTTTTATGGAATAAATCTTGTTTCAAAGAATCCAGTATTTTGCGACAGAAAGAAATTACTAAATGGAAATGGTTGTGTTTTAGCAACATCTGGAGCAGGAAAATCATTTTCTATAAAATTACTTATAGAGCAAGTATTATTGCGTTATCCAGAGGATGAAATTTGCGTAATTGATCCTCAACGGAGAATATTATCCTTTAATAAAAGCATTTGGAGGACAGGCATTAAATATAAGTACAAATACTGATACACATATAAATCCATTCGATAGTTCTCTACAATATGCGAAGAATGATAAAGAAGCAATAAAAGAAAAATCTGAATTTATACTTGCTTTTATAGAATCAATAGTAAATGGCTTATCTGGAGAACAAAAAACTCTTACAGACCGTTGTACTAATAATATTTATGAGGATTATAAACTTCATAATTATAATAAAGAATATGAGCCAGATTTCAAAAAATTCTATGATGAATTATTAAGGCAACCAGAAAGTGAAGCGAAAAATCTTGCACTTATTATTGAAAGATATGTAAAAGGAAATATGGATATATTTGCAAAGAAAACAAATATAGAAATAAAAAATCGTTTTATTACTTTTGATATATCAGAACTACCACCAAGCATACAAACCACAGGATATTTAGTTGTACTAGACCATATTATGAATAGACTCCACAGAAATAAAACATTAGGGAAACATACTTGGATATTTATTGATGAGTTTCATATATTACTTGCAAATAAGTTCTCTAGTGAATATATTGCAAAAATATATAAGACTGGAAGAAAAGAAAACGCAATACCTACTATTATTACGCAAAACATTGCAGATGTAATTAAAAATGAGGATGGATGCAAAATATTATCTAACTCTGAATTTGCTATGATTTTAAAACAAAAGCCTTTGGATTTACCACCTATTTGTAAGATTTTTGATATAAGTGATGAGGAATCAAGATATGTAACAGATTCGCCATCTGGGCAGGGCATTATTGTTTATGGAGATGACAAAGTTATATTTAGAAATCAAGTGTCAAAAGATTCCTATATTTATGAACTAAATCAAACTTCAAATATGCAAGTAAGTAGAGGATAGACTATGGCTAATGATAATAGCAAAGATGTAGCAAATTCACTTAATAAATATACAGATTATGCACATAAAGGTACAAATCTTGTATTAGATAGTGTAGAAAATATAAATAAGTGGTATGCAGAACAATTAAATAAAATAACTGAAATTGATGTTGATACTTCCAGAATCGAAACTGGAGTAGATAATTCAACAGAAACAAATGATATTGCTAACAAAAATGAAAAAGAAATATCTACAAAAGTAAAACAATACAATGAAATTCAAACTAATAAAGGAAATGATAAGAGTAATATAATAAAATCAAATAAGATACAAACAACATCAGAAAATGATAATAATGCAGAATTAACAGAAGGCAATGAAAATGGAACAATACTAGGGAAGAATAACAGTAAGTTAAAAACATCTAAAAGAATATCTACAGGAATAAAAGGAGCAAAACTTGTAAATAATTCTGCTCAAAAAATAATTAGAACTGGAAAAGACATAAGTACAGGCTTAAATGAAAATGGTACTACTGCTTTCAAAAGTTCTTCAACTAGAATAATGACTAAACCTATAAAGAAAGTAGCTAATAAAGCATCTAATAAAGTTGCAAAAGAAACAGTTAAACATACAAAGAAATTTACAAAGAAAATTGGAACAAAAATAGGTAAAAAGATTAGTGAAAAACTAGGACAGAAAGTAATATCTAAAACAACTAATGTAATGATTAAACTTATGAGATTACTTGTAAAATTGATGGCTAAAGCAATAGATATGATTATATCAATGCTTCCACAAATTGCACCAGTTATCATTATTATAGTTGTTATAGCTGCATTTTGTAGTTTTTTTGGTATTGGAATGAGTGAAGATACGAAGAAAAATTATGAAACATATATGATAAATATGCAAAATGAATATAACGAAACTACTGTAGAATATTACAATTCTGGTAAAGTAGTTGAAGGTACAATCGAAGGTAAAGGTATGATAAATTGGAGAGCACCACTTTCAATACTTCAAATGTTAAATGGAGATCTGACTTATGATTTTGCAGAATTAACAATTTTAGAGCAATTTAGAAAAGCAGAATTATATGAAAAAATAAGTGATGTTACTTATACTTATGAGAAAGAAACAGATGTAGTAGATGGAAATGGTAATAAGATAAAAGAAACTGTTACTGATACAAAGAAAGTAGTTAAAAATCCTTCTTTAGATGACTATATATCTTGGTGTAATAATAATTTTAGTGTTATAAATCAATATAAAGCTGCAAAAGGATTAAATGTGGATTGGAATCAAAAAGCATTTACAGATGATGAAGTAGAACAAATAAAATTATTATATAACTCTAATTCATTTTTTGAATTATTTAGTTCTGATTTTAAATCAACTTATGCTTACTTAAATGTAAACATTGGAGATGAACAATTAAGGGCTATATATGATGAGTTTTTGAAAAATGTTGGTACGAGATATTTAATGGATCACAGTAATCTAAAATATGATGAATGTATGGATTATTATGATTGTTCTTCTTGGGTTATACATTGTCTTGCACATACTGGAATTATAACAATACCAAATACTGGAGCACAGGGAATATACAATGGATATTGCTATCCAGTAAATGTAAATGATAGAAAGGCAGGAGATTTAATATTCTTGAAAGACACTTATGATACTGGAGAGCCTGGAAGTATATCTCATATAGGAATTTATATGGGAACTCTTACAATAGATGGAGATACTGATGAATATGTTATAGATACTGGAGGAAATCCATCTGGAGTTAGAATTAGAAAATATAACAATGGTTGGTGGAATGGAGAGCATTTCTATGGATTTGGTAGATTGAAACAATAGAGGTAAGTTACATTATGAAAAAGATAATAAGAATGTTTTTATTAAGCATATTTTTAGCATTTTTGCTATCAATAACGATATGCTTTGAAGATTTTAAAATAAGAATGGGTATTATAATTTTTATGTACTCATTCTCTTTTTTTATAATTATGAAATTTGGAGGTGATTGCAATGAAAATAAAAATGGTAAAAATGGGGAGTGATTATACAACTCCTATAAATTGCAGATTAAGAGGGATTGTTGTTACGCCAGATAACAAGCATTTATTTGTAGAAGTTGGATGTGCATACAGTCCTGACATTAGACATACATCATTAACTCAAAAGGAATACAATCTAAAATATCCTAATCCACAATATGTTTCTGTTGATTTTTGTTTTAGAGTTGATATTCCAGAAGATAGATATAAAAACTCAACAAAAGAATATAGCAAATATACCAGAGAGAATTTTTTTGAAATTCCCTATACAGAAAAAGGGATTATAAAATTTTTAAGAAAACTTAACAATGAAATAGATGGAATAGAACTTGTAAACGGTTATTATTTGGATAAATATTGTGAAGAAAATGGATTTTATGAGTTATATGATGACAGGTTAAAACACAATTACGAGATATTATCAATAAAATATCTTGATCCAGATATAAAAGATGATAGCAATATTATATACAAATATACTTGTTATGCAGTAGATGGCACAGAATTTAGCGAAATCAGAGAAGAAAAAGATAATATAAAAAATATTGTTAAAAAGTATGGATTAGAAAATGTTAAGCCACTTGTATTAGAGTATATAAACAAAATGTGTAAAACTTTTACAAGTATAGAATTAAAAGAAAAATTTAATCAATTAGTAATTGATGTATTTGAAACAGATAAAAATGAAAATTCATTAGAAATGGATAATGATTATACAGATATATGATTGGAGTGATTTGTAATGAATGTTGATATTATTGAGAAACCTAAAAAGAATATTAGTGAAGATATAAAAGTTAGTTCATCTACAGATGTTTTAAATTTAAAAGATGTTCAAGAGATTAGAAATGCAATCAGAGAACATCTTTTATTTATTGGATTAGACAATAGAAATAATGTTAGAAATATTACTTTATTAGGAATAGGAACTTCTTGTAATGTAGTAATAGACACAAAAGAGATTATACGAACTGCACTCTATTCCGCTAGTGATAAAGTTATTTTGGTACATAATCATCCTTCAAATAATTTAGAACCAAGCAAAGATGACTTTCACCTAACAAGTGTAACAAACGAAATGTTAAAAGTATTTAATATAAAACTTCAAGACCATATTATTGTTACTGAAAAGGATCATATTAGTATGGATAAGATACAGAAAATTAGTAAAGAAAAAAATATAAAATCTATAAATAATTTAAAAAAGGATTGCTACTAGAGGAAAATCAAAGATTGAAACAACAGATTAAAGAATTACAAGAAGAAATAGGAAAGTATAATTCATTAAAAGTTATTTCGGCTGAGTATGTTGGAAATTATAATGATACTACAGTTTATAATGTAGAACTAATATTAGATGGGAAAAAAGAATATGTAACATTAGAAAGAACTTATAAAGATAGAGAAGCAAATTATAAATGGGAAGTATTTTCAAATTTAGGATTAAAAGATGAAGAAATGGATTACATTATCCAAGTAGTCTCTAAAAATCCTCCAGCAATGTCTATGGATAATCCTTCTACAATATATGAATCTGTAGATGAAATAGAAATGGAGGGATAGAACTATGGATAATACAATACAAATGAATCTATTTGAATACTTTATAGATGAAGAAAAATTTTCTATACAAGATGCTACAAACTTGGTGAAGAATGTTAAGAATATGAATGTAAATAATGAATCTATCCGTGCTAGAATCTATGAAGGTGTTGAAAAGGGCATATTTACTAAAATATCAAGAGGAGTTTATAAAGTAACAAGTCAAATTGAAGGAAAAGAAAATACTTGCCTTTTAATAAATGGTGATGGAAGGAATCTATCAAATATAAAGGACAAGTCTATTGATGGTATAATTACAGATCATCCATACGATTTGCAAAAAGCACTAACTGGAGGAAATAGAAAATTTGCTGCATTTGAATTATTTAGATATGAAAGTAATGATTTTAAGGAAAAGCAAAGAGTATTAAAAGATGGTGCATTTCTTGTTGAATTTCTACCAGAGGAATCGGAAGTCAATTTTGAGTATCTATATGAAATAAAAAAAATGGCACAAGAAAATGGATTCAAATATTTTGCAAAAGTTGCATGGAAGAAAGGCAAGTTTATATCTAATACTGGAAGAAAAAGTAAGAATGTTGAGGATGTGATGATTTTTAGTAATGGAGAGCCTAGAAGTTTGAAATTAGATGCAAAGAAAAATTTAGCAGTAGCAAACGAAAATAATTTAGATGTAAAAGGCAAATCATCTTATGAAGTTAGAGATATGTTGCAAGAGAATAATCTTGATGTTTATTATATGAAAGGTACGAATGGGATGTTACCTACTGCTTTTGATTATCAACCTAAAAATTCAAAAGATAAAATAATGGAAGCAGAAAAGCCTGTAAGACTAATTGAAGAGATAATTGAATATATTTCAAAACCTTATGAAACACTTTTAGACCAGTATGCAGGAAGTGGTAATTTTGTAATTGCTTGTTATAACAAAAAAAGAAATTGTATTGCTATTGAAAAAAATAATGAAATGTTTGAAAAAATGAAGGATAATATTGAAAGTAATTTAGATGTTAAATTTGAAGAAATTGATTACGAATACTAATTGATAAATAAAGTTTATTATGATATAATCATCTCCAGAAATAGTAATTTGTAAAGGAGGTATTTATGGGAATAGAACATTCGCAAAATTATTTACATAGTAAACAACTTGTAGCGACTTTGTTATCAAAGAGTAATATTTGTAACGACGATATTATAATTGAGATAGGTCCTGGAAAAGGAATTATTACCATTGAACTTGCAAAAAAAAGCAAGCAAGTTATAGCAATAGAGTTTGATGCGAAATTAGCGAAAACTTTATCTGAAAAGTATAAAGAATCTAAAAAAGTTCAAATAATAGAGATGGATTTTTTAAAATATAAAATATCAGTAAAAGAACCATATAAAGTATGTGCAAATATTCCATTTAACATAACTGCTGATATTGTGAAAAAGGTATTTGAAGCCGATAATCCTCCTGAAGATATATATTTCATAATGCAGTATGAGGCTTTTCTCAGGTATTCTGGACAGCCCTTTTATAACGAAAGTTTGAGGTCTCTTTTATACAAACCTTGGTTTTCCGCTGAATTGATTTATGAGTTTAAACCATCAGATTTTTATCCTGTGCCAAATGCACGAATATGTTTTGCTCACTTTCAAAGAAAAACATCTGCTGATGTTGAGGATGCGATAGACTATAGAAATTTTCTGTCATATATATTTTTAGCATCTGGAAATACTTTCAAAGATAAAACAAAAAAATTGTTTACTTATGAGCAACAAAAACGCATTTGCAAGTTTTTAAAAATTAAATTAGAGTCAACGCTTACTGAAATCTCATACGATGGATGGCTGTACCTATATGATGTTTTTCTTAAATTTGTTTCCAACGAAAAAAAAGCTATTATATTAAATGCTGAACAAGACATGAAAAACAATCAAAACAAGATTCAAAAAAAACATCGAAATCGTAATCATGGTTATTGGAAATTTGAAGCTAAGCGCCAAAAAAAATTAAAATTTGAAAATGGAAAATAAGAATTTTATCAGTAGCTATATTTCAAATTTCTATATTATTAGCAATAGTGTAAACAAAAAAGTTGACAGAAAAAAGTAATAAGTAAATCATAAATTACAATTTTAAAGTATAATTAAATATAAATAATTTAGAAGCAAGTCGAAAGATGTGCTTCTTTTTTGTTGGAAAGGAGAATTTTAATGACAGGAAAACAAATAGAAAAAATAAGAAAAGAAATACCACAATTTGAAAATGGAATTCCCTGCGAATTAACACCAGAGCAAAAACGATTGCATAGAGAATTAGATTGTAGAGATATGATTAATAGTTGCTTATGTTATGGTAGCAGTTTTTTAGAATCTCGTTATAGTGAACCATACATTCAAGAATTAGGTAAAGAAAGAGTAATTGAACTTTATAATGAGCAAAAAACAGATTTTGATAAAGCAATCGTTTTTCATAATGTTTATGAAAATAGTGAATTATGTTCCTATAATTCGATTAAGTGGGAAGATGAAATAGAAAAGGATTAAATAAAAAAATGAAAGAAGGGATTATTATGCAGAAAGTATTTAGTATTTTTGCTCAAAATTTAGCTTATTACAACGAAGGCAGCATTGAAGGAGGATGGATTGATTTACCTCAATCTCCAGAGGTTATAGAAAGATATTTGAAAGAAATAGTTAAAGTGGATGATGAACACGAAGAATATGAAATAGCAGATATTGATGACAATATAAGCCCTTTTCCTTATGATTCAATTCAATGGTCTAGTATAAAAGAATTAAATGAACTAACAATTATATTTAGTAAGTTGGATGAATATCAAAGAGAGGCTATTCAAGCGTATTTAGTTTATTCTGGAGAAGAACATTATGCTATAAGTGAACTGATAAATCTATGTTTACAAGTAGATAATATAAATTATTGTAGATATAGTTTTGAAGGATTAGAGAACAATCAAGATTGTTCTCCAGAATTAAAAATGGAATATACAATGGCAGAAGAAAATGGAATATACATTCAACTTCAAAAACAGGGAATAATAGATTATTTCGACTTTGAAAAATATGGAGATAGTTTTGGGTATGATTATGAACTATTAAGCAATGGATATTTTATTCCAAATTGCGATATTGATTTGGATTTTTACTCAAAAGAAGAAATACAAGAAAAAGTAAATGAAATTTTGAAAGAAAATATAAAAGAACAAGAGGTGAGTGAAATTGAGATATAAAGGAAAAATAAGAGAATTAAATCACATTATTATTTCTGATCCAAGTTATGATGAAAGTGTAACTTGTAGATATGAAAAAGATAATTTACGAGAAAAAGATTGGTATGTAGATATTGATATAAAGCCAACTATCGATAAAATTGAGGACTTCACTTTTAGAGGTACAGAGTTCTTTTTATTTTTATATAAAGATAAGAAACTTTGCGAATTAAAGGAAAATGGTACGATTAGCTATCTAAAAGGTATAAAACTAAATGAAATAGAAATTGGTATGGATACAGCATGTGTTGCATTAGGAATAGATAAAAAAGCTAAAGAAATTATTGATTTAAGAGATGATTGGCAACCAGAATGTTCTTTAAATACGCTTACAGATGGAATTTTTGGAACTGTAAAAGAAGGAAAAGCAAAAGATAATGTTGTATTTATATGGCTATCTGGATATTTAGATGAAGATACAGGATATTCTATTGAAGATATAGTTGATTATCTACAATATCAATTAAATATTACAGAGCTAGAAAAATACATAACAAAGCCAATGATTATCAGACAACAAGATATATTAGAAAAAATGACAGAAACCGAATTAAGATTTAAAGAAATAACTAAAGAAGATCCGAAACTTCTTCATTTTTTTAGTAAGGATAATAGATTTTCAAATATAGTATTTGCAGGTACTTATTTAGCTGGAATAGCAGTTAGAAATGAACAGAGAAAAGCAGGAAATTTAGATGGAAAAATAGAGAAATCTCCGTATTCTAAAGAACAAGAAAAATTGATAGAGGAATATACGAATTTAAGAGTAGAATTTGAAAAAACAGAACAAGAAATTGAAAATGATATAGATATTTAGGAGGTGGATAAAATGCACAGAGGAACAGTTTTTATTATAACAAAAGACAAAGATAATAAATTTGAGGTACAAAAGTCAACAGAGTTTAATGGTGGAATGGGATTAGACTGTCATGGCAGAGTTATTTGTGAGATGTTAAGAGAATTCAAAGAGCCATTACTATTTGATGCTATGATTAGAGATTTTGATGAACAATATTTCAAATATGGAGATACAGTTATGACTTATTCTCCAGATGAACAACATAATCCATATATTGATGAAAATGGAAATGAATATTTTGAATATTCTCAAACAGAAAATCAATTTAAGTTTTTCAAAGATGATAATGGAGAATACATCTATACAAGTGATAGCAACTATATTAAAAATATGTCTGATGAAGATATAACGGTTGTATGCAGTAATGGAAATTATGTATTAAAACCAAATCAAATTTTGATTACTGATTATAACGAATGTGTAAATAATACTAGAATAACATTTGGAGAAGAAATAGATGACAAAATAGAAGTTGATGAATTAAGTACAAAAGAGTATATTCCTACTAGAAAGCAGAAGATCATACTAGATAATATTATAAAAACAATAGAATCATTTAACTATAATGTTAATCTTATATATGAAAATGGAATGATTAGTGGTATGGAAATTAAAACTTGGACCAATGGTGGAGTGGATATGATACATACATTTTTCTTTTGTGATGATTATCAAGAACTGTATGACAAAGATAATGTAAAAAAACAACTGCAAGATCTGGCTGATAATTTCTCAGTAGATGATGAAATTGATATGTATAGACAAGATGCAAAATATAAAAGCGATTTTACAATTAGTCAGTCATTAGAAGATTTTAATGAATACCAAAAGAAATTAGAAGATTTAGCAAATAATTTTATTAAAAAATATCACGAACTAATTTATCAGAAATTTATGAATAATAAATTGGAAAAGGAGGAAATGCAATTATGAAACTTATAACAAAGGAATTAGAAAAAATATTTGAAAAATATCCTATAGGAAGTCAAGATGGATTAGGTGGAAATGCGAAAGTTATAGCGAAGTTTTTTAATCCAGTAGGAGTAGGAACTTGGTTAATAACAGAAGGAAATAAATTAGAAAATGGCGATTATGAGATGTTTGGATATTGTCATCTTGGAGATGATGAAATGGCTGAACTTGGCTATGTAATGTTATCTGAATTGGAGAATTTAAAATTGCCATTTGGATTAAAAGTTGAAAAAGATTTATATATGCCAAAGGATTGCAATCTTATTCAAGCAATGGAAAGGACAGGTATTACACCACCATCTTATATGTTAGAGAATATGAAAAAAGAACAAGAAAATGATATTACTGATGAAATGTTTGATTAAATATCGAACACACAGTAATATTTTTTATTTGGAAAGGAATGATTCTTATGAACAATGTGGAATTAAATATAAATGGAAAAAGAATAAACATATATGGTAGTAATGCAATAATTCAAAATGAAAAGCAAATTATTGAAAATTTAGAACTTACAGGGAATGAAAGTGCAGACAGATTAATTATTCAACAATGTATTGATGATAACAAATTGAAGTCTGATATTCTATATGATGGTAATACAGTATATCCATTTGAAAAGATTGTAAAAGCATATAGGAAATTACAAAAGAGTGGTACATTGGATAATTTAACAAAAGAAATGTATCATTTTTTTATGTATGCTTGTGATGATATAGCACATTATGATATTCAAGGCTATAAATGTTATTATAATAATTCTTTTCGACAATTAGAAAATGAGTTATTAGCAAATAATTGGACTGCAAGTAGATTTACAGATATAGATAAAATATTTAGAGAATTGAAAATTAGCAGAGAATATTTTAAAGATAGGGATTCAATAGATATAGATAAAGTATCAACTAGCAAACTAAAATCAATTATTAAAGAGTGTGGTTGGAATGTGAATGAAGCTAATATGTATTGGAAATTTTCTAAAAATATAGGAGAAAAAACAAATTATTCTTTTGATATAGATATATTAACTCGTAATGTATCAGACATTATAAGAAACATTGACTATATATCAAATTCGTTTAATAAAGACAGTTATTGTGAAATGATATATGAGGAAATAGAAAAGAATAATAGACCAACTATGAGTGAAATTGTAGCATCTTCAAATGCAATTAAATACAGTTTAAATCAACTTGCTTCGGATGTACTTTATAAAACTAGGATTGTTGCTGAAGAAAAAGAGAGTATATTAAATAAAGAAAATTTAAAAAGTAAAGAGAATTTTGAATATGAGTATTAGGAGGAGCAAGAACAATGAATGAAATGGAGGAATTTTTAACTTTTGGTGCAGTTGTAAAGATTAGAAAAGAATATGATGATGATCTTTATAAATTTATTGAGCTTATGAAAAGCATTGGATTTTTAAGGGAATATGCTGAATCTTTTGAAAAAAATTGTTGCTTTGATAAAGAATTTAACGAATTTTCAGAAGATAGATTTTGGTACTATGTAAAACTAAATAATGGGAATACTAGAGATACTTGCATTGAATTTCAATGGAGTAAAGGTTTCACTTGGGGCAACAGAAAAGACTATTTAGATTATGATAAAGATATGAAAATATTAAATGTTGATGAACTTATAAAAGTTTGTGGAAAAGAAGAATTATTTAATATGAATTATGAGAAAACGAGCTTTCAAAACGAGTTAAAAGATAAAGAAAGTGCTTATGAACTAGATGATTTTTTATCATTTTACGAATGGTCCATTGTTAAATATCCAGATGGAAAATATAACATTAAAGATGAACAATGTAATACATTTGATTTTGAAGAAAATACAACATTAGAGGCAGTAATTGATAGAGTTTATTTTAGAATGTTTGATTACTTTATAGATGAAGGAGAAGTAGAACATCTTATACTAGATGGAGAACTTAATTATGTGAAAAAAGTATATGATACTTATATGAAGGTTGGTGAAAATTTAAAATTACTAGATGATAAAGACAAGAATTTTTATGCAAAATGGTTTAATGAATTAACAAAAGATATTGAAGAAAAAGAATCTAAAGAAATTGGTGATATAAGTAATAATATTTAGAATCTATAGGAGGTGAATTAAGCAATGAATAAAGAAAATAATGAAGATTTTTTTAAAATTATTTGCAAAAAATATATAGATACAATGTCAAAAGAAATGTTATTAGAAACAGAAAATAACAAGATATTACACATTTTTATTGAGGATGAATATATAGAATTAAAAGAAAATGGAAGTATAAATATTCAAAATTATAAAGACTATTTAGATGGAGATTTCAATGTATATGAATATGATTCATATCAAGAATTATATAAGGAAACAATAGAGGATGAGATACTTTATGACATAGAAGATTTAGGATTATTTGATGATAATAATAAATGGGATTTCTATATTACATTTGAAGAATTAAAAAGACTAGAATATGGATACAAAGTACAATACAATTATCCATTATTAGAAAAATATATAGTAGAAAACGAGGAAGATTTCTATACATATTTTTCTTTAGAACAATTAAATGAATTTGAAGAATCACTACATTTATATTATGAAACTGATGATATTGATACTAATAAATGGGGAGAATTATATTCAAAGTCCAATAAATATTTTAATAATAATATTATTGCTTTATCGGAAGGAATGATAAGTTATTATGATTTATTACAAGATTACAAAATAGATTCTAAATCATATTATGATTTATCATTAGACAAAGTTATTGAATATTTTAAAGAAAACGAGATAAAAGATTTAATGGAATATGGAAGTGATGGAAATGAAGGATTATATCATTTATCTTCTATGTATCAAGAGATAATGGATCAGTTAGGTATAAAATATTCAAATGTTTATACAAAAGATGTATCAGATGGCAAATATTTAACAACAATTATTTTTGAAAATGATTCTTCAATACAAGTAGATACAAGTGCATGGAATGGAATAAAAAATGTAGCAGAAAATATGGAATCTATCTATGAATCTTATGAAAATTTAAAAGAAAAAATAAAACCAAATGAGGTAAAAAATGAAAAAGAATTTGAGTATGATTTTAATTAAAAAAATAAGTAGAAGTGGAGTAAAAAATGCTCCACTTTTTTCAAAATTTGGAACAAAAAAATATCTCCCAGAGGGCAAAATGGGTTTTAGGGCTTTTGCCCTAAACAGCGAAAAGGGTGTCAAAACACCACGCTGGCGAATATTGGGCATTAAAAAATGCCTCATTATTCGGAGCAAATAAATTGCTCTGGATTTTTTGTACTTCGCTTTGCTAGTACAAATATTTTTTATTTATAAAGTGAGGTGGATATTATGCGAGATAGCGAAAGCGAACTAGATAAAATATTTCAATCTTATAATAAAATTTTATCAAAATTAAATAAGCAGGGATGCAAGACAAAAAATAATAAGGAAATTACACATAAAGATTTAAGACAAGCTATAGAAATAATGATAAAGAAACATCCAACTTGTAGATGGAGAAGCAATAAAGTCAAAAGTAGAAAGTTTTATATTATAGATGAGGGATATTGGTGGCTTGTAGATGTATTCTTTCAAAATGAAACGAATTTAATTGATGCTGATATAAAATTTTTTAAAGAAAGAATAAAAATGTATGAAAATTTTTTAAAGTTACAACCTAAAGAACTATTTGTTAATGATATTCCATATTCACAATTAGAAGTATTCTATAATAGAAAATTAGATACAGTAAGAAAAGCAATAGAAAAATTAGAAAAGAAATATAGCATTAAGTTGAGATATAAAGAAAATAATCAAGTATATGTATATAGAAAAGGTATAGAGTTATTATGCAAAGAATGTTTTAAACAAAAATATCTGGAGATATTGGAAGATTATAAAATGGGATTAACTGAAAAATATATAGCAGCGGGTTATCCGTATGATAACTTTTTTCATAGAAATTAGATAAATGGAAGTAAGAGGATTTTTCTTGCTTCTTATTTTTATAGAAGGGATGATTACAAATGGATTTTAATTCTAAACAAAGAAGAAAAAGTATAAAGGTCTGGTTATCAGATGAAGAAAGAATTTTAGTAGAATCAAAAGCAGAATTTTATGGATATAAGCGACTTGCAAAGTATATTCGTGATGCAGCAATATATGAAAAAGTAACTTATGTGAATTTGAAAAATAAAGAAGAATTATATGTTGCATATAGCGAAAATACAAAGGAATTAAAAAAGATAACAAAAGAAATTAGACATATAAGTAAATATGCAACGCAACTAAATGATGAACAAAGAAAAGATTTATTAGACTTAATGTTTGCAGTATTAAGAAATCAAAAGGCAATGATAAAACTTATTGATGAAAAATTGGATTTAGAGGTTTGGAAAGAAGTTAATCATAACAAAATTGAAAAAATGGAGGGAGAATAATGCCAGTAACAAAAAGATTACCACACTTAGGCTCTCCTAAAAATTTAATTGAATATATACTTGATGAGAAAAATGATGGTGAGAAAATTGGGTGTGCAAGTTCTCTAAACTGTAATGTTGAAACTGCTCTTTATGAATTTAAGGATATTCAAAAGAAATATAAAATGGGTGGAACTAGAGGGGCGTATCATATTATTCAAAGTTTTTCTCCATTAGATAAAATAACTGTAGAACAGGCAAATGAAATTGGATTAAGAATGTGTAAAGAATTATATCCTACTTTTCAATGTATTGTGTCAACACATATAGATAAAGGACATATACACAATCATATATGTGTAAATGCAATAAATTTAGAAGGAAGAAAATTAGAGGATAGACTTGCAAATGAAAAGGAGGGACTTTATGGAGTAAGTGATACAAGCGATCGAATATCGAAAGAGTATGGATGCTTTATTATGCCTAGAAAAACATACTTAAAATCTAAAAATAGTCAAGATGATTATTATCAATATAAAAGACAATCTTGGAAGGAACAAATTGAAGAACACTTAGAAAGGCTTATTCCAAAATGCAATAGCATTGATGAATTATTAGATGAACTATCTATTTTAGGCTATGAAATAAGGAGAGGCAAACACATTGCAGTTAGATGCCTTGGTATGCAAAGATATGCAAGAATAGATACAATAAATTCAAAATATTCTACTAGCAATTTATATAAGTTGTATAGAGAGAAGGAAAATGTAAAACTACTAGCAATTAAAACAGAACAAAATGAATTCAATTCTATAATATTTCAAAAAGCAAACGAATCAAAAATTGCTATTGAAAAAAGTCAGTTAGGTGCAAAGGGAAAAGTTTATAGTGAATATCAAAAGACAAAGTATCAAGAAATAAAAAGGTATTATCAATTAAAACAACAGTTAGAATATTTGGACAAGTATAATATTAGAGATTTTGATGATATTGAATCACAAATTGCACTTAAAAGAAACCAAATAAAAAGTAAGAATATTAAGATGAAGAAAAATCAAGAAAAATTTGAGAAGGTTCTTAAAACTACAGAAATGGCGAATGATTATATTAGACTTCATACTGTATATGAATATGCTATGTCATATAAAAAGCAAGATAAAGATTATGTTTTACCTAAAGAGGCAGAAATATTTTTAAATATACAAAATGAATTGAATATAACTTCTATTGATGAAGCAAAGGAGTTAATAAAAAAATCAAGATTAGAAAGAATTGAGATAAACAAGCAAAGGAAAGAAGTATTAGAACTTCAAAGGGAACTTAATCATTTAGAAACTATAAAAGAAGAAAAATTATCTAGTAGTAATTTGTATATCCACAATATTAAATTTCGGTGGAAATAGAATTGATTATAAAAATTCAAATGATAAAGAGTTTTGTGTAAATCTACCATACTCAAATTTCAAAATACATATTGATAAAAAGTTTACTGCGTATAATGAAAAACACCAATTTTATACATTATACCTAGTAGATGACAAAGAATACGAACTATATGATGAAAATAATAAAAAAGTCGGAAGTACAACAGGAGTAGAACTAGAAAAATTTGTTTTAGACAAGAAGAAGGAAATTGATTCATTATATAGCAAATAATAAAAAATAATTCGCTCCAGATTAAATTCTGGGGCGTTTTTTTGATGCAAAGGAGGAATTTATTATGTTAAAGTTATTAAGCCTATTTACAGGCATTGGAGCTTTTGAAAAAGCATTAGAAAGATTAAATATAGATTATGAACTAGTGGGATTTTCTGAAATAGATAAATTTGCTATTAAAAGTTATTGTGCTATTCATAATGTACCAGAAAATAAAAATTTAGGAGATATAACTAAAATAAATATTGATAAAATACCAGATTTTGATTTATTAACTTGGGGATTTCCATGTCAAGATATATCAATAGCTGGCAGAATGGAAGGAATAAAAAAAGGAACTAGAAGCGGATTATATTATGAGGGCTATAAAATTTTAAAAGCCAAAAGACCTGGAATTAGTATAATTGAAAATGTAAAAAATCTAACAAGTAAAAGATTTAAAGAACAGTTTGAAACTATATTAAAGGATATAGAAGAATTGGGATATAATAATTATTGGCAAGTATTAAATGCAAAGAATTATTCTGTACCACAGAATAGAGAAAGAATTTTCATTGTATCAATTCGTAAAGATATAGATAAAAATAATTTTGTTTTTCCATCGCCAGTAGAATTAAAATTAAAGTTAAAAGATCTTTTAGAAGATACAGTTGATGACAAATTTTATTTAACTGAAAATGGAATTGGAAGATTGATAAAGAAAAATAACAAATTATTAAAAGATTGTCAAAATCCTAATATTAGTTCTTGCCTTATTGCCGGTTATCACAAGATGAGTGGTAATCAAAATCAATATATTGCAGAATCCAATAAAGTTGAAAAAGTAGCTGGCTTGTATGATACAGAAAACAAGAAACATCAAGCAGGAAGTATATATAATTCAAATCGGAATATCTCCAACATTAACTACAATGGATAAAGGAGGACATAAGCAACCATATATTTTAGTAAGAGAAGCAACAAAAAAGGGTTATACCGAAGCAATGGAAGGAGATTCAATAAATGTTTCATATCCTAATAGTATAACAAAACGAGGGAGAGTTGGAAAAGAAGTATCGCAGACAATCTTAACATCATCTAGTATGGCTACAGTTATTGAAACACCTAAACCTATATGCTTGAATAATAGATTTAAACAACCAAGTGTGCAAGACAGAATATACGATTCAGAAGGAATTGCAACAGCAGTTACAGCTAGTCAATTCAGACCTAAAGTTGCAGAAAGAAAAATGTTTAATCCATACAATGAAAAAGAAATTAAAGATATAGCACCTACACAGACAAGAAGTTGTGGCTCTACTACATCAAGTGCAGCAGTTTTAATTTCAGAAGATGGAAATCATTATATGAAAATTAGAAAGTTATCTCCACTCGAATGTTGGAGATTGATGCGGGTTTGATGATAGCGACTTTGAAAAAGCAAAATTAGTGCCTACAAGCGACACACAACTTTACAAACAAGCAGGAAATAGCATAGTTGTAAATGTATTAGAAGCAATATTTAAAAATTTGTTAAATAGTAATTAAATAATAAAAATTTAAAAGCCAAAATGATTTACAAAAAAGTAAAATTGTTTTGGCTTTTTTTATGCAATTTTTTTAATAATATGTTATAATGCCATTGAATACCAAAAAATGTAGGAGGTAACTGATGTTAGAGTATATAGAAGTTTTATGTCATAGTAGTATAAAAATAAATAAAGAAAAAGTCATATATATTGATCCATTTAAAATAGATAAAAACTATAATGATGCAGATATGATATTTGTAACACATGACCATTACGATCATTATTCAGAAGAAGATATAGATAAAATAAAAAAAGAAGATACTATTATTATTGCTCCAGAAGAATTATTAACTAAATTATTAAGAAAAGGTTTTAGAAAAGATAGTATAATTACAGTAGAGCCAAACAAAAAATACATGATACAAGGAATGAAATTTGAAACAATACCAGCTTATAACACAAATAAACAATTCCATCCAAAAGAAAATGGATGGGTAGGTTATATTATAGAAATAAAAGGTGTTCGTTATTATATTGCAGGCGATACAGATATTACAGAAGAAAATAGAAGAGTAAAATGTGATGTTGCTTTTGTTCCAGTGGGAGGAACATATACAATGGACTTTAAAGAGGCAGCTACATTAGTTAATGAAATAAAACCTAAAATGGCAATACCAATCCATTATGGAGATATAGTGGGAACAAAGCAGGATGCAATAGATTTTTCAAAACTACTACATCCAGAAATAAAATGTGAAATTTTAATTTAGAAATAAAAGGAGAAAAAAGAAGAATATATGGATAATAAAATTATAGCTTCAAACAATGATATTATATTTTACAAGAAAAATAATGGAGATACTAATATTGAGTTAATGGTAAATGGAGAAACTTTATGGGTATCACAAAAAACAATGGCAGAAATATTTGATATTGATAGAACAGTCATTACAAAACATTTGAAAAATATTTTTAATGAGGGAGAATTACAAAAAGAACAAGTATGTGCAAAATTTGCACATACTGCAAATGATGGCAAAACATATAATACAGAGTTTTATAATTTGGATGCTATAATATCTGTTGGTTATAGAGTAAATTCTAAAAAAGCAACAGAGTTTAGAATATGGGCAACTAAAATTTTAAATTCATATATGACTAAAGGTTTTGCACTAGATGATGAAAGATTTTTAAAAGGTGGCAAAGTCAATCAAAAGTATTTTGATGAATTATTAGAAAGAATAAAAGTAATTCGTACAAGTGAAAGAATGGCATATCAAAAAATAACAGATATTTTTATGGCTACTTCAATAGATTATGATAAGAACTCCGAAGAAGCATATACTTTCTTTAAAATAGTACAAAACAAACTCCATTTCGCAATAACAGGACATACAGCAGCAGAATTAATTTATGAAAGAGTGGATGCAGATAAAATAAATATGGGCCTTACAACATGGAAAGAAGCACCTGATGGAATGATATATAAGTATGATATTGGTGTTGCAAAAAACTATCTAAATGAAGATGAATTAAAAAAACTAAACAATTTAACTACATTGTTTTTAGATTATGCAGAGGCAATGGCAGAGGAAGAACAAGTAATGACAATGAAAGATTGGATTAATGAAACAGATAACCTTTTAAAATTTAGAAAAAAGGAAATATTAAAGAATTCTGGAAAAATATCTCATAAACAAGCAATAGATAAAGCAAATGAAGAATATGAAAAATTTAGAATAAAACAAGATGAACAATATATTTCTAGTATGGATGAAATGTATAAAAAATATTTAGAAGAAAATAATTAACGATTTATTAAAGAATAATGAAATGTTGATAGCAATTAAAGGAGGATGTAATAATGGAATATTCAAAGAAAGAAAAACAATTATTTAATGAAATAGGAATACCTGTAGAAGATAAAAATTATACAGAAGAGGAAAGAGAAAAATTTAAAATAAAAGTAACAGATTACATTATGAGCCAAAGTTCAAAAGATATAGACAAATTAACCAAAAAATTCAGTAATATACTATATTAGTATAAGGAAAAGTTTATGAAAATTAAAATATTTGATGTAGTACAATTAAGTAATGGAAATAAGGCAACAATTTTAGAGAAAAGCGATAAGGCTACATATAAAGCTGAAATAGTAAATTCCGAAGGAAAAACAGAGGGGATAACACAGATAAGTGAAACAGATATAACTAAAGTTATATTTTCCAAATAGGAATAAAATAACATTCACAAAAGATAACAATTAAATATGCAAAATAGGTGATGTTATGGAAAAGAAGATATATAAAGAACCAAATAAATCAGAAACAGAAACTACAATAAATGTACTATATTCGGAACAAATAATAAATATATATACAAATAAAGTAAGTTTACAAAAACAATTAAACAAAATTTTAGGACAACCTACAAATGAATATAAAATAAAAAGATCTATTGTTGGAAGTTGTTGGGAAATACCATTTAAAGAAAAATCAAAAATTTCACAAATGATATTAAAAGCTAACATATACGAATTATAAGAAGTATAGGAGGATTTAGTATGTCAGTATATACATATTTTACATTAGGAATAATTTTAGGAATAGCAATATCAATAGTATTTGTATCAAAAAGAAACGAAAAGTTTGAAAGTAAAGTTAATTTAGAAAGAAAAATGTTTTGTACTGATAAATTAGATAAGATGATAGAAGAAGCAACCAATAGAATATCTCGAAAGATAGAAGAAAAAAGAGATATGCTAACTGAATCTGAAAAAGATGAGATTATTGTGCAATGTTGTAAAGAAAAGTTCGGTTTATAATAGAATGAACTTGAAAACCAAATAGTAATTTGTAGAGGAAGTGAATGTTATGGGAGGATTTAGTGTAGTAGTCCTTATGAGTATATTATCATTTATATACTTATTCTTTATTGCTATATTTGTAGCAGTTATATTGTATATAATAATGAGTTATACCTTTCAGGGCATTTCAATCATGTGTATGTGTAAAAATATGGGATATAAAAATACTTTTACGGCTTGGATACCTTTTTATAATAAATATTTATTAGGGAAAATAGCAGGTAATAAAATAATGGGTGGAATATCATGTATATTATCATTTATAGCAATTTGTTTAGGGACTCGTTTTTATATCAATAAAGAATTAGAAATAGTCCTATTCATTATTTTAGTAATTAGTTTAATAATTACTTTTATACTAGATACAATGATAGCGCATAGAATATATAAGAGTCGTGCAAACAAATATGGAGATATATTAACTGTATTTAATATTTTATCATTAGGATTATTAAGACCAATATTTCTTTTTATAATTAGAAATAAAAAGGAACAATGTTCTATAAAGCAATAAATTACAATTTAGTAGTTAGAAAAAAATAATTTATGGAGGGGAGAATATGTTAGGAATTTTTATTTTATTAATTATAGCAATGTTATTAGTGGTTAAGTTTTGCAAAAAGACATTAAAAATTGTATTATCTATTATAATTGTTTTAGTTTTATTATATTGTATTATTATATCTGTTGATATGAATAGAGTACATAGTTTTAGAGAACCTATATTTGCTACAATTAAGCAAGAAGATGATTTGACTATGAAAACAATAATATATCAAGGATTAGGATATGAAGTCAAAATGGTTAAAGATGTAACAAATGATAAAACAATAAAAATAGAAATGTATATGTTTGATAAAGTAATTGCAGGAGCTATAGAGTAAAGAGCTATACAAATTACAATTTAGGAGTGTGAGATTATGCCAAAATATACTTTTGAAGAAATAAAGAATTTATTATTAAGAAGTATAAATGAAGATCATATTGAAGCAGAGTTAAGGTTAATATTTGAAGATAAAAAGTATGAGTATATGATTATTATTTATGATGACCATTGTTCGTTTCAAAGGTGTGGCTCACTTGAAGAACAAAGTGGAGAATATAACTATAAGACATTAGATGAATTATATAAAGCACAACAAGTTGATGGTATTATCATAGAAAGAGATTGGGATAAAATAAAAGAATTTGAGTGTGCAGATTTTGAATTATCAGGTTATTGGAAATAATTATAAATTACAATATATAAAGGAGCTTGGATATGATAAATATATTAGTTCATGGACTAGGTCAAAATGAAAGTAGTTGGAATAAAGTTAAAGAATTATTGAAAGAAAATAAGATTGAAGTTGAAACACCTAATTTATTCAATCTTGCTAAAAACTATCAATTAAATTATGAAAATTTATATAGAATATTTGTTAATTATTGTAATAGTTTTAAAGAAAAATTAAATATAGTTGGTCTTTCTCTAGGTGGAATACTTGCTATTGATTATGCGAACGAATATCCAGAAAAAGTTAATTCAATAATATTGAGTGGAACACCTTATGAGATACCAAAATCAATTATTACTATACAAAATATTATATATAAATTTATGCCTAAAAAAGTTTTTGAACAAATTGGTTGTACTAAAAAAGATTTAATAACTTTAATGGATTCTATTAAGAACTTAACTATACCTCAAAAAGCACCTAATATAAAATGCCATACTCTTATTATGTGTGGAGAAAAAGAAAAAAATAATATAAATATGAAAAGTGCTATTAAATTGAACGAAGTTATAAAAAATAGTAAATTTGAAATTATAAAAAATGCAGGACACGAAGTCAATATAGATAATCCAAAAGAATTTGCTAATACAATATATAATTTTTGGAAAGAAAATTAGTAACACAAATTACAATCCGTAAAGGAGAAAGAAAAATGGCAACATCAAAAGATTATAAAGATTTTATATTAGAACAATTAGATTTATTAGATAATGCAGAATAAAAAATTAGTAATATAGACTAGAAATAATAAGGTTATACGATTAAAATTAGATAGAAATATCTAATTTTTTTTCTTTGAGAAAAACCCTATATTTCAAGCAAAAATAAAAACTCTACTAACAGTCGGTTGATAAAATTAAGTAAAAATGATAAAATTTTCACAGAAAAAAGTGAAAAGGAAGTCATAAAAAATGGATAATCAAAAATTTGGAAAGTTCATAAAAGAACTAAGAAAAAAATCTAACATGACACAAAAAGAATTAGGAGAAAAATTAAATGTTACAGATAAAGCAGTATCAAAGTGGGAAAGAGGATTAAGTTTTCCAGATATTACAATAATAAATTCATTAGCAGAAACATTTGGAATCACATCTTCAGAAATATTAAATGCAGAACTAGGTAAAAAAGAAGAAATAGATATAGAAAAAGCTGTTCAGGAAGCAGTTGAAAATATAATGAAGGAAAAAGAAAAAAGACAGGAAAAGAGAAAGAAAATACAAAAGATTATAACAATAATATCAACAGTATTATTTGTAATTTGTTTTATTATTCAACTTGGATATATAACTATTTTAAGAAAACATGGTTATGAATATGTATCAGACATTGTTTATTATATTATAAATGAAATTATTGTTATTACAGCTATAATTCCTTCAATATATATTACTCAATATAGCAAAATTAAAAATAAATTGATGAGAAATATAATAGTGACTTGTGTAGCAAGTATTTTAACGATTACCAATTTTGCATTTATGCTTAACAATGGATTTAAAAATAAGTGTATTGTCAGCTTTTCGAGCGATTTTTCAAATGAATTAGTATTAAAGCAGAATAAAGAAACAGGAGAAACAACATTATATAAAAATGCAAAATTATTTATCTTTGCTAAACCAAAAGAAAAATTTTCTTATGCAGTAGAAGGAAAGATAAAACATCAATGGATAGTAAATGATGTTTGTAGCATTACATATAAGGATAAAGATGGAAAATTAAGAGAATTTGTTGCAACTTATGGAGATAGAGGTAATGGAATATCATATTATTATGTAACAACGGCTATTTCAGGTGATTGGCAAACAAGAAGTCAATATGGCACTCAAATAGAGATGTCTATGGATTCTAAAGGGATAAAGATTAAAAAAGATAAAAAGTCAGAAGAATTTGAATATGATAAGATTAAACAATATGGAACACTAGCAATTGTATTGTATAAAAATGAAACACCTAAATATGTAATTGCATTAAATAAAGATTGTAAAATAGATGAAAAGACAGGAATTATAAAAAGAGATGGAACAATAACCTTAACAGAAGTTTCAATGGAAAAGGCAGTAAAAGAAAAACTATATTGTACTACATACAAAAATGCAAATGATTTAAGTAATTATAATGTTGTTAGTGTAGCTGCTAATGATTATAAGATAAAAAATGGTATTCTATATATTAGTTATGATGGAAAAAATACAATAGAAGTACCAGGAGATTTTTCAAATGATAGTTCAAGTTACAATAAATACAATTATCAAATTTCAAAAGAAAAAACTATATTTTATTATACTAAAAATCAGAAAAAATATTTAGTATATTCAGATGATATGGGAGTTAATTGGCAAACTGTTGAATTAGAAGATAAAGGTTCTATTCAAAATATACAATTTATAGATGCTAATATTGGATTTATGCTTGAATTTGAAGATGTAGCAATGGGAACAGCCTTTGGAAAAATATCAAAAACAGTTGATGGTGGAAAAACTTGGACTGACATAAGCAATGGTATTGGAGAGAAAAATGAGGAAAGGTTTAAAACAGCAAGTCAAATAAAATTTATTGATAAAAATACAGGATTTTTAACAATGCCTCTAACTGGTGGAGAAAATTCGGATTTGTATATTACAAGAGATTGTGGAAAAACATTTTCAAAAGTAAATATTTTAGAAAGTGATATATATGATTATTATAATTTACCAACAATAGAAAATGAAAAAATGTATTTAGAAATAGGGCAAGGATCAGATGGAGATTATAATGGTGGAGATTCTAAAAAATATTGTTCAGAAGATAAAGGAAACAGTTGGAATATAGTTAATTAAATTTGGAAAGGTAATAAGAAATGAAAAATAAAATTACTATAATTATAATTTTTATATTAATTGTATTAGCAATTAGCATAAGTCTATATTTAAAAAAGAATAAAATAAAATAGAAAATAAAATGTTGAAAGAATAGTTGTAAAATACTATTCTTTTTGCCTTTCTTACAAAAATGTAAGGTTATTGTAAGGTAAATCGATGGCAAAGTATGTATAAGAGATTTATAATGAAAAAAGAAAGGAGAATCACTATGGAAACAATAAAGGAAAAGATAATTGTTATTATAGGAATAGTATTAGTGATAGCATTGTGTTGTGGTGCATATTATATGCTTGTATATCAGAGTTCAGATTATTATACTCAAATAGATAATACAAAAGTAGAAAAAATATCAAAACATAATATGAACTATGAATATACATTAATATCTTATAATAAAAACGGAAAATCAAAAGAAATAACTTTTCAAACAACACGAGAATTAAGAGAAGATGCCTATTTAAAACTAAAAGTGATGATGACTAGAGGTGTTGTAAATTGGGAAGAAGTACAATTTGATGAAATGCCAGAAACTGTGCAAGAACAATATAACAAATAAATAATACAAAAGCAGATCAATATTGATTTGCTTTTTGCACTTATAGAAAAATAAAAAAAGATATGCTATAATGTGGTAGGTGAGAAAAATATGTCAAATATACTAATAGTAGAAGATGATGAAAAACTAAGTAAAGAATTAAAAATTTTTTTAGAAAAAAATGGATATACAGCAGTAATATTGCAAAAATTTGATAATGCAGTAGAAGATATTTTAGAAGAAAATTCAGATCTAATATTACTAGATATAAATTTACCATACACAGATGGGGAATATATTTGCAAAGAAATAAGAAGAACATCAAATGTTCCAATAATAATGGTAACAAGTAGAGATAATGAAATAGATGAACTATTAAGTTTAAATTATGGAGCAGATCAATATGTGACAAAACCATTCAATATTCAAATTTTACTTGCAAAAATTGCAGGACTTTTAAGAAGAAATCAAAATGCAGAAAAAAGTCAGGAAAAAATAAAGTGCAACGAATTTATTTTAAATGTATCTAAAAGCGTGATAGAAAAAGAAAATAAAAAAATAGAACTTACAAAAAATGAATTAAAAATATTACATTATCTAGTATTAAATCAAGGTAAAATAGTAACAAGAGAAGAAATTATGAATTATTTATGGGAAAGTGAGAACTTTATAGATGATAATACTTTAACAGTAAATATGACTAGATTAAGAGGTAAATTAGAAGAATTAGGCATAAAAGATTCTATTGAAACTAAGAGAGGACAGGGATATATATTAAAATGAGTTTTAAAAGTTTTTTGAAAGATAGAATTACATATATCATATTAATTTTATTTGCAAGTATAACCTCTCAAATATTGCTATTGCCATCAGAAATAGCAATATTTGTTAGAATCTATGTTGGACTAGCTCCTATTATATTATTTTTAATATACTTTTTTATAGAATACTATAAAAAGAAAAATTACTATAACAATTTAAAAGAAAGTATGATGGAATTAAGTGAAAAATATCTAATTGCAGAAATAACAGGAAATCCTGGTTTTGAAGAGGGAAAAATCTTGAAAGAGATAGTACAAGAAACAGGAAAGTCAATGTTGGAGAATGTAGATAAATATAAATATTTGCAAGAAGATTATAAAGAGTATATAGAACTATGGATACATGAAATAAAATTACCAATAGCAGCAGGAAAGATGATAATAGAAAACAATAAGTCAGAAGTAACAGAAAGTATCAATGAGGAATTAGACAAAATAGAAAACTATATTGAACAAGCTCTTTTCTATGCTAGAAGTAATACAGTTGAAAAAGATTACTATATAAAGAAAGTAAATTTAAAAGAGATTGTAAATTCTTCTATTATAAAAAATAAAAGAAATCTTATTCAAAATAAAATAAACATAGATGCACATGATATAAATACAATTGTTTATACGGATCATAAATGGTGTATGTTTATTTTAAGTCAAATTATACAAAATGCAGTAAAATACAGTAAGGAAGATAGTAAGAAAATTGAAATTTATTCAGAAATTAAAAAAGAGAATACGATTTTATACATAAAAGATAATGGAATTGGAATTAGAGAAGGAGAAATTACTAGAGTATTTGAAAAAGGATTTACTGGAGAAAATGGAAGAAAAAGCGGACAAAAAGCTACAGGAATTGGATTATATTTATGTAAGAAATTATGTAATAAACTAGGATTAGGTTTAGAGCTAAATTCGGAAAAAGATGTTGGAACAGAAGTGAAGATTGTATTTCCTAAAAGTAGTTTTATAAGCGAAACATTTTGATTATATCAAAAGGAGAGTTCAACTTTGAACTCTCTAATTTTAATATTCTTCAATATATAATGCTTTGGCTAAATAAGGCGTTATTTCATTAATATTATACCAACCAGAACTTTTGCTATTATTTTCTAATCCATTAGGGTTAGAAACATAAACCATATTTTTGCAATCAGTAGCAAGTAAAGCCATATAATGAGAGGCAGTAGTCCACCTGTTGTCAGTTGGTTTATTCCATACACAAATGATAATAGGGTGGTCAGTTTTTAAATGATTTATTATATTTTTATTTGATAAATGAGTAGAATCATAATAAAAGTCTGAATTATCAATTCCATAAACAGAAGATAATTCTTTAGACAGATTATCATAATTTAATACTGGATAATATTTTTGCCTAAGATCTTCTGGAGTATAATTTTTATTGTAACCACTTAAAATAATTGACATTACAGTTATTCCACATCCGTTTTCAGCCATAGTGCCATTCCAATATTCCGAATTAGACCAAGAAGAATTACCATTTTGTTTATATTCGATATATGTTCTTTTATTTTTCTCTTTCGTTGTAAATGTTGTAAAGTATCCATCTTTATTATTAATCTTTTCTTGACCTATTCCAGAATAATTTTTATTGGTATCTTGTTTTATAATTTTATAGTTTGAATTATTAATACTATTAGGTAATAATGATTGGTTTATATTTGTATTAACAGTATATCTATTAATACAATATACTGCTGAAATTATAAATAGTATAAAAAATAATATTTTTTGTATGTTTAATTTTTTCTTTTTTTGTTTCATTTTTTCTCCTCCTTGTAACTTGTCTTTATTATACAAGAATAAAGAAAAATAAGTTTTAAAAAATACTTAAATAAATCTTAACTTTTTCTTACGAAATGAAGAAACAGATGAAAAAAAGCAAAATATATGTTATAATTCAAGGGAAAGAAGGATTATGATGAATGTTTTGATATTAGATGATGAAAAAGAAATTGCAGATTTAGTAGAAGTTTATTTGAAAAATGAAAATTATAATATATATAAATTTTACGATTCAGATGATGCAATAAAATGTATAGATACAGTTAAATTAGATTGTGCAATATTAGATGTAATGATAAAAGGAAAAAACGGATTTGAAATATGTCAATATATTAGAAATAAAAAACTAAACTTTCCAATTATAATGCTAACAGCAAAAATTGAAAATCAAGATAAAATTACAGGACTAACATTAGGTGCAGATGACTACATCACAAAACCATTTAATTCTCTCGAATTAGTTGCCAGAGTCAAATCAGCAATAAGAAGATATAAACAATACAACAATTATAAAACTGATGAGGAAAAGATATATATTGATGGTTTGGAAATATGCAAAGAACAGCATAAATGTTTATTGTATGATAAAGAAATCGACTTAACTCCAATAGAATTTGATATTTTACTTTATCTTGCAAGTAAAAAAGGAGAGGTCGTTAGTTCAGAAGAACTATTTGAAAAAGTATGGAAAGAAAAATATTTAGATAATAATAATACTGTAATGGTACATATTAGAAGGATTAGAGAAAAGCTAAAGGAAGATACTAAAAATCCTAAATATATAAAAACGGTATGGGGAGTGGGATATAAAATTGAATGATTACAGAGAAATAACTAAATTGAAGAATAATATAGCAACTAAAAGCATTTTGAAAATTCTAGGTTATACTTTTGTTGTGACACTAATATTTTCATTGATTGTAGATGGATTTTATAATGATACAATAGCAAATGAAGTATCAAATTTTAATAGAAGTTTATATCTATTTTTTGTACGAAATAAAACTATTATGATGGTCATATTTTATATGATTATTTTTATAGGTATTACTTTTATTGTTACAAGAAATATGAGTCAAAAAATGTTAGAAATTATGAAGTCAGTAGATAAAATTATAAAAGAACCAGATAAAGAAATAAAATTATCAAATGATTTAATTTTGTTAGAAAATAAATTGAACAAAATAAGATTAGATTTAATAAATAGTCAAAATGCAGCAAGAGAAGCAGAAAACAAAAAGAACGATTTGATAATGTATATGGCTCACGATTTAAAGACACCTTTAACATCAGTAATAGGATATTTGAATTTATTAACAGATGAAAAAGATATTTCAAAACAATCGCAAGAAAAATACATCAAGATAGCATTAGATAAAGCATTAAGAGTTGAAGAATTAACAAATCAATTTTTTGAAATAACTAGATATAATATACAAGATATGCCTATAAGTAAACAAAAATTGGATATTCCATTTCTAATAGAGCAGTTAGTTGATGAGTGTTATCCTATGTTACAGGAACGAAATTTAAAATGTGAAATTACAAAACCTGAACATTTATATTATGAAGGTGATGGAGATAAACTAGCCAGAGCATTTGGTAATCTACTAAAAAATGCAATCAATTATAGTTATGAAAATACAAATATAGAAATAAAAATTAATGAAGAAAACGAAAAAATTAAGATTGTTTTTAGAAATAAAGGAGATGCAATTCCTGAATATAAGTTAGAAAAATTATTTGATAAATTCTATCGAGCAGATGAGGCAAGACAAAGCAGTACAGGTGGAACAGGATTAGGATTAGCAATAGCAAAAGAAATCATTGAATTGCATAAAGGAAAAATAATGGCGAAAAATGATGGCGAATATATTGAATTTGCTATTGAATTAAATAATAATAGAGATTAAAAGCTAGACATTGTGCTAGCTTTTTCTAACCTTACAAAAATGTAAGGTTATTGTAAGGTAAATCGATGTTAAAAATTTAGAAATGAGTTTATAATTAAGATAATAACAAAACAAGGAAGGAGTTTTTGGAATGGAAAATGTATTAGAAGTAAAAAATATTGAAAAATATTATGGAAACAAATCAAATTTAACAAAAGCTATTGATAATATTAGCTTTAATGTGCAAAAAGGAGAATTTGTTGGAATAATGGGAGCAAGCGGATCTCGGAAAAACAACACTATTAAATTGTATTTCAACAATAGACAGAGTTACAGCAGGGAAAATAATAGTTAAAGGGCAGGATATTACAAAATTAAAAGGCAATAAGTTAAATAAATTTAGAAGAGAAGAATTAGGATTTATCTTTCAAGATTTTAATTTATTAGACACTTTAACAGCTTATGAAAATATTGCTTTAGCACTAACAATTCAAAAAGTAAATGCACATGAAATTGATAGAAGAGTTAAAGAGGTTGCTAAAAAACTAGATATAGAGGATATATTAAGTAAATATCCATATCAAATATCTGGAGGGCAAAAACAAAGAGTAGCATCAGCAAGAGCGATTATTACAAATCCACAATTAGTATTAGCAGATGAACCAACAGGAGCATTAGATTCAAAATCAGCAAAACAATTATTGGAAAGTTTTGAAGCATTAAATCAAAAATTAAATGCAACAATTTTAATGGTTACACACGATTCTTTTACAGCAAGTTATGCAAATAGAATTTTATTTATAAAGGATGGGAAAATATTTAATGAATTAACAAAAGGAAATGACACAAGAAAACAATTCTTTGAAAAAATAATAGAAGTTCAAACTTTACTCGGAGGTGAGCTTGGAGATGTTATTTAAACTATCATTTAAAAATATGAAAAAAAGTTTTAAAGACTATAGCATATATTTTATAACATTAGTTTTAGGAGTAGCAATATTTTATATGTTTAACTCTTTAGATAGTCAACAAGCCATGTTACAAGTATCACAATCACAAAGAGATATTATAACAATGATGATTAGAATGTTAGAATTTGTATCAGTATTTGTTGCAGTAATATTAGGACTTTTAATAGTATATGCAAATAATTTCTTGATAAATCGAAGAAAAAAAGAATTTGGTATATATATGACACTTGGAATGGGAAAAAGACAAATATCAAAAATAATTTTATTTGAAACAATATTAGTAGGAATATTATCACTAATAGCAGGACTTGTAATTGGAATATTTGCATCACAATTTATGTCAGTATTAGTTGCAAAATTGTTTGAAGCAAATATGACAAAATTTGAATTTGTGTTTTCAAAAGGTGCATGTATAAAAACTTGTATATATTTTGCAGTAATGTATCTTGCAGTAATGTTTTTTAACACAATTACAATTTCAAGATATAAATTAATAAATTTACTTACAGCAATTAAGAAAAACGAAACTATTAAATTAAAAAATCCAATTATTTCAATATTAGTATTTTTGATGTCAGCAGGAATATTAGCATATAGCTATTGGAAAGTAACAGCAGGGGTACAAACACTTGATACAGCCGATAAAATATTGCCACCAATATTAATGGGAATAGTTGGAACAATTGGAGTATTTTGGTCTTTATCAGGGTTTATATTAAGATTAGTACAATCAATGAAAAAAACGTATTTAAAAGGAACAAACATGTTTGTGCTAAGACAATTAAACAATAAAATTAATACAACAGTAGTTAGTATGAGTGTAATATGTTTAATGCTATTTATGACAATTTCAGTATTATCATCTAGTTTATCTTTAAGAAACACAATGCAACAAGATTTAAAAGAAATGACACCAGTAGATATTAATTTATACAAAACAGCAAATTTACCAGAAAAAGCAACAATATATGGAATAGAAAAAATTTATACAAAAGAGCAAAGGGAAGATTCTAAAAAATCAGTAGAATATACATTAACACAAAATGGATTTGATATGAACTTATTAAAAGATGTAGTAGAAATACCAATATATGCAGATAGTAGCATAACTTGGGGAACATTTTTTGGAGATAATCTTGATGAGGTAAAAGCTTTATATCCTATGTTAAGATATGAAACATCAGAACAATTTGTAAAAGTTTCAGACTATAATAAAATAGCAAGATTATATGGACAAAAAGAATATGAATTAAAAGATAATGAATATATAGTTCTTTGTGATTTTGATAATATAAAAAATTTAAGAAATATGGCATTAGAAAATGGAAATACACTTGTAATAAATGGAAAAGAATATGTGCCTAAATATAATGAATGTAAGTCTGGATATATTATGATGTCAACAAGCCATATAAATACAGGAATTATATTAGTACCAGATAGCTGTAATTTAAAAGAAGAACAAAAAGAACAAACATTGTTAGTAGCAAATTACAACGCGAATACAGATGAAGAAAAAGAAAAAATAGAAGCAATTTTTACAAGTAGTAATTCAGGACTTATACAAAATTTAGCAGATAATGGACTTGAAATAGATGGAATGACAAAAATTGCTATTATAGAATCAAGTGTAGGAATAGCAACATTGGTAGTGTTTATAGCAATTTACTTAGGTATAATATTTTTAATTGCAAGTTCAGCTATTTTAGCACTAAAACAATTAACAGAAAGTTCAGATAATAGGCAAAGATATATTATTTTAAGAAAAATAGGCTGTGATGAAAAAATGATAAATCAAGCACTATTTAGACAAATAGGAATATTTTTCATATTACCACTTATTTTAGCAATTATACATTCTATATTTGGAATACAATTTGCACTTTCAATGATGTCAGGTTTAGCAAGTACGGAACAATTATTACCATCAGTAGTTGCAACAGTATTAATCATTGGAGTAATTTATGGAATGTACTTTTTGGCTACATATTGGGGTAGTAAAAATATTATAAAAGAAGAACAGTAAAAAAATAGTTATAAAGTCACTTACTTGTCATTTTAATATAGTATAATTAACATTAGATATAGTAATAAATGTAGTAGGAATCGAAAGAAAGAGGTGGTAATGATGAAAATATTAAAAAGAATAATTTTTATAGTAGTATTAATTTCGATGAGTATAGCACTACTATTTGTAGGTAATGGATATGATATGTATAAAAAATCAATAGAAGAAACAAGTGTAGAAGATAAAATTGCAGAAATTAAAGACAAAGAAAATTATACAAACTTTTCAGAATTACCACAAATGTATAAAAATGCAGTAATAGCTGTTGAGGATCACAGATTCTATAAGCATAATGGAATTGATATAATAGCAATAGGGAGATCAGCTTTTAATGATATAAAAACAATGAGTTTTGTTGAAGGAGGAAGTACAGTAACTCAACAACTAGCCAAAAACATCTATTTTACGCAAGAAAAGAAAATAGAGAGAAAAATTGCTGAAGTATTTATGGCATTTGAAATAGAAAAGAATTGTGATAAAGATGAGATATTAGAGTTATATTTGAATACAAGTTATTTTGGAGATGGCTATTATACACCAAAAGAAGCATGTAGAGGATATTTCAATAAAGAGCTAAATGAAATGACTGACTACGAATGTATTTTATTAGCAGGTATTCCAAATGCTCCATCTGTATATGCACCAACAAAAAATCCAGACCTAGCAAAGCAAAGGCAAAGACAAGTCATAGATAAAATGGTTAAGTATAAGTGTTTGACACAAGATGAAGCAAATGAAATATTATCGCAGAACAATAATTAAAGTTGTTATTAGTTGATAAATATACTAATAAATATTATAATTACAAAAGTTAAGTAACTGAAGTAGAAAAAAATTGCACAAAATAATATAATGTTGGTAAAATGAAAAGGAGAATGAATTATGAGTTTTTTAGGAAATGTATTATGGTTTATCTTTGGAGGTTTTCTAAGTGGACTTTCTTGGCTTTTATCTGGAATACTATGGTGCATAACAATAATTGGAATTCCTTATGGTAAACAATGTTTCAAATTTGCAACTATGTCATTTGCACCATTTGGAAAAGAAATTGAATATGGAGGAGGAGTACCTTCTTTGTTGGCTAATGTAATATGGATTATCTTCTTTGGAATACCAATGGCACTAGAAAATTTAATTTTTGGCTGTCTATGGTGTATAACAATAGTGGGTATTCCGTTTGGTCTTCAATTTTTCAAAATCGCTAAATTATCATTAGCACCTTTTGGAGCAAAAATAGTATAAGGTAATTTTTGGGTCAATATATTATAACAGTATATTATGTTTTGTGTGATTTTCGAGAGGGCGATTATTTCGCTCTCTTATAATATAAAAAATATATATTAGTGCTAATTGTAGTGAAACAGTTAGCACAAACATCCCCTTTTATTTTCAAGAGTTACTAGAAATAGTAACTCTTATTAGTAAAAAGAATATCGAATTATATAATTCGATATTTATAACATATAACTAATTTTTTAATAATTTATTTAATATAGGGATTATTTTTTCTTGAGATATAGGCTTAACGACATAATCATCAAAACCAATTTTATCTACAAAATAATCTCTTTTGTCTGCTGTTACAGTAAGGATTACAACAGGAGTAGAAAAATTAGGTAGATTTCTTAATTCTGTTAAACAATCAGCACCAGTACCATGGCGATATATATTATTACTGAAAATAATGTCATAATGTTCGCCATATTTTATTTTTTTAACAACATCTTCATAAGTATTAACAACATCTACACTAAAACCTAAACTCTGCAAAACAGTTTTAGTAATATTGTATGATGTAGCCATATAATCTCCTACCAAAGCTCTTTTTCCTTTATATATGGGATTATATTTTATACGTTCGCCGTAAATTTCTAAAAATTCAAGATTAGATATTTTTTCTTCTTGATATTTCTGCAATGTTTTTTGTAATTCAGTATTTTCTTTTAAATAATATAAACATTTATCTGCATAATCACTAGCTTCATTTTGGATATCTAATATTTTAGATAAGTATTTATTTCTTTGATAAAGTAAAATATATATAAAAGTTATTAAGAGCATAACAAGTATAAGTATGCAACACAAAATATATGGCATAAAAGCACCTCCAATCTATATAAAAAGTGTTGCTTACTATAAAATTTTCAATTCAAACTTCCGATTTAGTTATATGTTAAAACCTTTTGAAACATACTACAATAGTAGTAAGTCGAATTCAAAAGGGAGGTGGCAAATATAGTAACTAAAACAAGAAAAATACTGGCGAATAATATAGTCTATTTTAGAGTTAAAAAAGGTTGGTCGCAAGAACATTTCGCTGAATTATTAGGTACAAGTTCACGGCTATGTATCTGAAATGGAAAATCAAAAGCGAAATATATCAAGTGATTATATAGACCATATTGCTAATATTTTCAAGATTGAGCCACACGAGTTATTAGTAGAGCGTTTACCTGTTGATATTAGGCGAATTGATAAGGGAAAGAGATAACTGGGAATTATCTCTTACTTCTATAGTAAGCATTTATATTATATCACATAAATCGAATATTGAATATATATTCCGAATAAATAAACGGCTCTTAAATATTCCGCCTTAATGCTACAATATTAAAGAGGTGAGAAAATTGGAAAATAGCATTATAATGTATCGAGATTATGGTGATATAGTATTTGATATAAAAAAGGTTATGGATGAAAAAGCAATAACAATAAATCAAATAGTTAAAAAAACAGGTCTACATCATCAAGTAGTGAGAAGATACTATGAAGGAACAATTACTAGATATGATAAAGATGTTCTTTCAAGATTATGTTTTGTTATAGGGTGTGATCTTAATGATATTATGTATTATAAAAAACCAAGTAAATAATTTAATAAGTGAGGCTATTTAAAGGGTATTAACTAGAATGCTTTTTAAATAGCCTCATTTTTTATTTATTATATCACTTTTTCTAACTTTTTATATATTATAACAAATTAAATTTTTTTTGAAAATAGATAATAACATTTATGTTTTGCATATTTAGACTTCTCAAGACTTGCTAAAATTAACATAATATGTTATAATTGAAAGGTAATATTTAAAAGGAGAAGTATTGAATTGAGTAATGAAATAACAGTTAGAATAACATGTTCACTACAGGAAATGTATAATATTTTACAAAATAAAGGATTTAAAATAACAGATAAATACAATTTAGAAGATACTTACTATATCAAAGAAGATATTGATATAAAGAAACAACCAATTAAAGAGATATTTAATAAATATATACTGATTAGAAATATTACTCAATTTAGACCAGACAATTTTGTAGATAGCTATAATATACTAAAAATGACCTTAAAAATCAAAAACATAGAATCTGATGGAACAATCACAAATCAATGCAAAAAAGATTGCCAGATTTATGATATGGGGCAAGGTAAAGCTTTTTTAACAGATCTAGGTTATAAAAATATTATGACTATTAAAGAAAAAGCAATAGTATATGAAAAAGATGGATTAAAATTAGCAATAAAAGAAATTGAAAATGGTGATAATCTAATTGAGATTGAAACAGAAAAAGACAATCCAGAATTAAATTCTATAGATAAACTAAAAGAAAAAATAAGTGAATTACAAATTCCAGTAGATACGAATGATTATTTTATTAAGAAAGCAGAGATAGAACTTAAGAAGTTTTTATAGGAGCGTGATATAATATGTCAAATGTAAATTTGAATTTGTATAGAATATTTTGCAAAGTTGCTCAATCCAAAAGTTATTCCGAAGCAGCAGAAAAATTAGATTTATCAGTTGCTAATATTAGTACACAAATAACAAATCTTGAAGAACAATTAGGTTTGAAATTATTTAATAGAGAAAAAAAAGGTGTAACACTAACCGAAGATGGTAAAGAATTATATGAGATAGTTAATAAATCAATTTCTAGTTTTGATTTTGTAGAGAAACTAGCAAAAGATAAAAACAATATATCAAGTGGAAATATAAAGATTGGGTGTCCATCACATTTTACTAGTTACTTTTTAATGAAAAAAATTGAACAGGTAAAAAAAGATTTTCCAGAACTTGATGTAACTATAATATGCGAAGTAGATATAAATAAAATGATTGATTTATTACAAAATCACGAAATAGATTTTTCAATAATAGATGCACAAATAGAGAAAAATAATATTGAAACAGAAGAATTGTTAACAATAGATAATATATTTGTTTCAAAAGCACCGTTAACTATTACAGATATAAAAGAAATTGAAAAATTAAATTGTATTTTAAATCTTGAAAATACAAGAGCAACAAAGCAATTAAAAGAATTATTAAAAAAATACGATATAAATATTAAGGCAGATATGATGTGTGATGCAACAGAAGTGAGAGTAGAAGCTGTAAAAAGAAATATGGGGATAGCTTATGTTATAAAAGAAGCTGTAAAAAAAGAATTAGAAAACAAAGAATTATATGAAGTAGAATTACCAATAGAACTACCAAAGATAAAACTAAATTTGGTACACTTAAAAGGTGAACTTACAAAAGTTGATAAGAAATTCATTAAAGAATATTTAAAGAAACAAAATTAATCATAGAATTATATTTAGAGAATATCCTAGCAATAGGGTATTTTTTATTAAATGATTTTTAAAAGCACTTAAAATGTTAAGAATAGTTTTTATATCCGATTTAATATATAATACTACCATATAAAATTATATATGAAAAGAGGATGTTGATGATTAAGAAAAAGGTTTGTTGGAAAATTACCACAAAATGTAACCAAGGATGTAAATATTGTTTTGGATTTAATAATATACCAGAATTATCATATAATGATAATGAGAAAGTATTAGATAATTTAGCAAACAACGGAATAAACCATATAACATGGACAGGTGGAGAGGCTGTACTTTATCCTAATGTAAGAAATTTGATGAAAAAGTCAAAAGAAATGGGATTACATAACAAACTTGTAACAAATGGAATATTTTTATCTAAAAATGATAATGAGTATGTAGAAGATATTTTAAATATTTTAGATGAAATAAACTTATCTATTGATTCTATTGAAAATGACATAAATATTGCACTTGGAAAAGAAAATAACCATTTTGAAATAATAAAGAGATTATTAGAAAAAACAAAGAATAAACCAATAAAAGTAGGAATTAACACAGTTGTTAGTAAAAAGAATATAGATAAATTAGAGGAATTAGGAGAGTTCCTAAATAATTACCAAATAGAAAAATGGAAATTTTTAAAGTTTATGCCTATTAGAGAAAGATCACTAGAAAATAAAGAAGAATTTAAAGTAACAGAAAAAGAGCTAGAAGATAGAGTAAAAGAATTAAGAACATTTGAAAATATAAAAATCGTTGAATATAAAAAGCAAAGTGAATTCGAGAAAAGCATAGTAGTTCTTCCAAATGCAGATATTATACAAACACAAGAGGGAAAAGATATACATTTAGGAAATGCTTTAAAACAAGATAGTATTGATTTTAAAATAAAAAATAGTATAGTTGACAAAATAAAAACATTAATAGCTTATGATGATGAAAAAATAAAAAGCGAAATTGTTAATATATTAAATGAAATAAGAGATGTAGAAATTGTTGCAACATCTAGAAGTCCAGAAGATACTTATAATAAAATTATTGAATTTAAGCCTGAAATGGTATTTACCCAATATGACTTTGGGACAAATATGAATGGTCTAGATATTATAAAAAAATCAAAAGAGGCTTTAAATGATAAAGTTCCAGCATTTAATTTTATAGCAATGGATATTCCAAAAGATGATTTTATAGAAGCAAAAAAAATTATTGGCGATAAAATGAATACAATAATTAGAGAACAGACAAAAACACGATACACAGGAATAATAAATGACTACAAAGATTATATGAGTATGAAATAATAAAAAAAGGTAGATATTCTTCATATTAGAATATTCTACCTTTTTTCTTTATTCTAATGAGATAAAATACTATTCTTTGCAAAAAATCCTTGAGAGAAAGTTTGTACCCATTGTTGTGCAAGATTCTAAATAATTCGGGAGGACAGTCATATTCACTAACACTATTAAAGGTTCTTATACATCCGTTCATTGAATCTCTAACTTGTGCTTCTGTAGTATTGAATTCGTACGCAAGATATTTCAATATAGTATTAAGAAATTCTAGTTCTTCTGGTCGATAGTAACAATATGTAATTGCTTTTTTTATATATTTGTATCCACTAGAAAGACAGTTAAAATTTAAAGATTGTAACAGCCAATCAATTTCTCCAACTTCTAAATCAGGAGTGTTATAGTCAATGGCTATTGTTTTTATTGCATTAGTTAATTCTGTTTCTACAAAAGGTTTATAGATAACTTCATTAATTTTTGCATACTTATTCATCCTTATATTATAGGTTTTTGGTAATGTCAAAATTGTATTACATTTTTTACTTTCAACTGGATTAGAAGATAATCTATTGATTATATCTTCTATAGTCATGTCTGATAAGCTATTGTCTAAAACTAAAATGTCTGGGTTTGTTTTGAGATACATTGTTACTGTATCTTTTCCAGTAGTGACATTTTCAATTCTATAATCTTTATCATTTGCAAGATTTTGACACAGAATATCAAGCTCTGCTGTATTCTTGTTGCCGATTAGTACATTTACCATAATTCGCCTCACAAATGTTTTTACTTTTTTTGCCAATATTATATCATACAAATTATGTAAATTCAATAAAAAAAGATATATTTTTAAAATAAATTATTACTCTACAATGCTGTTGTAGCAAGGTTTTGTCTTATTTTGTCATAAAATGTCGAAAACAGTTTTCAATCAAAAATTCCATATAGATTAAACAATATAAGTTCTAGTTTGAATGTTCTCAAATTAGACTTCTTTTTTTGTCCACATTTTCCTTTTTTTCTACACATATTCCTTTTTATCTCCACATTTTAATCAAAATTGAAAAATCCAGAGTATAGTGTCCGTGAATTGAGTTGAAAAAACTCTAAACAGCAGATGAGATGATATCACGGATACACCAGACAAAGAAATTGAATTGCAAAAATGGAGATGTAGTAGATGATTCAATCATTGTCTGGAACTAACCTAATTGAATATACAAAAATCACTTCTTTAGGGCTATTATGCCTTAATGCAAGTGATTTTTTTGTTGCTTGTATCTCTATTATAAGAAATAAATCACCACCTCTATACAACCGAGATTTCAAACAAATTCGATTGTTGGAGGTTAATAATGAAAGGAAATATTAAAAATTATGATGAGATAAATAGATATGATTTCTATATTAAATATTATATGCAATTTGCAATAGGAACACAATTTGAAGATTGTGTTGAAATTACCAAAAGGGAATATATAGATTTGAGAAAAAAGTTAAATAATTCTAAAGAAGCTATGATTAAAGTCTTTGCAACTTATACTGTAGGATTTTTTAAGAATCCAGAAACTTATGTACTTCAAGCAGTAAATAAGGATGTATATTATTGTTTACTTAACTCACAAAATTATGAAAGTAACAAAAGAAGGCACGAATTAGAGAGGCATTTAGACCGTTTTTTTAAGCAAGAAGATATAAATAAATTAGCAAGTAATAATAATATTGAAAACGAAGTATTAAGAGAAATTGAAGAAAAAAGAGTACGAGAATTTTTAAATAAAACTCTTTCTGGAAAACAAAATGAAAGATTTTATAAAAATAAATTTCAAGATATTCCTCTTGTTGTAATAGCTTTAGAAGAAGGCTCTACGCCAGATGCAGTAAGGGATAGTGTAAATAAAGCTAAAAAACAAATCAAAAAAAATTTAAAAAATTTATAAAAACAGCTTCGGTTTTTAATGAGAAGTGGGATTGTATATAGAAGGGAGGAAATGAGTTTATGAAATTTGTTAATAATAAATCTCATTCAAAGCTAATTAGAATTGGCTTAATACCTAATCTATATAGCCTTATACATAAAATAAGAAGCCCACTTCTTATTAGTTTTGTCAAGCATTTAAAGTGTTAGCAAAAAGTTAAGTAAAGGAAGTGAGGCACTTATGAAAAATCGTAAAGAAGTAATTTTAAATATGTACTTTATTGAAAAATTAAGACCAGTAGATATTGCAAAAAAGTTAGATATTTCAAAAAGTGCAGTAACACAAGTATTAAGAAAAGATAAAAGATATGTTCAGATTAAACAAGAAAGAAAGCTCAAAAATCAGAAGAAACACATTGAAGCAACAAAAGAACATATCAAAACCAAAAGAAAAATTGCTCAATTTAAGAATAATGCAGATGACTTAATTTTAAGAAATATGCACAATCAAGCAAGCATGGAATTATCAAAAGGGAAGAGATTATCAAATATGGCATATAGAAACTGGAACAAAAGTGCTTATTCTTATAATGAGAAAAAGAGAAGATTTGAATTTAAAGAAGATGAACTAGGTCGTAGTTATGATGTACCTAAATATATTAAAGTGGAGGTTTTATAATGGCAAGAGAATTATATAATTGGGATCAGAACAAAGGATATTCTATTATTGCTCTATGTAATGTATTAAAAAATAGTGGATTAGATGATGAAATAAAGAAAATTATTATCAATAATTTCATAAGGGAATTTGATTCACTTCAAACTATGTATGGCAAAGAGGGAGTAATTGGACTTGCTCAAAGATATTTAAAAAAATCAAGTATGTAGTATTTTATTAAAAATAAATACATATTTTTAAATATGGAGGTTTAGTATGGAGGATAACATAGAAGAACAAGAAATTTATACAATAGAAAATAAAAAATACAATGTAATTACTAGAGTTACTAAACAAAAGTTAAGTAAGGATAATTTAATTAAATTGATAGCAAGATATGGAATACAAGAACTGCAATCTGAAAATTTATAAAAATTTGCAGGAAATCTAGCTGACAATGTTACTACAAATGATATATAATACAAATGTAGTAACATTGTTTTTCAATTTAGACAATATTTACGAATGGGAGGCGTATTTATTGTGAAAAACGGATATAAAGTTGCAGCTTATTTAAGACTATCAGTTGAAGATGGCGATAAAGAAGTTAGCGATAGTATTGTTAGTCAAAAAAGTATTATAGAAGAAAAAATCAAAAAGTTGGGTAGAGAATTTGAACTATATGATTTTTATATAGATGATGGATATACAGGACTTAATACAGATAGACCTAATTTTCAAAGAATGTTAGAAGATATTGAAAGAAAAAAAGTAAATTGTGTTATAACAAAAGACTTATCAAGATTAAGTAGAAATAACTTTGAAGCAAATTATTATATAGAAATATTTTTTCTTGAAAGAGAAATTAGGTATATTGCAATATTAGATAATGTAGATACATACTTAAAAAATTCTAATAATGATATGATTCAGTTCAAAACACTAATAAATGATTGGTATAGTAAAGATATTTCAAGAAAAGTAAAATCAGGTGTATGGGCTAGAAAAGAGAAAGGTCTATATGTTGCAGCAAAAGCACCATACGGATATGTAAAAGATGAAAATGACAGAAATAGACTTGTTGTAAATGAAGAAGAAGCTAGAATAGTAAAGAAAATCTTTCAAATGTATAATAAAGGAAAAACAATGGGAGAAATTGCACGAAAACTTCAAGATGATAAGATATATGCTCCTAGTTATAATGGATTTGAAAAAAATAAAAATGGAAAATATGGATGGACATATTCTACGATTTCTAAAATTTTAAAGAACAAAGTTTATTTAGGTCATACTGAATATGGCAAAGTGATGAATTTGAGCTACAAATCAAAAAAAGTAAAACAAGTTCCAAGATCTGAATGGAAAATTGCACATAATACACATAAGGCAATTATAGAACAAGATGTATTTGATACAGCACAAAAAAGAATAGTATTAAATCAAAGAGCAAAATCTCATACTCATAAATGGATATTAAATGGAATTGTTTATTGCAAAGAATGTGGGGAGCCAATGCAATTAAAAGTTAAATATAGAAAAGATGGATCTACAGTTTCTTTTATGAGATTATATTGTTCTAGTAGTTTACACAAGAAAGGATATTGTGCAAGAAAGTATAAAGGTATTGAATTACAGTCCGTTACTCAAATAGTTGTTAGTAACTTAAATAAAAAAATAAGTAAAATTGTAAATTGTGATGACTTATCAGAAATAATGAAAAGTAGCTATAAAAAAAGAGATACTAATTTATATGAAAAAGAGTTAAAGACTACTGAAAAACAATTAGACAAAACAAATAGAATTATATCATCATTATACCAAGACTTTAAAAGTGGAATTATTCAAGAATACGATTTTAAAACTATGTATGAAAATGAAACTGCAACTAGAGAAAAGTTAATAGAAAAAATTAATGATTTAAAATATAAGATAAGTAATAAATCTCAAATTTCTAATTTAGAATTTAAAAAGATAGCAAAAAATATTTCAGATGTGAAGAAATGGACCAAAGAACAATTATCAGATGTAATAGAAAGTGTTGAAATAGACAATGAAGATAATATCTATATAAATTACAAATATGATGTAATGGAGTATGTATAATGAAAGATTATAAAGCAGGAATATATTTAAGGCTTTCTAAAGAAGATAGTGAAGTAAACAATAGTATAGATTTTCAAAGAGAGATTACAACTAAATATGCGAAAGAACATAATTATACTATTGTTAAAGAATATGTTGATAATGGTTATTCAGGCATTTTAAGTTCAAGACCTGAACTTGATAAAATGATAATGGATATTGTTAGAAATAAAATAAATATGGTAATTGTTAAAGATACAAGTCGATTGACTAGAGATAAAAATTTAACTTCATATTATACTGATATTTTGTTTCCAGATAATGATATTAGATTTATTTCTGTTACAGAATATATTGATACTGGAGAAAGATATGAAATAGATGATGTCGTTGCATTAAGAGGTATTGTAAATCAATGCTATGTTGAAGATATATCTAAAAAAATAAAGGCTGTCAAACGCAATTTTAAAGAGCAGGGTAAGTTTATTGAAGGAAGTGTAGCCTATGGCTATAAAAAAGATATAAATGATCCTTATAAACTTGTTATTGATGAAGAAGTAGAGAATATCATAAAATTTATTTATAAATCTTATTTAGATGGAAAGATGCCTAAACAAATTGCACAAGAATTAAATAATGATAAGATTATTACACCATCTAATTATTTAGGACATAAAAATATAGGCAAAGAGTGGACTTCTTCAATGATAAATAGAATATTAAAATCCCCGATATATGCAGGTAATATGGTACTAAATAAATATGTATCAAATCTTAAATTAAAAAAGATGAAAAAAACAAAAGTTGGAGATTATGAAATATTAAAAGATACACACCCAGCAATAATTTCACAAGAGGATTTTGATCAAGTACAAAAAATAAAAAGTGGCAGAATAAAAAATGAAAAAAGAACTTATTATTATTTACTAAAGGATTTGCCAGTTTGTATGCACTGTGGAAGAAAAATGACATATAAAAGCTATCATCCAATGATTATTGATAAAGCAGGAAATATAAAAGGCAAACCAGATGAAAAGGCATATTTTATTTGTGAACAGCACAACAGAAATAAGGAAGTTTGCAATGTTTATAATAAAATAAAAGAAAAAGACTTAAATGCAATTGTTTTGCAAAAATTATCTCAAAGATTAAGATATTTACAATTACATCAATATGCTAAAGATGTTAAAGCTTTAAAAGATAGACAAAATACTGAATTATCTGGAATAAAAAAGATAAAAAATGAAATATCAAGATTAGAATCTAATTTTAAAGTATTATATTCAAAAAAAGTAGAAGGAATTATTACAGAAAAAGAATTTAGAGAAAAATATAATGCTTATAATGAAAAGGTTACTAAACTTAAAGATAAAGTAGATAGGTATGAGAACTCAAAACAATCTTATGATGTACGAAATGATGTTGAAAAGCTAATTATAGAGTTTGAAAGCTGTAAGCATTTTGACAATGCTATTTTAAAAAAATTAGTTGAGAAAATTGAGATTAATAAAAATAATACAATTAACATAATGTTTAAAATATAAGGATTTTATCCTTTTTAATTTATAGTTAAAATCGTTGCACTTTAATACCTTTTTGAGAGCAAAAAGCTAGAGCAACTTATGAAAAATTGATAGACTTATGTAGAGATAATCCAGATGTTTTAGATCCGCTTCGTTATTTAAGACAAAGAGAAGTTGTTCATTTCCAAAGATTCGGAGAAGCATTAAGAGGAGTTCAGGATAAGCTAGCAGGAAGAAAATTCTATACAAGTAATTGCAGTGAAAATTAATAAACAAGAGGAAGCACCTCTTGTTTATATTTTTTTGATATAAATAGGTAACATAAAAATATATACAAAATTATTTACATTTTATAGGAAATGTGTTAAAATAAATATTACTTTGTATGTTACAGAGGAGAAGATTCTAAAATTAAGGAATCTATCAAATACTTAAAATGAAAGGTGAACGAAATGAAAAATGAAATGAAAAAAGTAAAAGATGGAAAAATCCGGGATATCTATGATTTAGGTGATAAAGCTATATATGTATATTTTGACAAAATCGCCACGTCGAATATAGTGTTTTCAGAAACCATTCCAGACAAGGGAAAGGTTTCAAATAAGCTGACAGCATTTTGGTACAATTATACAAAAGGATGTATTAATAATCCCATGATTTCTATCAACAATGCAGATATGCCTGAAGAATTCCAGGCAAAAGAGTACGAAGGTCGTACTATGCTTGTTGAAAGAGGTATTGAAATTTTGCCTGTGGGCGGTTGTGTACGAGGATATGCAACCGGATATATTTGGCAGAATAAGCTGAATATTCCAGAAATAAGAGACCTTAAGGAGTCCGAAAAGCTTTCTTGTCCCTGGTATACTCCTACAACACGAGGAACTATGTACAGAGGAAAAAGGATTAACATAGACCAAAGTGTAGAAAGAATAGGATTTGAGTTAACTCGAAAAATACAGGAAAAGAGCATTGAGCTATATAATATGTGTAGCGAATATGCTATGACAAAGGGTATCATTATAGCCGATACAAAATTTAAGTTCGGCATTAATAAAAATGGAAATTTGGTTCTCGTAGATCAGGTGGTGACACCTGATACAAGTAGATTTTGGCTAGAAGAAAATTATAAAATTGGAAGGCCTCAAACCACGTATGATAAACAACTACTGGTTGAAGAGTTAACAAAACTGGGATGGAACCAGCATGCACCAATGCCAATTATAAGCAAAGAAATGACAATTCGATTGTCAAAAGTGTATAAGGAAATCTATCAAAAGATTACAGGTGATAAAATTTAAGTATTTGATAAAATACTGTCTCATTCTTAATATTTTAAGATGAGATGGTATTTTTTTATCAATAGTGTTGACAAATAAAAAAAATAGACATACAATAAACATATGAATAGTTGTTCATATATAAAAACAATATACAAAAGAAGGAGGAATTTATGGAAGAAGGAATTTGCGAAAATACTGTAATTCATGAAGATACAGTAAAAAATGTAAAAGAAAAAATGCCAGAAGACGGGTTAATATATGACATAGCAGAACTTTTTAAGGTTTTTGCTGATTCAACAAGAATGAAGATAATATATGCTCTTATGGAAGAAGAACTATGTGTATGTGATATAGCCAATATAGTTCAAACTACTCAATCTGCAATATCACACCAATTAAGAATTTTAAAGCAATCTAAATTAGTAAAATATCGAAAAGAAGGAAAAGTAGTTTATTATAGCCTAGATGATGAGCATATATCACAAATTGTAAAGAAAGGGCGTGAACATATTGAAGAATTATAAATATATTTTAGAAGGACTAGATTGTGCCAGTTGTGCGAAAAAAGTAGAAGATAAAATAGCAAGTACAGATGGCTATGAAGATGTTACAGTAAATTTTTCAACTTTAAAATTATCATTTAAAACAAATAAAAATAATCCAAAAAAAGAGATAATAGAAATTGTTAAGGCATTAGAACCAGATGTTAATGTAGTAGATATGGAAGAAAGCAATAAAAAAAAGGACAGTAAAGAAAGTTTCCATATAGCAAGAATTATAATAGGAATACTAATATATTTTTTAGGAACCAAATTAAATTTTAATACTAATATACAAATAGTACTTATTATAGTATCAATAATAATATTATTAAGTAGAACAATGAAAAAGGCATTTATGCAAATACGAAAAGGAGTATTAGATGAAAATGCATTAATTACCATTTCTGTTATAGGAGCATGTTTAGTAAACAAAGTAATGGAAGGTGTAATGGTTATAACTTTATATGAAATAGGAAAAATATTAGAATCAAAAGCTATAAGCAAAACACGTAAATCAATTTCAGATTTAATGAATATAAAACCAGAATATGCAAATTTAAAAAATGGAGAAGAATATCAACAAGTAAATCCTGAAGAGGTAAATGTTGGAGATATAATTTTAGTAAAAACAGGAGAAAAAATTCCTTTGGATGGAATAGTATTAAAAGGAGAAGCAGAATTAGATAATTCTGCATTAACAGGAGAAAGTGCTTTTGTAAAGGTAAAAGAAAAATCTAAAGTATTATCTGGAGCTATTAATGTTCAAGGAATATTAGAAATTAAAGTAGAAAAAAATTATGAAAACAGTACAGTTAGTCAAATTTTAAATTTAGTAGAAAATGCAACTGATAAAAAAGCAAAAACAGAAACATTTGTTGCAAAAGCAGCAAAAATTTATACACCGATTGTATTAGGATTGGCACTGCTAGTAGCAATATTTATGCCAATTTTAATAAAAGGCTCTACTTATTATGACAGTATTTATAAAGCTTTAATATTTTTAGTTATATCTTGCCCATGTTCAATTGCAATATCAGTACCTCTTAGTTATTTTAGTGGAATAGGTAAAGCTTCTAAAAAAGGAATTTTAATAAAAGGTAGTGATTATCTAGATGGAATTAAAGATATAGGACAAATATTATTTGATAAGACAGGAACAATAACTACAGGAAAGTTTAAAGTTAGTAAAATCAAGACATATAATGGAAAATATTCAGAAAACGAAATATTAAATTATTTTGCTATGGGAGAAAGTTTTTCGAATCATCCATTAGCTAAATCAATTTTAGAAATGGTAAATGATGAAATTGATACAACTAAGGTTAAAGACTTTGAAGAAATATCAGGTAAAGGATTAAAATATACTTATAACAATATGAAAATAAAAATAGGAAATGCAGAATTTGTAGACAGCAAAGAAAAAATAGATGAAAAAGGAACAATTCTTTATTTGAAAATAGAAGATGAAATAACTGGGGGCATTGTATTAACAGATGAAATAAAGTCAGATGCTAAAGAAACAATTAAACAGTTAAAAGAATTAGGAATAAAGACAAAGATGCTTACAGGAGATAAAAAAGAGGTTGCAACTCGAATAGCAAAAGAAGTAAACATTGATGAAGTAAAGTCAGAAATGCTACCACAGGATAAATATAATGAATTAGAAAAAGTATTAGATAATAATATTACAGAAAAAAAAGTTGCATATGTAGGAGATGGAATTAATGATAGTCCTGTTTTAGCTAGAGCTGATATTGGTATATCAATGGGAGGTATTGGATCAAATTCAGCAATTGAAGCATCTGATATGGTTATTATGACAGATGAATTAAAGAAAATTATAGAAGCAATACAAATTTCTAAGAAAACTAACAGAATAATAAAAGAAAATTTAATATTTTCAATTGGAGTAAAAATATTAATATTACTTCTTAGCATATTAGGAATAGCCGATATGTGGGAAGCAGTTTTTGCTGATGTAGGGACAACTTTAATAACTATATTTAATACTATCAGAATTTTAAAATAATTATTGACACAAGAATAAACAGATATGTTATAATATTCATATCTGTTTATTTTATATATTAAAAAGTTATTTTAATATATAATAATTTATGATATATTAATAAAAAAGAAAAAGAGGAGTAGAAAAAACATGAGAAGAGGAAAAAGAGAGTTAAAAAATGAAACAACAATTAAAGGAACAGCTTCAGGAGGAAAAAATAAAAAAAGCAAAAAAGCCATTTCAAAAGCATTAATAATAATTGCTATTATAATTGTTATTTTTGTAATAGGATTGTTGGTTAATGAGTTTGTTGTTTTTGATAATAACAAAACAACAAATTTAGTTATCAATAATAAAAATGTAACATCTAACTTAAAACAGCAGATTTTAATAGAAGATAATATTATATATTTATCAGAATCAGATATTGCAAATTTCTTTGATAAATATATTTATGAAGAAAAAGAAACTAATCAAATAATAACAACTTATGAGAAAAAGATTGCAGCTATAGGGTTTGAAGATAATAAAATCACTATTAATGGATCAGACAAAAATATTTATGCACATGCAATAAAAAGAGATGGAATAGTATATTTGCCAATTTCTGAAATGAAAGATGTATATGATATAGAAATTTCTAATATTGAAAAAACTAAAGTAATAACAATGGATTCATTAGAAAAAGAACAGAAAAAAGCAATTGTAACATCTGATACTTCAGTTAAATCTTCAACCAATTTTATTTCGAAAACAGTAGATAGAATAAAAAGGGGAGAGTGTGTTGTTGTCATAGCTTCAAATAATGGATACACTAAAATTAGAACGGAAAATGGAAAAATAGGTTATATAAAATCAAATCAACTAGAGAATGAATTTATAGTTAGAGAATCTATGGAAGAAGAAAAACAAATAAATGGAAAAGTTAATTTAACTTGGGATTATTTTTCTGAATATGGTTCAGCACCAGACAGAACTGGAACAACAATAGATGGTGTTAATGTTGTTTCACCAGCATTTTTCTATATTGATAAAAAAGGGAATTTAACAGAAAATGTAGGAACTAAAGGCGAAAATTATATTAACTGGGCACATGAAAATGGTTATAAAGTATGGCCAATGATATCAAATGCAGAAGCGGCAAAAAGTAGTCTATCAATTACTTCTAAAATTATGAATAGTTACGAATCAAGGCAAAAGTTAATTGAAAGTATTGTTAATAAATGTGTAAAATATAATTTAGATGGGGTTAACATAGATTTTGAAAATATGAGGGAAGACGACAAAGACATGTATTCAAGATTTATTATAGAGTTAACACCACGTTTAAAAGAAATAGGACTTGTAACTTCTGTAGATGTAACAGCACCGGATGGAGGAGAAACTTGGTCATTATGCTTTGATAGAAATGTAATAGGTAATGTAGCAGATTACATTGTGTTTATGGCTTATGACGAATATGGTACATCTAGTACAAAACCAGGAACAACTGCTGGATATGATTGGGTAAAATTAAATTTAGAAAAATTTCTAAAAACAGAAGAAATCAAGTCAGAAAAGATAATATTAGCAGTTCCATTTTATACAAGAGTTTGGACAACTAATTCAGAAGGAAAAATAATAAGTAGAAATACTGTGGCTATGAAAGATATTGAAAAAGTATTACCAAATGATGTTGAGAAAAAATGGGATAATGACTTAAAACAAAACTATGCAGAATATAAAGATGGCGATAATAAAAAAGAAATTTGGATTGAAGATATACAATCTCTAAAAGAAAAGGTATCTTTAATAAAAGAAAAAAATTTAGCAGGTGTAGGTTCATGGCAAAAAGACATGGAAGATGATGCTGTATGGTCAATGCTGAAAAATGAACTAAAATAATAGCAATTTGCTAAAAACTGCTTGACATTAGTAATTTTGACATATATAATACAAAAAAAGCACAATTGGAGGTATCTTGACGAAATGCAGAATGAAAATGTATTCTTTACAACAGATAAATATAGCAATCTAACAGATGAACAAATAATATCTCAAATTAAGCAAGGAGACCAAGAATCTTTAGCTTATTTACTAGAAAAATATAAAAACTTAGTTAATATAAAAGTTAGTAAATATTTTATGATTGGAGCCGAAAAAGAAGATATATTACAGGAAGGAATGATTGGACTGTTTAAGGCGATAAAGGATTTTAAAGAAGAAAAACAGAAATCATTCAAATCTTTTGCTAATATCTGCATAGAGAGACAATTAATAACAGCAATAAAAAGTTCAAATAGACAAAAACATATGCCTTTGAATTCGTATTTATCACTAAATATGGCTGCTTATGATAATAATGAAGAAGATAGTGTTGAATTAATAGATACTTTTAATAGTAATACTGTAGAAGACCCATTAGAAACAATAATGAAAAAAGAATATTATAGTGAAATGGAAAATGCAGTCAACAAAAATTTAAGTAAATTTGAAAAGCAAGTATTAGATGGATTTTTAAAGGGCGAAAGTTATGTAACAATTGCAAAAAAATTAGATTCGCCAGTTAAGTCGATAGATAATGCAATACAAAGAATAAGAAAAAAAGCAATAAAAAATATGCTTGAAAATTGAAAAAACCAGTCTTAAAGGCTGGTTTTTTAAGTATGGAGCTTCCAACGGGAATTGAACCCGTGACCTCAGCCTTACCAAGGCTGCACTCTACCAACTGAGCTATGGAAGCAAAATAAATACAATAATAATTATATAATAAGAAAAATAAAAAGTAAAGAATTCTATTGACTTTTTTAAAAAAAGAGGTTAAACTATTAACATAGAACAAAGATAAGTGAGAGAAAAAGTAAAATAAAGGTTACTGTTAGAGAGAATTAATCATAGGCTGAAAATTAATTCCAGAAAACATATTTGAAAAACTACCTCTTCAAAATCTCTAGTGAATAAGCTAGACGTTTTAGATACGTTACAATCTATTAACTAAGTAAAATATAGGATGGAACCGTGTATAAAAAAGCACTCCTATGGATTTATGATATCCAAGGAGTGTTTTTATATATATGATAAATATCCAATAAATAATATAAAGGAGGAACGTTTATGATTAAAGTTATTTTAAAAGATGGTTCAACTATGGAAATAGAAGAAGGAACATCAATTTTAGAAGTAGCAAAAAGAATAAGCGAAGGATTAGCAAGAAATGTAACTTGTGGAGAAATTAATGGAGAGATTAGAGATATAAGATATAAAATAAAAGAAGATTGTAATTTAATACTTCATACATTTAAAAATGATGATTTGGAAGGAAAAAAAGCTTATTGGCATACAACGTCACATATTATGGCACAAGCTGTAAAAAGATTATTTCCAAATGTTAAATTTGCAATAGGACCTTCTATTGCAGAAGGATTTTATTATGATTTTGATATAGAAAAACCTTTTACAGATGAAGATAAAACAAAAATTGAAGAAGAAATGAAGAAAATCATAAAAGAAAATATACAAATTGAAAGATTTTCTTTACCAAAGCAAGAAGCATTAAAATTAATGGAAGGACAACCATATAAACAAGAACTAATTGAAGAATTACCAGAAGGAGAAGAAATTAGTTTTTATAAACAAGGAGATTTTACAGACTTATGTGCAGGACCACATTTATTAAGTACAGGAAAAATAAAATCAATAAAAATACTATCATCTTCAGGAGCTTATTGGAGAGGTAGCGAAAAAAACAAAATGTTACAAAGAATTTATGGAATAGCCTTTCCAAAAGCAAGTGAATTACAAGAACATTTACAATTACTAGAAGAAGCAAAACAAAGAGATCATAGAAAAATAGGAAAAGATTTAGAAATATTTATGACTCATCCACTAGTTGGTTCAGGATTGCCTATGTATTTACCAAATGGTGCAACAATAAGAAGAATATTGGAAAGATATATTCAAGATAAAGAATTAGCACTAGGATATAGTCATGTATATACTCCTTCACTTGCAAATGTAGAGTTATATAAAACATCTGGACATTGGGACCATTATAAAGACGATATGTTTCCTGTTATGAAAATGGATAATGAAGAAATGGTTTTAAGACCAATGAATTGTCCTCATCATATGTTAGTATATAAAAATAAAATGCATTCTTATCGCGATTTACCAATAAAAATTGGAGAACTTGCACATGATTTTAGATATGAAGATAGTGGAAGTGTTTGTGGGTTGGAAAGAGTTAGACAAATGTGTCAAAATGATGCACATTTATTTGTAAGACCAGACCAGATTAAAGAAGAAGTAGGGAAAGTTTTAAAATTAATAGTAGAAGTATATCAAAAAGATTTTGGATTCCCAGCATCAAGTTTTAAATATAGATTATCTTTAAGGGATAAAAGTAATAAAGAAAAATATATAGATAATGACGAAATGTGGGAAACAGCAGAAAGTCAATTAAGAGAAATATTAACTGAATTAGAGATTCCTTTTTATGAAGCAGAAGGAGAAGCAGCATTTTATGGACCAAAAATAGATATACAAATAAAAACAGCTTTAAATCATGATATAACAATACCAACTTGTCAATTAGATTTTGCATTGCCTGAAAGATTTGAACTTGAATATATAGGAAAAGACGGAGAAAAACATAGACCTGTGGTAATACACAGAGCTATATTAGGAAGTTCTGATAGATTTATATCATTCTTATTAGAAGAAACAAAAGGAGTGCTTCCAACGTGGCTTGCACCAATACAGGTAAAAATATTACCAATTACAGACAATCAACATGAATATGCTTACAAAGTAAGAGATGAATTATTAAAAGAAGGAATACGTGTAGAGGTTGATGATAGAAATGAAAAAACAGGATATAAAATTCGTGAAGCTCAACTTCAAAAAACACCATATATGTTAGTAGTTGGGGCAAAAGAAGTTGAAGAAAACTTAGTTGCAATTCGTTCTCATAAAGATGGAGATTTAGGAACAATGAAATTAAATGAATTTATAGAAAAGATTTCAACTGAAATAAAAAATAAGGGATAAAAATATAAGTATATTTAAATAAAAAATGAAATGCCCAAAAACATTTTTATTGGACAATATAAGGAGGAAAAAATGAAATTAGGAATTGTTGGACTTCCAAATGTAGGGAAGAGTACGATGTTTAATAGTATAACAAAAGCAGGAGCTGAATGTGCTAATTATCCTTTTTGTACTATAGAGCCAAACGTAGGAGTTGTTGCTGTACCAGATGAAAGATTAAAAAAATTAACTGAAATGTATAATCCTCAAAAAACTACTCCTGCTGTTGTAGAATTTGTTGATATAGCAGGATTAGTAAAAGGAGCAAGTAAAGGGGAAGGATTAGGAAATAAGTTTTTGTCTCATATTAGAGAAACTGATGCAATAGTAGAAGTTGTAAGATGTTTTGAAGATTCAAATGTAGTTCATGTTGATGGTTCAGTTAATCCAATAAGAGATATTGAAACAATAAATTTGGAATTAATTTTTGCAGACATCGAAACAGTAAACAAAAGATTAGATAAAGCTAAGAAAAATTTAAAAGCAGATAAAAAATATCAAATAGAAATTGATTTATTGGAAAAAATATTAAAAACATTAGAAGAAGGAAAGTCAGCAAGAACTTTAGAATTTAATGAAGAAGAACAAGTATTAGTTAAAGATATGTTTTTATTAACTACAAAACCAATATTATATATTGCAAATGTCTCAGAAGAACAGTTAGAAAATCCTGATGATAATGATAATGTAAAAAAAGTTAAAGAATATGCTAAAAAGGAAAATGCAGAAGTAATTCCGTTATGCGTAAAAATAGAAGAAGAATTATCTGGTTTAGAAGAAAATGATAAAAAAGAGATGCTAGAAGCACTTGGTTTAGAAGAGTCTGGTTTGGATAAAGTAATTAAAAAAAGCTATGATTTATTAGGCTTAATGTCATTTTTAACAGCAGGAGAACCAGAAGTAAGAGCTTGGACAATAAAAAAAGGAACAAAAGCACCACAAGCTGCTGGGAAGATTCACTCTGATATTGAAAGAGGATTCATAAAAGCTGAGATAGTTTCTTATGAAGATTTAGTAAGAGAAGGCTCAATGGTTGCAGCCAAAGAAAAGGGATTAGTTCGTTCAGAAGGAAAAGAATATATTATGCAAGATGGGGATATTGTTTTATTTAAATTTAATGTATAAATATGTAACATAAATGTAATATAAAAATAAAATAAAACTCTTGACTTATTTATTTTTAAAGTATAAAATATTAATAGAAAAACAAAAGAAATGTATTCTTTTATGTATTTTTATATATTTTGCTTGAATTATACTAAAAAAAGCAGTATAATATATAGTGATTGTATAAATAATAATAAAAAGTATGAAAGTAGAGGAGAAATCAATATGAAAAAATCAAATTTAATTCAAATTGTTACAATTTTATTAGTTAGTGCAATGGTATTGTTGTTTTCAACAACTGTAAATGCTGCAAATGATAATAATGAAGTTCATGATTTAACAGGAACATTAACAAAAAATAGTACATCAAATAATACTTCTAGCAATAATACTAATAGTAATACAAATACTAGTAACACAAATAAATCAAATAACACAAATAAATCAAACAATACTAATAATTCAAGTGTTTATAATAATACGAACAATAATTTACCAAAAACAGGTATTGAAGATTCAATTCCAGTAGCAGCATTAGTAGTTGTATTTGGAGTATCAGCAGTATATGCTTATAAAAAGATAAAAGAATATAAAAACATTTAGTTAAAAAAGATAAATCAAAGACCTTTTATAAGGTCTTTTTTGTGTGCTATATTTGTTTTGATTTAACAATTAATCTATTAGAATTTAGATTATTACATGTAATTAGAGTTAATTCTTTTGAATTATATTCAAATTCAAATACAGGAGATAAATCAGAAGGAACAACTTCATAAGTTTTAAAAATTTTATAAATATATTTTTTATTATCAGTATCATAAAGATATATTTCATCATCTATATTTAGCAAAGACAAATTACTAAAAAACATAGAATTATCATAATTGTGTCCAGCAATACATATGTTTCCAAATACTTTGGGTGAATCACCATAAAATTTACATGGAGAAACTTTTAATAATTCTTCATCCAAATGAGAAAAAACAGGGTAATATAAATTAATTTTTGGTATTTCAATTGTTCCAAAAAATTCGTTTTGAATATTTTGTGTGTATGAAGATTCGTTACTTTTAGAATTATTAGAGTATAATTTGTAAATACTATAATTACTAGTTATATTTTTTGACATTTGTTCTTTTTTTAATAAAGATATGCTTGAATAACAAATAAAACCAATTAAAATAACTATTATAAAAATAGAAATTAAAAATTGGAATTTAAAAAATTTTTTATTTGATTTTTTATTAATTCTGGTACTTAATATTTGATTTTTCATAATAATCTCCATTTTCATAATTATTTTATGTAAAAAATCAAATATTATAATGCAGAAATTTACTAAAAAAACTAAAATTCTCTAATTGGTTTATTGACAAGATTAGGATTAACTTCAAATCTTACTTCAAAACATTTAAAATCAGATAATTCATTTTCATCTAAACAATCCAAATAGATATCTAGTTCATCTAAATTTCTACAAGCTGCAATTATAATAGGGTTTAAGTTATATTTAAACATCAATTCCAATCCTAAATCAAGAGCACTAAAAATAGAACTTTTTTCTTTATAACGAATTAAGTTAAAAGCTTCTCGGAATCTAGCTGTTGAAAAATTTTCGAATTTATTTAAAGGTACAATATATAAATCTTGAATTATTTCCATAATAGAATTATATTTACAATTTGGACTTTCATAAATCTTTTGAATTTCTTCGTATTTATATGGCAAATAAGCCTTTTGTTCTTTTTCAGAAATAACTAAAATATTATTATCCATTTTTTCCTCCACATATGATAATTAAGTATATTATAACTATAAAAGAAAACTATGTAAATAAAAAAACATTAAAAAAATATTACATTTATATTACATCATTAACATATATTGCAAAGAGATTTTTCATATGGTATATTAAAATAGTAAATGTTACATCAAAAGGAGAAAAATAAGTGTATAGGACTAGTAATTTTAATAAAAACAGTAAAATTATGCATAGTATAGAAAAAATAATTTCTATACTTATTTATATAATAATTATTCCTATTATTATATTTAATTTAACAATAATGATAAAATCGTATATAAATCCTACTGAAATACCAGATTTTTTTGGACTAAAAAGCTTTGTAATAGTATCTGAAAGTATGGAATCAACAATTATGAAAGGTGATGCAATTTTTATAAAAAAAGTAAATCAAGATGAATTGAAAATTAATGATATTATTTCTTTTCATAATAAAGATGAGATAATTACACATAGAATTGTGAAAGTGATTGAAGAAAATGGAAAGACAAAATATATAACCAAAGGAGATAATAATAGGAGAGAAGACAAAGAGCATATAACTTATGAAAAAATAGAAGGGGTATATCAATTCAAAATATCTGGATTTGGAAAAATAGTAGAACTATTAAAAGATAAAATAACTTTAATAATATTATTGATTATTTTAGTTTTAATATCACTTGTTCAAGTAAGAATGAGCAAAAAAAGACTAAGAAGAAAAGAAAAAAGGTATGAATATAATAAGAAATGTAATAGTTTAAAATATTCAAACAAGCAAAATAAATAGTAAAGCAACCAAGATTATTAAGCAAGAATGTTTAATAATTTTGGTTGCTTTAACATTAAGAATGAGGCATATCGAAAATTAAAGAAATAATAGAGTTACAAAGTTCTTTTTTATCTAAAGATTCATCATTTTTTATCCACCATACAATAGTTGATATAACAGCTCCAGCATAAAATTGAGCAATAATAGGAATTTTGGTTTTATGGTAAATACCTTGATCTTTTTCTTTTTCTAACATATCAGTAATATAATTAATACATGTATTCATAAAAATTTTATTAACACTATTGTCAAAATTATTTTTTAATACACTTTTAAACATTTTTTTATTTTCAGAAATATATTCTAAAAGACTCATAACCAAATTTGTATAAAATTCTTTTGAATTAGAATATTGAGTAGTATTAATTTTTTCTGTTAATTCTTGTTCAATATTTTTAACACAATATTCTAATAAATCATATTTATCTTGAAAATGGCTATAAAATGTAGTTCTATGTATCATTGCTAAATTACAAATATCATTTACTTTAATTTCATCAAATGACTTTTTAGCTAATAATTCTAATAAAGCATTTTTTAATAATAAATAAGTTCTTTGAACTCTTAAATCTTCCATATATTTATCTCCAATCTATATTAATATGAATTTATTATAAATCAAAATTATACAGATGTAAAGATAATATACAAATGTATATACAAATCACGAAAAATGTAGCTTACTATACAAAAGTAGTGAAGTGTTGTTGCCTTTTTTTAAAAAGCTCTTATAATATTTATAGATAAAATAAAAAAATAGGAGGACGTAAAATGAATAAGAAAAAAATCATGAAATGGGTTATTTTAGTAGCTATTATAATTATTCCAGTAATGTATAGCTTTTTTTATTTAAAAGCATTTTGGGATCCATATGGTAATTTAAAAGATATGAAAATAGCAATTATTAACCTTGACAAAGGAAATGAAGATGAAAATCTTGGAAATGATTTAGTAGAGAGTCTAAAAGAAAAAGACGTTATGCAAATCGAAGTTTTAACAGATAGTGATGAAGGACAAAAAGGTTTAGTAAATCAAGAGTATTATGCAACTATCACAATTCCAAAGGATTTTACTGAAACTTTAAATAATGCTGAAAATAGTGATAGACAAATGACAACAATATCATATTCTCCAAACCAAAAGAGCAATTATTTAGCATCTCAAATTATAAATAAAGTTACAACCACAGTAGAAAGCGAATTAAAAGGGCAAGTTAGCCAAAAAGTAGTTACTTCAGTATCTGATAAGTTAAGGGAAGTTCCAGAAAAAATGGAAGATATATCAGATGGAGCTGGACAAATACAAGATGGTTCATCAGAATTGTCAAAAGGATTAAAAACTTTAAATAATGGAACAAGTGAATTAAATTCTAGTTATTCTAATTTTGATACAGGTGTAGATAGTGCTTATAATGGAAGTAAACAATTGACACAAGGATTAGAAAAATTAGATGCTGGAGCAAGCAAAATACAAGAAGGAACAAATAAATTAGCAGATAATACTAAAGATTTATCAAGTGTTGTAACTAAGGTAAATGAACTTTCTGGTAATGTAAGCAATTTAAAGACAGGAGTAGATGCATATGTAGATGGAGTAAACAGTGCTATAGCAGGAATTAGTAACACTAAAAGTCAATTAACTACATTAGCATCAAGCTTAAAAGCTTATATGACTGCTAATCCAGAAGCAATGAATGATTCAAATTTTCAACAAGCGATGCAAACTTTGCAAAGTTTATCTGGTAGTTCAAGTGGTTCTGAAGGATTAAGTACATTAGCTACAAAAGGAACAGAATTAAAACAAGGGGTATCTAAATTAAATACAGGAGTTCAAAGTTTTGCGAGCCAAGCAGGAAGTTTACAAGAGTTATCTTCTGGAATTCAAACATTAAATAACGGAGTATTAGAATTAAAACAAGGATTAAGCAGTGCTAAATCTGGAAGTACAGAATTGACAACAGGTTTAAGTTCTTTAAGTAAAAATTCTAAAAAAGTAAAAAGTGGAATAGGTCAATTAAATACAGGTTCAAAAAGTGCATTAGAAGGAAGTAAAACATTATCAGATGGTGTAACTACATTTAAGACAGAAATAGATAATGGAACAGACAATACAAAACAAGAATTAACAAAACTAGATGGATTAGATGAATATGTAAAAGATCCAGTAGAAATAGAAGAAACAGATTATGCCAAAGTTGATTCTTATGGAGTAGGATTTGCACCATATTTCATGTCTATATCATTATGGGTTGGTGGATTAATAGCATTAGTTATGTTATATAACGACCCTGAAGATAAGTTTAAATTGTTAGGAAAAAATGCAAAAAATAAATATCTACGTACAGCTTTATACATGGGAATTGCAACATTACAAGGAATTGTATTAGGTTTCATATTAAAAGCAGGATTAGGATTTAATGTTACAAGCTTAGGATTATATTATGTAACATGTATTTTAGTTTCAATGGTATTTACAAGTATTATACTATTCTTAATTGAAAATTTCGGAGATGTAGGAAAATTTCTTTGTATTTTATTGTTAGTATTACAATTAGCAGCAAGTGGAGGAACATTCCCAATTGAAACAGTACCAAAATTCTTCCAAAGTATTTATCCATATATGCCAATGAATTATACAATAAGATTAATAAAAGAATCTCTTATAAAAACAGACTCTGGAATGATAATGCCAAATATATTAATATTATTAGGAATATTAGTTGTATTTATTGGTGTAACTATATTATTAGAATATTTAAAAAATCGCAAACAGAAAAATTTAGAAACAAAAGCTTAATAATAAATAATTAATTAATAAAACCTCTTAAAAATGAATATACTTAAAAGTATAACATTTAGGAGGTTTTTTTATGCTAAAAATGATTGATTTGCCATATCCGTTAAATGCACTGGAACCATATTATTCTAAGCAAACATTAGATTTGCATTATAATATTTTGTATAAAGGATATATAGACAATACAAATAAAACAGAAGAAAAACTAGAACAGGCAAGAAAAAATAATGATTTTTCTAGTATTAAATGTTTAGAAAAAGATCTGAGCTTTTTTGGTTCGGGAGTTATTTTACATGAATTATTTTTTACTAATATGGGACCTGCTATTCCAACAGAACCAAATTCAGAGTTAATGGAACAAATTATAAAAGATTTTGGGAGTTATGATAATTTTAAAAATCAATTTAATAGTGCTAGTGCAGCAGTGGAGGCTTCTGGATGGTGTTTGCTTGTATGGGTTCCAAAATGGAGTAAGCTAGAGGTTTTACAATGCGAAAAGCATCAAAATTTGACTTTATGGGGATGTAAACCGCTTCTTGTATTAGATATGTGGGAGCATTCTTATTATTTGCAATATTTAACAAAAAGACCTGACTATATTAATGCTTTTTGGAATATTGTAAATTGGAATGAGGTTAATAAGAGGTTTTATAGTAAATAAAAAATTTTATAATAAAAATTAAAAGGTATTTAAGAAAATATATTAAAAATTCTTAAATACTTTTTTATATAATTCTAAATAACTAGCAGAGAAATTAAATATTTCACTTACATATAAAGCGATAATAATCCCCCCGATTCCAATAAAAGGTATTAAAAAATACAAAATAATAATTGTAATAATTAAATCAATAACGTTGTAAAGCATAACTTCAAATTGCTTATCAAGACCTTTTAGTATATTATCTGCTATATTATCTAGACACATAAACAAAATTAAAGGAGAAAGGATTCTAATATAATTTGAGCACTCTAAATTATGAAAAAGAGTTAAACTAATTTCATTTGAATAATGCATAAAGATAATAATTAAAGTAATACTAAAAAATGAAGTTATTTTAAAAAGTTTGTTACATATGTTAATAATTCTCTTTTTATTTCCATTTGCTAATAAACTAGCAAATTCAGGAACAAGTAAATTACTAAAAGAACTAATACACATATTAGGAATCATTATAATAGGAAAAGCCATTCCAATAATTTTACCATATTCAGATAAAGCAATTGTATAAGGGAATCCATAGGCTACTAACTTAATTGGAATAATAAATTTTTTAAAAGTAGATAGTCCAGAACGTAAACAAGATGTAATAAAAACAGGAACGGTTATTTTTATTATTTTTTTTGTAAAAGAAATTTTATTTTTTGTTCTTTGCCATAGTTTAGATTTATCTATTTTATATAAAATAATCCATAATAAACAAGAAGCTATTTCAGAAATAACATCGGCTAGAATTAAGCAAATACATATATTTTCTACATTTTTTAAGGAAAAGAAATTAAAAAATATAATAGTACATATGATTTTTATTGTTATTTCAAAAAATTGCGAAATTGCTCCTTTATATGCTTTTCTTACAGCAACAAAATAGCCGTTTAAAACAGAAGATATTGCAATAAAAGGTAAACCTAATGCAATTAAATATAGCGGTATAGAGGAAATTATATTATTTAACCAATTTTTAATTATAAAATCAGAAAATAAAAATAGAATTATACTACTTGATAAACCTAATAATATAGCAAATGTAATACATGTTTTTACAGCAGTTAGGCCATTTAAAAAATCTTTTTTAGCAAATTGCTCTGAAACAATAGAAATACAAGCAATGTTTAATCCAGATGTAGCAATAGTTATTGCTAACATATAAACAGACATTACTAAATCGAATGTTCCAACCGCTTCTGACCCGATCTTATTGGATACATAAATTCCAAATACCATGCCAATACTTCGCATAATTATATTAGTTATTGTTAAAATAGATCCATTTATTAAAAATTTTTTTGTTCTTTTCAAATTATCACCATTTAAGTTTATTAAATATATTTTTAAATATGAAAATACAAAAAAACTAATTCCAAAATTTACATAATTTCATATTATATATAAATGTAATATGAAAGGAGGATTTGATGAATTTTGGAATTAAAAGGAATAAAAATAGGATTTGCATTAACGGGCTCTTTTTGTACATTTAAGAAAGTAATACCAAAAATGAAAGAATTAATAAATCAAGGAGCAGAAATTATACCAATCATGTCTTTTAACAGTTATAATTTAGATACTAAATTTGGAAAAGCAAAAGATTTCATAAAAGAAATAGAAGAGCTTACAGATAAGAAGATTATTCATACAATTCAAGAAGCGGAACCAATTGGACCGAAAAAGATGACAGATATTATGGTTATTGCACCATGTTCTCGGAAATACAATTTCTAAGCTTGCTTGTGATATTATAGATACACCTGCTATTATGGCAGCAAAATCTCATTTAAGAAACGGAAGACCTTTAGTTATAGCACCTTCTACCAATAATGGATTAAGTGGTAATGCAGAAAATATAGGAAAGTTACTAAATAGGAATAATTATTATTTTGTTCCATTTAGGCAAGACAATCCAATAACAAAACCAAGATCAGTTGTATTTGATTCAGAATATATTATAAGAACAATAAAAAGTGCACTAGATAGGGAACAAGTTAGCCCAATATTACTGTAAATTACTATTATTTATGTACTAAATCTTTATTTTTTTACAAATTTATGATAGTATACATTGTAATAAAAAATAAAGATTAAGGGGAAATTTCATGAATAAAAAAAGTGTAACTATATTAGGAATTAGCATATGGAAATTATTTGCTTATTTTATTATATATAGTTTTATAGGATATATTATAGAAACATTATTTGGAATTGCAACTAAAGGAGTATGGGAATCTAGGCAAAGCTTTTTATATGGACCATTTTGTGGGATTTATGGAATTGGAGCTATTACTATTACATTATTATCTCGATATTTTAATAAAAACAAATTAACACTTTTTGTGGGGGGATTTTTAGTAGGGTCTGTAACAGAATATACAATTAGTTTTTTAGTAGATACTATTCTTCATACAAAATGGTGGGATTATTCTAATAGATTCTTAAATATTAATGGAAGAATATGCTTGCTTTACTCTGTGTTCTGGGGAGTATTGACATTATTTTTAATAAAGATTATAAATCCTAAAATTGATATATTGATTGCTAAAATAAAAGATAAAATCTCAATAAAAAAACTTAAATTAATTATTTTAATAGTAATCATATTTTTAGCAATTGATTGTATAGCTACTTGTTATGCACAAAAACAATTTGTTAATAGAATGATAGTAGAAAATGATATAGAAGTAGAAAACAAAGAAAAAGTAATAGAAAATTATAATAAAACTTATAATAATAAGGTTTTATCAGATTTTATTAATACTTTTTGGAATGATAAAAAAATGATACGAACTTTTCCAAATATAAAAATAGAAGATAAAGAATATAACACAGTATATATTGATAGCTTATTACCAAACATACAACCATATTATAAAAAGATATTTTAAAAACAAGTAAAAAAACGAACATTTTTTCTAAAAAATATTGACAAAGAATAAATGTTCGTTTATAATTATCTCAAAACGCGAACAAATATTTCATAGTAAAAGGAGATGATTATATGAAAATAAAAATAGTAAATAAGAGAAAATTTATAATGATGTGTTTAATTTTAGTTATATTAGTATCAATAGTATTAATGGGAATTAATCATACATATTCAAAAACTGAAGTTTCTTATAAAGAAGAATTCATTTATGAGGGAGATACATTGTGGTCTATATCTGAGAGAGAACTAAAAGAAAATAAATACTATAAAGGAAATGATATAAGAAACATTGTAAGTGAATTAAAAAATATTAATAATATAGATGGTAATTTAAAAGTAGGAGAGAAAATACTAATACCTATATTTAATTAAAAGACTACATTATATAGTATAATGTAGTCCATATATTTTTATAAATTTGCTAGAGGATTTTTTTCAACAGCATCTCTAATTTGATCATTGCTTACATGTGTATAAATCTCAGTAGTTGCAATACTTTCATGTCCTAGTAATTCTTGCAAAGCACGTATATCTACTTGACCATATTGATACATCAAAGTTGCTGCTGTATGCCTTAACTTATGAACAGAATATTTATTACTATCTAAGCCAGCTTTAGATAATTCTTTGTTTATAATATATTGTACAGTACGATTACTAATTCTTTCTCTTCTTTCACTTAAAAACAATGCTTTTTCAGAATATTTCTTATCATGTTTTATACCTTCTTTAGGTCTTACAGACAAATAATCTGAAAGAGCTTTCATACATGCATTATTTAAATATATAGTTCTTTCTTTATTTCCTTTACCAATAACATTTAATTTACATTCATTAAAATCTATATCTTTTATATTAATTCCAACTAATTCAGAAAGACGCATACCACAATTTAAAAATAGAGTAGTAATAGCAAAATCTCTTTCACAGTTTCTATTATCTTCGTCAGAAGCAACATCGAGTAGCTTCTTACTATCATCTAAAGATAGATATTTAGGTAACCTTTTTTCTTTTTTAGGAGTTTTCAAATTTAAAGCTGGATTATGGTCTAATAAAAATTGAGAACTAGCATCTTGGCACAAATAATGGAAAAATATTCGTATTGTTGATATTTTTCTAGCTCTTGTAGCAGGTTTGCTATGGTATGTAGTTGATAGGTAACCTAAAAATGCATGAATATCATCTATTTTTATTCTTTTTACAGTATCTATTGTTATATCTTTAATGTATATTTCTTTTAAATCTGTTTCATTTGTCATATTAAAATGTATCTTTATAAATTTAAAAAACATAGCTAAATCATAATTATATTCCTTAATACTATTTGGAGACTTATTTAAAATTGTTGTTGAATAATCTAAAAAAGCATTCAAAAAGTCTGGGTTTTCTTCTCTTTTTATCATGAAATTCACACTCCATTCTATATAAAGTATTATATATCAAAATAATACAAAATGGAATAGAAACTTAAAAATAACAAAGTGTTTTATTTTTAAGTCTTTTGTGATATACTGTACAAAAAATTGAAAGAATGTGATAGTCAAAATGAAAAAGAAACAAAAAGGAAAGAGACTAAGAAAATCAAAAATTCAAGATCAAGATTTAGAGCCAAAAGCAATTCAAGAGATGAAAAATAAAAAAGAGGATAAGAAAGATAAAAATGATAAACCAAAGAAAAATAAAAAAATAAAAAAAGCGAAACTGCTATTAATTATTGTTAGTATAATAATTATAATTTTTGGAATTAAATTAGCAATTTCTGCTCATGTTTGGAAATCTATAGCAAAAGATATGACTCTTAATGAAAATTCAATTGTAAAAGATATAAACGGTAATACAATAGCAACATTAGGAAGTGAAATAAAAAAGAAAGTAGTTTCTTATAACGAAATTCCTTATAATTTAAAAAATGCTTATGTAGCTATCGAAGATGAAAGATTTTATTCTCATGGTGGAGTAGATATAAAAAGAACTGCTTCAGCTATTGGTTCATATATTATTCATTTTGGTTCTTCTTCATTTGGAGGAAGTACGATTACACAACAATTAGTAAAAAATCTTACTGGGGATGCTACAGATAGTATAACAAGAAAAGTAACAGAATGGTGGAAAGCATGGCAATTAGAAACATGTCTGTCTAAAGATGAAATTCTAGATACATATTTGAATATTATATATATTGGTCCAAGTATATATGGCGTAGAAGCTGGTTCAGAATATTATTTTAATAAATCAGTGCAAAATTTAACACTTGAAGAATGTGCATTTTTAGCAGGAATAAACAATTCTCCAAATTCATACAATCCTTTTTCAGATAAAGACAATTCAAGCAAAATTATAAATAGAACAAAGACAGTTTTAACAAAAATGAAAGAATTAGGATATATAAAAAATGAAGAAGAGTATAAAGAAGCTATGCAAAATGTTGAAAAAGGTTTAAAGTTTAAAAATGGAAAAATAGAATCAAGTGAAGGTATATATTCATATCATACAGATGCACTCATAACAGAAATTACTAAAGATATATGTGATAAATACAATATATCAGAAACTTTTGCTACAAATTATATTAATATGGCAGGATTAACAATCTATAGTACTCAAGATTCGGATATTCAAAAACAAATGGAAACAGAATGTTCAAAAAAGAAATATAAACTTGCATCTAGAAATAGTGATGATTCATCACAAGCAGCAATGGTAATAATAGATCATAAAACTGGAAATGTAGTTGGATGCACTGGAGGATTAGGCGAAAAGACAACTGCGCGTTCTTTTAATAGAGCGACTCAAAGTGTAAGACAAACAGGTTCAGCGATAAAACCAATTGCAGTATTATTACCTGCAATTGATAAAAAGATAATAACTGCAGCAACGATATTTGATGATACAGAGCAAGATTTTGAAAATAATTATCATCCAACAGATTATAGCAAAAGCTTAGGAAAAATAACAGTAAGACGAGCAGTAGAATCATCTCAAAATATCCCATTTGTTGAAATAATGGAAAAGTTAAAGCCTAAAAATTCAATAAAATATTTAGAAAAAATGGGAGTTACAACATTAACTGAAGAAGATAATAGTCTACCTTTAGCACTTGGAGGATTAGAAAAAGGAATTAGTCCTTTGCAAATGGCAGGAGCTTATAGTACGATTGCTAATGATGGAATATATATAGAACCAACTTTTTATACTAAAATTGATAAAAACGATGGAACAGTATTTATAAAAACATCCCAAAAAACAAAACGTGTATGTTCAAAACAAGTAGCATATATCTTAAAAGAAATTTTAACGCAACCAGTATTAGGGGAAAATGGTACAGCAACTTATTGTAAAATATCAGGAGTAGATGTAGCTGCTAAAACAGGAACTACTGATGAAAATTATGATAGATGGTTATGTGGTTTTACTCCTTATTATACAGCAGTAACATGGTACGGTTATGACCAAAATGAAAGTATAGAATTTAACCAAAGAAACCCAGCAGGATTAATATGGGCAAATGTAATGTCTAGAATTCATACAGGACTTAAAGGTGCAAAATTCGAAAATCCAGGAGCCATTTCAACTGCAACTATATGTTCAGCAACTGGCAAAAAAGCAAATACAGGATGTCCTAATACGTACACAGAATACTTTTTATGGTTTACAGTACCAGAAATTTGTAATGAGCATAATGGTTCTGAGATTAAAAATAATGAAAACATAAATAAAAATAATGTAACAGAAATTATAAAAGGGATTACTGATGATATTGATGCAAAAGAACCAGAACGAACTAATACAAATTCATCAATACAACAAAATGAAACGCAACCGAATAAAGATACAAAAAATCAAAAAGATAGCAATTCAAATAATATGACAAAACAAAATTCTACAAATGAACAAACTAATACAAGTACAAATAATAATACTTCTAATAAAACAAACACTTCAAATACTTCAACAAATTCAACCAATACAAGTAATACAGTAAATAGTAACACACAAAAAAATAACTTAAATAATTCGACTAATACTAGTGAAGATAACAATTCTGAATAATAAAATAAAGGGGAATTAAGCAAATGAAAAAGATAGCAATAATAGAAAGATTAGAAAACAACGGAAAAAAGAAACCATTTAATATAGTGTATTATTTAGATTCGTCATATAGAAAAATATTTGATAAATTAGACGTTATACTTATTCCAGTAATTTCAGAAAGAAATATAGAAGAAATAAGCAACATATGCGATGGACTAATTTTAACTGGAAGTGCAAATGATGTACATCCAAAATATTATAATGAAGAACCAATAAAAGATAAAAAATATGATAAATTTGATGAATATCCTTTAGTTAAGAAATGCGTAGAAGAATTTAACAAACAAAATAAGCCTATATTAGGAATATGTGCTGGAATACAAGAACTAAATGTCATTTTTGGAGGTACTTTATTTCAAAGTATACCAAACCACAATTTAAAAGATCAAAGTAAACATATTATAAATATAGAAGAAGATTCATTTTTGTATAAAATATATAAAAAAGATAAATTAGAAGTAAATTCATATCATGAGCAAGCAATAAAAGATGTTGCACCAGGTTTCAGGATTGTGGCTAGATGTGATGATGGAACAATTGAAGGAATCGAAAAAGATAATGTTATTGGAGTTCAATGGCATCCAGAATCAGTATTAGATATGGAGATTTTTGAAGGATTTGTAACCAAAAAACTGCAACTGAGCATAGGAATGATATCATCTACTGAAAAATAAATAATTTTTGACTAAAAATAAGTCTCTACTTTTTAAATTTTTCCTTCTTATTATATATAATAAGAAGGAGAAATTTAAAATGGAAAAACAAACAGCTGGAAGAAATCAAGTATATTTATAGCAAATGTAACTTTTGAACCAGAATGCAGAAACAATTGGCATATTCACCATAGCACAAAAAATGGCGGACAAATAGTAATTTTTTGGTCAGATTGGAGAAAAAATGAATACGAGAATTTTTACAGGTAATTATGAAGAATGTAAGCTAGGAAATTTAATATCTATTTCAGGCGATAGAGGGAGAAAAGTTGGATTTGTTGGCAAAGCAATTCCTTCCTTAGCACCAAAAAGAGCATTTTGGGAGATTTGGCATAATAATATTGGTAGAATTTCAGAAGAGGAGAATACAAGATATTATATAGAGCAATATTATAATCAAGTTTTAACTAAAGTAAATATAGAAGAATTGTTACAAAATGAAACAGACCCAATATTATTGTGCTATGAAAAAGGACAACAGTTTTGTCATAGGCATGTTTTAGCTGAATTTATAGAGTTGACCTATGGGGTAAAAGTAAGAGATATTAAAATTGATGAAAAATTAAACATTGATGAAAATACTAGACCAGAGTATATTAGAGAAGCACTTAAAGATATTATGCAAAATCAATTGGAAAGATAAATTACAATTTCAAGAGATGATTAAAAAATAGCATCTCTTTTTAAATTTTCAAAAGTAATGCCAAACAATTGTTTACAAGTATAAAAATAAATGATATAATGCAAATTAAATAAGGCAAATAGGAGGTGGAATATGCAAGAACAAAATATATATGTAGCAATAGATTTAAAAAGTTTTTATGCTTCAGTAGAATGTCAAGAAAGAGGATTAAACCCTCTAACAACAAATCTAGTAGTAGCAGATAGTAGTAGAACAGAGAAAACAATTTGTCTTGCTGTAAGTCCATCTCTAAAACAATATGGAATACCAGGAAGAGCAAGGCTATTTGAAGTAGTTCAAAAAGTAAGAGAAATAAATACAAATAGAAAATACAATGCACCTGGTCATATACTAAATGGAAAATCTTATGAAGACATCGAACTAAAAAAACATCCAGAATATGAATTAGATTATATTATAGCACCGCCTCAAATGAAAAAATATATGAAGTATAGCACTAATATATATAATGTTTATCTAAAATATTTTTCTCCAGATGATATATGTGTTTATTCCATAGACGAAGTTTTTATTGATGTAACACATTATTTAAAAACCTATCAAATGAAAGCAAGTCAATTAGCAACAAAAGTTATACATGATATATATAAACAAACTGGAATTACAGCAACTTGTGGAGTCGGAACAAATCTATATCTAGCAAAAATCGCAATGGATATAGTAGCAAAACATGCAACAGCAAATAAATACGGAGTTAGAATAGCCTGTTTAGACGAAGAAATGTATAAAAAACAATTATGGAATCATAAACCACTTACAGACTTTTGGAGAGTTGGAAAAGGTTATGCTAAAAAACTTGAAGCAAACGGAATGCAAACAATGGGAGATGTTGCTAGATGTTCAATTTATAATGAAGATAAATTATTCAAACTATTTGGAATAAACGCAGAATTATTAATTGATCATGCATGGGGAATAGAACCATGCACTATGGAAAACATAAAATCCTATGTACCAACCACAAATAGTATAAGTTCAGGTCAAGTTCTACATTGTCCATATAATTATGAAAAAACAAAATTAATAATTAAAGAAATGACAGAGCTATTGGTACTTGATTTAGTAGATAAAAATGTAGTTACAAATCAAATTGTATTAGATGTTGGATATGATATAGAAAATCTTACAAATAAGAACATAGATTATAATGGAGAAATAACAATTGATAGATATGGAAGAAGTGTACCAAAACATGCACATGGTACAATAAATTTAGACCATAAAACATCATCAAATAAACTTATTGGTGAATCAGTTATGAAATTATATGATAGAATAATTGATAAGCGTTTATTAACACGAAGAATTAATATAACTGCAAATAATGTAATTAGTGAAGAACAAGCTGAAAAAGAAAATAAATTTGAACAAATTGATTTATTTACTGATTATTCAGAAGTAAAAAGAAAAAATGAGAAAGAAAAGAAAGAGCGAAATCTTCAAAGATCTATACTAGATATAAAGAAAAAATATGGTAAAAATGCAATTCTTAAAGGAATGAATTTTGAAGATGGAGGAACAACAATAGAAAGAAATGAACAAGTAGGAGGTCATAAAGGTTAATGGGAAAATATGATGATATTATAAATTTAAAAAGACCTGCATCAAAGCATCCAAAAATGAGTTTATATCAAAGATCTGCACAATTTGCACCTTATTCAGCTCTTACAGGATATGAAGGACAAGTTAAGGAAACAGCAAGACTAACTGATAGAAGAATTGAATTAGATGAGGAACTTAAAGTTATACTGGATATGAAAATACAAGTTATTCAGGAATTAATTTCAAATAAACCTGAATTAGAAGTAACATATTTTATTCCAGATGAAAAAAAGGATGGTGGAAGATATGAAACCATTTTAGATAATATAAATAAAATTGATATTTACAAACAACAAATAGTGATGCAAAATGGTGCAATAATTGATATTAAAGAAATTATTGATATTAATAGTGATATTTTTAAAAATATAAATCAAGAAAAGATTAGACAAATAATTGGATTTACAAAAGATGAAATAATTGAATATTTATTTAAAGAAAATAGTGAAGAAGGAATATGTAGGAATAAAAAATGGCAGACAATAAAAAATAGTAATTTGTGGAGGAGAAAGTTATGAAAAATAAAAATATAATTATAGGATTAATAATAGGAATAGCAATGACAATACTTTGGAGCATTGTTTTTGTGAATGTGTTAAATAGTATGGCAGGAATAGGAATAGAAATATGTTTAGGTATGTCTTTTGGAATATCTTTTAGTTTAATTTTTACCAAAAAAGATAAAGATAAGCAATAATATAAATCAATAGTGAGATTTCAAAGAATACAAATATTATACATGCATAATAAAATTTAGAAAGTTATATATTGATTTGAAAAATATCTAACTTTTATGTTACAATCATCTCGATAAATTACAAGTTATCGCACAAATTATAACAATTCAACTAATCGTTGATAAAGAAAAATACCCCACTCAACGATTAGTTTGTGTACTTTTTTTAGATAATAATTTACACTTAAATTGAAGGAGGTAAAAAATATGAATCAGATTAAAATAGGAAAATTTATAGCTAAATGTAGAAAAAAGAATAATTTAACTCAAATGCAACTTGCAGAGAAATTAAACATTACAGATAGAGCTATTTCAAAATGGGAAAACGGAAAAGGAATGCCTGATTCATCAATAATGCTCGATTTGTGTAATGAACTCAAAATAAGTGTAAATGAATTATTATGTGGGGAGTTGATTGAAATGAATAATTATAATGAAGTAGCAGAAAAAATGTTATTAGAAATGGCACAATATGTACCAAAATATAGCCAAGTATATTTTGCAATGCACTCTGGAACTACACGATATATGAAATGTCCAAAATGTAACAAGAAAAGTTGGCAAAGAAAGACTTTAAGTAAGTAAAAAATTATAATAAGTAAATCAAATTACTTTAACAACATTAAAATAAGTAAATAATAAAAAAATTACGAGGTATTGAATTTAATCAATATCTCTTTTTTTGTTGCAAAAAATCAAAAGGAAGAATTTTAAATGAAATTATTAACAAAGGATTTAGAAGAAAAATTAAAAGAATATCCACTTGGTAGTCAAGATGGAAAGTTAGGAAATAGTAAGGTAATTGCCAAATTTTTTAATCCTACTGAAGTAGGAACTTGGTATATTATAGAAGGAAAATTATCAGAACTTGAATCAATTCAATTACCAAAAGGTAAATACTTTAAAAGAGATATTTTGGGCAATGAATGAAGTTACTTTTACAAAAGGGGAATAAAAGAAAAAATTGTAAAAGTTACAAATATTTTTTAATAATCAAAAATTTTATAATTATAAAAATAAATATTAAATGATAAATATAACTTTAATAAAACTAAAATTTAATCATAAGAGAAGAAGAATAATAATTTTTAAAATAAAATCATTGCCAAAGCTAATTTAAAAAAACATAAAATAATAAAATAGTAAATTATAATTGGAGTCACTTTAACATATCAATAAACAATAGAAGAGAGGTAGAAGTAGATAAGGAAAAGTGTAAAAAAGGGATATAGAACATTGCACAAAATCAAAGTTTTGTGCAAAAAGGGATAGGAGTAAAATAATAGAACCCCTTTTAGAGTCCTACCTACAAGTTCTTGTAACTACTAGCCTTAACGGCTTTACTAGCTATTTATTAGCTATCGTTTGACTAACATTATCACTTTATAATTTATTCCTTGTAATAATGTTAGTCTAGTCCCAGATATTTATTTCTAAAATCAATTTTAAATCAGTTTTATAATTTATCTTTATAATTTTACATTTAAATAATTTTTCTATTTAAAATATAATTTCATTACTTAATATTTTTTTATATTATATTTTATATAAATTTTCCAAAAATCTTCAAAATGCCTATTTCTCTATATTTGCCGTATTTTGTCAATAACAAACTATAAGTCTTAAAAATAAAAACGGCTTAAAATCGATTCTCGTGCGTCGTTTTTTTTTAGGTATTTTTTCAGTTTTTTATATATTTATATAAGTATAAAAAATTTGGTTATTTTTATCTAAAATCTCTCAAACCCAGAATTATCAATATTTTGCTAAAATACTAAACAACAAGTTATATGGCTTAAATATAAAAATGGCTTAAAATCGATTCTCATAAGCCGTTATTTTAGATCTTTTAGAGATTACTTTAGCATTTGCAGATAATTATAAAAATTGCATATATATAACTAAAATTTTCATAAACAACTCAAATAAATCTAAATTTAATGTTTAGATGAATAATTTAATATTGCAATATTGTAAATGGCTTAAAATTGATTTTCACAAGTTAAAAAATTCTATAAATTTAAAATCTTTAATTTATAATTTTTAAAATTTTAAAATTTCAAATATAATATTTTTTTAATTTTATTTTTAATTTTAAATTTTATTTTAAAAATTATAAATCAGAAATTCAAATTCTATTTTGTAAAAACTTTGCACAAAATTTTTCTATATATTTTTTTACTTTTTTATATATAAAATATTTATATTAAATATAAATATACAACATTAAAAATATGGCTATCCCCCTACTCCACCGTTTTTTATTAAATCTAGTAAATTTTATGCCTTTTTAGCTATTTTATCATATTCCCATTGCTTTTTTGAAACACAAAGAGATATTGATTAAATTCAATACCTCATAACTTTTTTTATAAACATTATACTATATTTTTCTAAAAAGTGTTTTTCCAATCCATAAATGCAGGATCTATTCTTCTACTCTTAATTTTCATACTTTCAGGTAATTCTAATTATATTTTATTATAAATTTTCCAAAAATCTTCAATATAAATTAAAAAACAAACATTAAAATTTTTAATTATTAAAATATTCTGATTGCTCTCCTCCTATGATTTCTCCAGTTGTAGCATCAATATAATATTTCTTATTATAAAATTTTTTTACTGTTTCTATTTCTGCATCTTTTGGTTTTGCTTCTTTATTGTGTTTTACATCAACAACCCAAACATTTCTTGTAATATCGCCTGTTTTAATTTCGCCATTTTCATTTGTTATATTATTTTCTAAACAAAAAATAAATATATTCATTTTTTCAATTGATAAATCTGCAGTAGTATCTGATATTTCCAAATTACTAAATTCTTTTTCTTTATTTGTCGCAATTTCAATAGCTTCTTCTTTCGTAATTATAATTGGATTATTTTCAAAATTATTGTTATCTATAAATGTAATAGAAGATATAACAATGTTATTATCACATATAGAAAAACAAATTGTAGATATATTAGATTTATCATAATTTCCATTATACATTTTACCAAAACTTACTTCCCACAAACTATTAATATGTTCTCCAAATGCCATATCTACTTTTTTGGTATTTACTATTTCATATTTGTTTTCATTATCAAATAATCCTAAGTTATTATATATTTCTCTAGCAATTTTATTTACTTGTGTTTCTGATAGCTCATCACATTTTATATCTCTATTATTAATAGAATTATCTCCAAAATACTCTAGTTTTCCTGTTTCAGCATTTATAGTTATTAATATATTATTAGATCGTAAAATATAATGACCTGAATATTCATTATTATATTTTCTTTTTAAATCAACATTTGATATTTGAGTGTTTTTATAACCTAATTTATTTATTACTTCATTTGCTGTTTTTATAGCATCTTCTTCTGATATATAATTTTCTTTTTCTTCTTTTGAAATTTCTTTTTCTACATTTGCATTTTCTTCTTGATTTACTATAACAGGGTTTTTCCAAACTTTTTCATATACTATATAGCTTGTTGCAAATACTCCAGAACATGCCATAATTAAACAAGATGTTGTTGTTGCTAGTTTTAATAATAAATTACTTTTTCTTTTATTCTTGCTATTGTAAAATGCATTTTTAATAGCGTAATCATAACTCAATGGTTTTTCAACATCTTTTTTTAGAGCTCTTTTTATTTTATTTTCAAAATCATTCATACTCATTTCCTCCATAATTCGTTTTTATTTTTTGTCTTGCCCTATAAAGATGAGTATTAATAGTATTTTCATTCATTTTTAATATACTTTTAATTTCTTTTACAGAATAATCTTCCATATAATAAAGAATAATAATTAGTCTTTCTTCATAATTTAAAATTTTTATGATATCATAAAAATTTAATTTATTTTCTACATCAATTATATTATTGGATTTTAATGTTTCAACATTGTATTCATCTATTGAAATATCTGTTTTATATTTTCTTCTATAAATTCGATTACACTTATTAATAAGTATTTTTATGACCCATTTTTTGAATTTATTTGGATCTTTTAATCTTTTTATTGATTTATATGTTTCTATCATAGTTTCTTGTATAGCATCTTCTATATCTGTTTCATTGGCAATTCTTGTTTTGGCAATTTTATATAAGTCATCTTTTATATATAATATCATCTTTGTAAATGCATCTTCATCTCCAGCTTGTGCCATTAATATCAATTCGTCCAATCTTTTCCTCCTTTCCATACTCTTTATTTAATGAAAATTATATACTACAACACTCATTTTACATATAATAAGAGTCCATAATTATAGTCTTATATTTCAAAATTAATATAAAATTATAAAAAAAATAGAAATTATATCGCAAATTTCTATTTTTTATTATACTTTCTGGAGCACTCTCATAATCAAACATATTGTTTACCTCCAATTTTATTCATTATTCAAAAAATTCATCACTAAATCTATAATTACTTCTTTTTCCTTTGGATTCGATTCAGCAATTAATAAAGTAAGAGCCGTTAATGTATTATTATCAATTACTTGTTTACCGTTTTTATATAATATTCCGTAAAAATTTAGAAAATATATAAACAAAGTTGCTGCAATTCTTTTATTGCCATCTGCAAATACATGATTTTTTACTATTAAATATAAAAAATTTGCTCCTTTTTCTTCTATACTTTTGTAGATATCCTGTCCGTGCAAAACTTTGATAAATGTTACCAATAATTGATTCCAATCCTTTATCTCTTTCAACAGCAAAAAGTGAACTTTCTTCATTGAATCTTAATTTATTAATTATATTTATACATTCTTGGTATTTAATTTTCCTATCGTCTATATTTCCTTCAATTTTCTTTAAAGTTCTATGATCATAATCATCTAATAAGTCTAATGCTTTTGAATATCCTCCAATTACTTTTAATATTTCTTTTGCATCATTTCCTTCTAGTCTTTCATCAATACGATTAGCAATATCTATTAATTTTATAGTTTTTTCCAAATATTCTAATCTTTTTTGATTTACTGCATAACCTTTTAGCATGTAATCTTTTAATACACTAGTAGCCCATTTTCTAAATAAAATACCATTTTGTGATTTTACACGATACCCTACAGAAATTATCATATCTAGATTATAATAATTAGTTGGTTTATCAGCAAATTCGGAATTTCCGAATTTAGTCATAGTTTCTTTTTCTATTAATTCACCTTCTTTATATACATTTTTAATATGCTCATTAATAGTAGATTTTGCTTTTCCAAACAATTTTGACATTTGCTCTTGTGTAAGCCACACAGTTTCATCTTTTAAGTTTACTTCTAATTTTACTCCTTGGTTTTCAAATAAAATAATTTCATTCTTTTTTTCGTCCATACGAACACATCCTTTATTATATAAAATTTAATTCTTAGTATATTTGTTAGTACTTATATATTACAATTTTTAGTATTTTTGAACTATTGTACATATTTTATAATAAGAACAAATATTTGTCTATACTTCACGGCAAAATTATTAATTATTTTTATTTGAAAGTGTCGCGGCATCAAAGTTTTGTGCAAAAAGGGATAGGAGTAAAATATAAAACCATACATATATGGTCCTACCCGCAGAATCTTGCAATTCCTTGCTATTACTAGCATTTAAGCTGTTTATTCTAACAACAAACTATATTACTTCCTTATAAAACTCTCTTAAATTTGATTCTGAAGCTTCATTATTTTTAATTATTCTTGGTTGGATTTTTTTCATTATTGTAACCACATATTTTAAAAAATTTATATAACTTTAGATTATTTTTATCAAAATTTCACAAATTAGAGCTCTTCCCCTTTCATTTTATTATTCCATGGAATAATAAAATTGATAAAACATTCTTTTTTATAATGGCTTTAACACCACATTCTATATCAGTTATCAAAAAAGGTATAATGTCAGTGAATGAAATATTAAATATACATGAATATGACCATTATTTAAAAATTTCTAAAGATGATCTTAATAAAATCAAATATGATAATGCATGGATATTGAACGATTCAAATTATGATGATTTATTTTTTAATTGATAAAACAGAGTTCTAATCATAAAACTCTGTTTCAATGTTTATTTTAAATTTTCAGCGTTTAATTCTTTGAGCTCTTCTAATATAAATTTTCCATCTTTCATTATTAGTATATCATCAAAATAAATTTCTCCACCACCAAATTCTTTTCTAAGAATTTTAACTATATCCCAATGAATTGCTGACCTATTTCCGTTATCACTTTCTTCTAGTGCCATTCCTGGAGTTAAATGAAAACTTCCATTTATTTTTTCATCAAACAATGTATCACACATTGTATTATTAACATATGGGTTTAGTCCAAATGCAAATTCTCCAATATATCTAGCTCCATCATCTGTATCAAGAATTTCATTTAGTTCTTTAGAGTTTTCCTTAGCTGTTGCTTTTACTATTTTTCCATTTATAAAATCAAATTTTATATCTTCAAATATAATATCATTATATTTTGTTTTAGTATTATAAGTAATGTAACCATTAACACTATTTTTTACTGGACATGTTGCAACTTCACCATCTGGTATATTAAATGTTCCATAATATTTTTCTGCAGGAATTCCATTTATACTAAATGTTAAATCAGTTCCAGGTGCTACAATATGCACTTTGTCAGTTTTATTCATTAATTCTTTCAAAGGTTCCATTGCAATCTTCATTTTATTATAATCAACATTACAAACATTGTAATAAAAGTCTTTAAATTCATTTAGTGTCATATTACTTTTTTTTGCAAAATATTCGTTTGGATATCTTAAAATACACCATTTTGTATGTTTAACTCTTTGTTCTAAATGTACTAAAGCAGTATAGTATTTGTTATATAATTCTAATTTTTCTTGAGATACACCATTTAAAGATTTATCTGATGTTGGTGCACTTATTCCTATATATGCTTGCATTTTTTTCATTATTTCATAATCTTTTTTTCCATATTCAATTATATCTTCCTTAGTTGCATTTATTAAAAAATTCCTTAAATCTTCGTAATTTATTATATTTAGATGTGGCTTTGCGTTTATTTTTTTAGCTTGTTTTATAATTTCATTTGTAAGCTCTAAGCCATCTTCTCCAATTACCTCTACTAATATATTTTCATTTTCATTTAAAGAAATAGAATTATATATAAGATTGTGTGTAAGTTTTTCATTTCTATTATCCATTGTTTATTCTCCAATCGTTTAATAAAATATTTAACTGAAAAAAGTATATCACTTTTATTTAAAATTATGCAATATATTATAAAGATTTTTTTCTACAAACGACATATACTAAATTGTATATGTTGTTATAAAAACATAATTCTCTTTTTATATGTATTCAATTATGTATAAAAACGTATTACATTTGGTTTATATTATCAAAGTTTTGTGCAATAAGAGATAGGAGCAAAATAATAAAACCCTTTTTAGAGTCCTACCTACAAGTTCTTGTAACTACTAGCCTTAACGGCTTTACTAGCTATTTATTAGCTATCGTTTGGTTGCATTTTTTTATAAAAAAATTAAAGATTAGACATTACATCTAATCTTTTTCTTCCCAATAAGACTCATCTGCTCCCCCTACAACTTCTCCTGTAGTAACATCAACAAAAATTGATTTTGTATTATATTTCTTTTCATTATTAGGATCTGGCTCACCTTTTTTATAATGAATATTTACTGTCCATACTTTTCTTGCTTTGTTTTCATTATTTTTTTATTTCCTTTTCTATTTTTTAATATTTTATATTATTGATCATATTATTACATATATAATGTATAATACGAATAAAATCTAGGTTATCACACTAATTTTCAATGACTTCTATTGATTTTATTTTTAATTCATCCAAAGGTGCATTTGAATTTTCATATTGTACTTTTACATTTTTTTCTCTTTGCAAATTTCCTATTATTTCAGTATCATCTGTTATATATGCTTTTATTGCAAATGGAAAATTATAACCAGTATCAGAATGAGTATCATCTTCTAAACTATATTTTAAATACACATATCCTTGTTCTATATACTCATCGCCAATAGTTACGACAGAAGAATATGCTCTTTTTCCTGTTAACGCATCTCTTTTCATTTGCTCATAGTCGTTTGATTTTAAAACAATAATTGAATTATCCTTAGTATCAAAATCATTCTCTCCTGTATCATAACCTTTTTTACTTAAATCCCCACTACAAATCAATATATCTCCCTCTTGTATATAGTTTGTATCATATTCCTTTAATGTAAAATAATCTAAACATTTTTGGTTTTTATTATTGATATTGGCTCTAGTATATTCCTTCATTTCCAAACCAAATTCTCCAAAATGTTGTCCATTAAATATATAAATATATCCATATATTGCCTATTAAAAAATTGGTAATAAAAATGGAATTTGAACTGAAACAAATGCTATTGTAAGAAATAGTATTAAAAATAAAGAACCTTCTGGATCACTACTCATTTCTATACTCCATAGTATAAAAAACATTATCGTTATACTTATTATGCTACAAATCAATGCCAAATGTCTATTTCTCATTATTTTATTTTTATTCTCAAGTTTTCGTTTATAAGGTTGTTGAATAAAATAAGTTATTACTCTAAAGCATAATGAAACTATTGCTAAAATTAATAAATTTTTTGCATAAGGTGCTTTTATAAATGGAATATTTATTCTATCAAAAAAGCCTAAATGTATAAGTCAAAGTTCAATTACACCTAATGATAATCCCCATACAATCATCAATATATCATATTTTTTACTTGTTTTATTTTTCATAATAAGACAATTCCTCACTTTCAAATTTTAATTAAATCTCAAATGTATTATATCACAAAATTCAAAAGATTAGTTAAAAAATAACTAATCTTCTGAATCTATACTTATTTTTTCTATTATAAAACTATTTTTCCTTTGTTAATTCAGCAATTACTTCATCTCCATTTTCTTTAAATAAATGTACTTTTAAGTTATCTGTCGCATCATAATTTGTTAAATTAAATGTATTATAATATCTTACGATTCCATCTTCTTTAACACTTATCATTCCATCTCCATCTGATCTACCTGCTGGATAAAATTTTCTTCCGTCAGATATTTCAACACATTCATTTTCATTATGAGCAATACCATTACAATTACTTAAATAAATTTTAAAGGCTGTATTTGAAACTCTAGCACTATCAAATTTATAACTTTCATCACTAATAGAAACTAATTTGTATTGAACTATATTAGATTTTGCCATTTTACTTGATACGTCTATTTCATAGCTCCATTCACCTTCATAAACTCTATATTTTTCTTTACCTTTTTCCCAATAGCTATTTCTTATTTTATTAAATGTTACTTTTAATTTTTGAGATGTAGGAAATTCTACTGGATTTCCTGTTGCTGTTAAATAATATTTAATTTCATTATCATTTATTTTTTGAGTTGTTTCACTATATGAGCCATTATAACTAGTATAATTGTCCCTTGTCTCTTGTTCTGTTTTATATAATGATGTCATTTCTTCTGTTTCAAGTTCTCTTGTTGCGAAAACTTTTTCATTTTTTTCATTTACTACTTTTAAATCCATTATATCTATTTTTCCATCATTTGCTAACATATCATGTAAACTATAACTATCATCAAATTTTATATTAAAATTTATATCAAAATTATCATTATCTATCAAAAATGCTTCTATACTTGTACTAATTCCATTTGCTTCTTTATATTCTGTATTTATATCACTATAATATCCATTTTCAATGGCAGTTTGAATACCATCACTACTATTTGCTCCAAATTTGTTAATTATTTGTGTTGTAGCAAATACAACTCCTGTCATTGAAAGAGTGATACATGCTGCTATTCCTATACCTTTTCCAATATTTAATTTTCTTTTATCCATAACTATATCCTCCTCTTTTACATTAGATATAGCTATTTTCATTTTTGTTTTTTCAAAAATCTTATTGTTATCCATCTATTTTCCCTCTTTTCTTATTTTATTTCTAATTCTGTATAGCCTTTGTTTTACACTAAATTCAGAAATCTTTTGTTCTTTAGCTATATCCTTTATTGATTTAAAAGAATAATAAAAATCTAAAAATATTGTTTTATCGATTTTCTTCATATTTTTCAGTTTTTCTTCTATTTTACTAATTTCTTCTACATTATCATCAAGAAGGTCAATTTTATCATAATTATATAAACTATTTTCATAATCAGAAATATTAAAGTTTATTTTGACTTTTCTTAAATATTCTTTTACTACATTTCTTGTTATTCCTGCAATATATGAACTTAAGTATTTATTAACATTTAGTTTGTTTTTATTCTTCCATAATATAAAAAATACTTCAGAAACTATTTCTTCTTTATCCTCATCATTCAAACTATTTCTTGCCATATTATCTATAATCGTAGCAGTATAAGATGAATATTCATTTATTATTTTTTCTAAATCAAGTTCATTATTTTTTATATAATACTTTATTTCTTTACAACTATTCAATTTAGATCTAAACTCCTTTTTATATTTTAAGATATCTTACATTTATATATTGATAAAATTACAGAAAAAGTAACACTTTTTTTAAATTTATCAAAAAAAGGAGGAATATTTTCCTCCTGCAATTCGCTATTTTATTTATATATTTAATTTCCATCGCTAGACATAAAATATGTAGCAATAGGTATTTCGTTATTAATAGTATTTTTGTCAAGTCTTATTTTTATAATATTTAAATCTGCATCTTTTAATTGTTCTATCTTATTCCTTCCACCTTTACGCTCTATTACTGTATTAGAATTTATTTCTACTTTCATTTCAAATTTTCCACCATCTACATTATAATCAGGTATTAAATCTTCAAAAGTTATAGTTAATATTGCTTTATTACTATTTATTATTTCTATATTCGTACCTATTGGAGAAACTGTTAAATAAGGCGAATCTTCTAATGTTAAGTTTTTAATCAATTCTTTTCTTAACTCTTCTCCCTTTATATTACTTAATATACTAATTGCCTTTGATTTTTTATATGTATATGTATCTATGTAATATCCAATTTTCATTTCATCATAATATACTTTTTCATTTGTTCTTCCATTTATAAAATTCAAAGAACTATTTACATCAATAGAATATTTTTTATTTCTTAACTTATCTTCAGTTTCATTTTTTGTTATAGAATATAACCAACTATTTTCATTTCTATTAGGCAATTTTTCTTTATCTATTAAGTATAATTTTTCAAATACTATTTGTACTACATCTTCTGCATCTTGTTTATTTTTCAATATACTATATGCAATGCTATATATCAATTTATTATAGTTATTATATAATTTTTCAAATGCTATCTTATTTCCATATTTAATTTCTATAAATAAGTCTTTTAATTCTCTTGCATTTATTTTTTCCATATTAATAGTCCTCTTCAATAATTACTTTTATAACATAATTGAATATATTTTATTAGGATTTATAAATCTACATTATCTCTCATTCCTATTATACTACTTATAAAACTTGATGCAAATATTATAACATTTAAAGCAATGTATATTATTGGATTTATTTTTCCTTTTTTCATTATGTATATATTTACCGGAATTAAAATAATTGCAAATATAAAAAATATAATTATTAATGTTATCTTCATATTAAAAATATCCCCAATTAAAAATGTTAAACAAACAAATAACATTGAACTTATAAAACCAACAATGCCATTATAGTCCTCCAAACTCCATATAAACCTCTCCCACCAATAAATATTTTTAATCTTCAATTATAAATGCCTGTTAAATAATCAGAGAACAGATATTATCTGTTCTCTGACAAAACTTAATCATTTTCTTTTAAAGTATATTGACTTATATCTGGCTCTATAAAAATAGAATCATCTACTTTATCAAATTCATATTTTCTTTCTGTAGTTCTATCTCCTTCTATTGTTTTTAAATACAATCCTGTATCTTTTTCTATATAGGTTTCAGCACCTTCAAAAGTTAGTGATAAAGATGATGGGAATCCTTTTATAATATAACATTCTTTTCCATTGTAGTTAGTAGATTTAACATTTGCAAAAATACTTCCTAAGAATGTTTGCCATTTATTATCTGTTTCTGTAAAGTTATAAATATTTACTCCCATAATTGTTCCACTATCTAATTGAGCTGTTTTGCTTTCTTTATTATCCCAGAATGTATCTGTTCTTTCTCCATTATTATACATTGATATTTTTGAAATTTCTCCATTTAGATTTCTTTCTAAAAATACGACCTCTTTCTTATCTTTTTTGTAATATTCCATAGTAACAACTGTTCCGTTGCTTTCTGTTGCAACAGATTTTGTATAATAATTTGTACTATTTGAATAGTTATCTATTTTATTTTGTAAATCACTTATAATTATTGTATTTCTTATAGTATGAATTGCTATAAAAATTAAGATAATTATTAAGATTATTCCTATGATTTTTATTATTCTTTTCTTTTTCATAATAATCACTCTCCTTTTCATTTGTGCAGCCTAACCATCTTGAGTTTCAACAACTTTTAGACCCTTGACTTTACGTCATAAACTTTCGTTTATTTTGCTTTTTTACTTAATTACTCACATTATAACATATTTTGTAAAAATTTTCAAATTTACCATCTACTTAACAAATGTGTTCTTATTATTTTGTAACGGAATCTTTTTTATTTTATATACAATAATAATTTCAATTATTATTTCTATAATCAAATAAAATAAATGTATTGGTATATCTGCTTTTATATTTCTAAAATAGTCAAAGATTTCACTATCTTCGTGATTATCTTCAAATTCTTCTTGAACTTGATCATTCATATTATAAATTTTTAAATAATACCCATCTGGAATCCCACCCCAGAATGTAACTTTTTTAATATCATAATTAATATCAAAATGTTCTTTGATTTCCTTTGCAATATATTCATTTTGATTTTCAATTCTTATTGTTTTATATTCTGCAATATAGTCTAAAAAAGTTAAAAAACTCGTATATAAATTTATTATCAAAAATATTAATATCAAAATTGTTAATATTATTTTCTTTTTCATTCTTTTCTCCTTACAATTTTAGTCAATATTACTTTTCTATTCTCAAAAATATGAGAGTTATAGCCTATTTATTGCTACTTTTTTGTACATCAACTATTGCACCTTTTTCATCATAAGTTTTAGTTTCTATAACATTTCCACTATTGTCATAATAGTATATTACAGAATTAGTTTGTGGATTTTTATGATATTCTCTATATAATGGTTGTCCATAATCATTATAATCATAAAATTCTTCTATATATTCTTTCGTTTTTTTATAAGCAAAAGTATTATAAAATTCATAATAAATAACTGTCTTTCTTGATCTATTGCTATATGATTCTATCCCTAAATATTGTTTTCCATCAATTTCTTTTATTTTTGTACTCTTAAATATCCTAAAATGCCAATCATTATTTATCATAAAAATAATTGCACCTACTAAAAAAGAAATAAAAATAATTATAATTAATAGTAAAATTTTTTTCTTAATCATTTTTTTCCTCCACAACTTAATATGTTAAATACTTTTTTTCTATAACCATCATTGAAACTTCTTCTTTTTTTTCTTCAATTTTATCATTTACAATTTTACTTTTAAATAAATTATCAGGATTATATTTTTCTCGCAATTTCTGTTCTTCCATTAAATCATTTTTACAATATAAATCTAATAATTCTTTTTTCTTTTTTTCATCCTTACACCAGTAATTATAATTTAATACTGCTAATATTTCTAATGTATGATGATTTAGATTTTGTTCTTGCAAAGGTATATTTGCAACTATTTTTTTAGTATAATCATTTGATTTTTTATTTTTGAACATTTCTCTTAATTGCTTTGGTATTTCCATAATATATTTTGTATCCATTAAACTTAGAATGGAATCTACTTCAGCATACTTTATAATTAATGTATTTTAATACAATAAATCAAATTTATTATATTGAATTTTATTATTTTTTCAATATGCTAACATAAAAGAAATAATATTATATATAAAATTATATGCAAGTTTTTATTATCTTTCATCTGGTTGATTCCAAGTATTCTTTGTTATCGCTGATTGTTTGTTTTCCAAAATTTCAATTCTTCTATTTGTTGTTTCTACTAACTTTTGAATACTTTCTATACATGGATTTATTCCTAAAGTTTTTAAACTATTTTCAAAATTATTTGCTTTTATTTGTTTAGAGTATTCTTTTAAAGTTCTTATTGCCTTTTGTGGATTCTCTGTATATTGTTCCATATAATGTGGATAAATTAATAGAGCATTCATATATCTTGCTTTATAATCAACATTAGATCCTGAATTTGCTAATCTTTTTAAAACATAACTTAATTGTCTATTTGTTATTCCATATTTTTTCTGAATTTCAATAAAGTTTTTATGTGTTATATTCTCCTGTTGTTCCTTTATTTTTATTAATTCTAACTTTGCAAATGTTTCTACTGCATCATCATAATAATGAACAATTCTTCCCATTTCTCTATTTGTAGTGTCTTCTTTTGTAGCAATTCCTTTTTCTATTAAATATTGATTTAACATTGTTTCAAAGCAAGCTGGAGTTACTTCACCTAACATATTTCTAGTAGAATTGTTATTTTTTCCTATATCAAATGTATGAGATAATTCATGTACTAACAAATAAATATCTTCTATAGTTCCTTTGTAGGGCATATATACAGCTGATTTTCCATTTCTTGAAAATACACAAGGAATTTTAGTATGTACAGGCATACCATCACTTTTTGTTTTTGAAAAGTCCTCATTTCCATCCAACATATACATATTAAAACCAATATCACTATTTCCATCAATAATTTTTTTGGCCTTTTCATATAGTTCTTGATCTAATTCTTTAAAAAATTGTAAAGTCACTTCTTTAGTTTGTTTTTCTGAAATAGGTTTTGTAATTTCATTAATATGTCTGTCTTTTATTTTTAATTCATTAGACATGGTTTTAGAAATTCTGTATAATAAATTATAATCTGTACTCCTTTCTCTATTTTGCATGTTTTCATATATAAATTTATTCAAATTAGGTAATTCAAATTTGCTATGAGTATATTGTGAATCTCTATTTTTTCTCGTATTCAATACCTTTGGTATTTTTTTTCTCATTTTCATTTCTCCCTTTTCTAAGGCAATATATGCATATAATTTTATGTCATTTTACCATAAAATTATATAAAAAATAGTATTTTATCAATACTATTTTTCATGCTTTACAACAGTTGGAACATCTTTTTAACTAAATATTGAATTTGGATTATATAATTTCCTTTTCTCATATTCTTTTTTTTGCCAATTCAAGTTTAATATGCTATTTATAAGCTCTTTCTCTTTATCATTAGCAATATAATCTTTGTATAAATTTGTTAAAATACATTTTGTATTTTTGGAAATACTATTAAAATTATATTCATATTTATATGATCTATCCTTATACTTTTCATAAAATTCAATCTTTTGTTTTGGAATTTTATTGTATTCGTCAATCGGAATATACTTTAGAATTTCTAAAACTTCTGTATAGTTACGCGAATATTCATTGACCATATAAAAGTCCTCCTTATTTATTTTTTGTTTTATTTTTAGATAATTCCTCGACTGATTTTACTCTAGACGTGTCTTCAAATGTTAAACCAGATGTTAGTCCATCCTTTAAAAAGTGTTTTAAAGATATCTTATTCACATTATCACGCTGTTCTAAAGCTTTAATAATTCTGTCATATTCGATTTCAATTTCTTCTCTTGAGCCATGATATAAATCTTCTAAATTTTTACTACTACAATCCGTAGTTAATGGAGCATTAGTTTCTTTATTATATATTAAATAATCTATACCCTCAAATTTTTGTACTAAGTTTACCATGTAGTTATAAAAATTCGAGAATTTATCTAATACTTCTTTTTTTTCTACATTTCTTCCTGTTTCCTGTGCTCTTTCTCTAATATTATTTAAGGAAAGTTCTAAAGTTGGATTTAAAGCAATGATATATGGTGTTATTCCATTATCAATAGCCAATTGAACTTTTTCATCAAATGCAGGTGGAGTTATTGAGCCTTCATATACAATACTGTCATCTAATAATTCTTTATTTTCAAATAATGCTTGTGCAAAATATGATTTACCTGCTCCATAAGGGCCTAATATAAATATACTTCTTTTTATATTATTGTTATTTATTGTTCTAATGTATAGTTCATTCGTAAGTACTGCAGCAGAGTTTGTTACTGACATATTATACTTTCTTCTATTTTCTAAACTTTCTGCATAAAACTTAAATGTCATCTTCATTAAATCAGAATTAATATATGCACCATTTCTACTTTCTGGCAATTTTAAATATCTATCTAATAATTCATCTGTTTGTGTTGTTGCTAAATTTATAGCATGTTGTTCCATTTTTCCAATGTCAATATCTTCTGGAAATCTTTGTCTTATTTGTTCTCTCTTTATATTTTGCAATTTTTACACCTCAAAAAAATATTTTATTAAAAATTAGAAAAATTTTTTATTCTATTTTCTAATTCTTTATCATTTGTTGCTTTTAATGTTGTTTCAATTCCTGATAAAAATATTTTTTTTAAATATTTTTCATCATTAGCGTCATGTATATTTTCTATAAATTTTAATTTATTTATTGTTTCTTCTCCTATCATTTCATTTGCTAAAATAATCAATTCATTCCATTTTTGGATTTGTCCTCTATAATGGGCATCTAATCCATATAATACTTTTAAGTTATAGTTACTTGCTAATTCCCAAAATTCTCGTCTGGGATAATTAACATTTACCAATTTTTTTCTTTGCTCGTCTAGTGGAAAATTATTTAAAATTCTATTTTCGTTATATGTTCGTTGAAAAATATTGTTTAAATTTATTTCTAACGGAATTTGGTATTTTTCAGCTAACTGACATATTCTAGTCGCTACTTCTTTTTCTATTTTACCAAAGTTCCTTTTTTTGCTTAAATATATATCGGGATGTGCAATTATATCAGGTATACCTAATTCTACTGCTTTTTCTATATATTCAGCATATCTTAACAAGTCTGCTTCTGAAAAATCACATTTTCCTAATATTTTAAGTTCTTTGTCATTACCATATACAAAATGTTGTCCTAAAATTAAAATATCTGTTTCATCTTTTAATTCTTGTATATTTTTTTCTTCACCAGGTAGGAATTCTACTTCATATCCTGATTTAATTATAATTTTATCTTTATATTTCTCTTTTAAATTTTGTATGCTCTGAAGGTATTCAATTCTTTGGTCATACAACATTCTTATTCTAGGTCTTTTATCTATTATATTTTTTTCAGGACAATGGTCTGTAAAAGCAACTTCTTCAAAGCCCATTTTTATGTAGTCTTTAATATAGTCTTCATCTAGCATATCTGCATCTGAATGCATACATCTATACGTATGTGAATGATAATTAAATTTTTGCATATATTAATAATTTCACTCCTTATTACATTATATTTCATTTTCCAAACACCTGTATTAATTATATTATATCACTTTTTTTCAAATTTTTACCTTATTATTTAAATCTTCTTAAATAGTAATCCATTTTTTCTATAAATTCAGTATTATTTTTTGTTTGTGTCATTTGACTTATAACTTGTTCTGTTACATCTGCAACAGGCATACTATTCATCGCTTTTCTCAATGCAAATACTGTTTCTCTTTCTTTAGTAGTAAGTAATAAATCTTCTCTTCTTGTTCCTGATTTATTAATATCAATTGCTGGGAAAATTCTTTTTTCAGATAATTTTCTGTCTAAATGTACTTCCATGTTTCCTGTTCCTTTGAATTCTTCAAATATAACATCATCCATTCTACTGCCTGTATCAATTAATGCTGTTGCTAATATTGTTAAACTTCCTCCATATTCAATATTTCTTGCTGCTCCAAAAAATTTCTTAGGTTTATGTAATGCTGCAGGATCGATACCTCCTGATAATGTCCTTCCAGATGATGGAATCACTAAATTGTAAGCTCTAGTTAATCTTGTAATACTATCTAATAATATCACAACATCTTTTCCGTGTTCTATTAGTCTTTTAGCTCTTTCTAAAACCATCTCAGCTACTTTTACATGGTGTTCAGGTAACTCATCGAATGTAGAATGTATTACTTGTCCTTTTATAGATCTCTTCATATCTGTTACTTCTTCTGGTCTTTCATCTATTAATAATACTATTAATTCAACTTCTGGATTATTTTTGCTTATACTATTAGCAACTTTTTTTAATAATGTTGTTTTTCCAACTTTTGGAGGAGCTACAATCATACCTCTTTGTCCTTTTCCTATAGGACACATAAGATCTATTATTCTAGTTGCGTAATCGTTAGGTGTTGTTTCTAATTTTAGTTTTTCTGTTGGATATATTGGTGTTAGTTCATCAAATCTTTTTCTTTTCATCGCTTTTTCAGGATGTTCTCCATTTACTTCCCCTACAAAAATTAAAGATGGGAACTTTTCTCCTTCTCTATATCTAGAAATTCCTTTTATAATATCCCCTGTGTCTAGTCTAAATCTTCTTATTTGCACCATAGATATGTAGACATCTTTATCACTAGATAGATAGTTCTCCCCTCTTAAAAATCCATATCCATCAGGCAATATTTCTAAAATACCTTCTGCAATTTCGTCTCCTTGATTTGTCAATTTGTAATCTACAATTGGTTCACCGTTTTCATCATAGTGCTGTTTATTATTTTCTTTATCTTCTATTGTTTCAGAATTTTCTTCTGCAATCTCGCTTCTTGATTCTTGTTGTAAAATTTGATGTAAAACTGTAATTAGCTCATCTTTTTTTAATTTTGATATATTTTTAATATTATTTTCTTTTGCTAGTGTTTTTAACTCTGCTAAATTTAATTCTTCTAAATCTTGCATAAATACCTCCTTTAATTGAGATTTATTAATTTTATATAAATTGGGGAAATTTTTAAGAATATAATAATGTATTCATTATAACACATTTTTTTCAAATTTTAAACAGATTTTACAAAAAAGCTAAAAAATAAGAGTGCAATAAAAGGAATGTATTATTTATATTACATTCCTTTATCTATATACACCTTTTCATTTGGATAAAACATATCTAATTTTTCTCTTGCTGTTTGTTCAATAAATTCTAATGAATTTACATCTTCTTTTTTCTTAGCAAGTTCTTCTTTTTCTTGCTTTTCTTCTTCTATTTTTTGTGATAATTCTTGACTATTTTTACTATATTGGTTTAATGTGTTTTGTTGGCTAATTAGTGTAAATATAGCATACAAACTTATTATAAATATTAATAATTTTATATATATTTTTTTGTTCTTTTTCATAAGTTAATCTCTCCAATTCTAATGTACAAATCCTTACGGATATCATATTTATATATTTCTACATAAACTTTTAAATTCCTTCCTATATTTTTAATTTTTTACATTATTTTTTATTGTTTTGTTCCTTTCTAATATTTTTGTTGTTTTTTCCCATAATTTTGTAGAACTTTTGGTTATATTTATAATAACAAAAGAAACCGGTTTAAAAAATAATTTCTTTATAATCTTATAAAAATATTTAATTGGAAAAAATAAAAATTCTATTATTTTTGATACTATTTTCTTTATAAAATTTACAATTTTAACATTTATTTTTATAATATACGAACTAAATAAAAGCATATATAAGAAAACGCCAAGTATAATTCCAAAAAATATAAAAAATCTGATTTCTCCATTATTAAAAACAAAGATAGAGTATAAAATAATAATTCCAGTTAAAATCCAAAACAAAGAATCTTCTATATATGTAATTAAATCACTAGTTTTAAAAGTTTTCCTTAGTATTCTAAAAAAGTCAAAAAGTATTCCTATTATAATGCCATTTATTATAAAAATACAAAATAAATAAGCTTGATTCGTAACCATTATTGTCTCTCCTTATGTAATTAATTACTTAAAAATTTTACTAATTAAACTTCCCTTTGACTTTTCTAATGTTTTACTGTCACTATATGTTAAAGATGAAATATCTCCTTCTACAATCACCTCAGATGTATCAATACTTAACTTATTAATTCTAAGATTTTCTCCTTTGACTGTTAAAAGTCCTAATTCTGTTTCAACTATAACAACTTGATCATCAAAACTTAAAACATCTAATACTCCCGAAATACTTAATTTTCCTCTATTCTCCAAAATAAGATTTTGTATTACGCTTGTATTAATTGTTTTTCTCTCATCCATTGTCATCTGCCATACCTCCTTATTTAATTACCTTGCTAAATTATATATATTCAGAGTTTGTCTCTTTTAGAACAATAATATGATAATTTGTTATTAGTACAAAAATTTATTTTTAATATTAAAAGGATATAGATTTTCCCTATATCCTTTTGTTATTATTTAAAAATAATAGAATGAAATTTATCTACAATTTTATCTTCTATTATATCTTTAAATGTAATACTTATTTTAGACTCTGAAATTTCAAAATTAAGTATTTCCAACTTTTCTTCTTCAATTAACTTAAGTATGTCATGAATAGAATTGAAATTACGAATAATTCCGTTTCCGACAATTGATATTCTAGAAATATCTTTTTTTATAATACTTTTTATGGTATTTTCCTCAATAATATCTGAAATAACTGTTCCTGGTTTATGATTAAATGTTGATTTTGTTATAATTGGAATTTTAAATTTATCGCCTATTTCAACACATCTATTATGAAGCACTTTTGCACCTTCACTTGATATTTCCATCATTTCATTATAAGATAATGCAGATAATTTCTTTGCATCTTTTACTTTTTTAGGGTCTGTAGTATATACTCCATCTACATCTGAAAATATATAACAATTTTTCGCCTTTAATGCTGCTGCAAGAGCAAGTGCCGTGGTATCAGATCCGCCTCTTCCTAAAGTCGTAATATCCATTTTTTCATTCATTCCCTGGAATCCTGCTATTATTACAATTTTTTCTTGCTGTAACTCATTTTTAATTCTCGATATATCAATTTGTTCTATGATAGCATCTTGATTAGTATTATTAGTATAAATTCCTGCTTGCCAACCAGTTAATGAAATTGCTTTATATCCCATCGATTTCAATAATATCGCTAATTTTGCTATCGAAATTTGTTCTCCACTGCTTAGTAAAGAATCCATCTCTCTTTTATCTATTGTATGTGATAATTGCTTTGCTTCATAAATTAATTTATCTGTTGTTTTTCCTTGTGCTGATAAAACTACTACTATTTGATGTCCTTTATCATACAAATCTGTAATTTTGTTTGCTACTAATTTTAATTTTTCATTGTCAGAAAGAGAACTACCTCCAAATTTTAAAACTATAGTGTCCATTAGGATCACCTCTTTAAAAAATATATAGAGCTGATTCAAATAAAAACCTGCTCTATATATTATATTCATCTTAAATTTATTATGTTAAAATTTTATATTTTCATTTTCAAATAACTTTCCATAAAGCCATCAATATCTCCATCCATAACTGCCTGTACATTACCAACTTCATAATTAGTTCTATGATCTTTTACCATTGTATATGGGCAAAAAACATAAGAGCGAATTTGACTTCCCCATGCAATATCCATCTGTACACCTTTTAAATCCTCTATTTTGTCTTTTTGTTCTTTTTCTTTTAAATCTATTAGTTTTGACTTTAACATCTTCATTGCAGTCTCTCTATTTTGAATTTGAGACCTTTCAGATTGACAAGCTACAACTATATTTGTTGGAATATGAGTAATTCTAACTGCAGAAGATGTCTTGTTTATATGCTGTCCTCCTGCTCCGAGAAGCTCTATAAGTATCAATCCTTAAATCATCTGGGTTTATTTCAATTTCTATGTCATCTGTTATTTCTGGTAGCACTTCTATAGATGCAAAAGAAGTATGTCTTCTTCCTCCACTGTCAAAAGGCGAAATTCTAACTAAACGATGTACTCCCATTTCACATTTCATATATCCATATGCATTTTCACCAATAATTTCAAATGTCACACTTTTTATTCCAGCTTCTTCACCTTCCAAATAATCTAATTCTTTTACAGTATATCCAGTTTTATTAGCCCATCTTGTATACATTCTATATAGCATTTCTGCCCAATCTTGTGATTCAGTTCCTCCTGCACCTGGATGAATTGTTATTATTGCATTATTTTGATCATATTTTCCTGATAAAAAAGTACTAATCTCAAACTTTTCTACTTCTTTTTGTAATTTATTACTATTTTTTAATATATCAGTTGCTATTTCTTCGTCTGGCTCTAATTGTACTAATTCTGACAACTCTTGTAAATTAATAATTTCATTTTTTATTTTTTTATATTCAACTGTTTTGTTCTTTATGTTTTTAATTTGAGTTAATATCTTACTAGAATTTTTGCTATCATTCCAAAAATTTTCTTCCATAGTCTGCTTTTCTAATATTTGTAATTGTTCTTCTAACTTAGCTATGTCAAAGAGATTCACCCAATTCTTGTATTTTTTGTTTTAGGTTCTTAAGTAAATTATTATTTTCTTCTAATTCTAACATTTTATCACTTCCTTATTTATTTTAGTTATTAATATCACTTGTATTTTTATATGTTTTCATAGTATTATTTTACAGATAATCTAAGATTAAGTCAATTGTTTTCATTAAAAAAGCGAATGCTTCTATAATACAATTTTGTTCCTGTCTTTTAGTATCAAACTTCTTCTACAATTAGCTCTGCAAAAATGTTTTTTGTTCAGCTTTCTCCATGATTAACTAAAACCAATTTTAAATTTTTAAATTGTTTTAAAAACTCAATCATCTCATCAGCCTTTGCATGTGCAGAATATTCTGTTGTATATTCTACATTTGCTCTTTTCTTTGCAATCAATCCTCCTACCTCTACCATTGAACCCGTTTCAGCATTCTTTAACTTACCTCCCATTGTTCCTTCAGCAGTATATCCAGTAAAATGTATCAAAGTATTACTTCTTGATATATATTCTGGTATATATACCTGTGCAGGTCCATATGAACCCATTCCTGAAGTTGTAACAATTATTTTTTTGCTTGTACTCTTTAATACATCACTTCTGCTTTCATTGTCAACAAATGTCAAATTTTGAGGTAAAAAATCCTTCATTTCTGGTTTTATACCCAATCCATCTTTAATATATAAATTGGTATATCTAATTGCCAATTTTCCATCAAAATAGATTGGAATGTTGCTATCAAGTTCACAATTTTCTTGCATGCATTTAAACTCATACAAAATTTCCTGTGCACGTCCCAATGAAAATACTAATGTTAATACAGTTCCATCAGACTCTATGCATTTTTTAATGTTTTCTTTGAAAATTTCTTTGATTTCAGTTGAATCCATGTCTCCATAGGTTGATTCTTGAATAACAGTTAATGGTAATTCTAAAATCCACTTTGGTATTGGGTTAACATCAAAAAACATGTTCTTATTGTTATAGTCACCTGTAAATAATAAATTAATATCTTCATATTCTGGATAACTAATTTGTACAAGAATAAGTGCAGCTCCAACAAGATGTCCATTATTAAGAAATGTAATTTTCACATTGTCGTTAACTCGAATTGTTTCATTATACCTACATGGTTTCAAAAGAGATAATGTTTTGTCTACATCTGCTTCAGAATATAAACATTTAACATTTTTTCTTTTTGATACTGAACTCAAAACTTTAAAGCTATCATTCAGTGCTAGCGGTAATAATTTGTTTGTGGTTTCTGTTACATAAATCGACCTATAAAAGCCTTTTTTTACCATATATGGCAATCTACCAATATGATCCACATGAGTATGTGTAATTAAACAAAAATCGACTTTTTCTGGGTCGAATGGTAATGCATTGTTTAATTCATCATATTTCCTTTCTTGAAACAAACCACAGTCTGTAACAAACCGTAATGTTTCTCCGTTTGGAAATTTGACTATTGCAAGATTACATGATCCTGTAACTTCTTCATGCATGGCCATTATGTCTACATAGAACCGACATTTTTTTCCCATAAATAATCCTCCTACATTAAATTATTTTATTCAATGTATAAATACTTACATTGTAGTTTTATTTTATCACTTTAAAGTTTTTATGTCAATCAAAATCACTGACTATAATTCAAATTTTTCCTTTATCATTTTTGCAACTTTTTCTGCTGATATATTTGTATTATCAATTTTATAAAAGTTTTTAAATATTTTTTCTCCTTCTCCTGGTTTAGAATTTAATCTATATTTTTCAAGAGATCTATATATATCTTTCTCACTCCATTCTAAATCTCTTTTTGACTCTTTATGTTCTAATCTATTGGCAGTTTTATTTCTTTTCAATCTTTCTTCTAATGTCGTTTCCAGTTCAACTGTATAATTTTCTTCAAATAAACTCATCCATTTATCAGTTTCTGCTTTTTCTTTTTCAAAGTTATTTCCGAAATCGAAACATCCTGTAAAGATAATACCTTTTTCATTGCTTTTAGAAAATTCTTTAAAGATTTCATATCTAATTATACTATTCATCTTTCTAAAAGCTTCTTTATCATAGTCAAATATCAATCTAACCATTTCTATTGTCATGTGATTATATAACAGTTTATATCCTGTTATTTTTGCAAGTTCTTGACCTACAGTCATCTTTCCAACTGCTTGTGGTCCAATTATTTGTATGAATTTTGGCATATTCATTCCAGCTCCTTTCTATAAAAAAACTTGCAAAAGAATCTTCTTAAGACTCCTTTGCAAGATTTTAAAAATCTGTACATCGTGTAAATAACCATTGTATTATAAGGTTATCCTATATCGCTCGAAATACATTATTTCTTAGATATACTCTTAATTATATTTTATATCTTAACATGATAGTTTATATTTGTCAAATTTCCATATTCAATTCTTTCTAATCGCACGTATTATTTAAAATAGAATCATTAATCCTAAATTTCACTTACATATTTTTCTATTATTTCGTCTTTAATTTTTACATTAACATTTAATACAACAGCATATATTAAATAATATTCCCACAATATTAATTCTTTCTCCGTTCGATTTTTTATCAGAGAATATTTGCTTAAATAGTTTTTTAAAGCATAGGCTTTATTTAATAAAATTTTTCCTTTTATTGTTCTAGTGTAATTTTTATTAAAATGAATTATTTGTTCAATTATAACATATAATCCTATTAAAACAAAAACAAGAATAAATCCTAGACTGAAAGATACAATTATACTTAAGAAAAATGCTTTTCTTACGACACCATATTCTAGCTTATCTGCTCTAATTTTAGAATAATCATATGATATATATCCATCATGTTTATAATCATTCTCATCTTTAACTTCTTTATAAAGTTGTTCTATATCCTTTTCTTTTTCTAAATATATATATGCATGTCCATCATTTTCTGGATAAACATGATAATTTTGAAAGTGATAATCATCTAGCCATAGTGAAAAACAAAACACAAGAATTGGTACAAATATTGCAATTATTATTTTTATAATTCTAGATATTTTTCCTCCATGATTTTTTGTTATATATTTATTTTCTAATGTTTCTTTTTCAATTACTTTTTTATACATACTTGTATCAAATTCATTATATCTAATTAAATTTAAAATCATTTTTTCACTTTCAAGTAAATTAGATTCATCTTTATTCGTATATATGTATGTTCCATTATTTTCTTCTATATAACCTGTCTGTTTTAATTTTAAAATAGTAGCAGAAACGCTTTTTTTAATATCTACTTCAAATGTTGAAGTAAACATTATTATACTAGGAGAAACTTTATCAAGATCTCCTCTGTAATATATATATTCTTCATCTTTTTTTATCATTGCATTTTTTCTAACTCTAATTGAATAGAAAATCATTTTTAAAAAATGAAATAATACAATCCACATAAAAGGTGTAAACATAAATATTATTCCAGAATATAATATGTATTCTCCATTATAAAACATATATTCTGTTGAATAATGGTCTTTAAAATTGAAAGGCTCCGCTCTTATTATTAAGCATAAAATAATATATAGTATTGAAATTAAAATAAGTAATATATTTAATATTATCTTATCCCTCTTTTTGGTTGTAATTGAATTTGATTTTATTATTATGAAAATTATTATTGGTATTAATACCAATCCAATTATTAATGGCATTTTTATTTCTCCTTTTTTATTCATATACTTCAAAAGTATATATTTGATTTAATTTTTCAAAATAATAAACCTTAAAATTATTATCTTGTTCTAATATTTTAGCAATATTTTCTCTATCTTTATCTCCTCTAATCAATATTGATTTATATTCATGAGCTAATGTATTACCAGTTAAGAAATATTTTATATGACTATATTTTCCTCCTGTTCTTTTGGATTCTATTCGTGCATCACATATTATTATTTCTTTTGGTCCATTAATTAGATCAAAAAATGCTGAATAACAGTATAATATTTGGAAAATTAAAAGGATTGACATCCATATCGTACTCAAAATTATACTGCTTTTTTGTTTTTTATTTCTTTTTGTTTTTTTAGTTTTTATTATACTTTTTATATCCTTGATTAAACATATTTCACCAAATAAAGTTAAACAAGCAAATGGCATTAACATTAAAATCATTCCAAGTGGAACTGAAATTATTGTCCTAGTAGCATTAGCAATAAAACTTCCTAAGCAAAATAGCAAAACAGTAACTATTATTAAAATTACATACTTATTTTTCAAAATGCACCTCTTATTAATTACGTATAACGTATTCAATTTTCTCTATAAATAAAGGTATTGGGAAATCCCAATACCTTATAATATCATTTTAGAATCTACCAGTAGTGAATGTACATTTTCCTGTTTGAACACTAAATGTTGCGAATAAATAACCACCTTCTGTATTGTCCCACTCATATTTTAAACTTGAACTATTTTTGCTTTTCAATGTTCCTTCAACACCACCAACCAACTCGACAAATTGATCATATGTCAATGATTCCTTAGTATTTAATGCTTTCTTTATTTCACTAAATCTAGAAAAATCAACTTTGTCATTAGCGATTAATTTACTTGGAAATGAAATCTCTATCTTTCCTTCATTACTTTTTGAATATTGAACTTCTACATTTGTATCTTCTGTTAACTCCCAAACATAAACTTTATTTTCTTCGTTAGTACATTTTCCTTCAAATCCAATAATTTCATTTATTTCTTCAACTGAATTTTTAGGATCTATTAATTTTATACACTCAAAAACATCATGATTTCCTTTTGTATTTTTGCTCACTTCTGAACTAGAACTTTCTGTTGTAGTATCTTCCTTACTTTTTCCCGTTACAAATATTGTTACAACTATAGCTACTATAATAGTAACTATAATAGCTGCTACAACAATTCCTATTATACTTTTCTTTTTCATTTTTATTTTCTCTTTTTAATTATTATTTTTAATTTGACTAAATTGTTTATTTCATTGTTTTAATTTTTTTACTTTTCATATTTACTTGCAAATTTAGCAAAATTTTCCTTATGGTATGGTATTGTACTTTCCTCTAGATTTGCAAATAATTGATGTGTCTTTTTATCATTAGTTTTTATTGTTATACTTTTTAATTTGCTAGTAAGTATACTGTATTTTTTTACTTTAATTTCTTTAATGTTTTCATTAGGAATAAAGAAATATGAATTTTCAGTTATTCTTAACTTAGAAACATCTATTTTGAAAAAAATATCAGAAGCCTTTTCTGGATTAAGATAAAATATTCCTAATCCTTTTTCTGTTGCATTTATCAATAGTCCACTATATGGATATTCCATTCCTCCTACAACACCGCTTTTAGCCTTTTTATAATCTTTTAAAGCTACAAAATAACAATTTTCGTTTCCTTCACAACCAACACTATTAAATAATTCTTTTACTTTTTCTAAAGTATTAAAACTTTCCATATTTATTTTCTCACCTTCCTTTCCACTTCAACTTGCAGTAGAAAACTATATAATCTAAATGCTTTAAGCAATCCATAATATACCATAAAATAATTTTCTTGTCAAACAATTATTATTTATTAATCAATAATTTTCTCAATATCAGCGGTACTCAACCTAACTATAAAATGTTTTCCATCGTATTTTTCTCTTTTCTCCAAATCAATTTTACTTAAAAATTCATCATATTCAATGTAAACATCTTTTCCTTTGCTATTTCTTAAAATTGCATAAAAATTATTAATTTTGCTTGTATCATATCTATTAATCACAAAATAAAATTCAGTTTTTGGTTCTATCTGTAGTATAGTATCGCAATTCCCCAGTCTTTCAAGTTTTCTAGCGTTATACTTAAAGGATTCACTACTCCATTAATTGAAATATTTCCACCTGAAGCATTGCCTTCTAATATATTTTTCTTCATACTCTTTACTAGTGTTTATAAATTGAAGTATTATTTTTATCTATTTTTTCTAAATCCATTATTTTTATACCTCCGCTTCTAATAATTGTATTTATCTTTATATTTGATCATTAATTTTATATGTTTTTCATTATTACTACATATACTTTATTTACAATATTCTTCATAAAACCATTCTAACCATTTAAAAGCCTCACCTTTGTCAATCATATTTTTAAATTCTTCAATAGTCACATATTTAGCATCAGACACCTCACTATCTATAAATTCTAAGTGGTTAATTTGAATATCTTTATTTATAACATAAACATCTCTAAATACATTCACATTTTCTTTTTCTGTATTTGTTTTTAATAATATTAAATCATTATCATCAACTGAGATGCCTATTTCTTCTTTTAATTCTCTTTTTGCACCGTCCATACTATTTTCTCCTGATTGCACAAGTCCACCTGTTGGTTCCCACATATTTCCGTCTTTTTTGGTTGTTTTTCTTTTAGTTAGTAATATTTCATTATTTGAATTTATTATCCAACATTGTATTGCTAATATGTATTCATAATATTTCTTCTTCTTTTCTTTCTATTATTCTTCCTGTTTTATTTCTATTCTCATCATAAACATCTAATTTTTCATACATAATCATTTTCTCCTATACATCAATAATTTCTTTCATCATATGTTGTTCAAACTTATAATGTTTGTTGCATAATGCTTTTATTCTAGGTCTATGTGTAACTATTACATAAGTTTTATCTTTTAAATATTTCTCTATCATATTTGTTATTTTTTCTTCAGATAATGCATCTAAATTTGATGTAGGCTCATCAAAAAAATATAATTCTTTATCTATCAATATTCCTCTAATTAAATTCAATCTTTGTTTCTGACCTGCAGATAATTTTATTCCTTTTTCTCCTACTAATGTTTCTAATCCATTTGGAAGCTCTTTATACCATCCCATTAATCCTGCTTCATCTAGCAGTTGCATAATCTTTTCATCTGGTATATCTTTTTCTAAACATAAATTATCTCTTATACTTAAATCAAATAATTCTACCTCTTGAGATACAAAAACTAAATCCATTCTACAATCATTCTTTAATTGATTATCAACTAGCAATTCTCCTTTTTCTAATGGATATAAACCTGACAATATATTCATTGTTGTTGTTTTTCCTTGTCCAGACTCTCCAACAATGCTTACTTTATCTCCCTTATTTAATATAAATTCAGGTATCTTTATTTTTGTAGATTCTTTTGTATATGAAAATATTACATCTCTTAATTTTATGTTTTTAAAGTCTTTTATAAGCTTAATTTCCTTACTATCTTTAAAATAGTCATCTAATTGTTTCTTTGCTGTTTTAAACCTTTCAGTCATATCTATCAATCTTACCAAACTATTTAAATTAGAATATAATTTTCCAATTGCAGATAAATAAAATAACAAATATGGTAATCCATCCTCTCCATTTGAAACCATAATTATTGTACTTACAATAACTATTAGATATAATGAATCCATTAAACCTGTAAATACTCCATTTGCATTTGATCTTTTTCTTTCATTTAATTTTGTTACTTTTAAATATTCTTCTGAATTTTCCATTATTTTATCATTACAAAATTTTGATATATTTAATTTTCTAACTGCAATTATATTTTGAATAAAATCTACAAATGTAGCATTATATTTTGATTCTGCCTCATTAACTTTCTTCTGATATTTTTGTTTGTTTTTTATCATTTTGTATTTTAAATATACAGCTATTGCCGATATAAAAATACATATAATTCCTGTTAATACAGATTGTTTACATACTATTATTAAAATTGAGGTTCCTCCAATAATTAATGGAATAACACTTATTTCAAACTGCCATATCATCTCAAAAAAATAAAATGATAAATTAGTAATTAATTTATGTATATAGCCTGTATGAGTATTTGATATTTGTTCCATTGTCATAGATTGCAATTTATTAAAATAATATTTCTGTATTTTTACTTGCGTTTTCTGATTATTAATATTGTCAATATATGATGCAACTTTTCCTGCAACAAGCATTACTAAATGTGTAATAGCGATGCAAATAGCTAGTTTAATCAATTTATCTAATGTTAATGGACTTTTTCCAAAATATGATAATGCAAATGCTTCTCCATAATCTGCTATTGAATATAATATATTAAAAATTATTGAATAAATAAATAATTTTTTTGCAACTACTTTTATTAATTCTTTCATTATCTTTCTCCTCTTTGCCTTATATACCAATCATCAATTTCTTTCTCTCTACTTATATGCTTTATATTCTTTTTTTCATATATTTGAGTTGCTCGTACTAAAATATTTTCTCCTTTATAAAATTCACGCGTTATAATTGCAGTTGGATAATCCATTTTTAATTTTTTTATATATTCTTTTATGTGTTCTTCCATATTATTTTTATCAGAATAATCATTTATCATAAAAATTTTAGAATCCAATTCTTTTTCCATTCATTTTCCTCCACAACACCTTTGAGTTTTTATGTATATTTGCCAAAATCTAAATATAATAATTTATCATATTTTTAATCTAATTATAAATCATATATATAAAATACTTCTTTATATGCAACACCCATTTTATAAAAATCTTCCTCGTAAGTTGATAATTTGCCACCCCATTTTTCATATACAGCTCTTGCTTTCTTATTATCTTTTAATACTCCAATTACATATTTACTTGCTCCATTTTTTCTTGCCCAATCTTCAAACATTGCCTTAAAATTACTAGCTATTCCTTTTTTCTGAAAATTTGAATCTATATATAACCCAATTAAATCTGCATATTCTAAATTAAAATGTTCATAATTTGAATTGATAGAACCACACATTATTCCAACAATTTCACCTTTATATTCTGCTACAAGGGCAATATTTTTATTATCATTACATATTTTTTGATTGAAATTCTTTTCCTTCTCTTCAACATTTTTTTCTTTTTCTAAAAAAACCTCTTCTGGAAAAATACTTTTATATGCACTTCTCCATACCTTATTTACAAATTTAAACCATTTAGTCGCATCTGTTTGATTTACTTTTCTTATTTTTATATCACTATTCATATTTTCAACTCCTATTTCCATTTTAATCTATTTTCTGCTACTAACACTTTTTAATTTATTAAAAGCATTATATCAAAAAAGTCATTTTTTACAACAAAATATCGTTTGTTTAAAATCTTTTAGAGAGCTAATTATATCCATTAACTCTATAATTATATAACAAAATCTTACTATATTATTTATATAGAAATTTTATTCAAATCTCTATCTATCTCTCGCAGAAATTGTAATTTGTATAAATCTTTTAGCGTCCTGCATTTAAGCCTATTAAAACATATATGCCTAATATGTAAAAGGATAAAACTCCTACAATTATTGATATTATCAATGCTACTAATATTTTTATAACTAATTTCCAATGTTTTTTATCTTTTTTTTGAATATCATTATATACTATTTTGTTTTTTCTTATTATGAAAAAAAGTTGTATCAAAAAAATTCCCACACAAACAATAAACGGATATATTATTAATTGCATACATATTCCTCCTCTACAAATTATAATTTGTATTAATAATTTCTTTTCTAGTCCTTTTCCTCTTTTACTATTTTTATATTAATCATTTAATTTTAATTTTTTTCCTATATATTGTGTTACAATTCTATTTTCCGGATTTACATCAAATATATATAGAACTAATAAAAAAATCCATTCCAAAGGTTTCATTAATATATATGTAATATCTGCTTGAAGTGCAGTATTTATATGTTTTGAAAGTGGATAGCCATATTTATCATATATATATCTTATAAAATGATGAAATCTAGGCATTCTCTCTTGTACTAAATCTTCAAACGCATTTGCAACACATAATTGTCTATTAACTACAATTTTTTCTCCTCTTCTAATTCCCATTCTTATAGGTTTGACAATATTCTTATGTCCTTTCAAAGAAACAGTACACAAATAATGTCCGTCATAAGTGATTGATGGTGGAGAAATTTTTGTTGATAAAGTCCAATCACTTGTTTCTAGAAATGCTTTTATTGCTTCATCTGGTCTTTGACCAAACAACACTAATATACATACAAGAACAACTATGAGTGGTATTGAAAAAATAATTGCAATTATAGGCCAATTATCTATGTTATAAAGTAATTTACTACATTTATTTAAAAACTTGTTGTTATATTCTTTTGATTTTATATTTTGTTCTTTATATTTTTTCATAATTTCTATTTCAGCTCTTATACTACATAAAATATAGTTAATAGGAAATATTATTAAATATGGTATTCCGAAAATTGCTAACTCTAGAATATTTTTGCTTAATTGTATTATAAAAATTATCATATATATTGAACATATAAAAATTCCTGACATTGCCCCTACAATTACTAACGGTGGTAGCTTTAATTTTTTTATTCTTATTAAACCATAAGATATAATTCCTAATAAAAATATTGCTAAAACTGTTGGATAACTCCAAGAGGCTATAGGGCTATGAACATCTATTTCTCCTCCACCTAGTCTTAATGCTACATTATAATCTTCAAATCCACAAATAAAATACAGTAATATAGTTAAAATAATACCTAATGAAAATGTCAAAATATCAATTAAATTTTCCTTTATCTTCTTTTTCTTAAATAGATTTATTATGTTTAGTAGTGTTAAAATCAATGGGACTATTAAACATATAAATGCAATTACTACATATAATATTGCCATCTTCTATCCCTTTCTTTCTATTAATCACTAGAAGCTCCTGCTCCTATAATCTCTCCATTTATGGCATCAACATAGATATATAAACTTGTTAATGGATCATTTTTATCAAATAACCTTATTTTCCACATTATTTTTCCTTCGTATTCTTCGTTCTGCCACTCTGCTCTCCAATGATAAAGTCTACTAATGTCATCTAGTCCTAAAATTAACTCTCCTGAAATTGAGTTATCTATGCTTTCTCCACGATAAAATTCAGATTTCCAACTTTGATATTGATATTTGGTTTTTTTAGTTTCTTTTTCTGCTATATCAGTTGCTGTTTCTATCGATAGTATTTCTGTTTTTTTATTATTTATATTTGCATAACATTTACCATTTTGAACATAATATTCAACACCATTTTCTTTATTATTTGTAGAAAATGTACTTACATTTGTCTTATCTGAATCTATGTTAAAATATATACATTTTGAATTAACTACTTTACTTATTATATAAATATTAATGTTATATTCATCAAGATAATTTCCTAATTTATATTTTATATTTCCAATATTTTTCTTTATATCTTTGATTTCATATCTTGATACTGTTACAATAACAGTTTGTTTATTAAAATCTACTTTAGGCATTTCTTCATTTGTTTTAAAATTCAATTTATTTAATATAGAATTATACTCATCTTCACTATATTCTATAACCTTTTGATATACTCCTGTTACTTTTGTTTGTGATAAGTTTAAATTAGTTTCGACCTTTGATAGCTTATTTTCTGAATTTAAATTATATTCTGTATCAAAATCATATTTCGTTGAAATATCTTTTGCTACGGTATCAATTTTTTTTACTAGTTTATCTTTGTCAGGTAGAGAAGTTTGTATTACTTGACCACTATCTGAAAAGCGTTTTATAATACCTATTTCTTTTTCGTTTAGCATAAATACATAATTTTTGCTTTTGCTATTATAATCAAATTCTATAAAACTACCTTTATTCTGCATTTGACTTATTTCATCTTCTAAATATACTTTCCCTTCAATAGTGTTTGTGATCCTATTATATAATTCAGAATATATTTGGGTATATGCACTTGTACCTGAATTAATAATTATGTATTCGTTATTGATATTTTTATATATTATTCTATCTGGAGTAGGAAGTATAGTATTTTCATCAACTAGGCCTACTTTATTTTTTTCTAGTTTTTCATTTGATATTTCAATTTTAAATATCAAAAATATAATACTAAATACTGCTATTAATACTAAAACATATAATATCACTCTTATATTATTTTTATTCTGTACTTCCATTACTCTCTTCCCTTTCACTCTTACATTTAAAAAATCACTTTATCAAACCATATTAATTTTTTTCTAAATATAGCAGGTTTACAAAGTATCAAAAATAGAACTACATTTTCTGATGTAACACTATTTTAACTTATTGTTTTTTATCAAACACTAAATTTTAATTTCTTGTTATGATTTATTTTTATTTACATACATATAAATAAGTAAATATATTAGAATTATGCTAGAAACTCCTATTGAAATAAAACCTATATTGTCTAAATTATATCCATTCTCTCTAATATATTTTTCTAATTCTCCTAAATTAAACATTCCCTCTGTAATATATAATGTTTCTGTCTTTCCTAAAGAATGATATATGGTTAATTCTCCTGAGTGCCACCCTTGACCTAATATAATTTTAGTAACATCATCCGTATTTTCTATTTCTCCATTTAATGATTTACTAACTAAATCTTTATTTTTTGAATTCACATTTATTGCAATACCTTCCTTACTAAAAAGAGAAAATGCAAATACAATTCCTAATACTGCAACTATTATCAATATACAATTTATTTTTTTCATTATTTGCCTAACCTCCAAATTACTATTTTTCTAACTAATTACTAAATTGTAATTTGTCTTATTATATGGCATTCCAAAAAAATAAAAATATAAATATGCAACCCCAAGCATTATTTGTTTTTTCTTTAACTATTAACATACCATAAATTATTATAAAAGTAGTCAATGCTTCAAAAATTGTATATAAATCAAAACCCACCATACCATGAATTAGTACACAAACTATACCACAAACAATAGCACCATAATTTAACCACTTATTTTTGCTTATATATCTCTCGTTTATTTTTTTAGATATTACAACATAATTAAAACCTTCTACAATTCCCCAGACAAATGCTATTAAGATATATCCTAATATATTAGTCGGATAATTTGAATTTAAAAATAAACTTGTAAAAAAGCAACCTTTTAATGGTAAGTATGAATTTATTTCATTATTCACTAACAGAAAAATCATAGATGGAATACATACAACTAATGATAATATTATTGTTTTAAAAAAGTTGTTTTTTACTAATCCATATTCTTCTAATTCTTCTCTTCTATAACAAATAACAATTAAACTTCCTAACCCAGCTAAACTAAATTGAATCAACATAGCAGGTATAAATCTTAGCCATATATTCATTTCACTTGTTTTAGCAAAATTCATTATATCATTACCAAAAATCAAATAAATAATTAGCGGTATTAAGGTAGCATATATAATAATATTTAAGTCTTTATCTGCTTTTTTTGTTCTATGCTAAGTTCTTTTTTTCTCATATTCACTTACTCCTTTTTTTACCATACAAATCACTATCTTGCGTTTTGATTATATCTCAATGGGCAGATAATTTTCAACTGAATTACTTGCCCCACTTATTGTAATTTGCCTCTAGCAATCAATTAATATTTTTTTGTTAAAATATATTCCTTATCTTCATTTTGAATTTTCTTTCCATCTAGATAATCAAATCCAAATTTACGGTAAAATTCACAAGCGTAAACAGAAGAAGGTATTACTAGCTCCTTACACCCAACATTTACTGCAATTTTTTCTATACTTTCAATTAATTCTTTTCCTATTCCTTGTCGATGATTTTTTATTTTTACAAATACTGTTAATACAATGTACTTTTTTCCTGTTTTATCACCTTTATATCGATCAATACTTGCTGTACCAACAACCTTCTTATTTTTTAATGCTACTAAGCATTTAATTCTTTGTGGAAAATTTTTCTTTATTTCATCTTCCGTAAAATACTTTGAAATTCTATCTATTATATCTTTTCCATGCTCTTTAATATTAATTTTATACATATTATCTAGTATTATTTCTGACAAATCTTTTGCATATTCATTCTTATATTCTACTATTTCAATCACTTATTTTTCAACCTTTCTTTATATAATTAGAAATCTAACCTCAACAACAACTTACTATTTCTCTTGCACCTTATTATATCAATCTTATGATTTTTTTACAATAAATTAACAAAAAATATAAGCTGTAAAGAATATTTATTCAATACAGCTCATTATTTTACATTCTAAACAATTCAATTACATCTGCAAAACCATTTCTATAATATTTCTCACACCAATAATCTAAATATTCCATATAATTTCTATCAAGTACATCTAATTGTTGCCTTACATATTTTTGATTTTGTTTAGGAACATTTTTTAATATTTTTTCAGTTATTTCATCATATCTTATTTCATGTTTTTTATCTTCTTCATTCATAATTGCAAATATTGTTTCTTCTCTATATTCAATCCATTCTTTTAATAAATCATCTTTTACTTCTCTTAAATTATTCATATTACATTCCTACTACACATATATTAATTCGTTAAACACTATCTCTTCAGCTTGATTCTTAATAGCATTCATTGTGCCAACCCAATAAAGAATATCTGTATCTTTCATTTCTTCAGTTAAATCGCTTTCTGCTTTTAGTTTGTTTATTATCTGTTCAACTCTATTTTGAGCTGTTTCTTGAATTTCTTTCAAATGTGCGTTTAATGTACCATCTAATAACATAATTGAATATTCAGCTTTTTTATGTTCTTTCAAATAGTTTAATCTCATTCTTCCATATTTATTAAGAATGATTGTTTCTTGTTTTGGTAAAGTTAGCTTAGGAATATAATAATCTCCTTCTAATCTGTATTCAATTCCAGTTCTTTCGTCTATCTTTGTTTTTGGTAATTCATTTTTCATAATACTTTCCTCCTATAAAGTTCCACATATTTCTTCAAATTTATCAGCAGTTTCACTTTCCATTTTTTGCGTTACTCTTACATATATGTTATAAGTAAAATCGATATTTCTATGTCCTAATCTTTTAGAAACAGCTTTTATATCTGCTCCTGATTCAATTAATTTCGTTGCGTGAGTATCTCTAAAATCGTGAAATCTGCAAGGAATACCTAATTCATAGTGTATAACCTTAAATGGGTATTTACAGCTATCTGTCCCCTCATATACTCCGTTTTTCTTTACAAATACAAAATCTACTTCATCTAATGGTATTTGTAATTCTGCATAAGCATTTAATATTTTAATCTCTTGCTTATTATTGTATGGATTTATAACGCTTTTCTTATATTGTTTTATTCCTAAAATCTATATCATTCCAAGTAAGTGCAAATACTTCTGCAATTCGAAGTCCTGTGCAATAAGCAGTTAAAAATGCATAATATACACAATGATTATTCTTAAACCTATTAAGTATCATATTTATTTCTTCATTTGTAAAAATATGTGCTGGATCATCTGGAGGAATATCATATTTAGGTAATTTAATTCCAATGGACGGATTTACCTTTACAAAATCATTTTCATAAGCAAAAGTGAATGAGCCTTTTATAACTTTCTTTATATTATTAAGAAAATTCTTACTAAATGATTTATCTATGTACATTTTATTTATAAAGTCTTGTAAGGTTGATCTAGTAATTTGAGAAATTCGAAAATGACCTATATTGGGCTTTATATGATTTTTTATAATACTGCTATATGCTTCTATTGTGTGATATTTTAGATTAATATAACAATGCTTTTCTAACCAATAATCTAATAAATCAGAATAACTCATATCACTTGGTGTAAAATCATGCCCAGTATTCATATATTCGTTATAGGCTTTTATCCCCTCCTTTTCTGCTTCAGCTTTAGTCCTAAATCCAGACTTGCTTGAAAATTTTCTTTTACCATCAATCTTTGCAGTTTCAAACTTATATTGATAGTACTTTCCTCTTTTTTGAATTGTTACATTCGACATTTCACATTTATACCTCCTTCCACGAAGGTAAACAAAAAAAGCGTTACCAAGAATGATAACACTTTTTATATTTGTTTTTAGTTTGTTTGCAACCCGCAAAGTCTTTATTTTAGATAGTTTCAGAGTTTTTACTTACTTGTATGAAAACAATTTGCAAACAAAATGCAAACAATTTGGGTTGTTTTCATATTTATGTAAATTACTCTAATCTCTGAAAGTATTGATTTTATGCGTTTTTACCACAGCAGTTTTTATATTTCTTACCACTTCCACATGAAGATTTTATTTATGTATTATACATACTATAAAATACTATTTATACTAATAATATCAAGAATTATGGCTATTTATATTTATAATATTATTAGTACTAATTTTATATATGTTTTCCTATTTTTTGCAAACAAAATGCAAACAATGTTTACATTCATTTTATTAATTATAATAAAAATGCCTAGGTGGCAGCGTACTTAACATACGCTTAGCATTTAGCTACCTTACCTAGGTCTTACTATAAACATTTTACCACACAAAAAATTGTATGTCAAATATTTCACTAATATTTTATGCATAAATTTTATTTTTTATTCCTACTATTTCTCGGAAATAAACTTACTCTAAAATTTTTCGGTTTTAATTCTTTTATTAAATTTTCAACTAAGCTTATGTTTTTATAAGAATTGTAAAATGTATTAACAGTTAAATCTGCTAATTGAATTCCATAATTTGTTTTAGAATCATAATAAGTAATTTTAAAGTCATCATCATATATGCAAAATTCTGTCTTTAAATAAGTTTCTAAGTTGTTTAATTCCCCTACTCTTATATTTCGATTATCTATACTGATAATAAATTCTATTGGTTCATCATTTTCTTGCAAATTGAGTTCTGGTAATATGCAATCTTGAATTAGAACCTTTACTGCATAATTAAAAAATATATTTGAGTCAACTATTTCCTTTTTCATATATTTTTTATCAAATACTTTAACACAACCATGAAAAGTTTCAATATCTTGAATTTTATTAAATATTTTTATCTTTTCTTCTTCAGTCATATCGTATGACTTTATTTCAGTATCTAAATCTATATTTTTTTCTTTCTTCAATTTAAGATTTTCTTTTTTATATTTTGCTTTTATTTTTATTCTATCTTCTTCATAAGAAAAATATCCACCAACTGCAAAATATCTTGTTTTACTATTTTTATGAATTGATCCGACTTTCATCTAAGTACACATATATTTTCACGTTATATCTCTCCTAATATAATTTTATTTATTTCTTCTATTTCGGTTATACCTGCTTTAAGATTAAAATGTCCTGCACCTTTAATAAACATTTTGTTTGCTGACAATTTTTCTGCATAACCTTCTAATTTATCAACAGAATTCATTTCATCATTATCACTATAAATTGAATAAATATTATCCACCAATGTTTGGCACTTTTTAAATTCATTATCAGTCGGTTGAAATCTTTTTAATATATTTTCCAAATCTTCTCTACCTTTATAATTAACAAAACCCGCAACACTAATATATTTACTAATCTTTGTATTATTTTTCGCTAAATATTTAGGTATAAATTGTGTTCCTAAACTATGTGAAATAACTATTGATTCGTTATTAAAAATACCTTTTTCTTTATAAGAATTTAATATATTTTCCCAACCTTCATAAGTTGCTTCACTTCTAATTGGAAATTTTGGAAAATAATAATCTATATTATTTTCTTTGCATAATTTTTCAACACTCGGTGCGAAAGAATATTCAGTATCTCCGTTATAACTATGTATTATAAAAACATTTTTCATTTTTAACTACTCCTCAAACATCTTTTTTAATTTTTCTCCTACCTCATAACCTTTTTTATAAAAGTCTTCAATTCCCATTTCTAAATATTCATACCTATAGCAAAGTTCCATTGTTATTGGTCCGTTATAATTATTTTCAGCAAGATTTTTCACAACATTTTTCCAATTTAATGTACCATCAAAAGGAATTAGATGTAAATCATCACTTTTATCATTATCGTGTAGATGCACTGCAAAAATTCTGTTTTTAAATTTAGAAAAATCTAAATCATCGTCAAAGTGAACGTGATAATGGCCAGAGTCAAAACATATTCCAACATTCGCATTATCAATATTTTCAATTACATATTCTAAATATCCTTTAATTTTAGTATTTTCAAAGGCTACTTTTACATTTAAAGCTTCTGCATAATCGACAATTTCTTGTAATCTCTTTAATCCTGTTTCATTGTATTTTGGTGCTACGCTTTTGCTTGTTAAATGCATAACAACCATAGAAATATCATTCTCTTTGCAAATTCTAATATCATTTTTATACCTATCAACTAATTTATTTCCATCTTCGTTTTCAATCCATAAATCATTTATGTTTTGATAACCTAAATGTGCAAAAATAACATTTAACCCTTTTTCTCTAACATATTTCAATTGTTCTTCTTGGGTAGGATTCCAATCTTTATTATACCATTGTAAAAATACATTTTTAAATCCTGCTTTTGGGATAGCATTTATCGTTTCTATCACACTAACATCTTTATTATCATTACTTACTACAACTGCAATTTCTCTCATATTATTCCTGTTCATATTCAAGTAAGATCCTCCTCACTATATAACTTACATTGTTCTTTAGACCATGCTGGAGAACATACAATTGCAAGTTTAAAGTTACCATTCCAATAATATATATCTTTTTTATTTATAAAAATAATATCGCCCTTTTTAAAATCAATTGGTTCACTATGTATTTTATATATAGTTCCTTCTCCTTCTAAAATATAGCATAATTCTTCAACTTCTAAATTTGAGCAATATCCCTCCATAGGATATCTTCCAGTAATTTTATTAGTACAAAAATCCATGTTTTTTTCATTTAAAGCAATTCCATATTCTAAAACCGAACTTGTATCAGCATAATTGAATTTCTCAGCATCTTTCTCTTTTATAATTTTCATTTTGTTTCCTCCAATTCATCTATTTTCATTCTATTTGCCACCTATTATATCATACTTCGTATAATTTGTCTTAATTTTATCTAAATATTGTAAAAAATTTTAAAGAGCCAGTAATTATACTAGCTCCATGTTTTAATAAGCAATTTCATATTTAATAATATTATTAATTGTTTTAGAACTCATTAAACTATCGAATACATTACTTACAGCTTTCTTGTTTTCATCAGTACTCGATATATAAAAATTTTCTGTAGTTTCTATATATTTATGACCTAAAATATCTGCTACATCTCTAATTTCAGTACCGTTTCTTAAGTTAATAGTTGCATAACTTCCTCTTAAATCATAAAATCTACATTTTTCAATACCAAGTTCTTTATGAATTATTTTAAATGGATAATTTAATATATTTCTACCAACATATTTTCCATTAGGTCTTGTAAACACCATATCAGCTTTATTGATTTGAAGAATATTACCTTCATTTTGTACAATTCTTTGTTCAGTTACTTTTCCATATTTATTTAATACATCTTCAAAATGGTATGTGTAATATTCACTACCGAATACTTTCTTCAAATATTGTTGTTTCTTTTTATAATTCATCAAAGCATTATATAAAGTAATACTCATATTAATTTGCCTTATTCCTTGTTTTGTTTTAGTAGTTCCAATATACCATCTACCTTTACCATCATCTGGTTTATCATATACTGTATGCTTAACATTTATAACTCTATGTTTAAAATCTATATCGTCCCATGTCAAGCTACAAACCTCGCCTGTTCTCATTCCTGTGAAACAGCTTGTGATAAAAGCACAAGTAAAAGTATCATCATCTTTAAATCTTACTAAAATCATATTAACTTCGTTCTTATTGTATAAATGTTTTTTAAAATCATTATTATCTTCTATTTTGGGCAATTTCAAGGTTAAAGCTGGATTATATCTAATAAATCCATATACATCAGTTGCAATTCTAAAACAATTCTTTACAACTTTTAAAATATTATTGTAATATGCTTTCTTAAAATTATATTTATTGCATAATTCAACAATAAAGGAATTTAGTTTAACACTTGTTAATGAACTTAATCTATATTTCCCAAGTTCAGGTTTTAAATATTTTTCCATTATTGTTTTATAAGTTCTTCTAGTATTATATTTTAAATTAACTTCACAATAATTTTCATACCAATAATCTAAATAATCACTAAAAGAAATTTCTTTTTCTTTAAAAACTAAACCAGTATTTAAATATTCTGTGTATGCAATATTTCCTGCTTTAATTGCTTCATCTTTTGTATCAAACCCAGATTTATTAATAAATTTTCTTTTGCCATCTACTTTAGCCACTTCAAATTTATATTGATAATATTTCCCTCGTTTTTGAATTGTTACATTTCCCATAACGCGTTATATTCCTTTATCTTCATATTCAACAATTTTCCTAACATTATCTATGTCTGATAAATCATTACCTTCATTTTCTTTCAAAAATTCTTCCAAAGTATATTTACATATTTTAAAACTTTTTAATTTTATTGCTTTAAGCTTACCTTTGTTTATTAATTCATATATATAATTTGGGCTTGAGTGTAGTATTTTAGCAACTTCTTGTATTGTATATACTAATTGTTCTTCCTTTATTTTTTGTGCCATTATAATTCAACCTCCCATCTTTCTTTATTATTTTTTTCTCTTTGTCTTTCCAAATCTTTTCTTTCAATTTCATCTATAATATCTTTTGGTACTTTTTTAATATATTTTTCATATTTATCGACTTGCATTTGCATTTGTCTTAATTTTTCTCCTGTTTCAAATTCCTTGATTATAACTTTTTCTTTTAATTGTTGATTCTCATTTGTCAATTTTCTATTATTAGTCCTTTGAATACTAACCCTTTCTTCTAATTCATTAATATAATCATTATATGAATTTACTTTAGCTGAAAACTTTCGTGCTTTTGGAACAAATTCCGAAAGTAATGTTACTGCATCTTCTTTATGTTTCTTCATTCCAATTATATTAATTTTTTCAATACTTTTTAATAATTGATTATATAAATAATCCAAGTTATCTGCCATTTTGAATAACCATGTTGGAATATGCTTTCTTTTAGTTTCTTGTGCTGATTTTCCTCTTTCTAATTCATTCCATCTTTCATGCATACATTCATAAAATCTCGTTTGCCATTCAGAAAGACTTTTTTGATTTCCTAATATGCTTTTAGCAGATAGTTTTCCATCTTTATTTATTGGACAAAAAGCTAAATGCATATGTGGAGTTGATTCGTCCATGTGTACTACTGCTGATATTATTCTATCTTCTCCTACTTCTTGTTTTATAAATTCTGTAGCTCTTTCAAAATATTCTCTTTTTTCCTTTTCAGATAATTTATTTATAAAATCTGGTGAAGCTGTAATCAATGTTTCAACCAATTTCACACTATCTTTTCTAACTTTACACCCATATCTTTTTATTAAGTCTTTTATTTTTCTAGAATATGTGTATTTTGGTGCTTGTATTATATGATAATTATTTTTAGATTTATTAATATCTATATCAAGATTGCTTTTATAGGCTTCTTTTTTTCTCTCATTATGCCTTTCACAACCTGCCACAGCACCGCCTTTATCTTTTTTAAATCTCAATATTGTGTATGCCATATCGTTCTCCTTTCTTGCATTTCTTCGCAGAACACGTTTTGATGACGATAATGACGATAAATTTATTATAAGCACTATTATTTAATTTTCAATTTGCATTTTTATTTATCTCAATCAAAACGTGATAACACTCAAATGCTTATCCGTCTGACTGATTTTTACTTTTAGCAAGTAAAAAATCACTCATCCTATTTTTGAAAATTTTATAAAATCTGCTTGTTCAATTTAAACTCAATTTTCAAAAATCGCATTTATGAGTGTAACACACTACACTTTTTACAAAAGTTGGTGTGCCAGATTTTCCATCTGGACTTCCTTCAATGACAATTCTGTCGCTACATATTTTTAGCGTCATCATCGTCATTGATGACATTATCATAAATGCTAATGTCATTTTTAGCCGAGCTCTGTAGATTCATCAATATCTTTCTTTAAAGTTACTAAACGAGCTGTGCTTGTCCTTGATGTTGAAAAACTTATTTTATTATCCAATAAAATTGTTTTACTGTATTCGTTTAGAACTTTAGTAAGATATTGTGGTGTTATATCTTTTTTATCTAATATTTCTAATAATTCTGTTGCAGTTCCTTGCCACATTTCTTTTTCATTGATAAAAGATATAACATTATCTACTATCTCTGGAGCATTTTTTATTTCAAGTTCTTTTTGAAATGATCTTTCTATTAAATTCCATCTGCAATCTTCAAATCTTAATGTGAATGTTTGATATTCAACATCTCTACCTGTAACAAATAATGTTGCAACTGTTTCATCTCTAGATTTCTTTTCTAGTATAAATGTTGTATCACTACTTCCCATTATTCCAGCTGTACCTGATATTTTATTAAATACATCACTATCATCTTGTTTCCTTAAATGATGAACTAATATAACTGCTATTTTATTTTTATCTGCAAAAGATTTTAGTAATGAAATTTCACCATAATCTGCTGAATAATTAATATCATTGCTTTGTTTTCTTACTTTCTGAAGAGTATCTATAACAACTAATCTTATATTTGAATATTGCTTTAATACCTGTTCTAATTGAATTACTAATCCATTTGTAATTTTATTTGATTCTATTGCTATATGAAAATTAGAACCTATTTCATCAGTCAGTTTAAATAATCTTTTTTGTAATCTTTGATACGTATCTTCTAATGCTAAATATAAAACATCACATTGTTTAGTTTTTAAATTCCATAATTCTTCGCCTTTTGAAACTTTAATACATAAATCAAGCATTAGCCAACTCTTACCTACTTTTGGAGCGCCACAAAAGATATGAAGTCCGACAGGTAATATTTCTTCAATTATAAATTCACTTTCACTTAAAGAAGTGTATAATAAGTTATCTGCATTAATAATTTTTAAATCTTCCAAATTTTCCTCCTTTCTAGCAAGTAGCATTACATCAAAAAAAGGCTTCGCTTTTTGACTTAAACGAAACCTTATATCATATCTATATATCAAAATAAATCCCTATAAAGCCATTAAATGATACAGAAGTTTCGTTTTCTCTTACTGAAAAATTCTTGTGCTTACTTGCATAAAAATTTTTCTTGACTTTTCTATACAAAACAGAAAAGTCATAAGAGATATTAGAATATCAATTTAATTCACAGCTAACAATTTTCCTTTTTCAAGACACCTTTTAATAAGTCCTAAAAATATACATTTTTGGACATATTAAAAAAATAAATTGTCTACTGTAAATTAAATATGATATTCTGTAGCACTTACGACTTTTTATTACATCTATCTATTTGTTGGAAAAAATTATATATAAAATAAAAACCAACACAGGCCTACGAAACTAAAAGGGCCTCATATACTTCTGGCTTCCGATTAGTAGGAAAAGTATTTCTTGCGAATTACTTTTTAAACTATTGCTAGTTATAACCACTTTAATTATAATGCAAATTCGTGGCTAAACCTACGCCTTGGGAAAATATCTATATTTAATTTTTCAGTTGTATTCTTATTGAATACACTTATTTTATATCATCATTTGCTTGTATTGTCAATTGTTTTTACAAAAATTTACAAATTGTTTCAAATTTATTAGCAGTTTCTTTTTCCATCTTTTCGGTTACTCTAACATATATATCGTATGTAAAATCTATACTTCTATGCCCTAATCTCTTTGAAACAGCTTTTATATCTGCACCTGATTCAATAAGTTTTGTAGCATGAGTATCTCTAAAATCATGAAATCTACATGGAATCCCCAATTCATAGTGAATTACTTTAAACGGATATTTACAACTATCAGTACCTTCATATACTCCATTTTTCTTTACAAAAACAAAATCCACTTCTTCTAATTCCAAAGGTATTTCTGCACAAGCATTAAGTATTTTTACTTCCTGTTTTTTGTTATATTGGTTTATAACAGTTTTTTTATAATGTTTCATATACGAATCTCCATAATTGATTTTGTTTTCTTCTTGCTCTTTCTTATAATTTTTAAGTGCATTTAATAAAGTATCTCCTATTGGTATAGTCCTATAACTTGTTGCTGTTTTACAGGTTCCAAAATACCATACTGTAGTTGAATTGCCACTTAAATGTCTTTGTTTTGTTCCGACCAGCTTGATTCTTCTTTAAAATATTTTTATTTACACTAATTGTTTTATTACGAAAATCTATATCGTTCCAAGTAAGTGCGAATACTTCAGCGACTCTTAATCCAGTACAATATGCAGTTAAGAAAGCATAATATATACAATGATTATTTTTAAACCTATCTAAAATAATATTTATTTCTTCATTTGTAAATATATGTGCTGGGTCATTTGGTGGAATATCGTATTTGGGAAGTTTTAATCCACTTGACGGATTTGTCTTTATTAGGTCATTTTCATAAGCATAAGTAAAAGAGCCTTTTACGACTTTCTTAATATTATTTAGGAAATTCTTACTAAATGATTTATTAACATATATTTGATTAATAAATTCTTGCAAAGTTGACCTAGTAATTTGTGATATTTTATAAAAACCAATATTAGGTTTTATATGATTTTTTACGATACTGCTATATGCTTCAATTGTATGGTATTTTAGGTTTATATAGCAATAATTTTGTATCCAATAATCTAACAAGTCTGAATAACTCATATCACTTGGTTCAAAATCATGTCCTGTATTAATATAAGCATTATATGCAATTATCCCTTCTTTTTCTGCTTCAGCTTTTGTTTTAAATCCTGATTTGCTTAAAAATTTTCTTTTACCATCAACTTTTGCAATTTCAAATTTGTATTGATAGTATTTTCCTCTCTTTTGAATCGTTACATTTGACATTTTACATTCTCCTTTCAAAATTCGAATGTAAACAAAAGAAATGCTACCACGAATGATAACATTTCTATAATTTCTATTCACTTTGTTTGCAACTCTGTAATTCTTTATTTTCAAGCATTTCAAAGATTTTAGATAGACCTATGAAAACATTTTGCAAACAAAATGCAAACAATTTGGGTTGTTTTCATATTTATGTAAATTGCTCTAATCTCTGAAAGTATTGATTTTATGCGTTTTTACCACAACAGTTCTTATATTTCTTACCACTTCCACATGGACATGGATCATTTCTACCAACTTTTGGTCCTTCATTTCTAACTGTTCTATCTACATCTGTTCCTATTTTTGAGCCACCATCCACACTATGAATTGCCTCTAATGCTTCACCTGTAATCTTAACAGTTTCTTGTCTTTTTACTTCTCCTTGTTGTCTAATATGCATTAAAATTTTAGTTACATCAAACTTAATATCATTTATCATTTCGTCAAACATGTCAAATCCTTCTAGACGATATTGAACAACTGGATCTTTTTGACCATATGCACGAAGTCCTATACCATTTTTCAATTCATCCATGCTGTCAATATGATTCATCCATTTTTCATCAACTACTTTTAGCATAACAACTCTTTCAAGTTCTCTCATTTGTTCTGATGTAATTTCTTCTTCTTTTTTACTGTATATTTCTAAAGCTAACTTTTTCAATTGTTCAGCTATTTTTTCAGCATCATTTTTATTTTGTTTTATATAGTCTAACATATCAATTCCAAATACATTTATTATTTCTGTATTTAGAGATTCTATATTCAATTCTCCTGTTTGGCCTTCAACAAACATAGTTGGAATATTATCTGCTACAAATTCTATCATATTTATGATACTGTCATGAATATTTTCTCCATCTAGCACTTCTCTTCTTTGTTTATATATTATTTCTCTTTGTGCATTCATAACGTCATCATATTTTAATACATTTTTACGAATACTGAAGTTTCTACCTTCTACTTTCTTTTGAGCATTTTCAACCGCATTTGAAATAATTCTTGATTCGATTGGCATGTTTTCATCTGCACCTAATGTATTATAAACTTTAGTAATTGTATCTCCACCAAATATTTTCATCAAGTCATCATCTAAACCAATATAAAATTTAGACTCTCCGACATCTCCTTGACGTCCAGAACGACCTCTTAATTGGTTGTCAATTCTTCTAGACTCATGTCTTTCTGTTCCTATGATTTTTAGTCCTCCTGCATCAATTACTTTTTGTTTTTCTTCTTTAATTTGTTCGTCATATTTTTTAACTAATTTTTTAAATTGCTCTCTGGCTTCTAAAATTTCTTTGTTATCTGTTTCATAATATGTATTAGCTTCTTCAATTAAATCTGCTGAAACTTTATTTTTTCTCATTTCTTCTTTTGCTAAAAATTCACTGTTTCCACCAAGCATAATATCTGTACCACGTCCAGCCATATTTGTTGCAATTGTTACAGCTTTAAATTTTCCTGCTTGAGCAATGATTTCTGCTTCTTTTTCATGGTATTTTGCATTTAATACTTCATGAGTAATTCCTTCTTTTTTCAATAATTTAGAAAGTTTCTCAGATTTTTCAATAGATACTGTACCAACTAATACTGGTTGTCCTTTTTCGTGGCTTTCTTTTATGCTTTCTACAATTGCTTTATATTTAGCATTTTCGTTTTTATAAATTACATCATTTTCATCTTTACGAACCATTGGTTTATTTGTAGGAATAGCAACAACGTCTAAATTATAAATTTCCTCAAATTCTGCTTCTTCTGTCATTGCAGTACCTGTCATTCCTGATAATTTATCATACATTCTAAATAAGTTTTGGAATGTAATAGTAGCTAGTGTTTTTGATTCGTCTGCTATTTTTACATGCTCTTTTGCTTCAATTGCTTGATGTAGTCCATTGTTATATCTTCTTCCATACATAATACGACCTGTAAATTCATCTACAATTAAAACTTCTCCATCTTTTACAATGTAATCTATGTCTTTTTTCATTATTCCATGTGCACGTAAAGCCTGATTTACATGATGTACTAAAGTAGAGTTTTCTAAATCATTAAAATTCTCTAATCCAAAGGCATCTTCAGCTTTCTTTATACCTTTTTGTGTTAAAGATGCTGATTTTGCTTTTAAATCAACAATATAATCGTATTTTTCATTATCTTCTGCTTGATCAAAGTCTTTTACATCTTCTTCTACTATAACTTTGGGTGTTAATCTTGATACAAAATTTTCAGCCTTTTTATATAGGTCAGATGATTCATTAGCTCTTCCTGATATAATTAATGGTGTACGCGCTTCATCAATTAAAATACTATCAATTTCATCTATAATTGCATAATGTAATCCTCTTTGAACTAATTGGTCTTTATATATAACCATATTATCTCTTAGGTAATCAAATCCAAATTCATTGTTTGTTCCATAAGTTATATCTGCATTGTATGCTTCTTGCTTTTCTTTTGGTTCCATTCCTGCAATTACAAGTCCAACAGAAAGTCCTAAGAATTTATATAATTTTCCCATCCATTCACTATCTCTTTTTGCTAAATAATCATTAACAGTAATAACGTGAACACCTTTTCCTTCTAAAGCATTTAAATAAACAGGTAATGTTGCTACTAATGTTTTTCCTTCACCAGTTTTCATTTCTGCAATTCTACCTTGGTGTAGGATGATACCACCTATTAATTGAACATCGAAATGTCTCATACCTAGTACTCTTTTCGATGCTTCTCTAACAACTGCAAACGCTTCAGGTAATATGTCATCTAATGTTTTTCCTTCTTTTAATTGTCCTTTAAAATATTCTGTTTTAGCTCTTAATTCATTATCTGTTAATTTTGTCATTTCTTCTTCTAAGCCATTAATTTTATTAACAATGGGTTTAACTCTTTTTACTTCTTTTTCACTGTAAGATTTAAATATTTTGTTTAAAACGCTCATTTTGAACTCAATCCTTCCTTAGTTAATTTTATACTTTGTAACTATATCACTAAAATCTTTTTTTCGCAAGGTATTTGTAAAAAAAAGTATTTCTAATTGTTGTAATGTAGTTTTTATAGCAAAAGAGCAAAGTTTTATTCATATTTTTAATTTTTTAACATAAAGTTTAGTAAAGTTTATATTTTTAGAAATGAGGAAATTGATTATGTTTGTGTATAATGTAAAAATTAATGGTAGTAAAACATTTAAATTTATTTTTGCCTTAATGATTATTTTTTTAATTTGTATTTTAGGTGTTGTAATTTTTAAAGTTTTTAATGGAGCTATGAATTCAGAAAATACTTCTTCGTGTATTCCTCAAAATAGAGTTAATAAAATAACTGCAAATAATTATTCCAATGTATTAAAGGCTGTTCATGAAAATATAGATGATTATGTTGGAACGAAAATAAATTTTACAGGTTATGTTTATAGAGTATTAGATTTGAAAGAAAATCAATTTATTCTAGCTAGAGATATGATTATCTCTTCAGATTTTCAAAGTGTTATTGTAGGATTTTTATGTGAGTATGATAAAGCACTAGAATATGAAGATAATTCTTGGATTGAAATTACTGGTGAAATTATAAAAGGTGATTATCACGGCGATATGCCTATTGTAAAAATAACTAGTATAAATAAAACTAATAAACCAAACGATGAATATGTTTATCCTCCGGATGAAAGTTATATTCCAACAGCAGGTATTTTATAAAAGCTTGTTATTTTTATTATAAAGTGATAATATAATATTTAATTAAACTATAAAAAAGGAGATTGAATATTATGATTGATTTACATATGCATACAACTTACTCAGATGGTACTGAAAATTGTGAAACAGTTTTAAAAAAATGCCAACAAAAAAATTTAGATTATATATCAATTACAGATCATAATACTGCATTGGTATATAAAGAATTAGAAAATAAAAATGTTAAAGATTTTTATAATGGTAAAATTATTCCTGGTATCGAACTTAATACAAAAGTTTTAAATATTCCAATTGAAATATTAGGCTATGGAATTGACTACGCAAAAATGAACAATCTTGTTAAGAAAGTTTATATTCCAGCTACTGAAAGAAATTTTATTGAAGTTAAAAGATTATATAAAAAATGCATTAACTATGGAATTAAACTTTCTAATAATTGTTTAGATACATTTTCTTCAGATACATTCGCTTCTGTTTTTTTTCATAAAGAAATTACAAAACTTCCAGAAAATAGAAAACTAATTTCTGATGAAGCTTGGGAATCAAGTAAAATATTTTACAGGCAGTATATGTCTGACCCAAAAACACCTCTTTATGTTGAGATGGATGATTTTGTTCCAGATTTTGAAACTGCAAGCAACTTAATAAAACAATGCGGTGGATTGGTTTTTATACCTCATATTTATGAATATAAGAATAACGCTAATAATATTTTAAACTTTATCCTTAATAATTATTCAATTGATGGTATTGAATGTTATTATACAACTTTTTCAAATGAACAGCATTTTAATCTTCTTAATATTTGTAAAAAAAACAAATTATTTATTTCAGGTGGTTCTGACTTTCATGGCAAATATAAGCCTGATGTAGATATTGGGGTTGGATATGGAGATTTACAAATTCCTACTGATATTTTAAGCAATTGGATAAATAAAGTAAAAGTATTTTAATTTGACATAATGTCAAAAATATTGTATAATTAGATTAAGTTTTTTATTAATAATTCCTATTTTTATTTAAATAGGACAATTACATCTTAGGGAGGACATAATTTTATGAAAAATAAAAAAACTTTATGGGTTGCCATCTCAGGATTGGATGGTTCTGGCAAAACAACTTTAGTTGATTCTTTAAAAACCTGGTTTGAAGAAAAAGGTTTGAAAGTTAAGCGAGATCGTTTACCTCATGATCGTTATATTGTATCTGACCTATTAGATAAGTCTACAGATTCATATACCGATCGTCTACTGTTTGCAGTTGACAATCGTATTTTTGGAACAGAATTGAAAGAAGTTCTGAAATCCGGTGAATTTGACATTGTTTTAACTCAACGATGTTTTTTGGACTCTTTTGTCCACGGTGCAGTTCAGGGATTTAGCTATTCTTGGATTGAGGATTTAAACCGCACAACTGAGCTTCCACAAGCTGATATTATCATTCATATGGTAGCAGAAGCTAAAACAGCTTATTCCAGAATTTGCAACGATCCAGACGCGGACAAATTTGAATATCCAGCTTATATACGTAAGCAGGAAGTTGAGACTAGAAGAGCTTATGCAGAATGTATAGCTGGAAACAATACAGATTTAGCACCATTTAATAATGCTAAACATCTGTATATTGATTCAACTAAACTTAATCAAAAAGAGGTTTTTCAAGTGGCAAAAGATCAGCTTGAATCATTAAATATCTTTTAGGTAATCCATAAAAACTCGGCTCTTAGTAGAGTCGAGTTTTCTTTTATGTATATTGACTATCAATTTCCTTTAAAATAACATCATGTGCACTACCTTCTGAAATACTAACATCAGACACAAGGGTCAATCTTGCTTTTTCATGCAATTCTGGAATAGTAATGCTTCCACAATTACACATAGTTGATTTTATTTTTGCTACTGTAATTGCCAAATTATCTTTTAATCTTCCAGCATATGGAATATAAGAATCAACTCCCTCTTCAAAAGAAAGCTTCTTATCTCCTCCCATATCATATCTTTGCCAATTTCTAGCTCTGTTTGAGCCTTCTCCCCAATATTCTTTTACATAGCCATTCCCTTTTTTAACAGCTCTTGTTGGGCTTTCATCAAATCTTGCAAAATATCTTCCCATCATTACAAAATCTGCTCCTAATGCTAATGCAATTGTTATATGATGATCATGTACTATTCCACCGTCTGAGCAAATTGGAATATATACTCCTGTTTTTTCAAAATATTCATCACGAGCTTTTACAACATCAATTAATGCTGAAGCTTGTCCTCTTCCTATTCCTTTTGTTTCACGAGTAATGCAGATAGAGCCTCCACCTACTCCTACTTTTATAAAGTCTGCACCAGCTTCTGCTAAATATAAAAATCCTTCTTTATCTACAACATTTCCAGCACCTATTTTTACAGAATCTCCATATTTTTCTCTTACAAAATCAATTGTATTTTTTTGCCATACTGAATATCCATCTGAAGAATCCATACAAATCATATCAACTCCAGCTTCTACTAAAGCTGGTATTCTTTCTTCATAATCTCTAGTATTAATTCCAGCACCAACAATATATCTTTTATTTTCATCTAATAAAGAATTTGGATTATTTTTTCTTTCTTCATAATCTTTACGAAATACTAAATATTTTAGTTTTTCTTCTTCATCTAAAATTGGTAAACATGCAATCTTATTTTTCCAAATAATATCATTTGCCTCTGATAAATTAATTCCCTCTTTAGCCCATACTACTTTTTCTTTTGGTGTCATAAAATTATCAATTGGTGATTCAAAATCATCTCTTGATATTCTGTAATCTTTATCTGTAACTAAACCTACAAATTTTCCTCTTGCTGTTCCATCTTCTGTAATGATTACTGTTGAATGTCCTGTTTTTTTAACTAATTCTACTACATCTTTTAATGGTGTTCCTGATTTTACATTTGAATCACTAACAACAAATCCTGCTTTATGTTTCTTTACATGTCTAACCATTTTAGCTTGTGATTCAATTGATTGTGAACCATATATAAATGCAACTCCTCCTTCTCTTGCTAATGCAATTCCCATTTCTTCTCCTGATACTGATTGCATTATTGCAGATACCATAGGAACATTTGCATAATATTTTGCTTCTTCTCCTTTTTTAAATTTAACAAGTGGTGTTTTTAAAGATACCTTACTTGGGATACATCTTTCATCTGTTAAATTTGGTAATAATAGAAATTCATTAAATGTTCTTGATATATCTTCTAAAACTTTTGACATATTAATAATCCCCCTCTTATTTTTATATTAAACATAAAAATATTTTAACATATTTCTTTTTATTTGCATAGTTATTGTCTAATATATTTAAAAAAAGCTAAAAATCGTTTAATTAAAACAATTTTTAGCTTTTTTATGTTTTCTTACTTATTTACAACTTCTACATCTATATTAAGCGTTTCACCATTAATATTAGTTTCAGTATATTCTTTTCTGTCTTGGTTATAGATAATATTTATTGCTAATGTATCATGTTTTATTAATTCAGCATTTTGTTTAATTACTTCTTCAAGCATTGTATTTCCTGATATATATAAATTAATATTATCTAGTACTTCAAATCCTTTATCTTTTCTCATATTTTGAACTTTTGATAGAATTTCTCTTACATATCCTTCTTTTTTCAATTCATCTGTAATATGAGTATCTAAAACAACTCCTATTTCTCCTTCTCCACTAAATGCAAATCCTTCTTTTCCTTGCATTGTTATAAGTAAATTATCCGAATTTAATGGAATTTGTTTATCTTCTATTTCAATATATTCTGCTTCTCCATTTTTCACTTTGTTTGCTAAATCCATTTGATTTTTATTTGCAATTTCCTGTTTTATTTTTGGAATTAACTTACCATATTCTTTACCTAATACTGGTAAATTTGGCTTAATTTCAAAATTTACATATTCGGACATTTCTGCTCCAAATTCAATTTTCTTTACATTCAATTCATCTTTTACAATATCTTCATAATATTTAGGTAATGTATCTACCGAAATTAACATTTCTGATAATGGTTGTCTATTCTTAATATTAGCTGCATTTCTTGCACTTCTTCCTAGTTTTACTATTTTATATGCTAAGTCCATTTCTTTTTCAAGTTCTGGGTTGATATCTTCATTATTAACTTCTGGCCATAAGCATAAGTGAACACTTTCTGGTGCTTCTTTGTCTAATCCCACTACTAAATTTTGGTATATTTCATCTGTTATAAATGGTACAAATGGTGCTGATATTTTTATTAATGTAGTTAATACTTTATATAATGTGCAGTATGCACCTATTTTTTCTTCTGTTAATTCTTGTGACCAAAATCTTTCTCTATTTCTACGTACATACCAGTTAGAAAGTTCATCTGTAAAGCTTTCTATTTGTAATGCTGCTGATGTAATGTCATAACTTGCTAATTTTTCATCCACTTCTTTTGTTAATGTGTTTAATTTAGAAATTATCCATTTATCCATTATATTTGTTGGTTTAAACTCTTTATATTCTAGTGGATTAAATTGATCAATTTCTGCATATAAAACATAGAATGAATATACATTCCAAAGTGTACTTAAAAATCCTCTTTGTGTTTCTTGTACATTGCTTAATCCCAATCTTGTTGGAAGCCATGGTGCTGATACAGTATAGAAATGCCATCTAGTTGCATCTGCTCCTACCTGTTCTAATAAAATCATAGGGTCTACTCCATTGCCTTTAGATTTTGACATTTTTTGTCCTTTTTCATCAAGTATATGTCCTAAAACAATACAATTTTCATATGGAGTTTTATCAAAAATACATGTTGATATTGCAAGTAAAGTATAGAACCATCCTCTTGTTTGATCAACTGCTTCTGAAATAAATTGTGCTGGGAAATGTTTTTTAAACTCTTCTTTGTTTTCAAATGGATAATGTAATTGAGCAAATGGCATTGAACCTGAATCAAACCATACATCTATTACTTCTTTGAATCTTGTCATTTTTTTACCACATTCTGGGCATTTTAAATGTACTTCATCAATATAAGGTTTATGAAGTTCAATATCATCTGGACAATCAACTGCTTTTTGCTTTAATTCTTCTATGCTTCCTATACATTCTTGATGGCCACATTCACAATGCCAAATTGGTAATGGTGTTCCCCAATATCTATCTCTTGAAATTCCCCAATCAATAACATTCTCTAAGAATTTTCCAAATCTTCCTGTTTTTATTGTTTCTGGATACCAATTTATTTTATCGTTATTTGCAAGTAAGTTGTCTCTTAACTTAGTCATTGCAACAAACCAACTTTCTTTTGGATAATATAAAAGTGGTGTATCACATCTCCAGCAATGAGGATAAGAGTGCATATGTTTTTCTTTACTAAATAATTTTCCTTTTTCTTTAAGCCATTTGCAAATATCTTCATTACAATCTCTTACAAATCTTCCTTGCCATGGTTCTACTTCTTTAACAAATTTTCCTTCTTTATCAACCAAATTCACAAATGCTATTCCATTTTGTTTAGATACTAAACTATCATCTTCACCATAAGCAGGTGCAATATGAACAATTCCTGTACCATCTTCTAAATTAACATAATCTCCATGAATTACTACAAAAGCTTTTCCTTCTACTTTTGCAAATGGCATTAGTTGTTCATATTTAATTCCTAATAATTCTTCTCCTTTAAATGTTTTTTGAATTTCATATGGTATATCTTTTAATACTTTCTCAGTCAAGTCTTTTGCTAAAATATAAGTTTCAAATTTAGGATCCTCACTTGTTCCAACATTTGCTTTTACTTCTACATAATCATATGATTTATTAACACATAAAGCTAAATTAGATGGAAGTGTCCATGGAGTTGTTGTCCATGCCAAAATATATTTATCTTCATCTACTATTTTAAATTTAGCAATACAAGTTAAGTCTTTAACATCTTTATATCCTTGAGCCACTTCATGAGAAGAAAGAGCTGTACCACATCTTGGACAATATGGCATAACTTTATGTCCTTCGTATAAAAGACCCTTTTCCCACATTTGAGAAATTCCCCACCATACTGATTCAATATATTCGTTTTCATATGTTATATATGGATGTTCCATGTCTACCCAATATCCAACTTTGTTAGTCATATCTTCCCACATATTTACATATGTAAAAACACTTTCTTTACATTCTTTTACAAATTTCTCTACTCCATATTCTTCAATTTGTTGTTTTCCAGATATTCCTAGTTTTTTTTCAATTTCCAATTCTACTGGTAAACCTTGTGTATCCCATCCGGCTTTTCTGTCTACATGATACCCTTTCATAACTTTATATCTTGGAATAATGTCTTTCATAACTCTTGTCTCGATGTGTCCAACATGTGGCTTTCCATTGGCTGTTGGTGGTCCATCATAAAAAGTGAAATATCTTTTTCCTTCATTCATTGCAAAATTCTTTTTTATAATGTCTTTTTCCTTCCATTTTTTAGCTACTTCATGTTCCATGCCAACAAATCCATTTTTCAATTCTACTTTTTTATACATAAAACTCCTCCTTCTCCCTGTTTGGGCTATTTGTTTTTTGACACTTATCTTTTAAAAGATTTCTAAAGAATATAAAAAATCTCTTCATCCTAATTTTTTATTAGGACGAAAAGATTTTTCTATTCCGCGGTACCACCTAAGTTAGTAAATATATATTTTTTACAATACAATCCACTCTCTCTTTTCCCTTTAACGCAGGTATACGACTAGCTTACTTTATCTTTTCAACTAGTAACAAACTAAGGTGATAATAAATAATTTTTACTTACCAAATCACACCAACCTTTGGCTCTCTTTAAGATACTTAATTATTTACCGTGTCCTTGTTATAGTTTTTTCATTTATGTTAAATATTATATCACATTTTTTATGTTTTGCAATACTTTAATTATTTATTTTTTATTATTTTTTATTATTTTTTATACTTCTTATATTATTACTTATTATTTACTTTTATTAATATTTTTTAGTGAGCTAATATTATATCATTATCCTCTAATCCATTTTTCCAATCTTCTAAATGTACTATTCTAGAGTTTTGTAAATTCATTCTAATTCCATATGCTTGAAGTAACTGCTTGAATTCAGTATGTTCTATGTTATTTACTGCGTTTATTGCATCAAACTTTTCAAATTGAGCATTCATATAATTGTGCATATTTTTAAATTGTTTATCAATGCTTTTTTGCATTGTATCTAAAACATCTAAAATTTCTTTTCTGTCTCTTTTTCTTTCTTCCTCTAAATTTGATACTACTTTTTCTATAGAATCTAACCTACTGTCTGCTAAATCTAATCTGCTGTCCATTAATTCTAATATTTTTTCATTTTGTATCCAACGTTTTTCATTCTGAGCCCATCGCTTATCGTTTTCCTCCCAGCGTTTATTGTTTTCTTCCCAGCGTTTATCATTTTCTTCCCAGCACTTGTTGTTTTCCTCCCAGCGTCTATCATTTTCTTCCCAACGCTTGTTATTTTCGTTTCTAAATTCTCTAAGTTCCTGTAATACAGTCATAATTGTAACATTTTCTTCCATAAATTCACCTCCCTTCGTAGTAATTAATAAGTAAAACTTGTCTTTTTGCTTATGGTTGATATTTAATCATATATTCTAGTTGTTGTCAATATAAAAAAGATAAAAAATTAATTTTTTATCTTTTTTATATTTAGTAAGCTTTCTAATTTTAATATATTTTATTTTACAAGCCTTTGTGTTTCTTTTGCTATCATTAGTTCTTCATTTGTAGGTATTACATACACCTTAACTTTTGAATCTGGTTTAGAAATCACTTTTTCTTCGCCTCTCATATTGTTTGCATCCGCATCTACGTCTACTCCCATAAAAGTTAATTTTTCGCAAATTCCTTTTCTAATATTAATTTGATTTTCTCCTATTCCTCCTGTAAATACTATATAATCAATTCCATTCATAGCTACTGCATATTTAGCAATATAACTTGCAACTGCATATTTAAAACTTTCCATAGCAATTTTTGCTCTTTCATTGTCCTCATATGATTCTAATTCAATAACTCTAAAATCTGGAGCTAATCCTGATATTCCAGCAACTCCTGATTTTTTATTTAATATATTTTCCATTTCAGCAGCTGATATATTTTCTTTTTTCATAAGATATGTTAAAACAGATGGGTCTAAATCTCCACTTCTTGTTACCATTGGAATTCCACCTAATGGTGTTAGTCCCATACTTGTATCGATTGACTTTCCGCCATCTACTGCACAAATACTAGAACCTTGACCCAAATGACAAGTTACAATTTTTAAATCTTCTATATTTTTATTTTCAATTTCAGCAAGTCTTTGTGAAACATACATATGTGAAGTTCCATGAGCACCATATTTTCTTACTCCATATTTTTTATAATACTCATATGGTATTGGGTAAACATATTTTTCTTTAGGCATAGTTTGATGGAATGTTGTATCAAATACTGCTACCATTGGTTTTCCAGGCATAACTTTCTTACAAGCTTCCATCCCAAGAATAGCTGCTGGATTGTGTAATGGTGCAAACTCTGAACATTCATCAATTTGTTCTATTACTTTATCATCAATTACTGCTGATTCTTTAAATATTTCTCCTCCGTGAACAACTCTATGTCCAATAGCTTCTACTTCATCCAAACTATCAATTACTTTGTATTCTGGATTAGTAAGTTGAGCTAATGTAAACTCAATAGCTTCTTTATGATCATATGCTGGCTTTTTAATCTCTACTTTCTTTCCTTGTGCTTTGTGTGTAATAAAAGCTTCTTTTTCTCCAATTCTTTCATATTTTCCAGAAGCTAGGACCTCCTCTGTTTCCATATCAATTAATTGATACTTTAGTGATGAACTACCACAATTTAATACTAAAATCTTCATTTTTTACTCTTCCTTTCTTTGAGACACTTGAGGGACAGGTCTTAAATGTCTCATTTAATAAATATAAATATACTTTACATAGTTTCTACATTGGCAATGAGACATTTAAGACCTGTCCCTCAAGTGTCTCATTGTTTCTCTTGCTATCATTAATTCTTCATTTGTAGGTATTGTATAAACTTTTATTTTTGAATCTTTAGATGATATTTCTGCTTCTTCTCCTCTTGTTTTATTCTTTTCTTCATCAATTTTCACTCCAAAAAATTCCAATTTTTCGCAGATTGCCTTTCTTGATAATGGTCCTTTTTCACCTACACCTGCTGTAAATGTTATTACATCTACTCCATTCATAGCTACCATACATTTTGCTATATAACTTGCAACTGTATCATGAAATATATCTAAAGCTAGTTTTGCATGATGACCTCCTGATTCAGCATCTACTTCTATATCTCTAAAATCTACTGATACCATTGATACACCATATGCTCCTGATTCTTTGTTTAAAATTTCTTCTGCTTCTTTATATGATAATCCCTCTTTTTGCATTATATAAGTTACAACAGATGGATCTAAATCTCCGCTTCTTGTTCCCATAACTATTCCGCCAAGAGGTGTAAGTCCCATACTTGTTTCAACTGACTTACCATCTTGAATTGCACATACACTTGCACCTTGGCCTAAATGACAATTTATTATTTTTAATTCTTTTATGTCCTTTTGCATTAACTCTGCAACTCTTTGAGATACATATTGATGAGAAGTTCCATGAAATCCATATTTTCTTACTTTATATTTTTCATAATATTCATATGGTATTGGAAATATATATCTTTCCTTTGGCAAAGTTTGGTGGAATGCTGTATCAAATACTGCTACCATCTTCACATTTGGTACTACCTTTCTACAAGCTTCCATTCCAAGGATAGCTGCTGGATTATGTAATGGTGCTAATTCACTGCATCTTTTTATTTCTTCAATTACATTATCATCAATTATAACTGCATCTGAAAATTTTTCTCCACCATGTACTACTCTGTGTCCAATTCCTGCTAATTCATTTAAATCTTTTATTACTCCATAATGATCATTTGTAAGCCTGCTTAATACAAACTTAATTGCTTGTTCATGGTTTTGGGCTTGATGTTCAAATTTATGTTTTACTCCTTTTACTTTATGTGTTAAAAAAGAATTTGGTTGACCTATTCTCTCAAAATAACCTTTTACTAGCATTTCCTCTGTTTCCATATCTATCACTTGATATTTTAAAGAAGAACTACCAGAATTTAGAACTAAAACTTTCATACTCTCTCCTTAATGATCAAAATCTATATTTTAAAATAGATTGACCTTTTTTATTTTTATTAGTTTCATATCTATTATGAATCAACTATTTTTCTTGTGCTTGTACTGCTGTTATTGCAATAACTCCTGCTATATCATTGCTAGTACATCCTCTTGATAAGTCATTTACTGGTCTTGCTATTCCTTGGCAAAGTGGTCCATATGCTTCTGCTTTTCCTAATCTTTGTACTAATTTATATCCAATATTTCCTGCATTCAAATCCGGGAATATTAATACATTGGCATTTCCCTCAATAGGACTTCCTGGTGCTTTAAAGTTAGCTACTTCTGGTATAATAGCACTATCTAATTGAAGTTCTCCATCTACTAATAAATTTTTGTCTTTTTCTCTAACTTTTTCAGTTGCTCTTATTACCTTTTCTGTAGATTCTGATTTAGCACTACCATAAGTAGAATACGAAAGCATTGCAACTTTTGGTTCTTTTCCTACTAATTGTCTAAAACTTTTACTTGATGATATTGCAATCTCAGACAATGCTTCATCATCTGGGTTTTCATTTAATCCACAATCTCCAAATATAAAAGTTCCATTTTCGCCATACTCACAATCTGGTACAGTCATAAGAAAAAATGCTGAAACTAACTTTGTATCTGGAGCTGTTTTTAATATTTGTAATGCTGGTCTTAATGTATCTGCTGTCGAGTGAATTGCTCCTGATACCAAACCATCCGCTTCACTTTTTTCATCTTTAAGCATTAACATTCCAAAATATACAGGATCTTTTACTAACCCCTTTGCTTTTTCTAATGACATTCCTTTTTGCTTTCTTAATTCAAATAATAAATTTACATATTCTTCATATTTTTCAGAGTTTGTTGGTTCTATTATTTGTGCTCCTGATATATCAATTTTATTTTCAAGTGCTTTTTCTTCAATTTCTTCTTTATTTCCTACTAAAATAATTTTTGCATATCCTTCTTTTAATACCTGCTCTGTTGCTTTTAATGTTCTAATGTCTTGTGCTTCTGGAAGTATTATAGTTTTTATATCTTGTTTTGCTCTTTGTTTTATTTCTTCTATAAATGACATTTTTTCCTCCTTATTCTATTTTACATACATTATATAAGTAAAATATAAAAAGCACAAGTATTTTTTTAAATCTTGTGCTTTAAATTGTTGTTTTAAATATATCCAATCTGTTTATCTACATTAAACTCTTTATCTCTTCATCCTGTTGTAATTCATGAGAAATAAAATGATATGCTTGTTTATTTTGTTTTACTGCAATTATTGCAAGTTCCTTATCATTTCTTAATCTTTCACTTGCATATTTTATTATTATACCTTTATTTTCTACTGCTAATTTTACTATTTCTCTATCATCTCTTATTTCCTTGCTTGCAAAATATAAAGCTTGTCCATAACTTTTACAAGCTTGTTTAATAACATCTTTATCTTCTCTCAACGTCTCAGAAGCATAGCATACTGTCCAAGGAGCTCCTTCTACTCCTTTCATAATAACTTCTTTATCATTTTTTAAATTAAGACTAGCAAATTCCAAAGCCTCTGCATCTTGTCCTAAAGCTGTCATTACAACTTCTTTATCATCTTGCAATTCCGGAGATACTAGATCTAAAAATTTTCCATTTTCACTTACTGCCTTTAATACAAAATCCTTATTATTTTTATTCTCTATGACTTCTTTTTCATTCATTATCTCATCTTCCTTATTTTAATTTCGCAATTAAAGCTTTAATTTTTATTCCTTGCTCTGAAAACATCTTCTCATGCTCAGTTTCAATATTCTTTTCAAATATTGGTTCACTGTGTAAATCATATGTCTTTTTTAATATTTCAAATCCACTTTCTTTAAAATATATTAAGCTTGATTCAAATAAGCTGTCATCATCTGTTTTAAAATATATTTCAGATTCAGGTTTCAAAAATTCTTTATATTTTTCTAACTGTCTACTATGTGTTAGCCTTTTCTTTCTATGTTTTCCTTTTGGCCAAGGATTGCAGAAGTTAATATATATTCTTTCAACTTTATCTGCTTTTTCTAGTATTAAATTTATTCTTTCTATGTCAAATCTAGTAAGTAAAATGTTTTCAGGCTCTTTATTCGTTTCTTTATATACTTCTTCAACATTTCTTTTGGCTAATCCTAACATTGCATCTACTAAATCAATAGCTAAATAATTTATATTTTGATTTTCTATTGCTAAGTTAGATATAAACTGTCCTTTGCCACATCCCAGTTCTATCATAAATGGATTTTCTGGATTTTTAAAATGTTCTTTCCATTTTCCTTTCCATTCTTCTGGATTATCTTCGTAAAAATTGCTTGCTTCTAATTCTGGTCTTGCCCATTTTTTATATCTAATTCTCATTTTTGCCTCCTTTTTGCTCTATATAATGCTTCTTTGGTTTTTAGCTATTTTATCAGATTTCTACTTTTGATTCAAGTGATATTTTATTTTTTAAGTTTAGATTTTTTTTGAGTTTTACTTTTTATTTAAAATATTATATAATCGCTTTATAAAACAGAAAGGAAATCATATGGAACTAACATATTTAGTAAAAAAAGATAACATATATAAAAATATAAATGAAATATTATCCTTAGAATTCAAGCTTTCAGCTCGTTTGGCTTCAAAATTAATTAGAAATAAAAAGATTTATAAAAACAATTTTATAGTTGATACTCGTGATCCAATAGCTTTTGGAGATACTATAATTATTAATTTAGATTTATTTGAAGATAATTCAAATATTATTCCATTAAAAATGAATTTAGACATTCTATATGAAGACGAATGGTTTTTAGTAGTTAATAAACCTGCTGGAATAGCTATTCATCCTTCTGTAACTCATTATAACAATTCATTATCTAATGGTATTAAATATTATTTTGATTTAATTGATTTACACAAAAAAATAAGGCCTGTGAATAGACTTGATTTTGATACTTCTGGTTTAGTCATTTTTGCAAAATGTGAATATATTCAAGAAATGTTTAGCAGGCAAATGGCAAATGGGGATTTTAAAAAATACTATTTATGTATTGTTGATGGTACCTTAAGTAAAAAATCTGGCATTATTGATTTACCTATTGCAAGAAAAAAAGATAGTATCATTGAAAGATGTATTAGTGTTGATGGTCAAACCTCTATTACTAATTACAGAGTCTTAAAAGAATCTCACAATATTTCTTTAATACAATGTAAATTAGAAACTGGTAGAACTCATCAAATTAGAGTTCATATGCAAGCATTAGGTCATCCTATTATTGGTGATACATTATATGGTAATAAATCTTCTTTAATTAACAGACAAGCTTTGCATAGCTATAAAATAGAATGTATTCATCCAGTGACTTATAAAAAAATTGAATTTCTTTCCGAATTACCAAAAGATATGCAAATATTATAAAAATATTTTGCATATCTTTTTCATATTAAATAACTGCCTTTATTATTTAAATCATTTTTTCCAAGCAAGATATTATTTCTTCCTTTTCTCTCACACCAACAAAGCTATTTTTCACCTCTCCATTTTGTAATATAATAATTGTTGGGATACTCATAACTTCATACTCCATTGCTAATTCTTGATTTTCATCCACATTTATCTTTCCTACTTTGATTTTATCTCCTACTTCTTCTGCTATTTCGTCTATTATTGGTGACATCATCTTGCAAGGTCCACACCAGTCAGCATAAAAATCTATTAATACTAACTTGTCCGATTTTAAGACTTCTGTTTCATAATTTTCCTTTGTTATCTTTAATACACTCATTTTATATACCTCCCATTTTTAAATATTTACTTGTTTGTATTCCAGCTATTGCTCCTTCATACACTGCTTTGCTAATTTGTAATAATCCACCTGTACAGTCACCACAAGCATATAGCCCTTTTATGTTTGTTTCCATTTTTTCATTTACTACAATTTTATCTTTACTAGTAATTGCTCCTAATTTTTTAGCAAATTCTGTACTTCCAGCTACTCCTTGAGCAATAAAGATTCCATTAACATTTATTCTTGTCCCATCTTCAAATTCTATTTGTTCTACTTTTTTCTCTCCAGAAATTTCTTTTATTACTCTAGTATCTATTTTTACATTGTCAGCTCTAAATTCTGGTTTCTTTTTACCATTTGTTAAAATTGTAATATCGTTAGCAATATTAATTAAATCATTAGTTTCAGATATCGCATAATCTCCATTTCCTAAAACTGCTACGCTTTTATTTCGATAAAAAAATCCATCACATATAGCACAATAACTTATTCCTTTTCCCTCTAATTTTTCAATCCCTGGTATTTTGGGTTTGTTCTTTTTATTTCCTGTTGCTAATATAACTGCTTTTGCTATATATTCTAAATTCGATGTTTTTATCATAAATCCTTCTGGAACAAGTTTTATTTTTAATACTTCTTCTTTTTCAACTTCTATTTTTAATTTTTTTGCCTGTTCTATTCCTTCTTGATATAATTCTTTTCCACTTATTCCTTTTTTAAACCCATAATAGTTTTCTATTATATCTGCTTTTTCTAAACTTGATTCATCTTTATATAATACTAATGTTTTTAAATTTGCTCTTTTTGTATATAAACTTGCTGTTATTCCTGCAGGTCCTGCCCCTATTATAGCAACGTCATATGTCACTTCAATAATTCCTCCTTATATTTCTTTTTTTATTAGTAAATTAATTTATATTTTTATTATTTCTTTATATGTTTTATCTATACCTGTTTTTGTATTATTTCATATCTTTTATTAATCAATATATTCATTATCATATAACTTTCTTTTAATCTTTGCAACTATTATATTAGTAATAATGATATCTATTATTATTTCCTCCATAAATTCCAGTTGTTGATATTGTAATAAATTTAATTGAATAAATATCACAATAAACCAAACTATCATTTTCAAAAGAACGAAGTAATATATAGCTCGCTCCGACATCTTGCAATATACCAATTCTATCAACCAGATTATTAGTTCCTATTAAAAATTCTACTCTCATTAATTTTCCAATTTGCTCTCTCAAAAATCCAGGTGTATAAATTGGATTTGTCAAAATTTCTGGGGAATTTTGATCTATTACGTTTTGCCTTGTTTCTCTTTGGTTAACTCCATCTCTATTTTCTGTCATAAACTTCTCCTTTCTTTATCTATGTATCTTTATATTTTGCAGTAGGCCTATAAAAACAATGATTTCCAAATCTTGTATGAAAAGTTCCTGAACCATTACTTGGAAAAACACTACTACAATTTGGCTTAAATGGATTTAAATACCATAAGCATTCACCTATTTCATTTAACCTATTAATAGTTCTCTATCTGAATATGCCATTAATAATCCCTCCTGCTATTTAGATTATATGCTATAATTTTATAAATAGTTACTAGCAATCAAAAAATAGATAGGAATTTTTACATTACTTTTCCTATCTATTTTAAATTATTTATATTTTAATTACTTTCTCCCAGCTCAAATCTTCTTTTCCAAAATGTCCATAATTTGTTGTTTTTCTATAAATCGGTTTTTTCAAGTTTAAATATTCAATTATCCCTCTTGGCGTTAAATCAAATTTAGATTTTATTTTGTCTACAATTTCTTCTTCTGGTATTGTATTAGTTCCAAATGTATCTATATATATTGAAACAGGTTTTGCAACACCTATACTATATGCAAATTGAATTTCGCATTTTTTAGCATATCCATTTGCAACTATATTTTTAGCTAAAAATCTTGCCATATATGCTGCTGATCTATCTACTTTAGTAGCATCCTTTCCAGAAAAAGCTCCTCCGCCATGTCTTGCATAGCCTCCATATGTGTCTACAATGATTTTTCTTCCTGTTAATCCACTATCTCCTAATGGTCCTCCTATTACAAATCTTCCTGTCGGATTTATATAATATTTTGTTTTCTCATCTAATAATTCTTTTGGTACTATTTCTTTTATAACTTTATCTTTTATATCTTTTTTTAGTACATCTAAATCGACATCTGAATCATGTTGAGTAGAAATTACTATAGTATCTACTCTAACTGGTTCACCATCATTATATTCTATAGTAACTTGAACTTTACCATCAGGTCTTAAATAAGAAATTATTTTTTGTTTTCTTACTTCTGATAATCTCTTAGCTAATCTATGTGCTAATGAAATTGGTAGTGGCATTAATTCTTTAGTTTCATCACAGGCAAATCCAAACATAAGACCTTGGTCTCCAGCTCCTTCTGATTCAATGCCTTCTCCTTTTTTAGTTTCTAATGATTTATCAACTCCTAAAGCTATATCAGGAGATTGTTTTGATAAGCTTATAATAATTTTACATGTTCTATAATCCATATCAATTTCACTATTATCATATCCTACTTCTTTTATTGCTTGTCTTACAACTTTTTCAATATCAACTTCTGCCTTTGAAGTTATTTCTCCTGTTATGAATATTTCTCCTTTTCCTGCTACCGTTTCACAAGCTACTCTTGAGTTTTCATCCTTTTCTAAAAAACTGTCTAAAATACTATCTGATATATAATCACATAATTTATCTGGATGTCCCTCTGTTACACTTTCTGATGTGAATAGTCTTTTCATTTTGATTTATTCCTTTCTATTTAATTCTTAAAGTATTTTTCCTCCGTCCCAGAACAATGTCTCCTACATAAAATACTGCAGATTGTCCCGGCGTAATCGCCCTTTGAGGCTCTAAGAAGTTAACTATTATATTGTTTCCTTCTTGTAATATTTTTGCTTTTGCTTGTTTCGATGAATATCTCGTCTTTACTTCTACTTCCATTTCTTCCTTTATTTCATCTACTAAAAGCAAATTAATATCTGTTACAGTAATTTCTTTTTTGTATAATTCTTTTTCTTCTCCAACAATTACTTCATTTTTGTTTTTGTTAAATCCTAATACAAATAGTGGAACCTTATATGATATTCCTAAACCTTTTCGTTGTCCTATTGTATAATTATATAATCCTGTATGTTTTCCTAAAACCTCTCCTTTGATATTTACAATATTCCCCTTTTTTGGTTTTATATCTGAATTATTTTCTAAGAATTTTTTATAGTTTCCATCTGGTACAAAACATATGTCTTCACTATCTGGTTTATTTGCTACTTTTAGATTGTTTTCTCTTGCGATTTCTCTTATTTTCTCTTTGCTTTCAAAGTCAGATAGTGGAAATACTATATGTTCTATTAGTTCTTTTGGCATATTCCATAAAACATAGCTTTGATCTTTTTTACCTGCTTTTGATTTTTTTAATACCCATCTTTGATATTCTTTACTGTATTCTGTTTTAGCATAATGCCCTGTTGCAATATAATTACATCCTAATTCTTTTGCCTTTTCCCACATAATTCCAAATTTCATATATTTATTACATTCTATACAAGGATTTGGAGTTTTGCAATTTGCATAACAGTTTATAAAATCATTTATAACATAATTTTTAAATTCTTCTTTACAATTATATGTAAAGTGTGGTACTCCTATTTGATTACATACATTTTTTGCATCTATATATGTATTTATATTACAACAGCTACTTCCAACAAATAATTCTAATGTAGTTCCTATTACTTCATAACCTTTTTCTTTTAAAAGTAAAGCAGATACACTGCTATCTACTCCACCGCTCATGCCTAATAATACTTTTTTATTTTCCATTTTTATTTCCTTTTCTTTTTATTTTAATGGCATTCATCTATTGAACCTTTGCCTAGATTTTGATTTTTATTTAACATATCTTCTACTGTATGCCATGCAAGAAGTGCACATTTTACTCTAGCTGGCATGTTTGATACATTTCTAAAAGCAATGGCATCTTCTATTTTTTTTAATTCTTCTTCACTAGTTGTCTCTCTTTTTATCATTTCAATAAATATCTTTATTATTTCTTTTGCTTCTTTTATTGTTTTTCCTTTTAATGTGTCTATCATAATAGATGTAGAAGCTTGAGAAATTGCACATCCATGTCCAGAAAAAGCCATATCTTCAATTACATCTCCATTTACTTTTAATTCTAATGTAATTTCGTCTCCACAATTTGGATTGTGCCCTATTTCACAATAATCTGCATTTTCTAATTTCTTTTTGTTATATGAATTCATACTGTGTTCCATTATTAATTCATTATAAACTTCTGTTAAGTCATCCATTTAATTTTTACCTTTCTTTATAAATCAATTGTTTATATATTTTTTAAACATATTATAAGCTTTATTCAAAGCTATTACAAGCTTGTCTACATCTTCTTTTGTGTTGTATATATAAAAACTTGCTCTACATGTTGAATCTATTCCCATACTTCTTAAAAGTGGTTGTGCACAATGATTTCCAGAACGAACACATACATTTTCCGAGTCTAAAATACTTGCTACATCATGAGGATGTACACCTTTTATATTAAATGATATAACACTTGAATGTTTTTCTTCATTTGGCGTTAAATATAATGTTAAATATTCTAATTTTGACAATTCTTGCCTTGCATAAGAAGTTACTTCTTTCTCTATTTCTTGTATTTTATTGTAGCCTATATTTTTTATATAATCAATTGCTGCACCTAAGCCAATTACTCCCTCTACATTTTGCGTTCCTGCTTCAAATTTATTTGGAAGCGGTGCAAATGTAGTCTCTTGTTCATAAACATATTCAATCATATCTCCACCCATTAAAAAAGGATTCATCTTGTTTAATATTTCTCTCTTTCCATATAAGATACCTATTCCAAGTGGTGCTAGCATTTTATGTCCTGAAAACACAAAAAAATCTGCATCCAATTTTTGTACATCTATTTCCATGTGTGGAATACTTTGAGAACCATCAACAACAACAATTGCTCCTTTTTTATGTGCATATTTTATTATTTTTTCTATATTATTTATCGTTCCTAAAACATTTGATACATGTGTTATTCCTACTATTTTTGTTTTATCTGTTATTTTAGTTTCTATCTCTTCATCCGATATCTCAAAATTATCATTAATGTACATATAATTTAATTTACTTTCAGTTTTTTTGGCAACCATTTGCCAGGGAACTAAGTTAGAATGATGTTCCATTATAGATAGTACTATTTCATCATCTTTTTTTAGATTATCTAATCCATATGAATATGCAATTAGATTTAAGCTCTCACTTGCATTTTTAGAAAAAATAATTTCTTCTCTATGTTTTGCATTTATAAATTTCGCAATTTTATCTCTGGTATTCTCATATATTTCAGTGGCTTCAATACTTAATCCATATGCTCCTCTATGAGGATTAGCGTTTTCATTTTTATAAAATTTTTCAATTGCTTCTAACACACTTGTTGGTTTTTGTGTTGTAGCTCCACTGTCTAAATAAGCAATATCTTTATTTTCAAATATTGGAAAGTCTTTTTTAAAATTATTAACACTCATTGCTAATCTAACCTTTCATCAATTTCTTTTATTATATTTTGTTTTACTTCTTCATCTAAAATTCTTTCAATCGTTTTATTAAAATTTGCTCTTACTATTAATTTAACTGCTTCTTTGTAACTTAATCCTCTTGTCATTATATAAAATAATTGTTCTTTATCTACTTTTCCAGAAGCGGTTGAATGATTCCCTTCAACATCATCTTCTGTACATAAAAGCATTGGAAGTGCAAGTGATTTAGCTTTTTCAGAAAGTAACATACAAAATTCATTTTCATTTCCTTTTGCTTGTTTACATCCTTTTTGGAAATCAATTGTCCCTTTAAAATTTTTCTTTGCATTTTCTTTCAAAGCTCCTTGAACATCAATATCTACAAAAGATTTTTGCCCCCTTAATTCTGCAATATAATTAATATCTTTTATTTGATTTTCCGAACCTAAATATATTGTTTTTAAATCATTTTTTGCACTTTTTCCTATAATATTAGAATAATAATTTTGAATACTATTTTTTCCACCTATATCAATTATAGTATAATTTAAATCTGAATTATCTTCTAATATATTTTCCATAGCTTCAAAATGTTCTGAATTACTATTTAGCAAATTAATAACTGTTATATTTAGTTTTGCATTTTCCTTAGCAAATACTTTAATTACTCCATTATGAAAACATTCTTTATTTGTTGATGACTTATATTCAATAATAATATTTGCTTTACCTGTAGCACAAATATCTATTTGATTAACTAATTGTAAGTTATCATCATCAAAATCATAAGTTACTTTAATATTATCATTTTCTTTAACATTTATTGCTATTTGACTATTAGCTTTATAAAAAACATTTTCTTCTAGTTCTTCTGACAAGCCATAATTTAAATGTTGTTTATTAATATCTTTATTAAACGATTCTGTACCTGTTACCATCACATTTTGAAACATCTCTAGCTTTTCTGGAATAACAACATTTTCTAATTTTATATTATTAATCAAAAAATTTCTAGAAGTTCTAACTGGTGTTTCATTCAATTTTAATTTTTCCATGTATTCTCCTTTTCTGAGACAACAGGGACAGGTCTTGTTTGTCTCATATTTTTGTCATATTTTGTTGTTTTTTGTTCTTTTTATATATTTTCATTGTTTGACTTTTTTCGACAGTTTTATGAGACAAACAAGACCTGTCCCTGTTGTCTCATCCGATTGCTCCTTCTAATTCCAAGTTTATTAAATTGTTCATTTCTACCGCATATTCAACTGGTAATTCCTTTGATATTGGTGATGCAAATCCTCTTACTATCATTGCTTTTGCATCTTCTTCTGATAAACCTCTTGTCATTAAGTAAAATATTTCTTTATCACTTATTTTTCCAATTTTAGCTTCATGTGAAAATTCAACTTCGTCTGTTCTAATGTCATTTACTGGTATTGTATCTGATCTTGATATATCATCTAGCATTAAAGATTCACAAGATACACTACATTTTGAATTTTGAGCTTGTGGGTTTATTCTTACTAGAGAACGATACGTACATGCTCCTCCATCTTTTGATATTGATTTTGAGTTTATAACAGATGATGTGTTTTTTGCATTATGAATTACTTTAAATCCTGTGTCTAGATTTTGTCCTCCTCCTGCAAATGTAATCCCTGTGTATTCTGTCTTTGCTCCTTCTCCATTTAAAATACTCATTGGATATAACATTGATACCTTTGATCCAAATGACCCTGTTACCCAATCTACTTGAGCATTTTTTCCTACTAACGCTTTTTTTGTGTTTAAATTCATCATGTTTTTTGACCAATTTTCTATTGTTGAATATCTTAGATATGCATCGTCTTTTACATATAATTCAACACATCCTGCATGTAAATTTACTTTATTATATTTAGGTGCTGAACAGCCCTCTATAAAATGCAATTTTGCACCTTTTTCTACTATAATTAATGTATGTTCAAATTGACCTGATTCTGGTGAATTTAATCTGAAATAAGACTGTAATGGAATATCTAATTTTACATTTTCTGGTACATATACAAATGAACCTCCTGACCATACAGCTGCATGTAATGCAACAAATTTATGGTCATTTATCGGAACACATTTCATAAAATGTTCCTTTACTATTTCAGGATATTCTCTTACAGCTGTTTCCATATCTGTATAAATAACTCCTTGTTTAATTAATTCTTCTTTTATACTATGATATACTACTTCTGAATCATATTGGGCTCCAATACCTGCTAGTGATTTTTTCTCTGCCTCTGGAATTCCTAGTTGATCAAAAGTATTTTTTATATCTTCTGGTACTTCATCCCAGCTTGAATTTAATTTTGATTTTGGTTTTACATATGTTGCAATTTCTTGCATATTTAATTCTGATAAATCTGGTCCCCATGTTGGAAGTTGCAATTTTTTATATGTTTCTAATGCTTTTAATCTAATTTCTAACATCCATTCTGGTTCGTTTTTTTGTTTTGAAATTTCTTTTACTATTTCTTCATTTATCCCTTTTTCCATTTTAAAATCATAATTATCTTCATTTTTGATATCATAGATATTTCTATTTATATCTTCTACTTTAGTTTTCATTTTTATATTTACCATATCCTTCTTTTTCAATTTCTTCAGCAAGTTCTGATGAACCTGTTTTTACAATTTTTCCATCTACTAAAATATGAACATAGTCGACTTTTAAATTTTGTAAAATACGTGTATTGTGAGTTATTATTAAAACTGCATTTTCCTCATTTTTATATAAGTTAATTCCTTTTGATACTATTCTTATTGCATCTACATCAAGCCCAGAATCTGTTTCATCTAATATTGCTAATTTTGGATTTAATACTAACAATTGTAAAATTTCATTTTTCTTTTTTTCCCCTCCAGAAAAACCTACATTTAAATCTCTATTTATTAGATTAGGATTCATATTTAATTCTTCAATATATTTTTTCACTTCTTCTTTTAATTGAAATACTTTTACTGGCTTATCTTCAATTTTATTCTTTGCGTATTTCAGAAAATTCATGGTTGAAATTCCTGGTATTTCTTCAGGTGATTGAAATGACATAAAAATACCTTTTTTAGCAATTTTATCTGTTGATAAATCGTTTATGTTTTCTCCTTCAAATTCAATTTCTCCGCTTACCTTTTTATATTCCGGACTATTAAAAATAACACTTGCTGTTGTGGATTTTCCAGCTCCATTTGGTCCCATTATTACATGGACTTCTCCTTTGTTTATGGTTAAATTTAATCCTTTTAATATTTCTTTTGTTTCAGCATTTGCATATAAATTTTTTATTTGTAACAATTCTTTACTCATCTATATTTTCCTCTCTTTTTAAATTCAAAATTTTTCTATTACAACATCTACATTTTTCTTCATTGATGTCATAATTGCAATTTAAATTGTATACACCTAATATCTTGTATACATATTTCGTTAGCATATTTAAAGTATTGTCATTCATGACAGCTTTTAATCTAATTGCTTCTTCTTTTGCTTCTTCTTTTGGAATTTCTAGTATTTCTGTTAAAAACACATAAACAATATCATAAGCTTCAAGAACTTTTTTGGCTAATGCCTCTCCTTTGTTTGTTAACCTGATTTCTCCATATGCTTCATATTCAAGCATTTCATTTGCTTTTAAATTTTTAATTGCTTTATTTACGCTTGGCTTTGTGCAATTCATTCTGTTTGCAATTGTTGTAACTTTTATGTCTTGTCCTTGTTTCTTTAGGACATATATTGTTTTTAAATATTCTTCTAATGAACTTGATATCATGTACCTTCTCCTTTTGTTAGTTTCGGCTAACATTATACTTCCATTTATTGAATTTGTCAAGTATCCTTGTAAAATCGTTTCTATGATTTTTCTTTAAATATTTGACAAATAAAAAAGTAAAAGTAGCATATGAAAGTACTACTTCTACTATTATTCATGTACCTATTTAATTATATCTTTTATAACTTCTCCTGCCATAATTAATCCTGCAACAGATGGCACAAAAGATATACTACCCGGAACTTGATTTCTCGCAGTGCATTTTCTTGCAGTTCCAGGAGGACATATACAATTTGTTTTGCAACTACACTCTGCTGATTCATCTGGTTTTATCGGTTCTTCCTTTGAGTATACTACTTTTAAACTTTTAATATTTCTTGCTCTTAATTCTTTTCTCATGACTTTTGCCAAAGGACATACACTAGTTTTATAAATATCTGTTACTTCAAATCTTGTTGGATCTAATTTATTACCTGTTCCCATACTTGATATTATAGGAATATTTAACTTGTTTGCCCTTACTACTAATTCTATTTTCGCTGTAACAGTATCTACTGCATCCACTATATAAGAAACATCTTTATCTAACAACTCTTTACTTTCCGGCATAAAAAATTCCTGATAAATTTCAACATTAGCATTTGGATTAATTTCTAAAATTCTTTCTTTTGCTACTTCTACTTTATATTTACCTATTGTCTTTCTGGTTGCTATTATTTGTCTATTTAAATTAGTTAAGCAAATTTTATCATCATCTATTAATATAAAATTACCTATTCCAGCTCTTGCTAATCCCTCTACTACAAAAGAGCCTACTCCTCCTATTCCAAATACAGCAACTTTTGCATCTTTTAATTTTTCTATTCCTTCTTTTCCTATTAATAATTCTGTTCTTGAAAATTGATTCAACATTTTATTTTCCCTTTCTTTTTTTTATTTTTGCAATAAAAAATCCCTCATATAGCTCATTTGGTTTAACACATAAGCATCCCTTTATTTTGCTTGGAAGTAATGGTAATTGCTCCATTCCTTCAATTTTTATTGGTACAATTTCTAGATTATTATTTAAAACTTGATTTACTATATCTTCATTTTCTTCTTGTAAAATAGAACAAGTAGAATATACCATTTCTTTTCCAGGTTTTAAAACATCAATCGCTTTTTTTAATAATTTTATTTGTGCTTTTTTTGATTTATCAATTAATTGCTTAGTAAACGTTTTTTCTAGACCTGGATTTTTGCTACTTAATGTTCCACTTCCACTACAAGGAGCATCTAACAATATTTGATCAAATGAAAAAAATGAATCTATATTTCGTGCATCAACTACCATAACATAAACACATGATGCACCTTGTTTTTCTATATTATACTTTAAACGTTCTGCTCTAATTGCATTCATTTCACAAGCTGTTATCCTTGCTTCATTATTAACCAAAGCTGCTATTTGAGTGGTTTTCCCTCCTGGTGCTGCAGCCATATCCAAAATATCGTTTTCTTTCTCTGGCTTCAACATAATTGGTGGTAACATAGAAGATAGACTTTGAAGATAAATTTTTCCATCTTTATAAATATCTAATTTTTGTATTTCTTTTTCTCTTACATTTTTTATAACAAAAGCTTCTTTACTCCATGGCACTTTTTCATATTCAATATCTGCATTTTGCAGTTCATTCTCTATTTCTTCTGTATGACTTTTTAATGTATTTACACGTAAAGTTACTTTTCTTTCTTGACTATATCCATCTATAATTTCTTCTGTTAACTGATTTCCATATTGTCTTTCTAGCATTTCTTTTAAAAATACAGGTACTTTATCCTCCATATTTTGCTCCTTTTATCTTTTTGTTTATTATACTACTTTTTCTTTATATAACACAAATATTTTTTGAAATAAAGTTTTTTAATTGAATTTTTTTAAATTTTTCTATATAATATCTTTATTATTATAAATTTAGGAGAATTAATATGGAACATTGGAGTGTTGAAGATTACAAAAATTTTACGAACAATCGTAACAGAAAAAGTAAATATAGAGCAAATAAAGTATCTGTTGATGGTCATACTTTTGATAGTCAAAAAGAAGCAGATTATTATTGTGAATTAAAAATAAAATTACAAGCAAAAGAAATTAATGGCTTTTGTTTACAACCAACTTTTATATTAGCACCTGGTCTAAAATATAAAGCTGACTTTATTGTTTTTCACATAGATAATTCAACTGAAGTTGTTGATGTAAAAGGATTTAAAACAAAAGAATATATTGCTAAGAAAAAAGTATTTGAAGATAAATTTAATTTAAAAATTACTGAAATTTAAATTATTTAATATTTTATATAAGTTAAACTCTTTATTTTACACTATCTATTTCGACAGATTTTGACAAAGAAATGAGACATTTTAGACCTGTCCCAAATGTCTCATTTCTTCATTTCTTTTTATTTTTTTAGTTGTTGTTTTTATTAATTCTTTGTCTGTTAAGATTATATTTTTTATATATTTATATGGTGGAAATGTTTTGTTTATTTCTTTTATTTTCTCCCATATTATTTTTTCTAATTCTTCTTTTTCTATGTTAGGATATTTTGTTTCTATTATATTTGTATCATATACTACTTTAACTGTAAGTTTTACATCGTTTTTGTCTTTGTTGTCTGGCATTCCAAATACCATACATTCTTTTACTTCTTCTAATCTATTGATTAATACTTCTAGTTCTTCTGGAAATACTTTTTTTCCATTTTTTAATACTATCATGTCTTTTTTTCTTCCTGTTATAAATATATATCCTTGTTTATCTATATATCCTAAATCTCCTGTATAAAACCATCCATTTTTCAATACTTCTTTTGTTGCTTCTGGATTTTCATAATACCCCAACATTACATTAGGTCCTTTTACTTTTAATTCTCCAATTCCATTTTCGTCTTTATTTTCAAATTCTATATCTACATTGTCCATTGGAACTCCTATAGAACCATATTTTACTTTTTTATAGTTCTCTGCTGCTATAACAGGAGATGTTTCTGTTAAACCATATCCTTGTACTAAATCTATTCCTAATTCATTAAATCTCTTTGCTACTTTTTTATCTAGTGGCGCTCCTCCTGATATAATAAATCTCATGTGCCCTCCTAGCTCATTTAAAATAGTTTTAAATAGCTTTCTTCTAATATCTATATGGAATACTTTTAATAAAAAATTACTTAGTTTTATTGTTGAATTCACCAATTTAGCTTTTCCTTGCTTTTCAATTCCTTGTTCTATTTTTTTATAAATTGCTTCTATTAATAGTGGTACTCCTACAAAAACCGATACTTTATATTCTTTTAAATTTTGTGCAACATATCTTAATCCATCTGGAAATGCAGTTGCTAATCCACAAGCTAACATTACAATCATTTCTGTTGAACCAAAGATATGATGAAATGGTAAAAATGCTAAGTTTACATCTGTTTCATAAAAATTTTCTACTAATTGCATAGCATATACATTTGAAGCTATATTGTTTTGTGATAACATAACTGCTTTTGATTTTGATGTTGTTCCAGATGTGAATAATAATATATTCATTTTATAAGAGTCTATTTCTTTATTTATATAATTCTGATTTCCTTTGTCTAATAATTCTTTACCCTCTTTTTTTAATGTTTCTATATCAATGTAATTATCTTGCTTGCTCATACAAATATATTCTTGTACATATGTGTTATTTCTTTCTTTTATTTTTTCTATATTATCTATATATTTCTCATCAAAAACTACTATATCAGCTCTACTTCTTTTTATGCAACTTTCTAGTTCGTCCACTTGTAGTTCTTTATCTAATGGTATTGATACCATTCCTCCTAATAAATTTGCTAAATGCGTTAATACCCATTCATAACGGTTTCTTCCTACAATAGCTATCCTTTTGTTTTGATATCCTAAATCAAATAATTTTGTTCCTAAATAGTTTATTTCTTTTAATAATCTTTTATATGATATATTTTCATATTCTACTTCTTTGTCTTTTTTATGTTTTAAAATAAAAGCTGTATTTTCTCCGTATTTTTCTGCGGAATTATATATAATTTCCTTTATATTTTCAAATTCAGTTGCTTCAAAATATCTCTCTTTTTTCATTCTTTTCTCCTTTATCTAGTATTGAATACTAGATTAGCACATATTTAATAACCTGTCAAGTAGTTGACTAATCTTTCTAAAAATGGTATTATTGTTGATATGAGGTGATTTCATGGAAGAAAAGAAACTTTATAATGAAGAAGATATAAAAAAATTTCATCTTCCTAGATGGGATGAAATTCCAAATATTGATTTATATATTGATCAAGTAGTATCTCTGCTTGAAACTTATTTATCAACTTATATAAAAGGAGAAAATAATAAAGAGGACAAAATTGTAACAAAAACAATGATTAATAATTATGTTAAACATAATATTATTAATCCTCCTGTTAACAAAAAATATAATAAAGAACATATGGCATATTTGTTTGTTATATTTATTTTAAAACAAATTTATAGTATAGACGAAATAAAAAAAATGCTTGATTTAGCAATAAAAACTTCGCCTATTGATCAATCTTATAATCGCTTTTGCTCTGAATTAGAAAAGGCAATAAAAATGACTTTTACAGGTGAAAACTATATTAATAATAATCGTCTTTCTAAAGAACAATATCTTTTGCGTAATGCTGTTCAATCTTTTGCAAACAAGCTTTATGTCCAAAAAGTATTTTTGGAAAGAGACTAAAAAAAGAAAGCTATTATCTAAATTTATTTTTAAATAATAGCTTCTCTTTTATTTTATGCATTTAATAATTACTGTAACCATTAAAGTTTATATCCATTTTTTCTTGATATAAATTCTTTGTTTTATTTTTACAAATGTAAAACTCTTTGTTTTATTTCCTTTGTCTTTCCTACATTCCAGAAGTTTTCTCCTAAGTATCCGCATGTTCTTCTAACAACTGACATTTTATTATGATCTTTATTTCCACAATTTGGGCATTCCCATTCATTATCTTTATTTATAATAATTTCTCCATCAAATCCACATACATGGCAATAATCTGATTTTGTATTAAATTCTGCATATTGAATATTGTCATAAATGAATTTAACAACTGATTCTAATGCATCTATGTTTTTACTCATATTTGGTATTTCTATATAAGAAATTGCTCCTCCTGTAGAAATATTTTGGAATTCACTTTCAAATTTTAATTTTTCAAAAGCGTCTATTTTTTCTCTTACATCAACATGATATGAATTTGTATAATATCCTTTATCTGTAACATCTTTAATAGTACCAAATCTTTCTTTATCAATCCTTGCAAATCTATAACATAAACTTTCTGCTGGAGTACCATATAAAGCAAATCCTATATTTGTTTCTTTTTTCCATCTTTGTGTAGCTTCGTTTAAATGTTTCATAACCTTAAGTGCAAAATCATGACCCTCTGGTTCTGTTTGAGATACACCCTTCATTAATTTTGTTAATTCGTAAATACCAATATATCCAAGTGATATAGTAGAATATCCACCATATAATAATTTGTCTATTGTTTCACCTTTCTTTAATCTAGCTAAAGCTCCATATTGCCAATGTATTGGGCTAATATCTGAGTGAGTACCTAACAATGCATAATGTCTGCACATTAAAGCTTCTTTACAAAGTTCTAGTCTTTCATCTAATAACTTCCAGAATTTTTCTTCATCACCGTCTGCAATAATTCCTATTTGAGGTAAATTAATACTTACTACACCTTGATTAAATCTTCCTTCAAATTTATAGTTTCCATTTTCATCTTTCCATGGTGACAAGAAACTTCTACATCCCATTGGACTAAATACATTTCCTTCATAATTTTCACGCATTTTCTTAGCAGAAATATAATCTGGATACATTCTTTTTGCTGAACATTTTACTGCTAGTTTTGTTAAATAATCATATTCTCCACCTTTTAGGCTGTTGAATTCATCTAATACATATACTAATTTTGGAAATGCTGGTGTTACATATACTCCTGCTTCGTTTTTTATTCCTTGATATCTTTGTCTTAAAATTTCTTCAATAATCATCGCGTTTTCTTTTATATATGGATCATCTTTTTCCAAATGTAAGAATAATGTTACAAATGGAGATTGTCCGTTTGTTGTCATTAATGTATTTATTTGATATTGAATTGTTTGTACTCCAGCTTTTAATTCTGCCTTTAATCTAGTTTGAACTAAATCTTCTATAATATCTGATTTTAATTTATCTCCATATTTTTCTTCTATTTCTTTTTTGAACTTATTATAACTCTTTCTTAAATATTTACCTAAATGAATCATATCAACTGATTGTCCACCGTATTGGTTGCTTGCAACTGCTGCAATAATTTGTGTTGTAACTGTACATGCAACTTGGAAACTTTTTGGTGATTCGATCATTTTTCCATTCATAACTGTTCCATTATCTAGCATATTTCCTATATCAATTAAACAACAGTTAAAAATTGGTTGTATGAAATAATCTGCATCGTGGAAATGTAAAATTCCTTCTTCATGTGCTTTAGAAATTTTTTCTGGTAATAACATTCTTTTAGTTAAATCTCTTGAAACTTCTCCTGCAATGTAGTCTCTTTGAGTAGAAGCAAGCATTGTGTTTTTGTTAGAATTTTCTTCTGCTAATTCTTTATTTTCATTACGAATTAGTCCTAGTATTGACTCATCAGTTGTATTTTGTTTTCTAACTAAAGCTCTTGTATATCTGTATACAATGTATTTTTTAGCTAATTCATATTTTTGTACTTCCATTAATTTTTCTTCTATAATGTCTTGAATATCTTCTACTAAAATTCTCTTTTTTCCTAACTCTTCAATATAATTAATAATTTCTTTTACTTCTTCTTTTGTTGCTCTTTCTCTTGGTCTAACTTCTTGATTTGCTTTATCAATAGCAATTCTGATTTTTTCTCTATCATAATCTACTGCTCGTCCGTCTCTTTTGATAACTTTCATCTTACATTTCCCCCTCAAATTTAATATGGGTTTATTATATACTAAGAAATTTGTTTTTCTGTTGCAAAAGCAACAAATTATCTTTTTTCTATTTTTTGAATTTTAATCCATGCTTTGTTGTAAGATTTTGTCGTTTATTACAATTATATTACAAAAATATTTCAAAAATATTTCAAAGAATTTATTTTTTATAAAATAGTAAAAGTTATAATTCACTACTTGTTGCATTTATCACACTTTTTTTGTATAATATAGTTGAATTTTTAAATTAAAGGATTGATATTGCTATGTTTAATGACTTTAATATAGATAATTTTATAAATAACTTTAGCAAAAATTGCACAAAAGTACAAAAAAAAGTCTTTCAAAAAAATCAAGTAATCACTTCTTATATACAAAAAAGGAATCAATTTTGTATGTTAATAAAAGGGAATGCAGACTTAGTACGCTATGACTTTAATGGAAACAAAACAATTGTTGAACATTTTTCTAAAAATGATATTTTCGGAGAAGTTTTTTATACAATAACAACTAATAACGAACTATTAGTTGAGGCTAAAAAACAATGTGAAGTGTTATTTTACACATATGATGACATTCATACGAAATGTAAAAACAACTGCAAATTTCATCAAGTTCTTTCTGAATATTTACCAGAACTTATACTAAGTAAAGTAACCTCTTTAAACACTAGAATTGAACTACTTACTCAAAGATCCATACGTGATAAACTACTTGGATATTTCTCAATTTTGTCAACTAGAAATTTCAATAAAAGTTTTATATTACCATTTTCTCTTACTGATTTAGCTGATTACTTAAGTGTTGACAGAAGTGCTATGATGAGAGAATTAAAGCTTTTAAGAGATGAAGGTTTTATTGAAAAAAATGGTAATAAAATAACTTTAAAATATCAATAAAAATTAGAGTTTTATAAAAAACTCTAATTTTTGTATTTTATAGAATTATTGTTTTAAAATTTTAATCATCTGTGAAATATCTACTAATTGTTCATTTCCTGTTTTCATATCTTTCAATTTATATTTATTCTCTTCTATTTCATCTTCTCCGATAACAACTACATAAGGTATTTCTAACTTATCTGCATATTTGAATTTTGCTTTTAATTTCTTATTGTTTAAATATATCTCTGTTTTTATATCACTTTTTCTTAATTCACTTGCTATTTCTATTGGAACTGTTAAATCTTCTATCATTGGTATTATTAAAACATCTGATATCGATTTTTTCTTTGCTTTTATTAAATTTAATTCATTTAGCTTGTAAAATAATCTTGTTAAACCTATTGAAACTCCTACTCCTGGTAATTTTTTATCTGTATAATATTCGGCTAAATTTTCATATCTTCCACCTGAACATACACTTCCAAGTTCTCTGTATTCATTTAAAAATGTCTCATATACTGTACCAGTATAATAATCTAATCCTCTAGCTATTGTTAAATCGACTTTATAATTTTCTTTTGGTATTCCAAATGTTCCCATATTTTTTATGACAAATTCTAATTCATTTACACCTGTAATAAATGTTTCGTTTTTTATTTCTAATTTTTTTAGTTTTTCTATTTTTTCTTCAGATGTTCCTTCTATTTCTATAAAATCTATTATTTTCTTTATTGAATCTTTTGATACTTCTATTTTTTCTAATTCTTCTATTACTGCTTCTTTTCCTATTTTATCTATTTTATCTATTATTCTTAATACTTCTACTGATTTTTCTTTTTGACCTATTTCTTCAAATAATCCATTTAATATTTTTCTATTATTCACTCTAATAGTAAAATTATTAAATCCTAAATTTTTAAATATCGTATAAATAACACTTGGAAGTTCTGCATCATTTATTAAATCAAGCTCTCCATCACCTATGACATCTATATCACATTGATAAAATTCACGAAATCTTCCTTTTTGTGTACGTTCTCCTCTATATACTTTTCCAATTTGATATCTTCTAAAAGGGAAACTCAAATTTCCATAATTTTTAGCTACATATTTTGAAAGAGGAACTGTTAAGTCAAATCTTAAAGATAAGTCTTTATCTCCTTTATTAAAACGATAAATCTGTTTTTCTGTTTCTCCTCCTGCTTTAGCAAGTAAAACTTCAGATAATTCTATTACTGGCGTATCTAATGGTAAAAATCCAAATTTTTTATAAGTATCTTCTATTGTTTCTCTCATTTGATTAAATAGAATTTGTTCATTTGGTAATAATTCCATAAATCCTGATAATGTTCTTGGTTCTGTTTTTGCCATATTAATCATTCCTTTCATTTCTATTATAACAAATTTTATATTAATTTTGGTTTTAATTCTAAATAAATTGGTTTTTCATCTTTTATTCTTGTACTTAATCCATGTCCTGGATATACTATTGTTTCATTTGGCAACACCATTAATTTTTTAGTAATAGAATCCATTATATCTTCTAAACTTCCTGTTGGTACATCAGTTCTTCCCCATGTACCTCTAAATAGAGTATCTCCAGAAAATAGACAATTTTCCTCTTTACAGTATAGACATGTTCCACCTTTAGTATGTCCTGGAGTATGAATAACTTTAAATTCTAAATTTCCCAAATGAATCAAATCTTCATCATCTATCCTAGAATCCGCTTCTAATTCTATATTTTCTTCTCTAATATATGGCGTTAAATTAATTGCAGCATCATTCAAACCTTCTGCGTCCATACGATGTATTAATATTTTTCCTCCGCAATTTTTCTTCAATTCTGTTACTCCAAATATATGGTCACCGTGACAATGAGTTAAATATATATATTTTAATTTTCCATCTAATATTTTTATCATTTCTTGTATTTTATCCACGTCACCAGCTGGATCTATTACCATCAATTCTTTAGATTTTTCATCTAATATAATATAACAATTAGTTGGATCTCCTATCCATGTATCTATCTTTAGTTCTTTTAAAATCATATTTTTCCCTTTCATTATATATGTTTTCTTCTTATTTATTTTTTTCTTTTAACTTCATATACACTATCTACTTTTCTAATAACCTTAATAGCTTTATTTAATTCTTCTAAATTTTCTACTTCTAGTGTCATATCAATAATTGCAATTTTTTCTTTAGTTACTTTTGTGTTAACTCCTCTTATTTGAGCTTTTGTTGAACCAATTTCTTTTAAAATATCTACTAATAATCCAGCTCTATCATTTGAGTTTATTTCTATGTCTGTTTGATACGATACTTTATTTTCTTCTTTATACCATTCTACATCTATCATTCTGTTCTCTTCTGATATTAAGTCTTTGATATTTGTACAATCTTTTCTATGTACAGATACTCCTCTTCCTTTCGTTATATATCCTACGATTTCATCTCCTGGAAGTGGATTACAACATTTTGAGAGCTTAACTAAACAGTTATCTATGCCTTTTACAATAATTCCTGAATTTGAAGGTCTTGGTTTCCTATTTTTTTCTTTAGCTAATTCCTGAATTTTTTCTTCTATGTCTTCTTCTTGATGTTCTTTTCTATATTCTTGTAACATTCTTGCTATTACTTTTACAGGAGAATTAGCACCAAATCCAACTGCAGCATACATTTCGTCTAAATTTTTATATTTGTATTTTTCAAGCATTGGTTCAAGATATTCATTTTTAAATAAATCTGCATATGTAAATCCTATTCTTTTTAATTCTTTTTCTATTAGTTCTTTTCCTTTTTCAATATTCTCAGCTTTCTGAGCTTTTTTAAACCATCCTTTTATCTTATTTTTTGCACTAGAACTTTTTACAAATTTAAGCCAATCTCTGCTTGGCCCTTTTGAATTATCAGACGTAATTATCTCTATGATATCTCCACTTTTTAAAGGTGTTATTATTGGCATCATTTTACTATTAATTTTACATCCTGTCATATGATGTCCAATTTCCTCATGTACACTATAAGCAAAATCAATTGGTGTAGCTCCTCTTGGAAGTACTTTTATTGCTCCTTTTGGTGTAAATACATATACTTCATCTTCAAAAAGTTCTGTTTTTAATGTATCCAAAAATTCTTGTGGATCTTGCATATCTTTTTGCCATTCTAATGTTTCACGAAGCCATGCTAATTTGTCTTCTTCTACTTTTACTGCTTGTTTTTTTCCAAAATAACTTGCTTCTTTATATGCCCAGTGTGCTGCAATACCATATTCAGCAATTCTATGCATTTCCCATGTACGAATTTGAACTTCAAATGGTGTTCCTTTTTCTCCTAAAAGTGTGGTATGTATTGATTGATACATGTTTGGTTTAGGCACTGCTATATAGTCCTTAAATCTTCCCGGCATAGGACTATATAATTCATGTACAACTCCTAATGCTGCATAACAATCTTTTACAGAGTTAACTAAAATTCTAAGTGCAAATAAATCATATATTTGATCTAATGTCTTATTGTCTCTTTTCATTTTTCGATAAATACTATATAAATGCTTTGCTCTTCCTGTAACTTCTGCATCAATTCTTTGTTTTTTTAATTCAACTCTTATATCACTCATTATCTTTTCTATGAATTTTAATCTTTCATCTCTTTTTTTGTTAATTCCTTCTACTAATTCATGATATTCTTCTGGATATAAATATTTAAATCCTAAATCTTCTAATTCCCATTTTAAAGAATACAGTCCTAATCTATTAGCAAGAGGTGCATATAATTCCATTGTTTCCTTTGCATTTGCTATTTGTCTATCTCTTTTTAAGTATTTTAAGGTTCTCATGTTATGAAGCCTATCAGCTAATTTTATAATTATTACCCTTATGTCTTTTCCCATTGCAAGAAACATTTTTCTGTAATCTTCTACTTGTTGCTCTTCTACTGAGCTAAATTGAATATTGCTAAGTTTTGTAACTCCAGCTACCATGTCAGATATTTCTTTTCCAAATTCTCTTGTTATATCTTCTTGAGTTACTTCTGTATCTTCTACCACATCATGTAAAAGAGCAGCACAAATAGTACTATCATCCAATCCTATATCAGCTAAAATATAAGCAACATTTAATGGATGTATAATATATGGTTCTCCTGATTTTCTACATTGATCGCCATGATAACTATATGCATAATTATATGCTTTCATTATTAATTTACTATCTACTCTTCTTGTATGTTGCTTTCTTCTAGATATTACGTCTTGAATTGTTTTCTCTTTTTCTTCTTTCATTATATCACTTTCCCCTTTTTGGTTTTATATCTTATATAATTATTATATTGATTTCATTATGTCTTTAATGTTAATTTGTAAGTTATCTACGCCATTAAATGTATTTATTTCTAACACACCAGCAACATCTATTTTATCCCCTATTCTATATTCATTTGCTAAGTATCCGATATTAAATCCAATTGCATTTATAATATAATTATTATCTTTTAATGTTAATTTTAGATGTTTTCCTTCTGATAGAGCTCTTATTGAATCTATTTTTAAATTTTTAAATGCAAATACTGGCATTTTGTTAGCTTCTCCAAATGGTTCTAATTGTTTTAAACTTTCTACCATTTCTTTATCAATATCACTCAAATCTACTTTTGCATCAATATTAATAATTGGTATAATTTCATCAATTTTGCTTTGTGTTGCTATTTGCTCAAATTCTTTTTTAAACTTTTCTAGATTATCTTTTTTTACTGTAATTCCTACTGCCATACTATGTCCACCAAATTTTTCAATAGTGTCTGAACATTTCATTAGAGCTTCATGTAAATCAAATCCAGGAATACTTCTTCCAGAACCTTTTCCTATTCCATCTTCTTCAAAACTTAATAAAATGCTTGGTTTAAAATACATTTCTGTAATTTTAGACGAAACTATTCCGATTACACCATGATGCCAGTTTTCTCCACCAACAATAATAGCTTTATTTTCATCTAAGTGCTCTGCTTTTATTTTTTCTAATGCATTTTCAAAAATTGCTTTTTCTGTTTCTTGCCTTTTTCTATTATGTTCATTTAATTTATTAGTTAATTCATTTACCTCGTTTTTATCTTTTGATAAGAATAGTTCTAATGCTTCTTCTGCTTTTCCCATTCTTCCACATGCATTAATTCTAGGTGCTACACCAAATGAAATAGTATTTGAGTCTATTTTATTATATCCTGATGAATTAATAATTGATCTTAATCCTATATTTTTTGTTTGTGCCACTAATAATAACCCTAATTTTGCAATTACTCTATTTTCATCTACTAACGGAACTATATCAGATATTGTTCCTATACATACGATGTCTAAATATTTCAAATATGATTCTTCTTTTAGTTTTAATGTAATTCCTATTGCTTGAATTAATTTAAAAACCACTCCAACTCCTGCTAATTCTCTGAAAGGATATTTACTATCTTTTCTTTTATTATCTATTACTGCAATTGCTTTTGGTATTTCATTTCCTGCTTCATGATGGTCTGTTATTATGGTTTCAATTCCTAGAGAGTTTGCATATTCTATTTCTTCTATAGCAGATATACCACAATCAACTGTAATCATTAAATTGCATCCTTTTTTTGAAATTTTGTCAATTGCTTCTTTGTTCAATCCATATCCTTCTATTAACCTGTTTGGTATATATGTATTGGTTTCTACTCCAATATCATTTAAAAAACTCTTTAATACTGTTATACTTGTTATTCCATCTACATCATAGTCACCATAAATAGTAATGTTTTCTTTATTTTCTATAGCTTTTATTATTCTATTTACTGCAATATCCATATCCGTTATTAAAAAAGGATTATAAAAATCGTTTCTTGTTGGATTTAAAAATAGTCTAATATCTTCTTCTTTTAAAATGTTTCTATTAGCTAATATTGTAGCTAATAATTGGTTAACTTTATATTTACTTTTTATCTCTTCTATCTTATTTTTATCTGGTTCAAATATTTGCCACTTTTTATTCATTTTCCTCTCCTAATTTTCATTTTTTATTATTGTATAACATTTTAGTTTTTTTTAAAAGAGTTTCATTGCATTTTATTAGATTTTTCTATTAAATATGAAAATACAACTATTATAAAATTGTTCAAATAGTTGTATTTTTTACATGCATTATAAATTACTTATATATTTAAAATTTCTTTTTTTTAATGTTTGAATTAAATTTGTTTGATTGTTTAAAATTTTTGCTATATTGTTGCTATCTATTAGTCTTTGTTGTCTAATTGCTGGTAATTCATTATTTTCTATATTATAGACCGAAGATGCTATATTTTTAATTGATTTCTTTATACCTGGTATTTCCTTTTTTTCAATGTTTTTTATTGATGCTCTTATAGTTGGAATTTCATTTTCTTCAATATTCTTTATTGATTCTCTCATACTTGGTATTTCATTTTCTTCAATATTCTTTATTGATTCTCTCATACTTGGTATTTCATTTTCCTCAATATTTTTTATCGAAGCTTTCATACTTGGTATTTCATTTTCCTCAATATTCTTTATTGATTCTCTCATACTTGGTATTTCGTTTTCCTCAATATTCTTTATCGAAGCTTTCATACTTGGTATTTCATTTTCCTCAATATTCTTTATTGATTCTCTCATACTTGGTATTTCGTTTTCCTCAATATTTTTTATCGAAGCTTTCATACTTGGTATCTCGTTTTCTTCAATATTAATAACTCTCTTCTTTAGATCTTTTATATCTACTTGCATGTCTAAAAGAATTGTTAAAATTTTTTCTTCCATTTTGTTCACCTCCTGTCTCTTATTTTTTACGCAATACAAACTATATGAATTAATACAATTTATGTCTTTTTCTAAGTTGCTATTTAAAAATATTTGAAATAAAATATGAACTAAAAAATATTAATTAGTAGTATTAATACGTAAAATTATATTAACATATCAAAAAGATAATTTCAATACTTTTAATTACTTTTTTTATTTTTTTCATCGACATTTTTCAACATATTCTCTTTTCGTTTTATGGTTATACTTAATTTTTTAAAAAACTTTTATAATCTACTTGAATTTATTTTGTATTTAGTATAATATATAAAAGATAAAAAAGAGATTACATAGGAGGATACAAATGCCAAGAAAAACAAAAGAACAAAAAGATTTAAAAAATAAAGAAAATAATGTAAAAACTTCTACTACCAATACCAAAAAAACATCTAACACTGAAAAAAGACCAGCAACAAAATCAAAATCAAAAAACACAACTACAAAAAAGAAATCTTCATCAAAAAGTGTAAAAAAAGTTGCTACAAAAAAAAGCACTACTACAAATACTTCTAAACGAATGATGGAAACAGTAGAATATTATGATTTGCCTTATCGATATAATCAAACTGTTGTAAAAGTTTTGGCTCAAACCCCTACCACTCTATTTATTTATTGGGATATATCAGATAATGACATAGAGAAATTTAAAGAAAAGTACGGGAATGATTTTTTTGAGACAACTGAGCCAGTTTTAATTATTTATAATGATACATTAAATTATCAGTTTGAAGTAAAAATAAATGATTTTGCAAATAGCTGGTACCTACATGTTGCAGATAGTAAATGTGACTATCGAGTAGAACTCGGTAGAAAGCCTATTAGAAAAACTGAGAAATTAGATTCTAATTATATCTATGTTTCAACATCAAATGAAATTGAATCCCCTAACGATCATATATTATTTGATAAGCATCAAAAAATGGTATATTTTAAAAATGTTAAAACAGGTTCTCAAACAGAAAAAAGTATTAACAATCTATCTTTTATTACAAATATGGGAAAAATTTACGATATATACGATTTATATAAAGGATTATATAAATCTGAAAATGTAGAAGGAATTTATGATTCATCTAATCCTTCTTCATAATGTAAATTCAATAAATTATAACAATATTATGAGACAATTTAGACCTGTCCCTATTGTCTCAAACAAAGGAGTTTTATGATGCAAGAGAAAAAAGGATATGTAAGTTTTGTTCTTCATGCTCATCTTCCTTTTATTCATCATCCTGAGAGCGATGATTATTTAGAGGAATCTTGGCTATATGAAGCTATTTCGGAAACGTATATACCATTACTTACTAATTTTCAAAAATTAGTAGATGAAGGGGTCGATTTTAGAATTACAATGTCTATGACTCCTCCTCTACTTTCTATGTTAGATAATAAATTATTACAAAGAAAATATATTAAATATTTAAAAAGATTAATCGAATTGTCTGAGAAAGAAATTAAAAGAACTGCTGGAGATGAAAGACTAAATAAACTTTCTCATTATTATTTTGACCGTTATTCAAATGACCTACATTTATTTAAAGATGTTTATAATTGTAATCTAATCGATGCTTTTAAACATTTTCAAGATGTTGGAGTTTTAGAAATTATTACTTGTGGAGCAACTCATGGATATTTTCCAATTTTATATGTTAATGAAAAGACTGTTAAAGCTCAAATAGCAGTTGGAGTTCAAACTTATGAAAGATATTTTGGTAAAAAACCTCGTGGCATTTGGTTACCTGAGTGTGGATATGTCCCAGAAGTAGATAAATATTTAAAAGAATTTGGTATTGATTATATTATTACTGAATCACATGGAATCTTATATGCTGACCCTACTCCTATTTATGGTACTTTTGCTCCTATTGTTTCTCCTAAAGGTGTTATAGCTTTTGGTAGAGATATCGAATCATCTCAACAAGTCTGGAGTTCTATAGATGGTTATCCTGGAGATTTTAATTATAGAGAGTTTTATCGTGATATTGGATATGAAGCTGACTATGATTATATAAAACCTTATATTGCTCATAATGGAGTAAGAGTTCATACCGGAATTAAATATTATAGAATTACTGGAAAGACTGATTTTAAAGATTATTATAATATTCAATGGGCAAAAGATTCAGCTGAAAGACAAGCTGGTCATTTCTTGGATTCTAGAACAAACCAAATTAATAATTTATCTCAATATATGGATACGCCCCCTATTATACTTTGTCCTTATGATGCTGAACTTTATGGGCATTGGTGGTATGAAGGTCCTTATTGGTTATATATTTTATTTAAAAAAATTTATTATGATGATTGTAATTTTAAGCTAATTACTCCTTCAGAATATATTGATAAATATCCAAATATGCAAGTTGCATCTCCTTGTCGTTCTAGCTGGGGAGCTAATGGATATAGTGAAGTTTGGTTAAATCCTTCTAATGATTATGTACACAGACATTTACATGTTGCTGGTGATAGAATGTGTGAACTAGCTAATCTTTTTCCAAATGCAAAAGGCTTAAAGAAAAAAGCTCTAAATCAATGTGCTAGAGAACTGTTACTTGCTCAAAGTAGTGATTGGCTATTTATTATTACTAATGGAACTATGGTTGATTATGCTAAAAAAAGAATTAAAGATCATATCGGAAGATTCACAAAATTATATTATCAAATAAAAGAAGATTCAATAGATGAATTATTTTTAAAAGATATTATGAAAAAAGATTGTGTATTTCCTGATATTGATTATAAAATATATTCTTAATTTCAAAAAAGATATAATAATATTAAAAAATATTATTATATCTTTTTTTTATGTGAATTATTAAAATTTAACAATATTTCATTTTTAGGACAATTTTCTAATTAATAAAATTAGCATAGTATAGTGTATAAGTTTTTAACATTTAGTAGATACTATTTTTATTGGAAAGGAGATTTTTAAATGAAATCAATATGTATTAAAACAAACAATTCTGATTTAATCCAATATCTGCTAAATGAATTGAATGATTTAGAACTAGAACTAGTTTACTTCTCTTGTCGTAAATTTAAACATTATAATAATATTATAATTCATTATAAAGGTCTCGATAATAATTTATTTTTAAATAAAATCTGTTCTATTTTATCACTTTTGATATTAGATGAATTAGAAGAAACTTTTCTTAAAAAAATAATTCTCCAAAATTACTTTTATTTTGATAATGTAGAAAGAGAACAAATATTAAATTTATGCTTTGATATAATGGCTAATGATTTTTCAATCATATTTGATAAAAAATTCAAGTCACTTTCTAATAGTTTCTATGACTTTTTATATTATAACAAATCTTTAGTATTAAACGGTTTTATTAATTTTAGAATAAAATCTTATTTAGAAATTTTAGATGATATTGTAAATGAAGCTGTAAATAATTTTATCATTGAAAAAGAATATTTAGAATTTGTATCTTTATTAAAATTATATATCAACTCTCAAGAAAGTAACTGTAAAATTGTTCATATAATTTATTCTAACAGCGAATCTATATTGTTAGACGAAAATAAAGAAATTATTTCTATTTCAAATGAAAAATTTAAAGCAAAATATTTAAGTGATATAACATTTTCTTCTAATGATTATACTTTAAATTCTTTACTTTCACTTCTTCCAAAGAAAATATATATTCATCTAATTGATAATAATATTGACGAATTTATTAATACTTTACAAACCGTTTTTGAAAATAGAATTCATATTTGTACAGATTGTAATATTTGTAAATTATATAAAAACTCTATAAAAAGCAAAAGTCCGAATACTATTTACTAATATAGTATTTGGACTTTTTATATTAAATATTATTAATATTTGCTCTTGTTCTATTAACCTAATTCATTGATTGCTTCTTGAAATCCTGGTAATAATGAATCTATTAATTCATCATTTGAAACCACTTTCCATTTTTTATCTTCTTTTACTAATTCTATTGTTTTAGTAACAGTTTTCATTTCTGGTTGTTCATTTTTTAATTCCTCTGTTAGATATTTTTCCATATTTTTCTCTACTGAACTACCACTTAAAACAGATTTAAAATCTCCTAATAATTTTTTCATGCAATTTGATATAATTGTGTCAAAATTCTTGTTTGTAATTTCTATTTCAACATTCGCTTTGTCATCTTCTTTTGTTATTTTTGTAATTTTCCAAGACATCTTATCAAATAATAATGCTTCTGTTTCTTGATCAAATTTCTCATCACTTAATATATCTTTATTTTCACTAACAAATTCTTGTGCTTTTGTAAAATCTCCAGATTTTAAATTTGTTAAAAATCCATCTACTGTTTTTTTAGGGTCGCTTGATGTAACTATCATAACTGTTAATAGTGCTACTACCACTAATACTAATAGAATTGTTATTGTTGGTGCAATCCAAGAGGCTTTTTTAGTATCTCCTGTTTTATTGTTCTGTTGTTTTGTTGTTTTTACTTCAAATTTCTTTTTATCTTGTTTATTATTATCATTTTCTGTTTTTTTATCTTCTTTTTTTTCTACTTGTTTAACTCCTGTTTTATTTTCTTTTTTTACTTCTACAGCTTCTGGTTCTTTTATTGTTTCTTTTTTAACTTCCTTTATTACTTTTTCTTCTTTTTTTGTTCCTGCTGTTTCTTTTACTTGATTTTCTTTATTTTCTTTTTCGCTCATTAGAATCCTCTCCTTCTACATTTTTATTATTACATCTTGATTATATATTATCTTTTCTTATTTTGCAATATTTTTTTACTTTTTTTATCTTTACATTTGATACACTCTTGACCTGTCCCCCATGTCTCATTTTAATTTATAGCAAAATTTATTCCTCTTGCTACTACATCTTTCATATTTTCTATTAAGTCATCTATTTCTTTTGGGGTTACAATTAAATTATACTCTTTTGGAAGTAATGCTTCTTTAATTTCTTCATAGTTATCTTCTTCTTTTAATTTGTTTAAATAGTCATTTGATTTTGCTTCGTCTTGTAATTTTTGAATAAATACGTCTAGGCAATCATTTACTAATACTGCTGTTTCTACAACAGTTGGAATTCCAATTGCTATTACTGGTATTCCTAATGTGTTTTTACTTATTTCACTTCGTGTGTTTCCCACTCCTGCACCTGGTACAATTCCTGTATCTGATAATTGTACTGTACTGCTAATTCTTTCAATGCTTCTTGAAGCAAGTGCATCTATAACTATTAATAGTTTTGGCTTTATATTTTCTACGATTCCTTTTAAGATTTCTACTGTTTCAATCCCTGTAGTTCCTAATACTCCTGGTGCTATTGCACTTACCATTCTTGTTCCTTCTTCTACATATTGTGGTAAATAATTAATTAAATGTCTTGTTACGTCAATTTCATTAATTACTTTTGGACCTAATGCATCTGGTGTAACATATATATTTCCTAAGCCAACTACCAGAATTTCTCCTTGTTTATCAACATGTAAGTCTATGATTTTTCTTAATTCTTCTGTTAATGTTTCTGATGCTTTCTGTATTTCATCTTCTCCGTGCTATTTTTAATTTTTTTATGTCTATTGTAATATAGTTTCCAATTGGCTTTCCAATTGCTTTTTCTCCGCTTTCATTTACTATTTTTACTCTTTCTATTTTTATATTTTCATCTTTTTCTTCTTTTGTACTTTCAATTCCATCAATTTCGTTTTCTAATTTGTTTGCTTTTTTATAAATATCTCTTCTTTCAGATGCTAAATCTGTTCTAAAATTATACATATTATTAATCAACTCCTATTTTTAATTATTTGCATTGTTTATTATTTTTATTCAATTAGCCTGATTCGTAGTTAATATTATATGAATTTTTTAGTTTTATTTAAAATGGATATATAAAATTAAAAAGGGCAAAAAAAGAAGATATTAATTATATCTTCTTTATAATTATTTCATAATTCTTCTAATTCAAAATCTGATATTTTATAGCCTAGTTCTTTTAATTTTTCATACACCTTGCTTGGAGAAATTCCAAATAATGTATTATAATCTCCATCTACCTTAATATTATATTCTAAGTTTCATCATTAATATATTTTTTTAAAAATTTTCCTGTATAACTTCTCTCGTTTTTACAAATTTGTTCAGGTGTACCTATAGCAACCACTTCTCCTCCATTATCTCCACCTTCTGGTCCTAAATCTATAATATGATCACAAGTTTTTATCAAGTCTAAATTATGTTCAATAACTATTATTGTATTTCCTGTATCAACTAATCTTTGTAAAATATCTATCAATTTATGAACATCTGCTATATGAAGTCCTGTTGTTGGCTCATCTAATATATACAATGTTTTTCCAGTTGCTCTTTTTGATAACTCTGTTGCAAGTTTTACTCTTTGTGCTTCCCCTCCTGATAATGTAGTAGATGGTTGTCCGAAGTTTTATATATCCTAATCCTACATCATACAAAGTTTGCATTTTTTGTTTTATTTTTGGTATTTTATCAAAAAATTCTAATGATTCTTCAACTGTCATATTTAATACATCTGCTATGTTTTTTCCTTTATATTTTACTTCCAATGTTTCTCTATTATATCTTTTTCCCTTACATACTTCGCATGGTACATATATGTCTGGTAAAAAATGCATTTCTATTTTATGCACACCATCCCCATTACAGCTTTCACATCTTCCTCCTGCAACATTAAAACTAAATCTTCCTTTTTGATATCCTCTGATTTTTGCTTCTTCTGTTGATGCAAAAATGTCACGAATTAAATCAAATACTCCTGTATATGTTGCTGGATTTGAACGTGGTGTTCTTCCAATTGGAGATTGGTCAATATTAATAATTTTGTCAATATTCTGTAAGCCTTTTACTGCTTTACATTTACCTGGTTTCTCATTTGCTCCATTTAATTCTTTTGCTATTGTTTTATATAGTACTTCATTTACTAATGTTGACTTTCCGTGAACCTGATACTCCTGTTACACAATTAAATACTCCTAATGGAAATTTTACGCTTATATTTTTTAAATTGTTTTCTGTTGCTCCTTGTACTTCTATCACTTTTGTTTTTAGATGTTTTCTTCTTTTTTTAGGCACTTCTATCTTTTTTCTTCCACTTAAGTACTGCCCTGTAATAGAATCTTTTATTTGTTTTATCTCTTCTGCTGTTCCGTTGTGCCATAACCTGTCCACCATGCACTCCTGCACCTGGTCCAATATCTATAATTTGGTCTGCTGCATACATAGTATCTTCATCATGTTCTACAACAAGTAATGTATTTCCTAAATCTCTCAATTTTTTTAATGTCGCAAGTAATTTTTCGTTATCTCTTTGATGTAACCCTATACTTGGTTCATCTAAAATATATAATACTCCTGTTAGCCCTGAGCCAATTTGTGTTGCTAAACGAATTCTTTGAGATTCTCCTCCAGATAAACTTCCTGCATTTCTTGATAATGTTAAATATTCTAATCCAACATCTATTAAAAATTGTAATCTTTGATCAATTTCTTTTAATATTAATTCTGAAATCATAGCTTGAGTTTTATTTAATTTTAATCCATTTAAATATTCTTTTATTTTTCTGATTGACATTTCTGTTAATTCATTAATATTTTTATCTCCAACTTTTATAGATAATATCTCTGGTTTTAATCTTGCTCCATTACAAGCAGGGCAATGAGAATTTGTCATATACATTTCATAAAAATCTCTCATTCCTTGTGACTTTGTTTCATTATGACGTCTATCTAATGTTGGCAACACTCCTTCAAATGGCGCTGTAAAATTTCTTGTTCCAGCATATGAAGTATACTCAAATTCAATTTCTTCATCTCCGGTTCCATAAAGTATCTTTTCCATAAACCATCTAGGCAAATCTTTAATTTTTTTATTTTTTATATTTATTCCATAGTGTTTTCCTATGCTTTCAAAATACATTTTAGCCATAGTATCGCCTTTTTTCATTGTGCTAGAGCCAAAAGCTTTAATTCCATCATATAAAGTCTTATTTTTATCAGGAACTATTAAATCTTCATCCATTTTCATTAAATATCCTATTCCTGTACATTCTGGACAAGCACCAAATGGATTATTAAATGAAAACATTCTTGGAGTTAATTCCGGAAAACTAAATCCACAGTCTGGGCAAGCATAATTACAACTATATAAAATAGGATTTTTTCCAACTATATCAATAAGTACAAGATTATCCGCATGTTTTAGTGCTACTTCTACTGATTCAGTTAATCTACTTGTGATATCATCTCTTATTACTAATCTATCAACTACTAATTCAATTTCATGCTTCTTTTTTCTATCTATTTCTATATCATCTGAAAGTTCATAATTTTCTCCATCTATTCTAACTCTTACAAATCCTTCTTTTTGATATCCTTCTAATTGTTTTGTATATTCACCTTTACGCCCTCTTACTACTGGTGCCAAAACCTGTATTTTTGTTCCTTCTTCTAAACTCATAATATTGTCAACGATTTGATCAATGGTTTGTTTTTCAATTTTTTTATGACAATTTGGGCAATATGGTACTCCTATACGAGCATATAATAAACGAATATAATCATATATTTCGGTTACTGTACCTACTGTTGAACGTGGATTTTTTGAAGTTGTCTTTTGATCTATTGAAATTGCTGGTGAAAGTCCATCAATTCTCTCTACATCTGGTTTTTCCATTAATCCTAGAAATTGCCTTGCATATGAAGATAGACTTTCTACATATCTTCTTTGTCCTTCTGCATATAATGTATCAAATGCTAGTGATGATTTTCCAGACCCAGAAAGTCCTGTTATTACTACCATTTTATCTCTTGGAATCTCTAAATTTATATTTTTTAGGTTGTGTTCTTTTGCACCTTTTATTATTATTTTATCATTCATAAATTTACCCCCAGAACATTATACTATATTTCAAATATAAAAACAAGAGTTTGGTATATTTTTCTATTGGTACGGTTACAGTTCAGTAAGAAATGATTATGGTGCCCAAGCTTTGGCTCCCACTATAACACTTGAATTTTATTTAATGACGTTTGATTGGAATGAAAAATAGAA
>OHXA01000007.1_pt1 | contig 144300 bp, 155 predicted proteins | sample 1579861 | NCBI WGS metagenome assembly OHXA01 (sample SAMEA3882538, study PRJEB24775) | human gut metagenome | biome: human-associated habitat; feature: intestine environment; material: feces | place: Netherlands | collected 2009/2010
TTATAGTGGGAGCCAAAGCTTGGACACCATAATCATTTCTTACTGAACTGTAACAACAAAAATATTATTATCGTCTACTTTTCACTAAACCCTATTATACCTTTCTAATATCTTATACTTCTATAAATTATTTTTGCCATCATTTTATAAATCGAATCATTTAAAGGATAACATCTATGTAATCTATATAAATCTAAATCTTTACTTTTATTAATTTTATTATCTGTCAGATTTTGAATATATCCCTCTTTTTTTAAATTTTCTATTTGTTCTTCTTTATATAATCCATATGGATATGTAAAAATTTTCAAATTAGTCTTTCCTAATTTTTCTTCTATTTTATTATAAGATTCATTTACATTACTTACTGCTGTTTCTGTATCCAAATTCGTAAACTCTGGATGATTCATGCTATGAGAAGCTATTGTTACAAGTCCACTATCCTGCATTTGTTTTGCCTCATCCCAGGTAATTACTCCTTCTTGTTCCATATTGTCTATTATGATAAACATTGTAAATGGAATATTATATTTTTTTGCAATTGGATAGGCATTTTCATATACTCCTTCATATCCATCATCAAATGTCACTATACATGATTTTTTATATAATTGTTCTTCCCCATTTTTATATTTAGCCAAATCTTCATAAGTTATAAAATGATATCCTACTGCTTGTAATCCTTGTATTTGATTTTCAAATACATTCTTTGTTGTTTGCATATAATCATATTTTATTTCTGAACTATCGTTTACAATATTGTGATATACAAAAATAGGAATTTTAAGATTTTTTTCTCCTATATAATATTGATTGTTTACAGTTATTCTATCATAACAAACAATACCTATTATTCCAATTATTATTACAACAATTATTCCTACTAAAATATTTTTCTTATTCGCCTTAATATTCATCTTTGTTTTCCCCTTTTTTTAATTTTCTCTATTATATCACATATTAATTAAATATAATATTTTTGTTATAAATTTTATTTAATTTTTCATTTTTACTAGACACTATCTAAGCTTTGTGTTATCATATTATATGAAACAAAAGATATGAAATATTATTATTTCAGATGGAGGTAGAAAAATGTCAAAAATTAAAAATTTAAAATTTATAATAATATTATTTGTTACTATTTTAGCATTTGGATTTAGTTCTTGTTATGCTGTTGATTTAGATTTATCAGAGGATTTAACTACAAATGATTTTTCAAATAATAGTACATCAAATACTTCAAGTAATACAACAAATAATTCTTTTGATGATAATACTACTTTTGGTTCGAATTCAAATAGCAATAATACAAATACTAATACATCAAATTCAAATAATAATTCTTCAAATTCTTACTCTAATACAAACACATCAAACACTTCTGGAAGTAGTACTTCTTCAGCAACTGTAACTAATTCTCTACCAGAAAGTAATTTGGGATTATCAAAAATTCTTAACATTCTTTTAATAGTTATTGGTATATTATTAATATTACTTGCTATTGCAATTTTAATTCGTTTAAAAAAATAAAAACAAATTGCCAAATTATAAATGGCAATTTATTTTTTTGCATTTTTTGTATGTATATTTTGTCCATTTTTTTTAATACTATTAATAGAATTTATCTTTCATAGAAATATGAAAAATATCTATTTCGAATTTTTGATAGGAGGATTTTTTATGCATAAAAAATTATTTATAAGTTTTGCAATTCTTATATCTTTGATTTTTTCTTTTACTATTTGTTTTGCAAATGATGGTGGAAATATGGTTAAAGATGCTGCTGATAATGTAAGAAATGCTGTCGGTGGTGTTGAAAACACAGTAGAAAATGTTGCAAATAATGTTGGTAATAACATGAAAAATAACAATCATAATAATCAACAAAATACTTCAACAAATAACCTAAAACCAAATGATTATAATGCTACTAGAACATCTACTGGTACAACATCTAATACTTTTATGGGTATGAATGCTACTGCTTGGACATGGCTTATTATTGGAATTGTAGCTATTGCTATAGTTGCTCTAGTTTGGTATTATGCAATGCAAACACGTTCTTCAGATTATAATGATAGAGATTAATTTTACTTATGCACTTTAAAATATTTATTTAATTAATATTTTAAAGTGCATTATTTTTTTATTTATGTTATAATGTTTAATATAAAAATATTTTAAAAATGAGGTATATTTATGAATATAAAAACAATTGCTAAAAATCCCACTGCTTACCATAATTATATAATTGAAGATAAAATAGAAACTGGAATAGTACTCTCTGGTACAGAAATTAAATCAATAAGAAACGGTAAAATTAATTTAAAAGATACATATGCTCAAATAAAAAATGGAGAAATCTTTGTAATCGGAATGCACATTAGTCCTTATGAACATGGCAATATATTTAATAAAGATCCCTTACGTAATAGAAAACTTTTATTAAATAAACGTGAAATTAATAAGATTATTGGTTTGGCAACAAAAAAAGGATATTCTTTAATCCCTCTTAGCTTATATTTTAAAGGCAGTTTAGTAAAACTCGAACTTGGTATTGGCAAAGGGAAAAAATTATATGATAAAAGACAGGACATAGCAAAAAAAGATGCTCAAAAACAAATCGCTTATAATCTAAAAAACAAACAATATTAAATTTAAAAGAGAAAACTAATTATATTTTTATAATATTAGTTTTCTCTTTTTAATTATATCTTATATTTTATTACTTGAACCAAAAACATCTATCATTTTATGTTTTACTGTTTCTTTTATTAATTCTCTTGCTGGTCCTAAATACTTTCTTGGATCAAAAACATTTGGTTCTTCTGTAAATTCTTTTCTAATCCCTGCTGTCATAGCTAATCTTAAATCTGTATCTACATTAATTTTTGATACTCCACTTTTACTAGCTTCATGTAAAATTTCATCAGGTACTCCTTTTGCTCCAGGAATGTCTCCACCATATTTATTACACATTTCTACTAATTCTGGAATTACAGTAGATGCTCCATGCAATACAATTGGTGTATTAGGTATTCTTTCTTTAATTTCTTTTAAAATGTCAAATCTTAATTTTGCTTCTCCTTTAAATTTATATGCTCCATGACTTGTTCCTATAGCTATTGCTAAGGAATCACATCCTGTTCTTCTTACAAATTCTTCAGCTTGAGCTGGGTCTGTATACATTGCATCATTAGCTGCAACATTTACGTCATCTTCAATTCCTGCTAATTTTCCAAGTTCTGCTTCTACTACAACTCCTTTACTATGAGCATAATCTACAACTTTTTTTGTTAATGCTACATTTTCTTCAAAATCATATTTTGATCCATCAATCATAACAGATGTAAAACCATTATCTATACACATTTTTGCTGTTTCAAAATCTGGTCCATGGTCTAAATGAATTGCAATTGGAACTTCTGGGTGTTCTTCTACTGCTGCTTGTACCATTTTCATTAAATATCCTATTCTTGCATATTTAATAGCACTTGATGAAGCTTGTAAAATAACAGGTGATTTACTTTCTGCTGCCGCATCTACAATTCCTTGTATAATCTCCATATTATTTACATTAAATGCTCCTATTGCAAAACCTTCTTCCATTGATTTTTTAAACATTTCTTTTGTTGTTACTAACATAATTATCCCTCCATTTTGGCTAATTGCCTTTTGTTTTTCTTTTGATATTTTATTTCTATTTTTTTTATATGTCAAGTCATTTTTACTCAAGTTTTGGTTTTTATAATTTTTATTACAAGTTCAGAAAACTTTCTTATAATATAAAAAGATATAAAGTTTTCACTGAACAATTCTTATTAATTTTTTTATTTAACAATTTTTAGTTCACTTAATCCTTTATATCTTTTAAATAATTTAATCTTTTATGTGTTTATAACTAGCACACATTGATTCATCTGGTTCTTGTGTATTAACCCTTTCAGTTGGCTCTACTTGAATCTCTTGTAACATACATTTTTCATTTTGTTGATTATTATATTTGCAACTAGAAACTGTACAATTTATTTTTTGATTCATTTCCATTTTTACCTCCATGCAAATTAGAGTATTTGAACAAAAAATGTTCATAATATTTATTATGCAAAAAAATCATTTTTTTATTCAATGAATATTCGTAATTTTATACTTTTTATTTATATTTAAAAGTTAATTTTTATTTTCATTTTCTAATTTGCATTTTTCTTCTGGTTCTTTAAAACTTAAATACCAACTAATTCCATTTTGTTCTTCTTTAACATTTCTCGTTCTTTCTTCTAATTGTTGATACGTTTTAGGTGATGCCACAATTACTGGTTGATTTGGCATCCAATTAGCTGCAGTTGAGCCTTTACTACAATCTGACATCTGTAATGCCTGCACAATTCTAATAATTTCTGGAATAAAACGTCCTACATTCATTGGATATATTAAAATTGTTCTTACTATTCCTTTATCATCAATAATAAAAACGTTTCTAACCGTTTCTGTATTACTAATATCATTGGCAATCATTCCATATTTTCTTGCTATTTGTCCATTTCTATCTGCAATAATTGGAAATGATATTTTTATTCCTGTTCTACAATAAATATCATACATCCATGCTAAATGTGAACTATTACTATCTACGCTTAATCCTAACAATTCTGTATTCATTTGTTTGAAATATGTATGTGCTCTCGTAAAAGCTATCATTTCAGTTGTGCACACGGGGGTAAAGTACACATCTTTGGGTGTCACTTTTAAATCATTTTTTTAATATCTGTTTTTAATTCAAATTTTACCATTTTATCTCTATTTATATAAATTTTATCTATTAGCATTTGCAAAATCATTCTATTAGGTACTTCTGAATTTATAACATCATCAAAATACTCTATTGAAATTTTTAGTTTATTTACTTTTTCTTTTAAATTTTTATTTTCATCTTTTTCTAATAATGCTTGTAAGAAAGAGATACTTTGCATCTTTTCTTTTTCTAGTTCTTTATATGTATTCTCAATAATTTCTCTTGACATTTGGTTGTTTGTAGCTGCCAATTCTTTTACTTTTTGATTAACAAGCATTTTATATTCTTCATTTAAAATATTTAGTTTGTTTTGTAACTTATATTTATTATTCTCTGTTTTATCTTCTTTTATTTCAACTTTAATATTCTGTATTTCTTCTAAATATTGTTTTTTAGTAAATTTTAAAAATTCTTTTAAATGTACTAAAATATCCTTTTCTTTAACCTCATGGCAGTGGCAAGTCTTTGTCCCAAATTGTCTATATCTTGAACAATCGTATCCTTTTTCATTCATTTTTCTTTTAATCATAATTCCTGACATTCCAGAGCCACAATTATCGCATACACACATTCCTGAAAAATAATATTCTCTTTTCGTATTTGCTCCAGAAGTATTTTGTTTTGATTTTTTAGTCCTTATTTCCTGTGCTAAATTGAATATCTCTTTTGAAATTATAGCTTCATGATGATTTTCAAATATAAATTGTTCCTCTTTTGGAAGTTTTACTGCTTTACCTCTTATATTTACAGTTCGCTTTTTATGAGTAATTAAAGTTCCAGTATAAATTTCATTTTTCAAAATATTACTTACCATATCTTTTGTCCATTTTTCTTGAATTTTATGCTTATATATCCTGCCTCTTTCTAAATGTTTTTCTCTATAATATATAGATGGTGTAGGATAATTAAATTTTGTATTTAGTTCTTGACTAATTCTTTGAAATCCCATTCCGTCCTCAACATATAATTTGAATATTAGTTTAATAACTGGTTTTAATTCTTCAATACCATATAACATTGGTATATTATCTTTGAAAATTTTTTCATATCCATAGTAATTCCCCATAATTAATCTTCCATCTTTTTGCTTTGAATACATATGATCTCTTGTTTTTCTTGAACAATCTTTTACATATCTTTCATTGAACCATGTTGTAATTCCAATCGTATCATCCCTATCATTTAGTACATCATAACTTCCACCCATTTCAGAAACTAAAATTAAGTTTTTTTGCATATTTTTAAATTCATCAATAAGTACTAAAACTTTTCCATTGTTTCTACCAATTCTTGATAAATCTTTTGCTATAACTACATCAATTTTTCCTCCTTTTACTTTTTCTATCATTTTTGAAAATTCAGGTCTATTAAAGGTATATCCCGAAACATTGTCATCTATGTAGAAGTCTTCATCTTTGATGTTCCAATTACGCGAAGAAGCATAATCTTTAATAATTCTTTTTTGTTCTTCTATGCTTGAGTAATTTTCTTTATCTTCATCTCTAGACAATCTACAATATCCGTGCAACTGTCATTTTTTCCTCCTCACATGACCTGATATTGCCTACGTCTCGTATGTTATCATACATTATCAGTTAATTCCACTTGTTTCGTAACAATTTTTTTAAGAACTTCGGGATAGCTCTCCTTTCCTGTTACGAAAAAAGCTATACTGTATTTATCTTTTTTATAATTTTCAATTATTTCTTTGGTTTCTTTTTTTTCCAATTCTTCTTTAGTTAAATAAATTTGCACATATTTGTTATTTGTGATTTCATTAAAAGTAATTTGCATATTATTTAACTCCCTCATAATATTTTTCTTCTTAAATATTATGCAAAAAGAAATATACAAATATCTCCTTTTGTCTAAAAAATTACTTCATGAAGTCTAATACACAACTTTCTTGCTTACTATCAATAAATCATCTCCTATTTTGAATATTAATAATCTCTTTCTAATAATAGAAGTATAATTATTAATATAAATGTTGCGAAATTATATAATTTTTTACTTCTACTAAATAAGAACACTTTTTATTTTTTTAATGGGGAATTTTTCTTAATAAAATTATATAAACACAAAAAATGATAATTATGTATAAAACATAATTATCATTTCTTTTGAGCTATAACATTGTATATAATTAAAAATCAAAATCTAAATATGCATACTTTTTAGTTTTAAACTGTAAATAATTATCTATTTTTTCTTTAGCAAGATTAGAAACAACATTTATTCTCTTATAGGAATCTGCATCTTCTACCAATGGAACTATATACCTTCTTTTAGCAGTTATGCTAACGCAATATTTATCAAAAACAGGAAAATCGCTTTCTGATATTTTGCTTGAGTTTCTAAATAATTTGAAACACTTTGAAATTTTTTCGTTATTACAATTTTCTATTTTATTTATTACTTCTTTTTCAGATAAAGTATATAAATCCTTTTTAGTTAAAAGATTTTCTTCAGACATTTTCTTTACAGTATCTGCTAAAAATTGCATAGCTAGTTTATCTTCATTTGATACCCATAATGGCCATAGTTGACTTGCACCAACTATGAATTCTTCTGCTATATTTTTATCTTTAAATCCTAATTCTTGTATATTGTCCTCGTTTATTTGTATTTCGATATTAGAGTAAATTTCCTTGATTTTTTGTACATTCCAAACTTCTTTAAAATATAGACCATTAGTGAAAGTATATTCTAATCTATCTGCTGATAATTTTGGAGTATCGTTATCTGCTATTGGATATATATGATAATCATCTACTTCATCTACTTTTATATTATCTCTTTCTAGCAACTCCATTATTTCTTTTGAATTTTTTATCATATATGTTGTTAACTCTTCAGTAGATTCTTGTGTTTCGTGATCTCCATTCATAAAATCAATACAATGTTTAAATACAGGTGTACTAATATCATGAAAAAGTCCTGCAATTGTTTGCTTTTTATTTTTTGTAAAGTTCCAAATAATTAAAGCAACTCCTATACTATGGTCTAGGTTTGAATAGAAAAACTTATTATTAAATATTTTAGTATAGTCTGTTCCACATCCACAACCAATTTTTCCTATCCTTTGCATTGGCTTCGTATTTATATAGTCATATAAAAAGTCCGGTATTTCATCTGATAATACTTTAAAATATTCTTTTATTGTTTCATTTAAATTTTCAAAATATTCATTCATTACTTTTTCTCCATTTCCAGTTTAATTTAAAAAGTAGTCTCAAAAATTTCAGCAGGTTTCATGTCTCCACAATCACAAATAGATTGAAAAGCCATTTTATGAGCAACTACAATTATTGTATCATATTTTTCTTTATATTTATCAATAACAGACATAACTCTATTCTTTAATTGTTCTTTTGTTTCCCATTTTCTTTTTTCATTGGTTGGATAAACTCCATTATTTTCAATATAATCTTTATAGTATTCTTTCATTTCATCACTATTTTTGTATTGATATGTAAGGTCTGGTTGCCATTCTCTTATATCTGGCTCGACCACAATTTCAAGTCCTGTTTCTTTGGATATTATACTAGCTGTTTGCAATGCTCTTGTATATGGTGAAGCTACAATAATTTGTGCATTTTTTAATCTAGTATCTTTTGATGTTTCTATAACATCTTTTATTCTATCTTTTTCCAATGGTGCAAAATCATGTCCTTGTCCTATAAATCCGTGTGTATCTCCATATGTATAATCTGGTTTACCGTGTCTAATTAAATAAAACGTTGCCATATTCATTCCTCCTATTAATATAACTAAAATTTATATGTTTTTTACATTTTATTATACTTATATATTTTTAGCAATGCTTTTTATATATTTCTATCAGTTAATTCTTGAACATTTAAAATTTGTGCAATGATTCTACTTACATACATTTTATCTTTTCCAGCAGTAGATATTCTTCTACTATTAGGTATTTTTTTTGATACTGTTTCATAAAATTCATTTTGATAATCTGTGAAAGAAGTATCAATCCATGATTTTGATAATTCTTTTCCTCTTGTTTTATTTCTTTGCATTATACTATCATTATTGGCGTATAAAAATATGTATTCATCTGGTTGTAACAGTGTACGGTCTTTAAACAATTTTTCATATTGACCGCATTGCATGTTTAAAAGTTGGATATTTTCCTAATTTTTCAAATGCATAACTAATTGCTACTGTAGATAACGCACATCTGTCCAAAATAACATTTTTTCCTTCTAAAGCAAGTGTGGTTGCTTTCTTCATTCTTCGTCTTTCTACTTCGAAGAAGAACAATTGATTTTGTATTTCTTGTTCATAATTTTGAGATGGTCTAGGAGGATTTTTTTCATATATCATACATTCATCAATTACTATACAATCAGCATAATTTTTCATGTTCTGGCAAGTTGTTGTTTTGCCTGAATTAGAAGGTCCTTCTACTACAATTATCTTTCCTCTATTCATATTTACTCCTACCTTACTGTTTTATATTTTTCTTTCTTTCGTGATACTAAAGAATATATTGGTCCTATATTTGAAATAGAAGTTGCTAATATTGTATTACACAAAATTTTGATTTTGTTTTTCAAAGTTGTTTCCGCCAATTTTTCAATTAACTTAATAGTGCTTCCATATTCTAGCAGAATCATTACAAAATATGACAGTATAGATAATACAAACAATATAATATTTTTATTCAAAATAGATATTATAATTGTATATAAAAATGCTAATGGCAAACCAAGCCATGTTATATTCATTCTTATTCTTTGTATTAACCACCCTATACTATTTAAATTTAATTTTCTATTTTGATTAAAAACATCTTTAAAAATTTTCAAACATTCAAACGAGGTCTTAAACCATACTGCGTTTTGTTTCGTTAGTATAGATAAATACTGTGGAGATTGCATAATTTCTAATGTCTTTATTGGATAAATCGATATACCTTTATTTCTTAGCACATAACTCATATATATATCTTCACACCAATATTTAGTTTCAAATCCACCAATTTTCTTTAATAAATCAACTCTAATATACATGCCATGTCCGACTACATATGTATACAATAATTCGTTAGAAAAATATGAATTTATTAATCCATACCTAAGTTCAAAATTAGATTGATATATAGAAAATCCTTTCATTAAATTAGATAACTCATTCCAATTACTTATTGGAACAGAATATTGTTGTATAACTTTAGGCTCATCATTTTCATTTATAGTTTCTAAAACTTCTTTAATTGTATTTTTATTAGGAATACTGTCAGCATTATAAACTGAAAAGTAATAATTTTTTTCATCTTTAAATTCAAAGTTATTTAATACATAATTTAATTGATCTGCCATTATTCCTTTGGTATCAGGATAGTGAAAATGATATATTCTTTCTTTCAAATGATTTTGAATTATAAATTCTTCTATTAAAGTATTAGTAGTTTGGAATTTCTGGATTTTATTGTTTATGATTTCTTCTATATTTTCTAACTTGCTACACTTTAAAATTTCCTTAATTTCATTTGTAGATAATATTTTATTGTACTTGGTAATTAGTTTTTGTAATTCCATATTACTTTTAACATCTTTTATAAACTGGTCTTTTAAGTGTAAATTATTTTCTTTTTCAAATTCTTCTTTTTGCGTTGTTACAACTAAAAGTTTGACATTATCTAAATCATTAGTTAATTCTAAAAAATAATTTAATGTTTGAATAATTATATCTTGCTCTCTCAAGCAAGGAATAACAATAAGAATATTTGGTTTCTTTTCATTTAGTTCCATTTTATTTTTAGTTTTTTGATTTTGGTTACAAATATATTTAAAACTTCTATACAAGCACCAAAATCCTGTAAAAACCTCAAAAATTAAAATTATATAACATACTATTAAGCTCATAATCTTTCCTCCTTATGCAAAAATGAAGACATAACATTAAGTTAAATCTTCATCATTGGTTATTATCATATTTATTTTAGTATTTTTTTAGATAAGTCTTTTATTTCTTGAACGTATTTATAGGGCATTCCTCTTTGTAAGAAAAATATTTCATCATATTTTCCATCTAACAAATCAAATACACAATATTGTATTTTTAAATCAAAATATAAAGCAATTGCAATTCTGTGAGCTCCATCAATAGGTATTCCTGTTGTACTAATTGGAATTATAGTTTTATCTAAATTCTTGCAAGATTTGATGTTTTCTATAAGGGAATTAAACTTTATTATAAAATCTTTTGCATTGTTTTTTCTGCCATCAGGTTCATGAAAATTATTAAATGCTTTTATATGTGATAAATATATCTTTTTAGCTTCTTTTAAATCATAATTTTCAATATATGATTTAACATAGTAATACTTCACAAATATATCAAATCTATATTTAGATAATAAATTGATAGGATTAGTACTATACACAATAATCTTATTTCTATGAGATATAAGATTAAAGATGTAATCATTATCAAGCAATTCTTTTAACTGAACTGATGAAATAGTTTGTATTTTTTTACTATCTATAATTGGTGACTCATCTAAAGAAGAAATAATTTTGTTCTCGTTATTATAGAATCTTCCAAATTCTATTTTTCCCATTCCTTCGATTATTTTTTCCATGTTATTTTTCCTTTGTGTATCATTTTATCATAAAAAATCTGAAAATTCAACATTTCTGTCAATTTTTGTAAATTGTTTTGGGGTATTTTTTATTTTATATAATTGTTAATAACTATGTTAAAATATTAAGAGCTTGGAAATTGAAAATCAATTATTTCACACTACTGCAGGATCAGGGAGACATCTCGTATCCCTATAACTGCCTAAAAGCGTGGCTTTTAGCAGAATGCTATTTATTTTCTGAGTAGTCACATAGACGTCTCGTTTCCTATCAGAAAAAATCCAATATAAATCGATAAATCTATATAATATATTAATTTTTTCTTTCTCCATTTAACATCACCTCCTATTAGTGTGTGATGTTAAATCTCATAAAATTAATGTCAAGATAATTACCTAAAAATTATTCGCATATAAACTTGTCCAATCGAAATTGCTATAATCTCTGTCACTTTTATATTTATTTTTATTATTATTTATTATCTCTTTAACATTTGTGTTAATAGGGCTAGTATTGATTTGTTTATAGGTATTAACATTTTTGTATATAGGTGTAATCTTTCTTAATGCTATTTCCCTTGAATTTTCTTTATAAATTATATCTACCTTTAGATATCCTTTTTTCTTCAGTGAATTAATTATTCTTGATGCTTGTATTTTTGTAATATTTAATAATTCGCTTATATATGAATTTGACATTATACATTCTTTTTCTTTACTCAAATACAGAATCATCGAATAAACAAATTTTTCTTTATCATTTAATTTTATATCTGTTAATATTTCATATGGTATCCATACTCCTTTAAATTCTTTCAATATTTATTTTTCTTCCCAATCGCTTTTGTGCTACTTAAAAGCAGAATTTGATAAACTTTATCGATATCGAAATTATAGGCAATATCAGGCATTTTATTTATTCATCCAAAGATGATGACTTTACGGGGGTAAAGTCTCCAGGATGTGAAAATAGTACTAACCATTTACCTTGATAATCCTCTAACTTAATATTTCCAAATGTAGTTACCGCTTCAAAATCCGGTGCTTTTTGACCAATTTTTACATTTCCATTCATCATTAACTCATAATCCATAAAAAAACAAACTCCTCTCATATTTTTTCTATATTTTATGAAAAAAGTTTGTTTTTGTTACTTTATTCTATTGTTTTAATCTTAAATATCCCAGTTCATTCCATACATTATAAGCCAAATTTAATCTAAATACCAAAGTTGGTTTAGCACCTGCTCTATTTTTGTCTACAACACAAGCATAATATCTGACATCTGGATCATCATATTTCTTCAAATCATAAAATTTTGTATCTACTTCCTTTAATGAATACTCATAGTTTTTTAAAGTATCTCTATTAATTTGTTTAATTAAACATAATGTGTCTAATACTTCTTTTACTGTTCTACTAACAGCCAAATCATTTACATCTAAATTAACTGGTAAAGTATCACTTTCAGCTAATTGTAAAGTTGAACATATATATAAATTAAAATTTTGTGCTAGGTTTGAAAGAATTGTAGCTGTTCTTTTTATTTCTTCAGGTACACCAATATTTGCAGTATCTGTTTTTAATGTATCATAAAATACATATTCTATTTGTTCTTTATAATAATAATTCATTATAACTTTTTTTAGCTCATCATTTGTATGGTCTGTTATATTAATAAAATATATTGAGTTTTTAATTTCTTTATTTGCCCAATCTGTAATAGCTACAGTATTTTTAAACTCTGTTGATTCTTTCATTAATCTATTTACAAAGTCTCCTTGCTTTTCATCTTTTTTTCTGATAATAAATCCTTTTTCGTCCACATCTACTTTTTTAGGGTCATCTGCTCTAAATTTAAATTCAAGTAATTCTCCTTCTGTTTTACTTATTTCATATCCATGTAGTTTTTGAATTTCTGGATTATTTATTATAGTCGTAATTAGACAAAGTTTCATTTTTTCTTCTGACATCTCATTTGAAATAATAAGAACTTTCTTTTTATGTACTAATGCTGTATGTGCTGCTAAGTCTATAGTAAATCTACTCTTACCAGAGTTTGATGGCATCGCAAATGCCATTGTTTCTCCTTTTCTTATTCCTTTAAATACACTTGTTAATATTGGAAAAGGTAAAGATAATCCATTTCTTAAATTATTGTCTCCCATTTCTAAAAAGCTAGTAAGATTTCTATTTAATACAGCTCTTTTAAATTTTTCTGTATCATTTACCTGTATAATTGCACTTTTTACTTCTTCTACAGACATTTTATCATATAAAATATAATCAGTTATTTCTACCACTTTATCTTGAATTGATTTTATTGGTATTGCCAAATAATTTTTTCTTAAAACAAATAATTTCTTTAAATCTAAGTATATTTTTTCCATATTATATGTTTTATTCGCAACTTCTGCCTTTAACTGATTTTTCAATTTATACACTTGTTCTGAATCTCTGGAAAAATTGAATCCTTGTTTAGCTATTTCAGGTGTATAGGCACCTCCTTCAGTAAATAATACACTTTTATATATGTTTAAAATCGATTCATCTTCAAAATAACAATCTTCAAAAAGAAAGTAATATTTTACAATAAGTTTAGGATCTGATAATAAAATTCCCATATATGTACGCTCTAATGGTATATTACTTAATTTATTAGGATAAATTGAACCTGTTTCCTCTTCTTCCTGTTTATAACTTTCTTCTACTTTATTATCATTTTTCTGTTCTTTACTCAATATTTCTAGTTTTTTTAAAGCTCCTATATAATCCTGATTTAATAAACTTTCTCTAATTTTTTGTATTGTATCAAAATTATCTACAGTTACTGGTATATTATTTAATATCTCATATATCTTTTCTATTCTCTCTTCTTCCATATTCTTCCCCTTTCTTCTTACTCTCATCTTTATTATATACTTATAATTTTTTTTTAGCAATAGCTTTTTTGTTAAATTTATGATATGATAATTTAAATTAAAAGTAAAAAAGGAGTATTATAGAAATGGCATTTGACGGTATTGTAACAAAAGCAATTGCTTCAGAATTGCAACAATTATCTGGAGCTAGAGTTGATAAAATCTTTCAACCTAATTCAAATAATGTTATTATAGGTTGCTATATAAATGGTAAAAATTATGCATTAAATATATGTACAAATTCCAACAATTATCGAATTCATCTAACAACACATCCTAAACCCAACCCACAAATTGCACCTAATTTTTGTATGGTATTACGAAAACATTTAACTGGTTTGCATATAAAAAATATAATAACAGCTAATTTAGAAAGAATTATAACTATTGAGTTTGAAGGTTTTGATGAAGTTGATGATATTATTAATAAGAAATTAATTATTGAGCTTATGGGTAAACATTGTAACATTATATTGTTAAACGAGGAAAATATAATAATTGATAGTTTAAGACATATTAACAATTCTGATAGTACTCATGTTGTTATTCCTCATACCAAATATACTTATCCATCAACAGAAAAACTAAATTTCTTAAATTGTAATGATTTTGAAGATTTTAAAAAACATTTATCAAATGTTGACACTGAATCACTTCCATGGTGTATCAGTAACACTTTTAACGGTATTAGTAAAAAATTTATTAATTTTATTATATCTGATCTAAATATAAAAGATTTGAAAGAAATCTTTTATTATCTAAAACAAATTATACTAGATACTGATTCATTAAATTTGAAATTTAAAACAATAAATAATGATTACTTTTTAGTGCAAAATCCAAATAATAATGAACTGTTTTCTCTGAACTTTTTTATTGATGACTTTTATTATAAAAAAGAACTTTCAGAGGATTTAAAAAATTACCGAAATAGCATGTTAAAGTTAATTTTAGACACGTTAAAAAAATATAAAAAAAGATTGCAAAATATTAATGAAAAATTAGAAGAATGTAAAAATATGAACACCTATAGATTATATGGAGAACTTATTACTGCAAATTTGTATAAGATTAAAAATGTTAATATATCGCAAATAAAATTAGAAAATTATTATGATAATAACAATTTAATTAATATACCTCTTGATTCTAAATATTCTCCTAGTATTAATGCTAAAAAATTCTTCAAAAAATATACTAAACTAAAAAATGCATCAGAAATTGTTTCCATTCAGAAAAAAGAAACTTTAGAAGAACTTAATTATATTGAAAGCATTGTATATGAACTAGAATCTGCTTCTTCTATTGAAGAATTAGCCAATATCTTTGATGAAATATCAGAAAACAATATTTTTAAAGATAAAACAAATAAAACTAAAAACATCAAATCGTCTAAAATAAAAAAGTCTAATCTAACCAAAAATAAAAATGTATCTTTTAATCCAATTAAATACACCATAGATAATTTTACCTTTTTAGTTGGAAGAAATAATAAGGAAAATGATTATCTTTCTTTAAAATATGCTAAAAAAACTGACTTGTGGTTTCATACAAAAGACATTCATGGAAGTCATGGAATTTTAATATTAGATGGAAAGCAACCCAAAGAAGAAATCTTAATAAGATGTGCCGAAATTACCGCTTATCATAGTAAAGCCCGACTTTCTTCAAATGTTCCTGTAGATTTTTGTGAAGTCAAATATGTAAAAAAGCCAAATGGTTCTAAGCCTGGTATGGTTATTTATACAAATAACTCTACTTTATATGTTAATCCTAAAATAAAATAAAAAATAAGCAAATGTTTTTTATATCATTTGCTTATTTTTATTTACCAGAATATTAGTAAAGTCATTGCCGTTAATACAATAATTTCTGGTTTCGTCATTTCTTTAGGAATTAGTTCTATTTCTCCTTCTTCTTTATGGTCCACAATTGAAACCTCATATGATGTTACGTCTTTTAATTCAAAATACATACTAAAATCCTGTGTTGTATTATTTTGTGTTGTTGTGATATCAATATATTTTTTTCCAACTAAGACATTTCTTTTAGAATATAAATCAATTTTTAAGTATTTGCCTGTCAAATAATCTTTATCTGAATTTTTTATTGTTCCTTTTATTCTTCCATTTACCAGTGTAGCTTGTGCTTGTTTTATTTGAACTTGCTCTATACCATCTCTTCTCTCTATGTTTTTATATGAAGAATTTAGTCCTACATTTATAATAAAATTAGAAAAAAAGAAAAAAAGTACAAACCATATTATATATTTTAAAAACGTTTTCATTCTATCCATATTGCTACTCCTTATCTTATAATATCTATATTATACACTAATTTTGGCTATTTGTAAATAACAACGGACTTACAATTGTAAGTCCGCTTAATTCGGAAATTCTCTTAACTTTTCCAGAAACTCTTTACCCTTTAATCCCAAAGGTATTATTTCTTCTCTCTTTTCAATATTTATTAAACCATACCTTTCGTTTTTCTCCACAATGGCAATGTTTCCATCTACATCAATTATGTTATCATAACGCGATAGAAAATCCCACAACCCTTTTGGATACTTAACAGGTGCAATTTCTATACCTTTAGAATTAATAATTCCTTCGCATTCATTCTTTCCTACAATAGTGAAGTTACCATGGAATTCATATACATATTCATATGGCAACTCCTTAAGTTCTCCTGTATCATCTAACCGAATAGCTAATTTGGTTATTTGAATGATTTCTGGCATTTTATTCCCTTCTTTATTGTTAAAATTTGTCAATCTAGACATATTCATATTATAACACCATATTTTCATTTATGTCAATCGGTTTTTCTATTTAATTTTCCTAAATTTCAATTGCTTGTCCTAAACAAGTAGAATAAATATATTTTTTAGAGACCTTTTTATTAAATGATTGTTCTAATGCCTCTTGATATAATTCTAATTGTTTTTTATATTTATTTACTAATTCATATTTTTTATTTTTTTCTATATAATCTGTTTTATAATCAACCAAAATAAGTTCATTATTTTTATTAACATAATACAAATCTATAACACCTTGTACTAAAATAGTTTCTTCTATTTCCTCATTATATATAGTATTCGCTGGAATATTTAAATAAAATGGTTTCTCTCTTTCAATTAGTTTTGCTGTCTTTAATTCTCTCCAAATCTCAGACTTTGTAAATTCTAATATTTTAAAAGGATTTATATTATCCGCTTCTATTTTGGTTATAATTTGCTTTTCTACTAAACTATTAATTAACTCTTTTACTTTAATTAAATTATAATCTACTTTTTCATCTAAATTTTGCATACACAAATGTATTAAAGTTCCCTTTTGAGCTCCTGTCAATTTGTTTTTTTCTTCTAGTTTCAAGAATTGTGGCTTTGGAAATTCTATTACATCTTCTATTTTATCTTCTAAATTTCTCTGTTTGCCTATTAATTCTTCTATACCGATATCTAACTTTTCTTGTTCTACCTGCTTTAACTTAGTTACAGACGTCTTAGTTGGAATAGTAGTTGCTAATTTATTTGGATATGTATAATTTAATATTTTTTCTAATGTTTTAAATTCTTCTTTAGTTATTTCTTTTTTATTAAGTTCTTCTATAACATTAACTTTTTCTTTTTGAATTTTTTTACATCTATTTAGTATATCTTTTTTCTTATATAAATTTAATAACATACAATTTTTATTTTTTTCTTTTTCATATTCATAAACTAGTAATATCCAATCCAAATATTTTTTATATTTTTTAATTAAAATTGTATTTATTTTTCCATCTTTTTTAATATATCTTTCAACTTGTTCTGACATTTTTAAAAAATCTTTTTGATAATCATTCTTAATTCCTGTTATAATTAGTTTTTCTTTTGCCCTAGTTAAAGCAACATATAATATTCTCATTTCTTCTGATAATGTTTCTATTAACATTTTACTTCTTAATGATGCTTTACTTAAAGTATCATATTGAATTTGTTTATCATAATCAATATATTTAACTCCTATTCCCATTTCTTGATGTAACAAAACAGAATCATTTAAATCCATTAAATTAAATTGTTTTCCAGTACTTGATAAAAACACAACCGGAAATTCAAGGCCTTTACTTTTATGAATACTCATAATACGAATTACATTATCATTTTCTCCAATTAATTTGGCAGAACCCAAATCTCCACTGCTTAGTTTTAGCCTATCTATAAAATTAATAAAATTATATAATCCTTTAAAATTTGAACTTTCATATTGTTTAGCTTTTTGAAACAACATTTTTAAATTTGCTTGTCTTAATTCACCATTTGGCATTAATCCGAACATAATTATAAAAACCTGTATCTATGTATATTTTCCAAATCAATTCATCTAAAGAAAAATATTCTTGTTCATCTCTCCATTTATCTAAATTGCTTAAAAAATCGCAAATTTTCTCCTTAAGCTCTTTATTAACATCAATCATAGCTTTTTGCATACAAACATAAAAGTTGTCATATTTATCAGATAGTCTTATTTGAACTAATTCATCATCTGTAAATTTTCCTATAAAAGACCTCAATACTGTAACAAGTGGAATATCTTGCATTGGATTATCAATTATTTTAAGTAATGACATAATTGTTTGAATTTCAATAGAACCTAAATATTCTTGGGAACTATCTGAAAACACAGGCATATTTAACGATAAAATTTCTTGTTCATATATAGGTGCTATATTAGCAGTTGATCTGAGCAATATTACTATATCTTTATATTCAATATTTCTATATTGGTTTTTCTTTCTATCCCATACTTGAAATTTTTCTTTTATTAACTCTTTTATTCTGTTTGCAACAAATCTAGCCTCTAATTCAATATTTTCTACTCGTTCTTCTTCTTCTTCGTTTTTTTCTTCAAATATTTCCTCGTTTTCTATATTCTCTTGTTTTTCTTCTTCTTTCAAATCTATAATATCAATTTCAGTTGCAAAATTTTGTTTTAACTCTGGATAATCTGCACCTAAATTTAGATATTCTTTTTCATCATATTCAATATCTCCTAAATCATTGCTCATTATATCTTGAAAAACTATATTAGTAAAATCTAACACATTATCTCTACTTCTAAAATTTTTAAATAATTGTATTTTTAAATCATCTTCTTTTTGCTTATCTTTTTTCGATTTATATTTATGATATTTGTTTAAAAATAATTCTGGCATAGCTTGGCGAAATTTATAAATACTTTGTTTTACATCTCCTACCATAAATATATTATTTCCTTTTGATACAGAACTCAAAATATATTCTTGTACCAAATTACTATCTTGGTATTCGTCTATTGCTATTTCTAAATATTTTTCTTGATACCTCTTTGCTACCTCAGAAACTTGTATTTTTCCATTTTCTTCTTTTAATAATATTTTTAAAGCAAAATGTTCTATATCGTTAAAATCTACTATATTTTTATTTCTTTTTCTTTTCGAAAACTCTTCATTAAATTCGAATATTAGATTTTTTAACTTTGATAAAATAGAATACATGTCATAAATATCTTCATTAGCTTGCCTTGAATTATAAATCAATATCTTATCTAATATTTTACTTAATTTTTTCTTTCCATCATCACGTATCTTTTTTGCTTCATCCTTTAATTCAGATTCTACTTTTTGCCTTGGCCATGTAGGAAACTTTAAATTTTGATTTATCTCATATGCTTTGTCCCAACTATTTAAACTTCTCTTTAAATTCTCTAACATATCAATATCATTTCTAATTGTTTGATAATATTTTTCTAATTCTTTATCTAATGTAAGTTTTTTAGATATACTTTCAAACGTAGACAATATATCTACTAATTCTTCATCAACCTCTTTCAATAATTCCTTTCCCCAAATAGTATTTGCAAAATCTTCATCTAATCTATCTTTTAAATTAAACATTTCTATCTTATCAGTTAACCATTTTTCAGGAAATGGATTACTTTGTATATAATTATTTATCTTTAATACTAACTCTTTTAAAGGAGTATCATCTCTATAACTTGTATACGTATGAATCAATTTGATAAATTCATCATTATCTTCCTCATATTTTTTTTCAAAAATATCTTCTAATACCTCTTGCTTTAACAACTCTATTTCAGTAGTATCTGCAATTCTAAAATTAGGAGAAACATTATCTAATTCATAAAAATTATTTCTAACAACTTCTAAGCAAAAAGAATCAATAGTACATATACTAGCTTTATTTATCAAAGTAATCTGTCTTTGCAAATTCTCATTTTCAGAATCTTCCTCTAGTTTTTTATAAATAGCATCTAAAACTCTTTCCCTCATTTCAGAAGCTGCAGCATTTGTAAATGTTACAACCAATAACTTATCTATATCTATTTTTTCATTTATTATCTTATTAATAATTCTTTCTACCAAAACAGCAGTCTTACCACTACCAGCAGCCGCTGCAACCAAAATATTCGAATTTTTTTCATAAATAGCATCCTGTTGTTCACTTGTCCATTTCACTTTACTCATATCTACTCCTTTTGAGACACTGGGGACAGGTCTTGTTTGTTTCATTTCTTTGTTGTTTTTTGTTTTCTCTAACATTAAATATACCGACAAAAATACTAAATTTTAAAAAATCCCAACAATTTCTCCATCTTCATCTATATCAATACTTTCTGCTGCAGGCACCTTTGGAAGTCCTGGCATTGTCATTATTTTTCCTGCTAATACAACCACAAAACCTGCTCCATTCTTTAATTCCACTCCTCTTACATTAATATTATAGTCATCTTTACATTCTAAATTTTTAGGATCATCAGAAAAAGAATATTGTGTTTTTGCAATACATATTGGCAACTTCGCATATCCCATTTTTTCTATATTTTCTATTTGCTTTTCTGCCTCTTCAGAATATTTAACATCTTTTGCATAATAAATATTTTTTGCTATTTTTAATATTTTTTCTTTTATTGAATCACTATCATTATATATGTATTTAAATTCATTTGGCTGTTGGCTTAACTTAACTAGTTTGTTTGCTATATCAATTGCTCCATCTCCGCCTTTAGCCCAGCCTTCTACTACACTTAACTCTATATTTTTATTAGCTAATTTTTCTTTAATATACTCTATTTCTTTTTCAGTATCTGATGCATATTTGTTTAATGCAACTATAACGTTTAAGCCAAATTTATTCTTTATATTATCTATATGTTTATATAAATTATCAATTCCTTTTTCTATTCCTTCTATATTTTCTTCTTGTATTTTTTCTTTTTCTACTCCACCATGATATTTAATAGCTTTAATTGTCGCAACTATTACTACAGCATCTGGTTTTAATCCTGTTTTTCTACATTTTATATCTAAAAATTTTTCTGCTCCTAAATCTGCACCAAAACCTGCTTCTGTTATTGTGTAATCAGCAAGTTTTAATGCTGTTTTTGTTGCAATTACACTATTACATCCATGTGCTATATTCGCAAATGGTCCTCCATGAACTAGTGCTGGTGTATGTTCTAGTGTTTGTACTAGATTTGGCTTAATAGCATCTTTTAATAATACTGTCATTGCACCTTCTGCTTTTAATTGTTTAACATATATCGGCTCTTCTTTTTTATTGTATCCAATTATTATATTTCCTAATTTTTGTTTTAAGTCTTTTAAATTTTCAGCTAAGCATAACACTGCCATTATTTCTGAAGCTACTGTTATGTCAAAATTATCTATTCTTGGAACAATTTTACTTTCGCCTGAAAGTCCTGTTTCAACTTTTCTTAATTGTCTATCATTTAAATCTAAGCATCTTTTCCATACTACTTTTTCAAATCCTAATTCATTTCCAAAATAAATATGATTGTCAATCATAGCAGATAATAAGTTGTTAGCTGATGTTATTGCATGAATATCTCCTGTAAAATGTAAATTTATATCTTCCATTGGAGCAATTTGTACTTTTCCTCCTCCAGTTGCTCCTCCTTTTATTCCAAAAACTGGCCCTAAAGAAGGCTCTCTTAATGTAAGTATAGATTTTTTACCTATTTTTCTTAATCCATCAGCAATTGCAATAGAAACTGTAGTTTTTCCTTCTCCTAATGGTGTTGGGGAAATAGCTGTTACTAAAATTAATTTTCCATTATTCTTGCTTTTATTTTTTTCATATATTTCATTAGAAATTTTTGCTTTATATTTCCCATATTGTTCGATATCCTCTTCTTTAATTTCTAATTTTTCTGCTATTTTATTAATTTCATCTAATTTTGTATTTTTTGCTATTTCAATATCTGTCATTTCTATTGCCCCCTATCTGATACTTATTTTATATTGTTTTGATTTTTTCTGCTATTATGCTATTAATCCTACAACTACACCTATTAAAGCTCCTACAAAAACTTGTATAGGTGTATGTCCTAATACTTCTACAAGTCTTTCTGAAACTTGTATTCCAGTTAACCCTGGTGTTTCAACCAATTTATTTAATAAAGCCGCTTGTTTACCTGCCGCTCTCCTTACTCCACATGCATCATACATAACTACTATTGCCATTATAAAAGCTACAGCAAATATAGGTGTATCTACTCCTTGATATTTTCCTACCAATGTTGCTAATCCCGCTACTACAGCTGAATGAGAACTTGGCATTCCTCCTGCTCCCATAATTCTTTTAAAATTGAATTTTTTTGTAGTTACTAAATCATAAATTAATTTAAATAGCTGTATTCCAAACCATAATAAGACTGGTATATAAATATATTTATTTTGTATAAAACCTATTAAATTGTTCATTTTACATTTTTCTCCCTTTTTATTTTTTTAATCTTTTGTTTGAAAATCTTCTTCTTTCATTTCATCATCTTTTTTTACTAAAATCGTAATTTTTTTCTCTGCTTCTTCTAATATTTTACTACATTCTTTAGAAATTTTTATTCCCTGCTCAAATCTTGAAACAGAATCATCTAAGTTTAAATCTCCTTTTTCTAATTCTGCAACAACTTTTTCTAATTCTTCCATATTTTCTTCAAAACTTTTACTCATAAATATCTTTTCTCCTTTTTATTTCAATCCTTATAAACTACTTTACAATTGCTTCTTTTTTACCATCTATAAATCTAATTTCTATTAAATCATTTGTTTTTAATTCTTCTTTGCTTTTTATAACTTTATTGTTTTTTTCCGTTATAGAATATCCTCTATATAATGTTTTTAATGGACTTAGAGCATCTAATTTTGCAATCAATTCTGTGTATTTAGTTTTTTCTTTTTCGTGTTTTACTTTTATACTATTTTCTATTTGTTTAATACAATTATCTAATTTAATATAGTTGTCATTTATTTTTCTTAAAGGCTCTTTAAATACTGAACTTGACATGCATTTTTCATATCTAAGATTCATAAGTTCTAGTTTTTTTATTAATGAATTTCTTAATCTATCTTGGTAAGTTTCAATTTTTCTTTTTACTTCATATATATCAGGCACAGCAAGTTCTGCAGCTGCTGATGGAGTTGGTGCTCTTAAATCTGCAACAAAATCTGCTATTGTAAAATCTGTTTCATGTCCTACTGCTGATATAATAGGAATTTCAGAATTGTATATACTATGTGCAACAATCTCTTCATTAAATGGCCATAAGTCTTCTAAAGAGCCTCCTCCTCTTGCTAAAATTAATACATCAGCTAATTTGTTTTTATTCATATATTCTATTCCATTTGATATCTTTTCAGCTGCACCTTCTCCTTGAACTGGTACTGGTAATAAACGTATATATACATTTGGATTTCTTCTTGTTGAAACATTTATAATATCTCTTATTACAGAACCTGTTTGTGATGTTAATACTCCTATAACTCTAGGCATCATTGGTATTTTCATTTTATGCTCTTCTTCAAACAAACCTTGTTGCTCAAGTCTTTTTTTCAATTCTTGATATTTAGTATATAAATCTCCTAAGCCATCTTCTTCCATTGCTCTTGCATAAATTTGATATACTCCATCTCTTTCAAAAACAGAAACACTACCTAAAATCATAACTTTCATGCCATCCTTTGGCATGAAAGTTAATTTTGTTGCATAAGATTTAAACATAATGCATTTTATTAAAGATTTTTCGTCTTTTAAAGTAAAATACATATGTCCTGTATAATGATTTTTAAAATTTGATATTTCTCCTTTTATTAATATGTTATTTAAATATTCATCTTCCGCTATTTTTTCTTTCATATATTTATTTAAATCAGAAACTGTTATAGCCATATCTGCATATTTCATATTTTCATTTCTTCCTTTTTTATTCTTTTACAATACTTGCTAAAATTCCATTTACAAAGTTTTTAGAATTATCTTCACCATATTTTTTTGCTAATTCCACTGCCTCATTAATTCCAACTTTAAATGGGATATCTTTGTATTTTATTTCGTAAATAGCTATTTTCAATATTGCTAAATCAATTTTAGAAATTCTTTCGATTTTCCAGTCTGATTTTAAATTTATTTCTATTTTTTGCATTATATCTTTTTCATTTTTTTTGATTCCTAAAACACTATCTTTAATGTATTCTATTGCATTTTTATCTGTTATATTATTACTTTCTATATATAATTCTATTTGCTCTTCTAAATTTTCTATATTTTGAATTTCTAAACTATATATAAGTTTAAATGCTTGTTCTCTTATTTCTGATCTATTCATGTATATTTTTCCTTCCCAATAATATTACATTTTATCTATAAAACTTTTTAATTTCGTTTTTACAAAATCTTTATTTTGTTGTACATAATTTCCAATAAAAGCTCCTAATACTAGCACAACAATAGCTAATATTAAATCATGCAATCTTGTAACTAATATTAATATCGCTATAATTACTCCTATAATAGCTCCTCTATATTGAGTTATAAAATCCTTAAATCCGTTCATCTTAATCACATTCCTTTCCGCATAAATTTGTTACGAATTTTCTTAAGCCTCTTGCTGTTCTTCTTTTGGTGCAACTTTTTTTACTGTAATATTTACTTCTTTTACATCTAAATCTGTTGCAGTTTTTATTTTTTCTTTTATTTTAGTTTGTAAGTTTGCAGATAACTCTTTTATAATAACATTTGAGCTAACCATTAAATTAACATACACCATTACATTATTTTCTCTATCTAATTCAACTCTGGTTGTTACTTGTTCTGTTCCTTCAAAATTCAAAGCTACTGAATTCACTAAGTTTTCTAGTGTTTCTTTTGATATCATAAGCTTTCCATTTTCATTTTCTAACAAAACTCCTTGTTCTTCATTTGTTTTTCCTTTTGATGTTGAATCAAAAAATATACATTTTATTGAAAGTAAAATAAATACTACACTTATTCCTAGTAATATTTTACTTGAAACATCTCCTACAATAACTTTGTAAATAATATTTCCAATTAAATTCATATCTAGCCATCCAAATATTAGTAAGCATAATACTATAGATAATATTAAAATAATATTAGAATATATAACTAATGCGATTTTTTCTAAAAATTTCATTTCATTTTTTCCTCTTTTCTTTTTTATTCTTCTATATTGTCTTCACTTTCATTAGGTGTATCATTTTTTGCTGTATCAGTATTAACTCCTTGAACATGTACATTTACCTCTTCAACTTTTAATCCAGTCATACTTTCTACTGCTTTTTTTACTCTGTTTTGAATTTCAAATGCTACATCTGGTATTCTAGAACCATACTCTACAATAATATTTACATCTATTTTTGCTATATTTTCTGATACTTCTACTTTAATTCCTTTTGCTAGATTTTTCTTTCCACTAAATACTTCTGAAATTCCACCTGCAAAACCTCCGGCCATTCCAGCAACTCCATTGACTTCTGATACGGCTACACCTGCAATAACTGCTACTACATCATTAGATATTTTTATCCCTTCATTTTCTGTTTTTATTTCATTGTCTAATTCTACAATTTCTTCATTTTCTTTGTTTTCCTCACTCATTTTTATTTCCTCCTTTTTATTTTTAGTTAATACCTACCTTTATTATTAACTAAAAAAGATATACTTATAAAATACATTATAAGTATATCAATTTTTTTCCTTTTTTACAACTGTTTTTATTCAAATACATCAAATTCTTGAATTTGATTTCCTCTTAGAAAATCTCCTATTGACATTTTCTTTGCATTTTCTCCTTGAATTTCTAGCACTTTTAAAATTCCATTTTTTGCCTTTATAAATAATCCATCTTTTTGGTCTGAAATAATTACTGTTCCATTTCTCATAATTTCAATATTATCTGTAATTAATTCATCTTCTGTTGCAATTGAAACTTTCCAGAATTTTATTTTTTTCCCATTTAAAAAAGTATATGCTCCCATAATTGGGTTTAATCCTCTTACTAAATTTTTTATTTCTTCTGCTGTCTTGTTTTCCCAATCTATTTTTGCCATTTCTTTATTTAACATTGGTGCTAAAGTATAGTCATTTCCTTGTTTTTCTCTTGGTGCTATCCCTTTTTCGATTTCTTTTAAAGTTTCTACTAGAAGATTTCCACCAATTTTAGATAATCTCTTCCATAATTCTCCTGTTGTCTCATCTTCTCCAATATCAACTTCTTCTTTTAAAATCATATCTCCTGTATCCATACCAATATCCATATACATTGTAGTAATTCCTGTTGTTTTATCTCCATTTAAAATAGCCCATTGAATAGGTGCTGCACCTCTATATCTAGGAAGTAAAGAACCATGAACATTAATACATCCTAATTTTGGAATTTCTAAAATTTCTTTTGGCAATATTTTACCATATGCTACTACACAAATAATATCAGGATTTAAATCTTTTATCTCTTGTATAAATTCAATATTATTTTTTACTTTTAATGGTTGATATATCTTTATGTTTTTTTTTATAGCAAATTCTTTTACTGGGGAAGCCATCATCTTCATTCCTCTTCCTTTTGGTTTGTCTGGATTTGTTACTACTCCCAATATTTCATATCCTGCATTATACACCGCTTCTAAACTTTCTTTAGCAAAATCTGGTGTTCCCATAAAAACTATTCTCATTTTTTCCTCCTCTTAGATTATTTTTCGTCAGTTGGTTCTATATATTCTAAAGTTCCTGGTATTATTTTATCAATAAAAACTTCTCCGTTTAAATGATCTACTTCATGACAAATAGCTTGTGCTAATAATTCTTTTGCTTTTACTTTTATTCTCTTTCCATCTCTATCAGTATATTCAGCTGTTACTTCAGTAGGTCTTATAACTTTTGCAAATTCATTTGGAAAACTTAAACAACCTTCGTCAACCTCTTGTTTTCCTTTTGTTTTTAATATTACTGGGTTTATCATAGCAATTGGTCCATTATCGTCATAAATATCAATTACTATTACTCTTTTTAAAATTCCTACTTGAACTGCTGCAAGTCCAACTCCATTATATTTATGCATTGTTTCTATCATATCATCAATCAATGTTTGTAATTTTTCATCAATTGTTTCTATTTCCCTTGATTTCTTTTTTAAAATTTCGTCTCCTTTATATCTCAAATTTCTAATCGCCATTTTTTACTCCTTTCCTTTTTGGTTATTTAAACTATATTTTTATTAGTTATGCCATACTATTAGGATTAACATCTATTGATATTCTCATATCTTTTAAATTTTCTTTATAAATGTTTTTTAAACATTTATTAAACTCTTCATTAGATTCTTTATCCATCGTTCCTTTTACTATAATCCTATATCTATACTTGTTTTGAATTTTATCAATTGGTGCTGGCATTGGAATAAATATTTTAAATTTATTTTCTAGTTTATCTTTTAAATATCTATATACCAAATCACTCTTATTTTTTATATCTGCTTCATTACTTCCGTTAAAACTAATTACTATTATATCGCAAAATGGAGGATATTTCAACTGTTCTCTTAAAGCTATTTCTGTTGCATAGAACATTTCATAATTCTGTTTTTTAGCACATTGTATACTAAAATTATCCGGATTATAACTTTGAATTATTACTTTTCCTGGTAGTTTTTCTCTTCCTGCTCGTCCGTGCTACTTGAGTTAAAATTTGAAATGTTCTTTCATTTGCTCTATAATCATCAATGTTTAATGAACTATCTGCCGCAATTACTCCTACTAATGTTACATTTGGAAAATGATGGCCTTTTACTACCATTTGTGTCCCTATTAGAATATCTACATTTTCATTTTTAAACTTATTTAATATTTCTTCATGTGAATTCTTTTTGGTTACTGTATCAACATCCATACGAATCGTTTTTGCATTTGGAAATTGTTTTATAATCTCTTGTTCTAATTTTTGAGTTCCTGTACCAAAATATCTTATTTTTTCACTATGACATTCTGGGCAAACTTTTACAATTTCTTGCTCATAACCACAATAATGACATTTCAGTTTTTTTTCATAACTATGGTAAGTCAGACTTATATTGCAATTTTTGCATTTTACTGTATATCCACAATCTCTACACATAATAAAAGTAGAATATCCTCTTCTGTTTAAAAATAATATTGTTTGCCTTTTTTGTTTTAAATTTTCTTCTATTTCTTGATATAATTCCCTACTTAACATTGAGTGGTTTCCATTTGCTAATTCTTGTTTTAAATCAATAATGCTAACTTTTGGTAATGACGAATTATTTGCTCTTTTAGTTAATTCTAATAGTTCTATTTTTCCTAATGTTTTTGCTTTATAATATGTATTAATATCTGGTGTTGCACTTCCAAATACTAATGGACAATTATTTTGTTTTGCAATGTATTTTGCTACTTGTTTTGCATCATATTTTGGATTTGCCTCGGATTTATAAGAACTATCATGTTCTTCATCTATTATAATAATTCCTAAATTTGTAACTGGTGCAAAAATTGCAGACCTTGCACCTATTACTATTTTTGCTTTTCCTTCTTTTATTTTATTCCATTCATCATATTTTTCTCCAATTGATAGTTTACTATGCAATACAGCTATTTTTTCTTTTCCAAATCTTGAAATAAATCTATCTAACATTTGTGGAGTTAATGATATTTCAGGGACTAAAACAATTGCAGTTTCTTGCATTTCTAGTATTTTTTGTATTAACTGTAAATATACTTCTGTTTTTCCGTGAACCAGTTACCCCATATAATAAAAACCTTTTATATTCTTTTTCGTCTATACTTTTAGCAACTTTTTCAAATGCATTTTGCTGTTCTTCTGTTAGTTTTAATTTGTTTGTTGATGCTAAATTTTTGTTTTTTAACGGATCTCTTTCTATCTTTTCTTCAACTAATTCTAAATATCCATTTTTAATTAGTGTATTTATAATAGCTCTAGAACAATCTGTATGCATCTTTATCTCTGGTATAGTTAATCCTTCATTTTTTTGTATAAATTTAAGTGCTCTTATTTGCTTTTCTGATTTGATCTTTTTATTATCTATTTCAAATAATATTTCGTCTTTTTTCTTTTTTAAATATACAACTCTTATGATTTTTTCCTGTGCTTTCTTTTCTTTTCCTCTTGTTCCAGGTGTAAGCATAAGTTTTATACAATCAGATATATTACAAAAATATCTATTTGCCATCCATTTTGCCAATTCTATTTTCTTTTCATCTAAACTATTTTCTATTTTTGCAATTTCTTTTACTTTAAATTCTGTATTATCCTTTATTCTTGTTACAAATGCTTCTTCTAATTTTCCTCCTTTTCCAAAAGGGACTAAAACTTTACTTCCAATTATAACAAAATCTTCTAGCTCTTTTGGAATAGCATAATCAAATGTTCTATTTAATTTTTTGGCTGTTCTATTTATAATTACTTCTGCTATCATTCTATTATTCTTTCTCCTTATATAAAAAAGCCATCTGAAAGATAGCTTTTTATTGTTGTTCTAATAATTTCATTTCGTTTTCTAATATTGTCATAACTATTTGAACTGTTTTTTCTAGATTATCATTTTTTAATACATAATCGTATAAATTAATTCTAGATTCTTCATATTCAAATCTACTTAACCTTAAGCGTATTTCTGCTGGGCTTGGTTTATCAACTCTATCTTGTAACCTTTTTTCAAGTTCTTCTTTAGGCACTCTTAAAAAAATAGTAACTACTTTTGTGTCTGCATTTAACAAATCTTTTAAATGTTCTGTACCATTTACATCAATATCTTTTACTATTATTTTTCCACTTTCAATTTTTTCATTTAGTAATTTCTTTGAAGTTCCATAATAATTGTTATGATGTACATCGTACTCATAGAAATGCCCTTTTTCTATCATTTCTTCAAATTCTTCTCTAGTTACAAAATTATATGTTCCACCTTCTACATCTCCTTCACGCATAGGTCTAGAAGTAAATGAAGGAAGAGATTCTACATTTTCCATTCTTTTTATTAGTTCTTTTTTTATTGTATCTTTTCCTGCTCCTGCTACTCCAGATAATATTACTAACATATTTCTACCTTCCCCTCTGCAATTTCATTAGCAGCTAATGTAACTGGAGATTCCTCTTTAACATCTGTTTTTACTTCTGCTCCTGCAGCTATTTGTCTTGCACGTCTTGCTGTTGCAATTACTAACTCATATCTATTATCTGCCTTTTTTAATAATTCTGAAACACTTGGTTTTACCATCATTTTAAATCCACTCCTTTATAAAATTATTTTATAGCTTCTGCTATTTGTTTTCCACCATCATCTTGTGATATTGTTTTATCTATTCTACCTCCTACAGTTTCTGGTTGAACTGCTGATAGTATGATATGTCCTGAATCCATAATTAATACTGCTCTTGTTCTTCTTCCATATGTAGCATCTACCGCTGTTTTATTATCTTTTGATTCTTGTACCATTCTTTTAATAGGTGCAGATTCTGGGCTTACAATTGCTACAATTCTTTCTGCTGAAACAATATTTCCAAATCCTATATTTACTAATTGCATAAAATCAAATCCTTTCTATTCTATATTTTGTACTTGTTCTCTTATGTTTTCAATTTCTGTTTTTATATCAATAACTCCATTTGTTATTTCTAAATTGTTTGCTTTTGAGCCTATTGTATTTGTTTCACGATTCATCTCTTGTATTATAAAATCTAGTTTTTTCCCTATTGCCTCATTTGAATTTAGTAAATTTTTAAATTGTGATATATGACTATTTAATCTAGTGACCTCTTCTTCAATAGAACATTTATCTGCATATATTACAACTTCTTGAGCTAATCTTGTTTTATCAATCTCCTGATTTTTTAGTATTTCATTAATTCTCTCTTCTAATTTTACTACATATTCTTCAATAAGTCCAGTAGAAAGTTTAGCTATTTCTTCTACTTTTTTATTTATTATATTTAATCTTTTTAATAAATCTTCTGATATTTTATTTCCTTCTGTCTCTCTCATTTGAACTAAATTATCTGTTGCTATAGTTATGGTTTCTAATACTTCCTCTGTTATTTTTTCGTCATCTTGGCTGCTTTGTATATTTAATACATCTGGATATTTGGAAATTTCAGTAACTTGTATATCTGATAATATATTTTCTTTTTCAGCTAATTTTTTTAATTCATCAATATATGCTTTTGCTAATTCTGTATTTATTTTAATTTCTTTTCCCTCTAGCGAATTATTTTCAAAGGTAACAAAAACATCAATTTTTCCTCTTTTTACCTTTTTTGCAATCTCTTTTTTTATTGTTTCTTCTAAATAACTAAGTTGTTTTGGGATTCTTACTGATATATCTAAATATCTATGATTTACGCTTTTTATCTCTATTTGATATTCTCTATCATCTTTTGAAAGCTTTGCTCTACCATATCCTGTCATACTTTTAATCATTTTCTTTTACCTCTTTTTCAACTTTCTTAGTTTTTACACTTGAAGATTTTTTTCTTTTTTCATTTTTAGTTTTTTCTTCTACATTTTCTATTTTCTTCTTTTTAGTTTCTGTTTTTGTCTCTTTAGATTGTTTTTCTGTTTTATCTTCTATTACTTTTTTATTGCTTTTTGCTTTTGTTTTTGGTTTTGGTTTTGGTTTTTCTTTATTTTTAGATTCATTCACTTTTTTTGCTTGTTTTCTCTTACTATTTGTTTTTATTTTACTATCTTTATTTTGTTTTATTTCAGTGTTATTTGTTTCTTTACTTTGATTTTCTTTTGTACTTTCTAATTCGTCTGTTTCTTCTTTTTCCTTTTCGTTTTTGTTTCTTTTTTTAGCTTCTTTTTTTATTGGTTCATCTTCTTTAACAATTTTTGATATATCACTTAATCCTTTTAAATACTCTTTTTTATCTTTTGTATAAATAATTATTACTTTTAAAACATAATAAATTACAACAATTCCTGATGAAATTAACATATATGATTTAAAATCATATTTCAATAATGTTATCATATGCATAATAGATAAAGAGTGTATAGATAAAACTAATAGTTCTATCCCTGTAATTGCTACTTCTCCACTGTCTTTTTTGTAAGCTTTTTCTAATGCTAATATTCCTAATATTAAAAAAGCTCCAGAAAATACTTGTATATCTTGTGCTAATCTGTCTAAATTCATTCTTGTATAAGCAAAAAATAAAATTATGAAATAAATTATAATACATAGTGCTCTTGACAAATTTTTTCCTATTTTTTTCATCATTTCCTCCTAATTTTCTAGTTCATACATTATTACACTTAAAACATTTAAAGCTACAGTTTCTGTTCTTAATATTCTTTTTCCTAATGTAATTGATTTTGCCCCGTTTTTTTGTAACAGTTCAACTTCCTCTGTTGATATTCCTCCTTCAGGTCCAATAATAACTGCTATTTTAAATTTGCTATTGTTATCTAAATTTTCTTTTATATTATTTAATTCTTGTTTTATCGTGATTTTTTCTTCCTTTTCATATGCCAATAATACTATATCATATTCTTTTAGCATATTACAAATGTTTTTTAAATTTAATATTGGTTTTATTTTGGGTATTATATTTCTTCCACATTGTTTAGCTGCTACTTCTGATATTTTTTGCCATCTTTGTAGTTTTTTTTGCTTATCTTTTTCATTTACCTTCACAACACATCTTTTCATTTCAATTGGTATAATATCGTAAACTCCTAATTCAACTGATTTTTGAATAATTAACTCCATTTTATCTGCTTTTGGTAACCCTTGCATAATTGTTACTTGTATATTTGATTCCGAATTGTTTTCTAATTCTTTTTCAATTTTACATTTTATATATTCCTCTGAAATTTCTTCTATTTTACATAAATAATCTTTTTTATTTGAAGTATTGCATATTATTAACTCGTTTCCTACTTTTTCTCTTAATACATTTTTTATGTGTTTTACATCATTTCCTATTACTTTTACATCTTCTTTTTGTATTTGTTCTTCATTAACAAAAAATTTTGGCATATTTTTTCTCCTTTTTATGCACCTTATTATATCATACAATTTTGCCTTTTTCTACAAAAAAAAAGAAATTATATTAGATTTTTGTTCTAATATAATTTCTTACAATATAAATGCTTTAACAAAAATTGTTTCAGAGCATTTTTTGGTTTTTTAATAATTTTCTGCTTTAATCTCAAAATATGCTTTTGGATGTGCACATACAGGGCATACTTGTGGAGCTGACTTTCCAATTACTATATGTCCACAGTTTCTACATTTCCAAATTCTATCTCCATCTTTGCTAAATACTAAACCGTTTTCAACATTTTCTAATAGTTTTTTGTATCTTTCTTCATGTTCTTTTTCTATTTTTGCAACTTCTGCAAAAAGAAATGCGATGTGATCAAATCCTTCTTCTTTTGCTTCTTTTGCCATTCTATCGTACATGTCTGTCCATTCATAATTTTCTCCTTCTGCTGCTGCTTTTAAATTTTCTGCTGTAGATAAAATTTCTCCTCCTTGTAATAATTTAAACCACATTTTTGCATGTTCTTTTTCATTGTCAGCTGTTTCTTGAAAAATTGCTGCTATTTGTTCGTATCCTTCTTTCTTTGCTTTGCTTGCAAAGTATGTATATTTATTTCTTGCTTGAGATTCTCCTGCAAAAGCCTCCATTAGATTTTTTTCTGTTTTACTTCCTTTTAATTCCATTTGAAAATTCCTCCTTATTTAATTTTTGATTTACATTTTTCACATATTCCATTAATCATTATGCTATTTATATCTATATCTACATTAGTTTGCTTTTTTATATTAATTATCAAATTATCTTTTTCGAATTTATAATAAAAGTCAAATGCTTTACCACAAACTTTACATATAGCATGATAATGTTCTTCGTATAAATAATCATATCTATCTGGTCCTGTTGCTATTGTTATTTTCTCAATAATACCTTTCTCTACTAATATATTTATGTTTCTATATACTGTACTTCTGCTGATTTTTGGTTCATTTTTTGTAACTAGTATATATATTTCTTCAGCAGTTGGATGAGTTCGATTATTTTTTATAACTTCTAGTATTATTTCTCTTTGTTTGGAATAGTTATTCATAAATCTCTCCTTTAAATTAGGAATAGTTCCTAATTTAGTTAGTATTTTATCTCACAAATTTTATATTGTCAATAGATATTTCAAAATTTATAATTGATGCAACTACAAATAAAAATGAAGAGTGTGACTCTTCATTTCTATCTAACAGTATCTAATATAAATATTAAAAAAATTTTTTAATTGGTACCGATGGTGGGACTCGAACCCACATGGTTTCCCGCATGATTTTGAGTCATGTGCGTCTACCAATTCCGCCACATCGGCATAATTATTTAACAAAAAATATGTACTAATATATATTAGCACATATTTTTTAAATTGTCTAGATTTTTTTAAACTTTATTTTCTTCTTGCTTTTTTATTAAAGCGTCATACTCAAAAACAGTAACTGTTTTTATATTTATTTCAGAAAAGTCATCTTTTTCATTTTCAAATTCAACCATTTTAAAACTTGTTTTATTTTTTAAATCTAATTGTAGCTTAGAAATATCTACTAAAATCTTTGTTGATAAGTCTTGTCCTACTGGTAAAGTCTTGTTTTGATTATCATAAAAAATACAATTTGTATAACTTATTGCATTGCTTCCTTCTTTTAAATCTATTTTATAAAAATTTATTTTATTATTTTCTTTTTTTATAGCTTCTTGTATTTCTTTTTCAGGATTAATATCAAATATATTTATTTTTCTATCATCTAAATTATTCTCTCCGATTGCTTTATATACTGGTATTTCTTCTGGTACCACTACTTTATTCATAGCTGTTTTTAAATTAGCAATTATTTTTTCAAGTGATAATTTAAAGCCGATTTGTTTTGTATTTTTATTTATTTCTAATATATTAAATTTGTCTTTAGCCAACTCTCTGTGTTTTTTATTTTTTATCTTTGATACTTTAGTACTATCTTGAATTATTCCTCCAAATATGTCAAATTCTTCATTTTCTGATAAGGATTTTTCCTGTATAGCTTCTTTTTTTATTTCTTTCAATGTAGTTTCTATATCTTTTGGTTGAAATTCATTAATTTTTATTTTGTTTATTATTTCTAATAAATTAGTTGAAGTTATATATACACTATCTGTTTCATCTTTGCTAAGATTTTTTCTTTGTATTTTGTCCATCTTTTTGCCAAAATTTTCTAAATCTTCCTCATAATCAAAAACTCTTGTTATTTTCTTTATTATATTAACTTCTTCCGCTTCTCCTTCTGGTAAAGTTGCCATTTCATCTTTGTTGCTATATTTCCAAAATTCAAATATACTTTTTTTATGGCTATCTATTTCTTCAATAAAAGCTGTTGCATTTTCAATTTTTTTCTGCATATTTTTATTTTTTAATTTTAAGCTATTTATGTCCATTATGACATTTTTTAATTCATTTTCTTTTAGTTCTATTACTTTATATAGTTCCACTAATTCTTCTATTGTATAATTTTGTTTTTTTCTTTTCTTTTTAGGTAATTCTTCATTTTCTTCATGATGTATTTCTATTTTACTTTCATCTATATTTTCTTCTTTTTTTACCTTATTTTTATTATTTTTTTTACTATATTTAAAATAATATTTAAATTTTCCAAAAAAGGATTTTTTACATTCTAAAAATGTAGATATTTGTTTTTCTTTTGCCAGATATTCTATTTCTTGTGCAGCAATTTCTACTTTTAATTTTTCCAATTTGAGTTTATTTTCTTCTATTAAATCTTCTGCGACTTTTTGTTTTTCTTCGCCTAAATGATATTGATTACTAATCCATTCAGCTATATCTATATATTCTATTTTTTCATCTTCTAAATAAAATTCTAATTCTCCATTTTTATTAATATTAGTTTTAAAATGAAAATAATGTGGTAATTCTGTTTGTAAAATAAACATTGCTTTTAGTAATTTATATAATTGATTTGCATCTTCTTGTGTGTTTAATTTTATTTTATATGGACTTTTTATTTTATGATATACTTCAGTTTCTCCAACTATATGTATACACAACTTATTTCTTTTATCATATACCTCATAAATTAATGGCCAATCTTTTGTAAAAAGCCATAGGTAGTTTTCAATATCTTCAAATTCTGATTTTTTTAAATATTTATTGCTATATTCAACATTACGAATTGGTACAAATATCTTTTCATTTTTCTTTTTTTCTAATTTTTTCTTTATTAAAAAGAAAAATGTTGAATAATCAGAATCTTCTGTAGGTACTAACATAAAATATTGATTTGTATTTTCTGAATAATAAATTTGCCATAAATAATTATTTTCATATTTTACTTTAAATGGTATTTTTTTACTCAAACTAGTTTGTTCTTTTTCTATTTCTTCTACTTCATCAATTTTAAATTGTTTTAACATACTTAAAAAAGTAGTATATTTTAAAATGTTTTCTTCATTTTCTCCATCTAAATATTGTGCCAAAGGCTTTGCTTGTTTATACTTTTCGCTAATTTCATCTAATCTATTTGTTGGCGATAACAATATTTGAATATCTTTAACTGGTATGTACCTATATTGTTTATATTGTTTCTCTTCATAAAATTTTGGAATTCTAAATTCCAAAGGTTTATACTCTTTTAATTCTTCTGGAATATTTTCTAAATCTAATCCTATATATTCCAATTTTTCTTTTATACTATTATTTTTATCTCCAGCTTTTTTAGGCAATGTTTATTTCTCCCCTCTATTAATTATTTATTTTATAATATCATAGAAATTTTTAAATTCATATCCTTCTTCTTTTAGTTTAGCAATGATCTGTGGTAACGCATCTGCTGTTACACTTTTAGCCGCTGCATCATGCATTAATATAACTAAACTATTTTTACTTTCCATTGTTTCTGTTAATCTTGTCATTTCAAACTCTACTGAAAGATTATTAGTCTCAGCATCTCCTGTTAACGCATTCCAATCAACATTTACAATATTATTTTGTAATAATAATTCTTTTGCTTCTTTTTTTATCTCTGCATATTTTCCTCCAGCTAATCCTCCTGGAAATCTAAATAAATGTGAATTGTAGTCAGGTACTTCTATAGCATTTTTTACTTTATCATTACATTCATTATATTCATCTAATACTGATTGTGGAGATGAATATATTTTAGAGTATGTATGAGAATATCCATGATTTGCTAAGTAATGTCCTTCTTCATACATTCTTTTTACAACGTCTTTCCTTGAATCAACGTTTGACCCTAATATAAAAAAGGTTGCTTTTACATTTTCTTGCTTTAATATGTCTAGTATTTTTGAAGTAACAGGAGATGGTCCATCATCAAATGTTAGAAATACCCTTTTAGTATCGGATTTATAAATAGTATCCATATTTTGTTTTCCGAATATCAGTTAGCTGTGGATTTCTTTCCTTTTTCTTTTTTTCTGTCTCTTCTTTTATTTTAGCTTGTTTTTCTTCTTCTTGATGTTTTATTGAATTCAACTGTGCTTCGTATTGTTTATATACTTTATATTCTTCCATTAAATTTTTAATATGGTTAATTGTTAATAATATACAGAACAACAATAAAATTAATATTACCATAATAAATATTCTTTTTTTATCTAGTTTAGTCCTTGTATCTATTTTGTATACATCTAATTTATAATCGTTATCATCATTAACCATTTTTTACTTCCTCTTATTTTACATTTTTCAACTTCTTTTTTTCTTTTTATATTATATACTATTTTTTATATTTTTTGTAGTAAATTTTTAAAAAACTCCAATAAAATTAATTGGAGTTTTTTATTTAAACTTTCATTGTGTTTTTTATATATTCTATTTCTTCTTCAATATTTAATCTCATAAATATAGGCTCACCTTTTTTTATTACTTGAACATTATTAAGCTTATCATATTTTTTTAATAATTCCCATGTTTTTAAATCTTGATCTTTTATTCCAATCTGTCTAAAAATATTTTCTGCTGTATCATTCATAAAAGGTTTGATTAAAATTGCAATTTTTCTTAAATTCTCAATTAAATGATACATACATGATTCTAATTTATCTTTATTTTCTTCTTCTTTTGCTAATGACCATGGCATTGTTTCGTCAATATATTTATTTGTTCTTGAAATTAATGTCCAAATTTCTTGTAACGCATTTGCTATTTCATATTCTTGCATTTTTTCTTCAAATTTTTCAATTTGCTCTATAGTAAATTTTTCGAATTCTTCATCTACTTCATTTGGTTTACCATTATACTTAGGTACTTTTCCTTCAAAGTACTTGTTTACCATTGATACCGTTCTATTTAGTAAATTACTTAAATCATTGCATAAATCAAAATTATATCTTTCTACAAACTCCTCTGGTGTAAATACTCCATCTTGTGATACTGGTATTTCTCTTAGCAAGAAATATTTTGTAGCATCTAAACCATATCTTTCAATTAAAGTTTCTGGATAAATTACATTTCCTTTTGATTTTGACATTTTTCCATCTTTCATCATTATCCAGTTATGTACTAGGATGGTTTTTGGAAGTGGTAAATCTAATGCCATTAAAAATATAGGCCAATAAATTAAATGAAATCTAGCAATATCTTTTCCAACTACTTGTAAATCAGCTGGCCAATATTTTTTAAATAGTTTATCATCTTCAGATAAATATCCTAAAGCTGTTAAATAATTTGTTAATGCATCTACCCATACATAAATAACATGTTTTGGGTCTTTTAAAACTTTTATTCCCCAATCAAAAGAAGTTCTTGTTACGCATAAATCTTCTAATCCTGGTTTTATAAAGTTATTTATCATTTCATTTTTACGAAATGCTGGTTTTACAAAATCAGGATGATCTTCATAATATTTTAAAAGTCTATCTGCATACTTTTTCATATTGAAAAAATATGATTCTTCTTTCATTAATTTTACTTCTCTACCACAGTCAGGGCATTTTCCATTTACTAATTGTGTTTCTGTAAAATATGTTTCGCATGGTACGCAATACCAACCTTCATATTCACCTTTGTATATGTCCCCTTGTTCCATGAAATGATCAAATATCTTTTGAACTGTCTTTTCATGTTCTGAATCTGTTGTCCTTATAAAATGGTCATAGTCTATATCCATTTTTTTCCATAATTCTTTGGCCATAGCTGCCATTTCATCGACATATTCTTTTGGCGTTTTTCCTAACTCTTTAGCTTTTTCTTCTATTTTTTGTCCATGTTCGTCTGTTCCAGTTAGCATATAAGTATCTTCTCCTTTTAGCTTATGATACCTTTTTATGCTATCAGCTAAAACTGTTGTATATGCTGTTCCTATATGGAATCTTCCACTTGGGTAATAAATTGGTGTTGTTATATAGAATTTTTTATTCATTTTTATTTCCTCCTGTATAAAATGATTTTTTATAATAGAAATTTTTTTATCTCTCTTTTTTTCTTAAAATATATTATCATAAAAGCTTATAAATATCAATACAAATATGTATAAAAGGTTGAACTTAACTAATTCCTAACTTAAGGAAAAATAGTTTAAATTCAACCATTTTTTTATTTATTCATCTTTTATTGTATTAATTTTTAATAATTTGAATATCTCAACTATTGCTAATGGTGCTAATATTAATAAAATTAATTCCACTATATTTTGAGTCGGTAATACTGGAATACTAAAAATTTCTCTTAAAACTGGTATTGCTAATATTACAAGCATTAGGGCTGCAGATGCTATTATAGCCCATATTAATTTGCTATTATTAAATACTTTTGCTTTAAAGATTGATTTTTTGTTATCCCTAATATTGAATACATGCACTAATTCAGACATAGCAAGTGTTACAAAAGCCATTGTTTGACCTACTTCTATTTTTGTTTCATCTAATGAAAGTCCTTCTATTGGAGTTGTTGTAGATAAGCCTACCATAAAAGCTACTAATGTTAATATTCCTATCATTGCACCTTGGTAAATAACTCTCCATGTCATTCCTTTGGTAAATACTCCTTGGTTTGGCTTTGCTGGTTTTCTTTTCATTATATCTGAATTTGCTGGATCAAATGCTAATGCTAATGCTGGTAAAGAATCTGTTACTAAATTTATCCATAAAATATGAATTGGTAATAATATTTCTAAATTTGAAATATCTGTTATTCCAAACCATTTCGCAAATAATGGTGTACACAATGTTGCTAGTAATAAAACTATTATTTCTCCTACATTACTTGAGAGTAAAAATTGTATTACTTTTAATATATTATCATAAATTCTTCTTCCTTCTTCTACTGCTGACACGATTGTTGCAAAATTATCGTCTGTTAAGATAACTTCTGCAGCTTCTTTTGCAACGTCTGTTCCAACAACTCCCATTGCACATCCTATATCTGCTGTTTTTAATGCTGGACTATCGTTTACTCCATCTCCTGTCATTGCAACTATTTCGCCATTTTTTTGCCATGCTTTTACTATTCTAACTTTATGTTCTGGTGATACTCTTGCATATACAGAATAATGTCTAACATTTTTTTGTAAATCTTCATCTGACATTTTTTCTAGTTCTAATCCTGTTAAAGCTTCATCTTCGTCTTCTAAAATTCCTAATTTTTTAGCAATTGCTGTTGCAGTAATTTTGTGGTCTCCTGTAATCATAACTGTTTTTATTCCTGCTGTTTTACATTTTTCTACTGCTTTTTTTGCTTCTTCTCTAGGTGGATCTATCATCCCAACCATTCCTATAAATGTTAAATCTTCTTCTATATTCTCCAATTCAGTTTTGGTTGGTTTATGATCTATTTCTTTGTATGCACATGCTAATACTCTTAATGCCTCTTTAGCCATTTTCTCATTATTTTTGCTTATTACTTCTGAATAATTGTCTAAGTCTTGTTTTATTTCTCCGTTTTCCAAATAAGTTTTACATCTTTTTAGTAACTCATCTACTCCACCTTTAGTATATACAATATATTTTCCATTTACTTCATTTACTGTTGTCATAAGTTTTCTATCTGAGTCAAATGGAACTTCTTCTATACGTGGCATCCTATCATAAATTGATGGGTCAAAATCTAATTTAAAAGCCATATCAACTAGTGCTGTTTCTGTTGGATCCCCTGTTAATGTTCCGTCATTTGAAATTTTTGTATCATTACATAGCATATTAGCATATACTAATTTTTTTATATCTTCATTTGTTGTATCTTTTTTAAACTCTTCTAAATCTTTTGTTTGGCTATTAATAAAAATTTTCTCAACTGTCATTTTATTTTGTGTTAAAGTTCCTGTTTTATCTGAACATATAACAGTTGCACTTCCTAAAGTTTCAACCGCTGGAAGCCTTTTTACAATAGCATTTTTCTTAACCATTTTTTGAACTCCAATTGCAAGTACTATTGTAGATACTGCTACTAATCCTTCTGGAATAGCCGCTACTGCTAGGCTTACTGCTGTCATAAACATATGAATTGGTTCTTTTCCTTGTATTAATCCTATTATAAATATAAATACACAAATCGCTAATGCTACTATTCCTAGTGTCTTTCCTAGTTTGTTTAATTTTTCTTGAAGAGGTGTTGTTTGTTCTTCCGCTAGCTCTAACATTCCTGCTATTTTTCCTACTTCTGTCGTCATTCCTGTTTCTACTACTATACCTTTTCCTCTACCATAAGTTATTAAACTTGATGAAAATAGCATATTTAACCTATCACCCAAGCCAACTTCTGCATCTTCAATTATTTCAATATTTTTTTCAACTGGAACAGATTCTCCAGTAAGTGATGCTTCTTGTGATTTTAAATTAACAGCTTCTATAATTCTTACATCTGCTGGTACATAGTCTCCTGTATCTAATACTATAATGTCTCCTGGTACCAATTCTTTTGCTGGTACTACTATTATTTCTCCATTTCTAATTACTTTTGAAGCATGATCTGTCAATTTTTGTAATGCTTCTAGTGATTTTTCTGCTTTTGATTCTTGTGTTACTCCTATAATTGCATTTACAATAACAACTATTAAAATAATAATTGTATCTGTTATTCCTTCCCCTTCTGCAACTCCTACTGCTCCTGATACAATTGCTGCAATAATTAGAACAATAATTGAAAAATCTTTAAATTGATCTAAAAATCTTTGTATCATTGGCTTTTTTTTCTTTGCTTTTAATTGATTATATCCATATTGTTCTTGCCTTTTTTTAACTTCTTCTGTTGTTAACCCTTTTTCTAGATTTGTGTTTAAGTCTTTTTCAACTTCTTCAATTTTTTTGTTGAACCAATTGTTTTTTTTCACTTCTTTACCACTCCTTGTCTTATTATTTTTTACATATTAATAAAAATTATTAATTAAACTTATAAATCAAGTGTACTATAATGCAAAAAAACTTTTAAAAGGAAATTAATATTTCCTCTTAAAAGTCTCGCTTACTATTTATAGCTTACTAACCAGATACTTTCGTATCGCGACTGTTGATTAGCAATAAAAAGCTACTCCCTTTTAATTATTATAATTTTTTGGTGACCCCTACGGGAATCGAACCCATGATTCCACCTTGAGAGGGTGGCGTCTTAACCGCTTGACCAAGGGGCCAAAAAATGCTTTTTAGCACTTTCTATTTATATCATTTTTTTCTTATTTCGTCAAGAGTAAATTAATCTTATTTTACTGTATTTAAATTTTTTAGTTATAGTTCAGTAATAAATAATTATAATGTCCAAACTTTGGCTCTCCCTATAATACTTAAATTTTATTTAATGTCTTTTCATTTCATTCAAAAAGAAAATCTAATACAAGAAAATAAGGCGCTTTCACTGAAGTGAACCCAAAATATTAGACAAAAAAGTTTAATAAGGAGGGTTCATTTTATGGCAAAATACTCAAAAGAATTCAAATTAAAAGTTGTTAAATATTGTATTGAAAATTATCATACTAGTTATGAAGCATCAAAAAAATTTAACATTCCAAGCCCAACACCAATAAAGCATTGGATAGGAAAATACAATGAACATGGAGAAATTGGTATAGAAAAAAACAAAAAAGCATCTTATGATGGAAAATATAAGCAAAATGTAGTAGAATATATGCATACAAACCATTTGTCTGCAACACAAACAGCAATACATTTTAAATTAAGCTCAGGAAGTACTGTAACAAAATGGGAACGTATATATTATGAGGAAGGGCCACAAGCACTTTATGAAGAGCGACGTGGTAGAAATAAAAATATGAGTTCTAAATCAAGAAAAAAGAAATTATCCAAAGATGTAGAATAAGATTTGATAGCAGAAGTTCAAAGACTTAGAATGGAAAATGCATACTTAAAAAAATTGCAAGCCTTAGTTCAGAAAAGAACAAAGCCAAAACAATCGAAAAAGTAATTGTAATAGATGAATTAAGGCAAGAATTTAAGTTAGAGGCTTTGTTAAAATATGCAGAAGTGACAAGAAGTACATTTTATTATCAATTAAATAGAATGAAGGAAACAGATAAATATAAAGAGATAAAAGAAGAAATAACAGCTATTTATCACGAAAACAAAGGAAGATATGGATATAGAAGAATAACTATGGAACTTCATAATAGAGGATATAATATAAATCATAAAACAGTTTCAAAATTAATGAAAGAATTAGGACTGCAATGTTTTGTGAGAATACAAAAATATAAATCTTATAAAGGTGAAGTAGGAAAAATATGTAATAATTTATTAAATCGTGAATTTGAAGCAAAAAAACCAAATGAGAAATGGGTTACAGATGTAACAGAATTCAAAGTAGATAAAGCAAAAATATATTTATCACCAATAGTAGATTTATTTAATGGAGAAGTAATTAGTTATAATATATCAAGGCATCCAGTATTTGCACAAGTAGTAGACATGTTAAAAAAAGCATTTAGTAAAATACCAGATAATACTAATTTGATATTACATTCAGACCAAGGATGGCAGTATCAAATGAAACAATATCAACACTTATTGAAAGAAAAAGGAATTAGACAAAGTATGTCTAGAAAAGGAAATTGTCTAGATAACTCATTAGCAGAGAATTTCTTTGGTTTATTAAAATCAGAATTATTTTATATGAAAGAATATAAAACAATAGAAGAATTAGAAACAGATATAATAGAATATATAGATTATTATAATAATAAAAGGATAAAGGGCAAGTTAAAAGGAATGAGTCCTGTACAATACAGAGTTCATTCCCAAGCAGCCTAATACCTAATAAAAAAATGTCCAATTTTTTGGGTTCAGTACAGGATGGCAGTATCAAATGAAACAATATCAACACTTATTGAAAGAAAAAGGAATTAGACAAAGTATGTCTAGAAAAGGAAATTGTCTAGATAACTCATTAGCAGAGAATTTCTTTGGTTTATTAAAATCAGAATTATTTTATATGAAAGAATATAAAACAATAGAAGAATTAGAAACAGATATAATAGAATATATAGATTATTATAATAATAAAAGGATAAAGGGCAAGTTAAAAGGAATGAGTCCTGTACAATACAGAGTTCATTCCCAAGCAGCCTAATACCTAATAAAAAAATGTCCAATTTTTTGGGTTCAGTACACACTCAGGCTCAAAATTATTTATCATATGAATTTAAACTTTTCGAATGTAATTGAAGTAATCTTAGAATTTCTTAAATAATTTAATGGAAAATGTTCGCGTCGAGCTTTAGCTCGGACTAAGTGAAAGGGTGCCATTAAATTATTTTAGAAATTCTTAGATTATGTATTGAACCGAGAAAAGTTTAAATTCATATAATAATAATTTTGCCCGTGAACATTACTCATTTTCTTGTAAAAGATTTTCTATTTTTCATTCCAATCAAACGTCATTAAATAAAATTTAAGTATTATAGGGAGAGCCAAAGCTTGGACATCTTACTGCATTGCAACTTTTTTATTGTAATTCCACAATTGCATGTATTACTGTTTCATCCTCACTTTTAATAACAATTACATATTTGCCATCTTGTTCAACATACTTACAATTCACCTTTTCTCCAAGTTTAATCTCTTTTTTATAAGTTATTCTTACATAATCAAATGGTCTTTTATTATATATTTCATCTGGTAAAGCTTCATATGCCAAATCTAAATAGTATAAATTATGCATATGCTTATTAATATCTATATCTTTTCTAATCACTTCATATTTAATTGTATTCGAAAATTCTTCTGGTATTTTTACTTTATCTAAACTATTTTCTTCAAATACAGTCTTTTTCTCTGGTTTATATGCATTAATTATATTTTCTGTTAATCTCGACATTTTTCCTTTTTCTGTATCAATTAAAGCCCATTTTGAAGTAGCTATTGCACATAAATTGTTATTATTATCATATATTTCATAATCACGATAAGTAAAAAATTTATTCATTCCTTTTCCCCATGTATTTACTGTTAATACTTGCCCATAAGTTGGTCTATTAATTACTTTTAACTTCCAATCTAATAATATCCAAGTTACTTTTGTTTCTTTTATATTATTTACACCATAGCCTACTAAGTCTGAATGATAACATGCTATATTTTCTAAAATTTCTAAAACTGCTCTATTTTTTATTTTATTATCTTTTCCTATATCTTTTAATGGAATCTTAAATTTCTCTGTATATATCATTATTTTCTCCTATTATATTTATAATTAATTTCTCATATTTTGCATAAATTATAGCACAAATTATTTTCTCTTACAAATAACTTATGCTATAAAAATTATTCTTAATATTTACAAATTTTAATATCCTGGCTTTTTCAATAATTTAAACATATTCTTTTTATATTCTTCTACACCTGGTTGGTTAAATGGATTTACTCCTAAAATACTTCCTGACATTGCACACGCTTTTTCAAAGAAATATATTAATTCTCCTATATTAACTTCATCTAATTTGTCCATAGTTATTTTAATATTAGGCACATCACCAGATACATGCGCTTTTATTGTTCCTTCCATAGCCTTTTTATTAACATAGTCTAATGTCTTTCCTGCTAAATAATTTAATCCATCTAAATTATCATCATCTGAATTAATTTTTATATCTGAATTAGAATTTTCTACTGCAAGAACTGTCTCAAATAAACATCTTCTACCTTCTTGTATATATTGCCCCATTGAATGTAGGTCTGTTGTGTTATTCACTCCTGCTGGGAATATTCCTTTTTGTTCTTTTCCTTCACTTTCTCCAAATAATTGTTTCCACCATTCTGTTAAGTAATACATTTTAGGTTCATAATTGACTAGTATTTCTGTATTTTTATATAATTTATATAGTATATTTCTTATAACAGCATATTGATAACATTCATTATATTTTAGATTTGGATCATCATATCTTTCTTGTGCTATTTTAGCTCCTTCCATAAGTTTATCTATATCAATTCCAGCTGTTGCAATTGGAAGCAGTCCAACAGCAGTTAATACTGAATATCTTCCGCCTACATTGTCTGGAACTACAAATTGTTCATATCCTTCGTTTTGCGCAAGTACTTTTAGTGCTCCTTTTGCTTTGTCTGTTGTAGCATAAATTCTACTTCTTGCTTCATCTATTCCATATTTATTTTCTAATATTTCTCTAAAAATCCTGAAACTGATTGCAGGTTCTGTTGTTGTACCAGATTTTGATATTACATTAATAGAAAAATCTTTATCTCCAATATATTCAATTAATTCATTAATATAATTTGGACTTAAATTATTTCCTACATATAATATTTGAGGATATTTTCTTTGTTTTGCTGATAACATATTATTAAAAGAACTAGTTAATGCTTCTATTACAGCTCTTGCACCTAGATACGAACCACCAATTCCAATAACTACCAAAATATCGGATTCTTTTTTTATTTTTTTAGCTGCTTTTTTTATTCTTTCAAATTCATCTTTATCATAATTAGTTGGTAAATCTAACCATCCTACAAAGTCTTTTTCATCATTTGCTCTTCTATGCAAATCTTTATGAATAATTTCTACTTGTGCCTTATACTCCATTATACTTTTTTGTGTTACTCCACTATTTTTAAAGTCTAACTTAATTTCTGCCATTATTATTCCTCCTCTTTTTTGAATTATAGCTATATTATATATAAGATACTTTTTTATTTCAAGTAAAATAAAAATTAAGTTTCAGTATTTTTTAATAATCAATATAAGACTAAAATTTATTTTACAACTTCATTCATAACTTTTGCTAAATACTTCATACTATTTAAGCATTGTTCTAGTGTATTTCCAGTTGCTCCTACTTCTATAATACTAGCATATTTTCCAGAATGCTGATTATATCTAGACTTTGTTAGCATTATTGGTTTAAATAACCCTGGGTACATTTCTTCTGCTTTTTCTTGTACTTTAATTGCAAATTTTAAATTCTGATTCCAATTTGGATGCCATAAACCTCCTTCATTTGTTCCGAATTACAAACATTATCTGTGCTGCTTCATCAGTATCTCCTATTTTTACTGTTGGTGCATAATCGCTTCTACTTCCTACTGCATCTCTATGTACATCTATTATTATATCTGATGGATTTGTCTTTAATATATTCTCTACAGTTGCAAGTGAACGTGTATATGAACCATTATATGATGGATAATCATGATAGTCTGTATTATGTATTACATTATATTGATACTGCTTTAGCTGATTTTCTAGTTCTGTACCAACTCTTACTACTGTAAAATTTAAATCTGTAGTTCTAAATGTTCCTGTTGGTGTATATGGATATTTATCACTTGAAGTATAACTTTCACAACTATGCGTATGAAATAGTATAATATTTTTGTTCTCTATTGTTATATCTGGATTTAACATTTCTTCTGTTAAAGTATAGCTCGTCTGATTTTTTATTTTCACATTTTTGTAAGTTACATTACTATTCTCACTAATTGGATTTTGCGTAATTACTTGCGTTTGTAACCCTTCTTGAGCTAATTGTATCTCTTGTTTTTCTTCTGTTTGATTTTTTTCATTTTCTTGTATATTTTCGTTATTTTCTTTATTAGTTATTTCTTCACTTTCCTTAATTGCATTAACTGAACTAATTTGTGTTTTTAACATTTCTTGTAGTATATTCTTATTTTCTTTTTGATCATCTTCTTTTGCTATATTTTTATATTCTTCATTTATACTTGACATAGTTGGAATTGTCTGATCCATACAATTTATCATACTAAATTGTGACAAAGCTTTTATTCCATTTTCTATTTTTTGTACACCTTTTGAGTTTTCTTTTGTGTCTTTATGAAAAATTTTACTAATCCCTAGTACAACAACCACTAAAAAAGTAATTCCTATTATAACTTTAAAAATATCTCGCATTTTTAATACTGTAACATTAAACATATTTTTCTCCTTATCTTAAGTCTCTTATATGTATATATATTCAGTTACAAACTTAAATATGCAAAATTTTCCTATAATATAAAAAACGTAATTCAAAAACTTTTTCAGTAAAAACTGATAAAATTTCGAATTACGCTATGATTATTATTTTATTTTTCATTATCTAGATTTTTTTCCAAAACCAATCTAAACTGTTATCTATACTTTTTTTGCCTTTACTTTTTGCTTCTAAATCATCTACCCATAAGTATGAGAAAAACGTCATTAAAACAAAAATAAAATCAATTACAATACATCTCGATAATGTTGTCAACAAATATCTATATTCTTCTGATAGTGTTGCTATTTGTGCAACATGCACTACTAATATTATTAAATAAGCAAATAACATAATTGCTCCAATAAAACTTTGTTTTACCTCTTGAGATAAAAATATTAATAATATAGTTACTGCTAACATTAATAATAATGTAAGTGGATTAGACATATCAAATATAAACATATTTTTCCCCTCCATTTTTTCTTTTGTCTTTTTTTATAAATTTATAATATCATTAATTTGTCTTTTTATCAACATTTTAATATTACATTTTCATTACAATTTTATTACTTATTTATATATAATTTGCAAATCTGCTTATTTTAATTTTTCTTCAATCAATTTTGCTATTTCTTTCGCTTTTTTTGTTATATATTCTTGGTCTTCGCCTTCTATCATTACTCTTACTAATGGCTCTGTTCCTGAAGGTCTAATTAATACTCTTCCATTACCAGCAAATTCTTTTTCTAACTTTTCAATTGCATTTTTAATATCTTTGTCTTTATCATAATCATATTTTTTGTTTGCATTTACTTTACTATTTATTAATACTTGTGGATACAATTTTACTGTTTCTCCAAGTTCTGAAGCTTTTTTTCCTTCTTCTAATATTGATTTTATTAACATTAAAGATGTTAATATTCCATCTCCTGTTGGATTATAATCTAATAAGATAACATGACCTGATTGTTCTCCTCCTAGATTAAATCCATCTTTTAACATTTCTTCTAGTACATATCTATCTCCAACTTGAGTTTGCAATAACTCTAACCCATTATCTCTGGCATATTTATTAAGTCCTAAATTACTCATAACAGTTGCTACTATTGTATCTTTGTTTAATTTTCCTTTTTTTCTTAAGCTTTGAGAAATAATAGCTAATAATTTATCTCCATCTATTTCATTTCCCTTTTCATCAACAGCTAAACATCTGTCTCCATCACCATCATAAGCAACCCCTAAACTTAATTTGTTTTCAACAACAAATTTCTTTAGTCCTTCTAAATGAGTTGAACCACAATTATGATTAATATTTATTCCATCTGGATGATTATTAATAATTTTATATTTTATTCCTAATGCTTTAAATACTTTTTCTGCAACCACTGAAGTAGCTCCGTTTGCTGTATCAAGACCAACAACAAAATCTTCTCTATTATATTTTGCAATATCATCATCAAAGTTTTTCCTAAAGAAGTATACATATTCATCTAACATTTCTAATGCATATTCTGAAACTCCTATTTTATCATTAACAGCTGTCAATTCTTCTAGTTTTCCAGATTCCATAACTTCTTCTATTTCCTCTTCTAGGGAATCTGGTATTTTCATTCCCTTATTACTAAAATATTTTATTCCATTAAATTCATATGTATTATGTGATGCTGAAATTACAACACTTGCATCTGCATTTAATTTTCTTGTTAAATATGCTACTGCTGGAGTTGGTATTACTCCTAATAATTTAACATTTGCTCCATAGCTTAGAAATCCAGCTACCATAGCGCTTTCTATTAGTGTTCCAGATATACGAGTATCTCTTCCTATTAAAATTGTAGGTGTATGATCTGTATGTTTTGATAATACATATGCACCTGCTTTTGCTACTTTGTATACTAGCTCTGGTGATAATTCTGTATTTGCAATTCTTCTGATTCCATCAGTTCCAAAATATTTTCTCATATTTTTTACTTCCTTCCTAACCTAAAAATATTTTAATCTTTTCTTACTAAATTCATTAACATTGTTCTTAATGACTCGCCTTTTAACATTGCAAGTTTTTCTTTAAAACTTAATTCTATTTTATGTGGTTCTTCTATATCTATTCTTTTATTTTGCAATACTAGTCTTGGATTTATAGTTGTTAATTCCTTTAACTTTTCTTCTCCTATTAATTCGTTTATTTCCATTAAAATTTCTGGAATTTTAGGGTATATTGTATTTTGCCTATGCACATCTGAACCTAACATATGAATCATATTGTTTTCAAAGAATTTTTTTACTATTACTTGTGCTTTTTCTCCATATTGACCAATTATACTTCCATAATTAGCTTGCATTAAAACTCCTTTTTGTATTAAGTCATATATTAATTCTGGATCTTGTTGTACAAAACTGTATCTTTCAGGATGCGCTAATATTGGCACTATTTTATATTGTTGCATTTCATAAATAATATCATATAAATTAAGTGGTTCTGCATTTAAAGGCATTTCGAATAATACATAACTTGTATTATTCATCGTAGTTGCTTTGCCTTCTTCTAATAATTTTATAATATTTTCCGACATATATATTTCATTTCCTAAATATAGTTTTATATCTATATTTTTTGCTTCTAAATTTTCACGTATAGCATCAAGCCATACTTCTCTTTCTGGTGAATTTGTTTCATAATATCCTTCCATATAGTGTGATGTTAATACTATTGAATCAAATCCTACACTTTTTGCTTCTTTTATTAAATTAAATGTTTCTTCTATACTTTTTGAACCATCATCTATGTTTGGTAGTATATGTGTGTGTATGTCTATCATTTATAGCTTTCTCCTTTTGTTTTTTAATTTAGTTTCTTTTTTTCCTCATCTAGATATTTGTTTATTTCTTTTAATATCTCATTTGTTTTTTCTATTGATATTTCCTCTTTACTATTTACTATTATTTCTTTGTTTAGTGTTTCTTGTTTTGTTCTATTATCAACTTCTTCTTTCTGTCCATTTTCTACTCTTTTATTTTTACTAACTGTAGAATTTTCTTTTAATAAATCCGATGTTCTATTATATATTGGTTTTTCATTTCTTTGGGTTTGAGTTCTTTTGGAAGTTTTTGTATGCCTAGTTGATGTTGAACCATAATAATAACTTTGTTCATATTTTTTAGCTGACATTGGTATTTTATTTAATACTATTCCAGAAATTTTTCCTCCAACATTTTGAATATTATTTATTACCTTTTTTAAATCTTCTTTTTTAGTCTGTTTATTTGCAGTAACTATTATTGTAGAATCTACTAATCTTGTAAGTATTAATGAATCTGTTACTAATTGACTAGGTGTTCCGTCTATTATTATTACATCGCACATATCTTTTAATTGTTCTAATAAATTTACCATTTGTGGTGCAATTAATAATTCAGATGGATTTGGTGGTATATTTCCTGCTGAAATTAAATATAAATTATCAATTTCTGTTTCTTGAATATAATTTGTTAAATCATCACTTGCTTCTTCATTATCAATTATTCCTGATAAGTAATTGGATAATCCAGGTCTTGGTGATACTCCAAAAATTGTATATTGTCTTCCTTTTCTCATGTCTGCATCTATTAATACAACTCTTTTTCCAGCTTGTGCAAATGTTACTGCTAAGTTTGATGAAACCCAACTTTTTCCTTCTCCTGGCAAAGTTGATGTCACTAATATTGTTTTTAATTTTCCCTTTGTACTCATGAATTGTATATTAGTTCTTAATGTCTTAAATATTTCTGAAATAGGAGATTTTGGATCTTGGTGTGTTATTACTTCTTTTCTCATTATCTTTTACCTCCATTTCTTCTTTGTGGCTCTGCATTATATATTGGAATTGAAGCTACTACTGGTAATTTAAATTCCTTTTCTATCTCTTCTGCAGTTTTTACTGTTGTATCTAACATATTTGATAATAATACATAAATTATTGATACAACTGCACCTATAAATGCAAATATTATTATATCTTTTTTATGATTTATATTTGATGGAGTATATGATATTTCAGCTTTATCTACAACTTGTACATTTTCTATGCTATATATTTCTTTTACTTTTGCTGTAAATACTTTTGCTATTTCATTTGCTATTTTTACAGAATTTACTGGTTCTTTTGTTGTTACTGTTATTTTAATTATTTCTGTATCTTTTACAGAACTTACCGTTACATTATTTTTTAATTCATCTTCGCTTATTGTTGTTCCTAAATTTAAATTTGTTATTACTTGTCTTATTATATTTTTACTTTTTACTAGTTCGCTGTATGTTGATACTAATTTTGAATTTACTGTTATGTCTGTCGCTGTTGATGTTGTTATTGTATTTGAATTTGATTGATTGCTGTTTTGTGATGCTAATATTAGTGTTGTTTCTGCACTATATAGTGGTACTTTAAATCCTACTGTATATATTACTCCAATTCCCATAAATATTAGTATTATTAATATTATTTGTAATTTCTTAGTCCAAAATATTTTTAATAGTTCTTTTAAATCTATTTCTTCCATTTTTCCTCCCCTTTTATTTTGTTTGTTTTTTCTTTTGTTTTATTTTCTTCTTTTTTGCACTTCTATAGTATACATTTAAGTTACTTTTTTTGCAAGATTTTTCTGATATTTTATTTAATTATTATAAAAAATTTATAAGCAATTTTACAAAAATATTCCTTCCTTATTTTTTTTATTATATAATCTTCTAAGGCATTTTTATAAAATTCTAAAAATTCTTCTGCACTATAACCTATTTTATCCCGATTAGAATCAGCTTTTCCCAATTTTGTTAATGGTCGTATGAATATATTATTTAGTTTCAATTTTATGCATTCATCAACTATTTCTCTAAATTTATTTAAACTATACTTTGTAGTTGTTTCAATAGCACTAACATTTATTTCTTTTTTTCTTAATTTTTTTATCTGTTCTATTGTTTTCCTATATGAATTTCCATATTTATATGACCTATTTTTATTTTGCAATTCTTCATTTTCATCTATTGAAGTACATATAGAAACATTGTTTTCAATGAAAAAATCAATCATTTCATCTGTTAACAAAATTAAATTCGAAACAACGTTATAATCAATTTGTTTTCCTTTTGCCTTCTTAATTTCAAATACATTTCCTCTGCAAATGTTTCTACATAACTCCCTGTGTAATTACTATTATTCTCATCCTAACTAAATCTTTTATTCCTATTGTTTTCCATCTAAATCTGTATCTGCCGCTACTTGTTTCAACTTCATTCAAATGTTTCTCATTAATAAATATTTCCTTAACTCAATTATATCCTTAATATTCACTACTTCTTTATCTTTTAATGGCATATTTAGATTAATCCCTAAATCACTTAAATTGTTATAAAATTTCGTACTAATTATTTTTCTTCCAGATGTTGTTTGATAATTTTTTATTTTTAGAAATCAATTCTAAATCATCATTTAATTTAGTAACCAACTTTATTTGCTTGTTAATTGATTTTCTTACAATTTCAATTAAATCGTCTTCTTTTATTCTATGAGGCGTACACCCCTTTGAATTAACTTTATTAGTACCACATATATAATATTTTAATCTACTTCCATCTTTTCTTGGTCTTCTACTCTCTAAATAATAAAGTTCTCTATGACAATCATTACAAATTAAAAAGCCTGAAAACAAAGCATAATCATGATTTTTCCTTCTTGTTTGAATTATCTTTGTATAGTATTTTTCTTGAATCCATTTAAAATCTTCTTTACTTACTAATGCTTCATGAGTTCCTTTTACGATGATCCAATTTTCTTTGCTGTTTTTTACTCTTTTGTAGATTTTATAGCTAACTGTCTTATATTTACATTGAACCATTTCACCTAAATACACTCTGTTTCTTAATATATGAGCAACCATACTATCATTCCAATAATTGTTTTTACCACTATTCCTATAATTACATTTGATTTTTAAAACATTTATTTTATGAAGTGATGGAGTATTTATTCCGTCTTTATTTAATTTTCTGGCAATTGCTGTTGTTCCTAATCCTTTTAATGCATTTTTAAATATTTTTTTTACAACTTTTGCAGTTTCGTCATCTATAACCAATTTATGTTTGTCTTCGCTACTTCTAATATATCCATAAGGAATCATTGAACCCATAAATTCGCCATTTCTTTTTCTTGTATTTAATGCATATTTAACTTTTTGCGATATATCTCTGCAATATTCGTCATTCATTAAATTTTTGAAAGGTACTATAATACTGTTTATTGATTCTGGATCTTTATAGCTATCTATACAATCATTAATTGCAATGAATTTAATATTATTAACAGGAAATATCTGTTCTAAATAGTTACCTACTTCAATATAGTTTCTACCAAACCTTGACAAGTCTTTAACTATAATGGTATTTATAACATTATTTTCGACATCAGCAATTAATCTTTTAAAATCTGGTCTATCAAAATTTGTTCCAGACCATCCATCATCAATATAATAGTCATATACATTTAGTTCTTTATCCTCACTGATATAACTATTAATAAGTTCTCTCTGATTTGTTACAGAATTACTTTCTTCTTTATCTCCATCTTCTTGACTTAATCTAATATATATTCCAACATTCCATTTATTCATATTTTTTCTTCCTTCGGCTACATAATATCTAAAATTTAAAGACCAAGCCAATGTGCGATTCTGGAATTTTTATACTTGATTATTTATTAATAATTTGCTTTATAGCATTATGAATACATTCCTCAGCCTCCACTCCATTTTCTTGATATGAAAATTTAACAACATAACCATCAATATTAAAAAAATAAGGATTACTAACTTTTTTTAAAAAGTCAATAACCCTTTCTTCTGGTTCTAAATTTTCATCTATTTTTATATTATCTATATTATCTATTTCACTAACATTAATGTTTTTAATATTCATACTTTTGTAATTATTTATTTTACTTTCGATTTCTTTTTGTTCTTCTAAACTCAATAATCTCATAATTACCTCCTTCTAAAACTTTTATTCTGTAACATTCTAAATAAAATTCATTTTTTTTATAATTCCAGATATAGGATTTCATAACTACATCAAGCACCTTTTCTTTAGCCTCATTCATATTATGTGCTTGCAACATCATATTTTCTTTTTGGTTATTATGGACAATACTAACTAGATAATTAAATAATCTTTCTCTCATTGCTTATCCTCCCAAGAAGAACATCTACTTGAAACTATACAAGCAGCATAACAAAATATTGCTATTATCAAAAATATTATTCCTATTATTATAATCATTTACTTTTCCTCCTAAATTCCAAAGTTTTTTCTAATCCTTTATTTATCTTTTTTATAGTTTTATTATTTGCTCTACCTATAAATTCATTCTTAATTCGGCTTTTATCTAATACTCTTATTTGTTCTAATAAAATAACTGAATCATACTTCAGTTTTCCAAATTTTTTTATATTTATATGAGATGGCAAATTAGGTTTATTGTTTATTTTTTTAGTAAGTGGTGCAATTATAACGGTTGGATTTTTCCAGTTTTCTTTATCAGTTTGTACAACACTTACTGGTCTAATTCCACCTTGTTCACTACCTATTTTAGGTTCTAAATTTGCATAAAAAATTGTGCCTTTTAATTATCTCAAAATTACTCCTTTCTTCATGTAAAAAGGTCAAACATAATTTGACCTTTATTGATTTCATTATATTTATTATTGTTAATATTTTTCCTTGAACCCCATAACACTGGGAAATCATCAAACGATTGAAAGCTACTTCAATTCCACGAGAAATTCACTCTCTTGTGGTTCTCACAAGACTGCCCCATTGCGTAGGTCTGTGGCTAAGCAGGAGTATCATTATTACTATTATTAATCTTTGCATATTAGGAGCAACCTAATTTTATAATCAAATATTAATCGACACGCGTATTTATTAATGTGCTTTTAATAATAGGAATGTATTTGATGAATGTATATAAAATTTTCAAAGATCATAAAGTTTCTTAGCCTTAAAAATAAAAGCGAGGAACTTTGAAAGGATTTTATTCCTTCACTTCTGACTTTTCTTTATGCCTTTCATCTTTATTCATTTGAGATTTATCTTCTAGTTCAAATTCATTAAAAGCTCCAAATTGTTCTTCTGTAACTTCTACAGTATTTAATATATTTTTTACATCTTTAAATTCAACATAGTATTTATTATTTATTATTAATTATTAATAATGTATATGGATTATCTTTACTTTTCTTTCTTTTAGGTCTATTCACCTTTATTCCTCCAATCAATCTAAATTTTTAAAATTTATTGGAATAGGTGGACTTCTACACCTAAAAACCAACATTTTTCGGCAAAGAAAAAAGCCAGTCGTAAAAAAGTTTTTGTCTTTACAACTGACTTTAACATCAAAATTATTTATTTTTGAGGGTATTTATCCCACGAATATTCAATATAAATAAAACAAAATAAAATTTTAACATAGTTGAAAACTCTCATAAGGCGAATATCCTCCTTATGTAGAGCCAATGTCTTATAAGAGCTATCACAAAAGAATTTATTTATCCTTTGTAACTCTTAATATTAAATTTTATTTCTTTTTATTCTTTAAATATATTTATAATACATATATCAACTAGCCACCATTATGACATTGCTGCTACTTGGGTTGTATTATATACTTTTTTTCTACAAATTTCATTATATTTAAACATTTTCTTAAAAATTGTTAATTTTAAGTATAAAAAAGAAACACAAATCAAATGTGTTTCTTCACAATTAAAATTACTGATCGTTCTTTAACAGCTTTTGAGATTTGTCTATGTCAATAAAATAAATCATTTCCAATATTAAAATAAAATTATATTGATATGAATAATTATTTTCAAAAATACCATATAAAGAAAATAATATAAACACCAAAGATATCATTTTGTTTTTGGAGATTTTTTTTGCAACAGAAAAATTAATTATTATATATAATGTAAATATTATAATTCCATCAATATATAAATGCGTTAAATATACATTATCTAAAGGAAAACCAGTAATAATAGATTTATCAAACAAACCTATATTATATGTTGTAACATATTTATTCCAAAAAAATAGCCTATTACTTAATATCTCATTTAACTTCCCAAATTGTAAATATTCGCTTGCGAGAAAAATAGATATAATTGTTAATATAAAATAACTATATTTTATATATTTCTCATACTTATTACTGCTAATTTTATTTGTTATTAGATTTAATATAGCCAAAATAATTGCAATTAAAAATCCTGTTCTACACAAAGTGATTTTATAAAAAAATAAACTAATCAAAAATATTACAAATAATACTTTTAATTTTTTGGCAAGTACATAATCTTTTTTATATATCATAAATGAGGCAAATATTGGTATTAAGCACAAAAACAAAATATTAATTCCAGCAAAACCAAAGCTGTATCTTGTCACTATACCATCAGCCATTACTCGTGCAGAATTATTAGATGGCAAAATACCAATCAAATATAAAAGAATTGTGCATATAAATAATAATAATGAATTTATAAAATAATATTTTATAAATTTTTCATCTCCATTTTCTTCTACAGAAAATATAATTGCAAATATAATTGCAAATAGGAAATCGAATTTTGGATTAATAAAAACTATAATGCCCCCCATTATTAAAAGACAAATTACTTTTTTAAAATCCTTTTTTCTTATTTTATAGCTCAATATCGAAATAAACGAAACAAGTATAAATAATGTCATAATTATTGTCGGTGTTTCAAATTTTCCGACAAACAAATAATTCCACATTGAAAAATATTTTAAAAATAATGCTACAAAAACAATAACAAACAAAATCAAATTCTTTAGCTTTATTTTCATTTTCACCCCTCCTTATCTAGAACCAGTAATTACTTTATAAAATTTAGGCAACATTTTATTTATAATCTTTGATATTAATTGTATCAACCACACTGTTAATATTATAGTTAAAATGTATACTATTATTGAAATATAAGAATTATATCCTAAAATAATAAATAAGATTTTTCTTACTACTTTTATAACAGGCAAGTGGATACAATAAATAAAGAAGCTTATTTTTTCAACATTATATATTTTATACTTATATAAACTAAGCATGTCCAAAATAGCTAATAAAATAATAGGAGATAACATTCTATAAATATAATATATCCTTGATGTTTCATCAAAAGTAGATACAATAATTGCAAACAAAATATATAAAATTATAAATATTGGTAACTTGCTATTTTTATTTTTAGCAATATTTTCTTTTATGTCATAATCTTTGCTATGTATTCCCATATTTGCACCAAATAGATATATTGGCAACCAAAATATTGGATTGGAATATCCAAATTTAAATATCAAATTTACTGTTAAACATATAAGCATAATAATATAGTTTAATTTTTTTGACTTTTTCATTATAAAATATATTACAGGTGCTAAAAAACTATAAATTATTAAATCACGTACAAACCACATACCTTCAGCACAATTAGCCATCAAAATATTTTGAAAAATATGACTTATACCAAGTTCAAATGTATTATTAAATAATGTGTTTACCTTAGGAATTAAACAAATTAATTCATAATATATTAAGAAAAATATTGACCAAAAAAAGTATGGAATAACCAACGAAAAGAATCTACTTTTATATTTTTCTTTTATTTTTGAAAAATCAAAATTTCTGTAAAATAAATAAGCTGATAATATAAAGAACGCTGGAACACTTGCATCACACATTACAGAAATAATTTTATATATTTTTGTTATTATAAAATTATTATCGCTAATAAATCTCAAACAATTAGAATGCAATATTACAATTAATAATACAAGAATAAAATTAATATGTGTTATTTTTTTTGATACATTTTTATTCACTTTTTTGTTCCTTTCCTAAAAAATCATATTTTATATAATTAAAATTAATACAAAAATAAACCAAAACAGCAATAAATACTTGTAATAATAATTTTAAATATATATTTTTTATCAAACACCCTATAACTATAATTATAAGTGCCATAGCCATGCTTTTATATAAATATTTCATAAAAATCTTAACCACTTTTTTATAATCAATAAAATTCTTTGTGCATACAATTTGATAAAACATAACAAAAAATTCAGCTACTATAGTACCAATACACGCACCATATGCACCGTATTTCCTTATGAATATTAAATTTAGTACAAGATTCACAGCTGCTCCAATAATAGTTGAGAATACATAGATGTTGTCTTTTCCTTTTGGAATTAAATAGCTTGTTCTAATAACATTTGCAATTGATGTGAATATTACAGTTGAGATTAGAAGTTTGATAATATTACCTGTAATTTCAAATTCCTTTCCAAAGAAAATTGTTGAAAAATCAGAACTTACCAAGAATATTCCAAAACACATAGGTATAATAAAGAAAAATGTTAATCTAAATGTATCCATTATCTTTCTTTCATATTCTTTATCATTGGTTTTTGACATGTGTGGCAACATTACTGTACCTAAAGCTGTTATAAAACTAATAGGAATATTAATTATCTTTTCGGCACTCTCATAGTTTCCAAGTTCAATAGTATTCGAAAACATTCCAATCATAGTTTTATCCATAACTCTGTATATAGAATATGCTATTATGGGAATAAACAATATCAAGCAAGGCTTCAAATTTTTCACAATTTCTTTAAATGATGGTTTACTAAATTTAATATATTTTTTTATATACAACCATAAATAAGCTTGACTAATAAAAGTACTTCCACTCATCAATAGAGTATATTTCCATAAATCATTGCTATCTTTTACAAATACAAAAGTTAAGATTAACGAAAGTACTTTTATTATAATATTTCTACTAATAGTAATTTTAAACTTTTCTATCCCAAAGAAAAACCAATTAATATCCAATAGTACACTTAGTAAAAAAATGGATTGTATTAACATTATTTTCAAATTATATCTATACATAAAAAATATAAATATATAGTAAGCAACAATCATTATAGATGTCAAAATAAATTGTAAACAATAAATATTAATAAAATTTTCTGACATTTTTTCTTTATCATCACTGCTTTTAGCTATTTTTCTCGATCCATAATTATTTATTCCAATTAAACCACATAACATAAAATAGTAAACTATTGAATATGTATAAGAATATATTCCTACATTTTCAACGCCTAATGCTCTAGAAATATATGGCATTGAAATTAGTGGAATGATGAAAATAAAAATTTGATACACCATATTATACATAAAATTTTTATTTGTTGTTTTCATTTTCTCTTCCACCAACACTTTCCCTCAAATATTTTATTGCCTCCATCTGCAATTCTTTTATTTGATTATTGTATTCGGAATAATCCACATCTTTTAAATAATTAAAATTATTATCAAAATCATATGCAATAAGTCTATCTAGCATTTTCAATTGCGATAAAAGGGTTATAACTCTGTCATCATCTCCATACATATCACCATTTTTTATAGTAAAAAATTTCTTATTATAAATAGTCGAAAATATTGTTCCATGAAACGAAGTAGTTAATACTAACTCAGCATTTTTTATATAATATAAATAAGATGATGGATTTTCGTATTTAGCAAGTTCAAAACCAAATCTTTTTATCATTCTTGTGCTATATGATTTACAACTCCATGTTATCACTTTCAAATTATATTTTTTTGAAATTTTTTTTACATATTTACATATATTTTGATTAAAACTTGGACAATAAAAAAATATATATTTTTCTTTTTCCTTAATATCATTAGCAAGTATTTCATCATAGCAAGATGCTGTTAAAATTAAAGTCGGATCTATTAGTACAGGCACCTCTCTATTAATCATATCTTTAATCCATTTTTGTCCATTTTTTTCACGTATAGATAAATAATCATAGTTCATTAAATATTTCTTATATTTTTCAGAGTCTTTCGCATATTTTAGTATATTTTTGGAACCAAAGCTTGGTGCATAAGCTACTTTTTTTGCGGTATTTACCCATGGCAAGAAATATGCGTCGTCTGCATCTGGAATAGTCACATTCCAAATTTGGTCACTCCCAGAAACAATACAACTATAACCTTTATCATTTAGTTCGTTCATATTATTAAATTTATTTTTTGATAAATGAAAATTTTTATTTCTAAATTCCTCGTATTTCATATTATTCATTTTTAATTTTCTATGATTAGGCAACAATAAAATGTTTTTCAAAATATTTTTCAAAGAGTTATTCTTAAAAAATATTTTATATAAGTTTTGCTGACCTTCATTAGAAAAATCTATTATTTCTACATTATCACAGCAATATTTTTCAATGGATTTTTGCATTGCATATGATTCAAGCATAGAACCACAATTATATGAATTATGAAACGTTATTATTCCTATCTTTTTCATTTTCTTCTCCTTTTATATTAAAATATATTCTTCACTATTTTTTTTGAACTTATTTCTTCGTATAAATCTAAACAAATGATACAAAAGGCATTTCAGTTTAATTTTGTATAATGCATACTTAATTTTATTGCTTGTACTAACCATCAAACATAAAGTTTCTGCTTTATTATATGGAAAACTATATAGCCTACATATATACTTCTTTGCATCACTATACTTTTCAATGTAAGATGTCCTCTCATAAAGCATTACAATAGCTCCTTGCAAGCAAAATTTTTTTATTTTTTCTTTATCTTCTTCCAAAATATCATAATCATTTAATAAAGTAGTAATTTTTTCATGAAATAATAAATCAGAATCAAATATTCTAATATCAAATTTTTTTGTGGCTTGACCTACATATCTTCTATACAAATAAATTGGTTCGTTTATACTTTGTATTTTCTTGGCTTTACTTAATGCTTCAATATTAAATAACATATCCTCTCCATTTATTATTTTATCATTAAATATAATCTTATTTTTCTCAATAAATTCTTTCCTAAAAATTTTTGAATATGGACCTGCTATGCATATATTTTCTTTATTATAACCAACTATGTATTTTAGCAAATCATTTTTATTAGATTTTAAATTGTACTTTGAAAAATAAACTATATCATAGTTTTCTGTCATATAACTATTTATCCTGTCAAACCAATTTTTTTTAAGTTCATCATCAGCATCTACAAACATTATATAATTACCTTTAGCTTTTTTAATTCCTAGATTTCTAGAGTATGAAACTCCATTATTAGAATTATCTATAAGTTCAATATTTTTATACTTTTTCATAAGTTCTTTTATAATTTTTAAACTATTATCTTTCGATCCATCATTTATAAGTATTACTTCGAATGAATTTTCAATATTATCAAAAATTGATTTCATACATTTATCTAAATACTTTTCGGCATTATATACTGGAATAATTATTGACAATTTCATTCTTTTTCACCTAATTTCTTTATTTTTTTCAACCCTTTTCTAAAATTCACATATATATAAATAAATAATAAATTTTTATTTAGGTACACACTAAGTAACATTGAATAGATTTTACTATTAATGTGTTCTTTTTGTATTTTATTAATTATGCCTATGAAATCTTGATTATTTATTATTGCTTTTAATTCTTTAAATTTACTTACTTTAGCTAATTCTTTTTCAATCAATATAATTTTTTTGTTATCAATTAATTTTTCATAACTATTTTTTGTAATCAAATTAATTTCATCAAGAGATTTATTAAAAGACTTTACATTGTTTAAAATGTTATCACTTGATAACGTAATACTATTTGTATTGCTTAAACAATAATAATAATTTGCTTCAACAAATTTAACATATTTAATATTATTTAAGTATTCAACTAGAAATAATGTATCTTCCATAAAATGTAATTCAGATGAAAACTTCATTTTTTTTATTATTTTTGTTTCAAAAAAGCAACCCCAAACACATCCTGGAAATGAATTAGCTAGTATTTTTTCAATAAAATCACCAACTAAAATCTTATGTTTTTCAGTTTTATTATTAAAAATTTTATTACCTTTAAATGTTTTATAATTACTCCTAACCATAGTATCTTTTTCACAACAATTTAAAAGAGCTTCCAACAAATTTTCTTCTAAATAATCATCTGAATCTACAAATGTTATGTAATCTCCTTCTGCATTTGCTATTCCCCTATTTCTTGCACTTGAAGGTCCTTCATTTTTTTGAGTAAAAATTTTCAAAATTATATTTTTATTTTCATTTTTGAACTTTTCACACATTTTTAAACTATTATCTTTTGAACCATCATCAACAATTATTATTTCATAATTACTGTAGGTTTGTCTTTTTATAGAATACAAACATTTTTCAATGTACTTTTCGGCATTATATAATGGAATAATTATTGAAATTTTTTTCATTTTCTTTCCTCTCTTATTTGTTGTTATATATGTATCTGATTTTATTTATATATTCATTAATATCACTTACTTCATCAAATTGTTGTAATGCGTTTTTAGAATATTCTTTCAATTTTTTATCATCTTTCAACAAACTGATAATAGCATCATCTAGCTCACTGTCATTGTTTGATAAATATCCATTTTTATTTTGTCTAACAATATCTTTCAAGCCATCTGTGGGTGTGCTAATTATAGGCTTACCTAATGCCATTGCTTCTAATGCTACCATTGGGGTTCCCTCATATCTTGATGTCATAACTAATATTTTAGAATCATTTAAAATCTTGTAAGGATTTGTAACATACCCAAACAATTTTACATTCCCATTTAATTCAAACATATCTATTAACTCTTTTATACTTTCGTACAATTCTCCTGTTCCGACTATCGCTACCTTAATATTGTAGCCTTTCACTTTGATATCTTTTATTATTTTTATTAATCTTTCAGGGTTTTTAGCATAAGTCAATCTTCCTAAATAAATAATATCAAATGGTTCATATTTATTATTGTCATTTTCTATACTATTGATTATTTCCTTTTTATTAATTACATTATATAAAATAATAGATTTTTCTTTAACTTTATCTTTAAATATATAATTATCAAAAGCACTTTGTGAAACCCATATGATTTTAGAAAAATTCTTAGAGCAATAATTAAACATCAACGTTTTAATATTTACTTTTCTCATATTTTCATGATTCGAATGAACATGAGAAATTATTTTTATTTTTTTTCCACATATTAAAGAAGCCATAACGCTTGCTTTTATATCATGAGCATGAATTATATCTGGCTCAAATTCTTCTATTGCTTTCTTTGTAGATTTATAATCAAATTTATTAAGCTTTAAATGTTTTACTTTTCTCTCAGCTAAGCTTGTTTCATTTGGACCACTAGGGCTACAATACACCATTTGAAAATTTTTGTCATTTTGAAATCCGTTTATTATTTGACATGCTACATTTTCTGCACCCGAGAAAACATCAGTACATATTAAGTGTAATACTTTCATTAATTCGTCACCTTTCTTCTATATTCTTCATAATATTTTTGAATCAATTTCTTTGCTTCTTTTTTTATATTAAAATCTTTTTTAGAAATTTCGTTGGTACAATTCTTTCTTTTAAATGATTTGTATTTCTTTAAAATTGTATATGTCCACTCTTCTACACTCTGATTTAGTGATAAAAACTCAGTAGTATCCAACACTTTTGTTTCTTTTGTCATATCATCTGAAAATATGCATAATAGTCCAGTTGCTTGTGCTTCAACTCCAACAACTGGCAGTCCTTCATACAATGATGGTAAGCAAAATACATCAAATGCTTGATATAATTCATTTATATCATTTCTTTGTCCTAAAAATTTAACATTTTTTTCTAATCCTAAATTTCTGGCTTTCTCTTTCATTTCTTCCATTAAAGGACCTTGTCCTGCAAGTAATAAAATAGAATTTTCTTTTTGTTTATGTACTTCATTAAATATATCAATTAAAAATCTATGATTTTTCTGTTCAACAAATCTTCCTACATGACCAATAACTAATGTATCTTCTTTAATATTTAATTCTTTTCTTTTTTCTTTTCTTAATTTTTCATCATATTTAAATTTATCTAAATCAATTGCATTGTTTAAAAGATAAACATTACCATTGTCATATTCTTTGTTTCCAAACAACCATCTGCCAGCAAGTTCTGAACAACACATATAATCTGTTGCAAATACTTTACTAAATGGTCTCAATACTTGCTTCAATAAATTCCTCTTTTTTTCTTTTTTATTTGTCGTGCTATGACTATGTGCAATTCTTACTGGAACTCCAGCACACTTTGCAGCAAACAAACTAAAAACTGATAATGTATTAATATGCGAGTGAACTATTTTGTATCCACCAGATTTTAATACTTCTTTTAGTTTTTTATGATACTTAAAAACTTTTTGATATGGTGGTATTAAAATAACTTTACCACCCATTTTTTCTATTTCTCCATATGGAATATTCGTAGAATCTTCATCACATATAAAATCGAACTGAATTTTAGTTCTATCAATATGTCTATAATAATTCATTACGACAGATTCCACCCCACCACCAAGCCATTTTCCTATAATTTGTGCCACTCTTATCGGCTCATTTTTTTCCACAAAATTCACTTCTCCTTAAAAAATCATTGCACTATACAATGCAATGCTAAATACTCAAACTAACTACTATTGTATAATCTATACTATATTTTTAAATCAATCTGTTTTGTCTTTCAAATATAATGTTCATCTGAAAGAAACTCGAAAATATTATACACTAAAAGGACTAAAGTTTCAACTTTTTCAGCCGTTTTTTTGCTCAATTTTGCATAGTAAATTTTACTAAAAATTATGTTTACGAAAATTTCATTATATTTCAATGGTTTTCTGATATTTTATCAATATCTTATGTATATGGCTATTCTTTTTTGAATAGCCATTTTTATACGTATGACGGGCATGTCATACGTACAAAAATAGAACTAGCATTTGCTAGTCTAAAATTTCAATATACTTAATTAATAATTCATCAATTACATCTGTATTTTCATTTTCTCTTATAAGTTTATTTCTAAATTCATTTAAGGAATTTATTATTATTTTTAATTCATATATATCAAGTTTTAATTTATACTTTTTCATATCCATCCACCACATTTAATATAACAATTTTTTATATGAATAAAAAAAGGAGATAATCAATTATCTCCAATTAACTTGATATTATTTTGCACCTTTTTTGAATAATACTACTTTGAAAACTTTAAAAAAAATTTTTATATCCACCAACAAAGATTGATTATGTGAATAATATTGTTCTAACTTTAACCTTTCTTCAAATGAAAGATTACTGCGTCCCTCTACAGCCCAAAGAGATACTATTCCACATTTAGTTTTTTCAATATCTTCAAAATATTTCCCCATATCTTTTTTTTCTCTTGGCAAATACGGTCTATTTCCAATTACAGACATATCTCCCTTTAATACATTTATAAATTGTGGTAATTCGTCCAATGAAGTTTTTCTAAGTATTTTTCCAGTTCTAGTAATTCTTGGATCATTTTCCAACTTTTTATTTATTTTATATTCATTTGCCAACTCTTTATCTTCTTCTAATATTTTTTCCAATGCCTTATCAGCATTCGGTATCATACTCCTAAATTTATAAAAATCGAACTCTTTTCCATTTTTTCCAATTCTTTTTTGTTTATAAAATATTGTTTCTTTATCTCCTGTTGCTATGTAACATATTTTAGTTACTATTGCTACTGGAATTAGCATTAATATTCCGAATAGTGAACACACTATGTCAAATAATCTTTTAACACTGAAATATAATACTTTTCTAGTTTTTTGCCATAATACTTTTAATTTCTTAGTTTTGTTGTTAACAGGAATCATAACTGTTTCAATTGCAACAACATCATTTAAAACTTTAGAGTTCATATTCTCCCTAGTTTCAATAGTTGCTGAATCTATCAAAGACATTCATGCCACCCCCTTTGCTGATTGTAGCATTTCTTTATCTGAAAATAGAGGAACTTGCCACCATGATGTGATACCAGGCTTTATTGCTTCATAAATTTCATGATTTCCTTTATGAGAATCTAACTATCCTGGAACAAGTGGGCGGAGCCCAATAAGGCTCATATCGTTTTTTAATACGTTCAAAAACTGCGGCATTTCATCGAGAGAAGTTTTTCTTAAGTAAACTTATCAACTACAATCTATATCATTTTCTCTTTTTTAATTTTTCCTGATTTTTATCAACTTTTAGGTAGATTTTTGTTTTTTAGCAAATGATTTTTTTGGTCTAAAATCCTTTATTTATAAGGCTTTATAAGCAATTTCATCCAGTATAACACCAGCCACAAACAACATTAAATAATTGTGGTAATTCATCTAATGATGTTTTCCTTATAACTTTTCCTACTTTTGTCACCATTTGTTCATGTGATAAATCACTATGTAACTCTTCTCTTTTTGTCGTCATTGATCTAAATTTATATACATTAAATTCTTTTAGTCCTTTTCCCATTCTTTTAGATTTATATATAACTTGTCCACCATCTTCTAACTTTATACAAATAGCTATTATGCACATTGGTATTCCAAAGATGATTAATAATCCCAATGCCAAAATTAAATCTATCCCTCTTTTAATCTTTATATACATTTTTTAACTTCCCCCTACTCTTTTATATTTTAACATAACATTTATTTATCTTCAACTATTTTTGTCTGGTATTTTTTGTATTTTTATAATTTCTTTTTTCATTTATACTATTTCTTTATTGTACTTTTATTTTGTGGCAACAATATGATCATCTTAAATATTTCATTATCTATTTTCATGTTTAAATCCCCATTATATTTTTCTAGCGTTTTTTCTATAATTTTTATCCCATATCCATGAGATTTTTTATTCATTTTAGTTGTTTCAAATTTACCAGTTTTATTTTTCTCATAACATCTGCAATAATTTTCATTTTTTATTATTACATATCCATTTTTTCACATATATATAATTTTATATTTTTATTTTCATTTTTCTTCGACGCTTCTATGCTATTATCTAATAAATTAGTAAAAATATTACATACATCTATATCTTCCATATTAAGTTCTACAAAATAGTCTATTTTTAATTCTATGTTTATGTTATATTTTTTAGTTTCTTCGATTTCTACAGATAAAATAATGTTCAATAATTCATTTTCACAATGTTTTGTAGATTTTATATCATCTAATTCTTTTTCAACTTCTATTAGCATTTTTATTGCATTAATATTGTTTTGTTTAAATGCTATATATGCTATTTGTAATTTATTATATATATATGTTTTATAATAGATATTTCTTCATTATTTATTTTTATTAATTCATAATATTTATCTAAAAATATTAATTCTTGTTTCTTTTTGCTTTAATTTCTTATCTCTTTTTATATTTTTATATAAACATCCAATATTAGTAAATATCAGTGTTGCTAGTATAAACTTCATATATCCTCACTCAAATACTTTATAAATATTTCTTTAGTATTTCTATATTTGGTTTGGCTAACTTTTTCTACTTCATTATTGAATATTTTTACTTTGTTTTTCTTCTTGCAATGCTTTTTCTAAGGATTTTTTTATTTGTTCTTTTTTTATTGGTTTTAATAATAAATATGTTGGTTTGGTTTTAAAAATTGCTTCCGAGTATTGACTATATGCTTTCATATATATTATCTTTATTTTAGGATTTTCCTGCTGTATCTTTTTGGCTATTTCTATACCATTTAATAAGTCTATTTTTATGTCTATATATATGGCATTTATTTTTTGAAGTATTCCCTTTTTGCAGTCTCCTTTAAATTCCTCTAACTTGGTATATTTATATATTTTCGCATTAACGTCTAAATTTTCTTTTATCAACTCTCCTACATAGTCTACTATTATTTTTTCATCATCAAAAACTGCTATTCCTAACATAAAAAACACCCCTTTGTGTCATTATATATAATAATAACATATATAAGGAGTGTAATATTTTCTATTTATTACATTTCGAAACTTAATTATTACATTTTATTGTTTTTGCTATTATTTTAAAATTATTTGTTATAATTTTATACGTTTTAAATATACCACTTACGAATATTATTCCGGTTACTACTCCAGACGTGTCGATAAAAACATCTGTTAACATTAAACCTCTACCGGATACAAATGCTTAATGTATCTCATCTGAAGATGCATATATAATATTTGTTATTTTTCTACTTATTCCAGATGATTGTGTACTATTTGGGCTAGAAAATCCAAATATAGTATAAAATATGTCTAATAACAAAATTATTAATATTGTTATTAGACATATTTTATTTCATTTACTATATCCTGTTTTTTCTATTATTTGATTACTTATATTTTTTACTGTATCTGATGGCGAATAATCCTTTTGTTCAAATACCTCTTGATGTAATCTAGTTACATTACTTTCTAATGTAATTGGAATTCCATACCATCTATCCATAGTTTTTCCTTTTGTATCATATGGCCAACCTAAACTTTCTACTATTTTAAAGTTTGGAGCACTTGGCAATAATCCAAATATATCATTTGCTGTTATATTTGTATATACTCTTGGTAACACTTGGTCTACAAGTGTATTTAATTGACTAATATTAAATGTCTTTACTTTGTTTACTACTGCAGTTAATACATCTCTCATTCTTTCTGTTCTTTTATAATCTCCACCTGTTGCATATCTAATTCTTGCATATGCTAATGCTTGTTCTCCTGTTAAATTATATGTTCCTGCCTTTGTTATTCCAGATATATAAGGTACTTCTTCTGCTGTTATATTCATTGATATTCCTCCTATGTCGTCTATAATTTCTTTTACAGCATCAAAGTTTACAGTTACAAATTCTTTAATATTTAAATCTAAATTAGTATTTAAAGTCTTTATAGCAAGTGGTACCTCTCCATATGAATATGCATGTGTTATTTTATCAAGTCCATGCCCTTCGATTTGAACATATGTATCACGATAAACAGACAATAGTTTTACATCCTTGGTTTTGTTATTAATACTAGCTATTATAATACAATCACTTCTATTTCCTTTGTCATATGTATCTTCTCTTGAATCTATTCCAAATATTGCTATATTTCTATAATCAGCTAATTGTTCCTCTGCTTGTGCTGAAACATTCAAATCATTTTCATCTATATCAACTTTTTGTATTTTTGATAATTTACTATTTATATACCAATATGTTCCACCTATTATTATTGCCAATATAAGAACTAGTACTAGTACAATTATTCCAAAAGCTGTTAAACCTTTTTTATGTTTCTTTTCCTTTGACATTTTATTTCCTTCTTTCTAAATATTTTTTGAAAAAGACTATTTTTTTATTATTACATTTTATTTGGCATTTCTATACCAAGCAAGTTAGCTCCTATTTTTAACACTTGTCCTACTGCATAAGTTAAATAAACTCTTGCATTTTGTGTATCTTTATTTTCTGTTATAATTTTATTCTCATTGTAAAACACACTATATGCTTTTGCTAAATCTATTAAATATCTCGCAAGAATAGATGGCTCTTCTTTTTCTGTTACTTGTTTTAATACATTTTCAAAATTGTATATTAATTTTATTATATTTTGCGAATACTCATCTAATAATTCTTTTATTTGTACACTTTTTAATTCTGGTATTTTCCCTGCTTTTTCTATTACACTTTTTGTTCTTACATATGTGTATTGTATATATGGTCCTGTTTCTCCTTGGAAGTTTAATATTTGATCCCATTCAAATATTTCGTCTTTTACTCTACTATTTGATAAATCGTTAAATATTACTGCTCCTATTCCTACTTTTTTTGCTATTTCTTCCTTGTTTTCTAAACTAGGATTTTTTTCTTCTATTATTATTTTAGCTCTCTGTATTGCTTCATTTAACAAATCCTCTAATTTTATTACTTTTCCCTCTCTTGTTGACATCTTTCCTGTTGGAAGTAATACCATTCCAAAAGGTATATGTTGTAATCCATCTGTATATTTTTTGTCTATTCCTAGTAATTTTGCTACTTCAAATACTTGCTTAAAATGTAATACTTGCTCATATGAAGTTAAATACAAAGCTTTATCAAAATCATATGTTCTTGCTCTATATAAAATTGCTGCTAAATCTCTTGTTGCATATGTTGTAGAACCATTAGATTTTTCTATTATACATGGAGTATTTATTCCTTTATCTTCTAAGTCAATAATTTTTGCTCCTTGTGACGAAATTAGTTTTCCTGTTTTTTCTAATATTTCTATAACTTCTGGCATTTTATCTGAATAAAAAGCTTCTCCATTCCATGAGTCAAATTCACTACCTAATAAATCATATACTTTTTGAAATTCTTTTAAGCTTAAACTCTTAAATTTTTCCCATAGTTCTACACAATATTTATCTCCATCTTCTAACTTTTTAAAATTATTTCTGCATTCTTCTAAGACTTTTTCGTCCTCTTTACATAGATTATTTATTCTTATATATATTTTAGTTAATTCATCTATTGGATTTTCTTCTATATTATATTCCTGTCCCCAAAGTTTATAGCCTTCTATTAATTTTCCAAATTGTGTTCCATAATCTCCCAAATGGTTTATTCCTGTTACATTATATCCTAAATGCTTGTATATTTTATATAATGCTCCTCCTATTACTGTTGAACGCAAATGTCCAATATGAAATGGTTTAGCTATATTAGGTGATGAATAATCTATTACTATATTTTTCCCTTTTCCAATTTTAGACTTTCCATAGTTATCTCTATTATTTTCTATTTGATTTAACACTTCTTTTGTTATTATATCTTTATTTATATAGAAATTTAGATATCCTCCAACTACCTCCATTTTTTCTATTTCTTCTGGTGTAGTTTCTATTTTTTCCTTTATTTCATTAGCAATTACTGGAGGAGCCTTTCGTAACTCTTTTGCAAGACGAAAACATGGAAATGCATAATCTCCATTTTGGGAATCTTTTGGCATTTCTATATAGCTTTCTAATTCTTTTTCATTTAAGTTTGTTGCATCTGCTAATATTTTTGCTATTTTTTCTTTAAAGTCTATCATGTTTTTTCCTCTCTTTTAACTATTTTTTTCTATATATCTCCAAGAATCCTTGCACATATCTTCTAGTGTTTTTGTTGCTTCCCATCCTAATTCTTCTTTTGCTTTTTTAGGATCTGCGTAACAAGTTGCAATATCGCCTTCTCTTCTTGGAGCTATTTTATATGGTACCTCTTTTCCTGTTGATTTTTCAAAAGCTTTTACCATATCTAATACACTATAACCATTTCCAGTTCCTAAGTTATAAATATATAACCCTTCTCCTTCTTTTTCCAATTTTTTTAAAGCTGCTACATGTCCTTTTGCCAAATCTACAACATGGATATAATCTCTTACTCCTGTTCCATCTGGTGTATTGTAATCATTTCCAAATACAGATAATTCTTTTAATGTTCCTGCTGCTACTCTTGCAATATATGGCATCAAATTATTTGGTATTCCTTGTGGTTCTTCACCAATTAATCCAGATTCATGAGCTCCTACTGGATTAAAGTATCTTAGAATACAAATATCCCAAGAATTATCAGAGGCATATAAATCTTTTAATATTTGTTCTATAAATAATTTTGAACTTCCATAAGGATTTGTAGTTCCTCCTATTTTGCAATCTTCTGTTAATGGTATTCTCTCTGGTTCTCCATACACAGTAGCTGATGAACTAAATATAAATTTTTTTACTCCATATTTTTTCATAGTTTCTAATAAAACTAAACATCCTGATATATTGTTATGATAATATTCTAATGGCTTTTGAATAGATTCTCCAACAGCTTTATAACCAGCAAAATTTAATACAGCTTCTATTTTATTTTCTTCAAATACTTTTTCTAACTTTTCTTTGTCTAAATAATCTATTTCATAAAATTTAAAATCTTTTCCTGAAATTTCTTTTATTTTATCTAATACTTCTGGTTTGCTATTTGAAAAGTTATCTATTATAACTATTTCCTTTCCTGCTTTTAATAATTCTACAGCTGTATGACTTCCTATATATCCTGCTCCTCCTGGTAATAATATTGACATATTAAATTCCTCCTTATCTTTTTTTGATTTCAGTTCCTTGTTTTGTATCTTTGATATCATATCCTTTTTGATTTATCAAGTCTCTTAATTCATCAGATTTATTCCATTCTTTATTTTCTCTTGCAATTCTTCTTTTATCAATCAAATCTAATATTTCTTTTGGTATATCTTGTTTTCCTGAATTTTCTTCATTAATCTTAATCCCTAAAATATTATCAAATTTAGTAAGAATTTCTGCAATTTCTGGATTTTTCTTTTCAAATTTAGCAGCTTCCCAAACGAAGCTCATTGCAAGAGGCATATTTAAGTCATCATTGATAGCTTTATGAAAGCCTTCTTCTATTTGTTTTAATTTTTCTTTGTCTTCAATTGTTAATTTGTCTGTTCCATTTAAATTTAATTGATAACTATTACGTAATCTTTCTAATGACTTTGATGCCGCCTCTAATCCTTCCCATGTGAAGTTTAGTTTATTTCTATAATGGCATGAATAACTAAATAACTTATATGCTATTGGATCATATCCTTTTTCTATAAAATCTTTAACTAAATATACATTTCCAAGACTTTTTGACATTTTTCCACCATTAATTAGTAAATATTCTCCATGTATCCAGTATCTTGCTGGTATCTTTCCACAAGCACCTTTGCTTTGTGCAATCTCATTTTCATGATGAGTCGGAATTAAATCAATTCCTCCTGTATGAATATCAAATTGCTCTCCTAAGTATTTTTTCCCCATTGCTGAACATTCTATGTGCCATCCTGGATAGCTTGGTCCCCATGGGCTATCCCATTTCATCAAATGATTTTCTGGTGCTTTTATCCATAATGCAAAGTCTTGAGGATTTCGTTTTTCTGGATCCACTTCAATTCTTGCTCCAGCTTTTTGATTTTCTATATTTAAGTTTGATAATATAGGATACTTATCTAATTTTGATATATCAAAATAAATTGCTGTTGATGTTTCATATGCATATCCATTTTCTATTAATTTTTCAACATATTCTATCATCTCTTTTATATGTTCTGTTGCTTTGCATATTATTTCTGGTGTTTCTATATTTAACAAATTTAAATCATCAAAAAATAGCTTTGTATAATGTTCTGCTATTTCTAAAGGAGTTTTATGTTCTTCATTTGCTGATTTTAGCATTTTGTCTTCTCCTTCATCTCCATCTGATACTAAATGTCCAACGTCTGTTATATTCATAACATGTTTTATTTTATATCCATTATATCTCAATACTCGTCTTAAAACATCTTGAAATATATTAGTTCTTATATTACCTATAGTTGCATTTTTATAAACAGTTGGTCCACAAGAATACATTCTTACTTCTTGTTTGTCAATTGGTATAAATTTTTCTTTTTGTCTTGTAAGTGTATTATAAAAATATATATCCATAAACTTCTCTCCTTTTACTAAAATTGCCAAAAATATTAATTTTGGCAATTTTATTGCTTAATATTACAATATTATGTTTCAGCACCTGGATCTTCAGTTCCAGATGTATTTGTATTCCCACCTGTATTCGTTGTATTTCCACCTGTGCTTGTATTTCCACTTGTATTTGTATTTCCACCTGTATTTGTTGTGGTTTCTAATCCTGTGTTTGTTGTATTATGTTTTGGTTTTTCAGGCTCTTTTGGTTTTTCCTCTGGTTTCTTATGGATATCACAAATTTCTTCAACTTTTGTTCCTGAAGAACTATTTTTTCCACTTACTGGTGTCCAAAGTTTTAATTGTTCTTTTGGTACTGTCGCACCATAATTGTTTACTTTTGTCTCTGGACAATACTCATTTGCTACTTTTCCAGATTCAGTACATAATTTTTGACTTCCATGTCCTTGACATTTTTCAGGTATATTATTTGATGCAAATATTTCTTTATAAGTATCTGTACATCCTGTTGTAGCTAAACATCCTGTTGTTCTACATACTGTTTGTTCTACAATTCCACTTGGCTTTTGGAAAGATGCATTTGCTAACTTTTTATGAATATCTGTCATTACTGCATCCCATATTTGACCTGCTGGATTTTGAGAAAATCCTTTTACTTCTTCACTGTCATCATATCCAAACCATGTTGCGGCAGAATAATATGGCGTAAATCCACATAACCATCTGTCATAACTCTTGTCAGTTGTTCCTGTTTTTGCAGCTACATCCATTCCTGATATTCTACAATAAGTAGCTGTTCCTCTTGAACTATTTACTGGCTCTTGAGTTATCTTTTTAGTAAGATATGCTGTTTGTTCTGAAACTGCTCTTACTTGTTCTTGTTTTGGTGTTAATACTGTGTTCCCACTACTATCTACTACTTTAGTATAGAATGTTGGTGTAATATAAATTCCATCATTAGCAATAGTTCCATATGCTGCTGCCATTTCTAATGGACTAACACCGTCTGTCATACCTCCAATTGCTAATGATAATACATTATCTTTTTTATCGTCTAATGAAGTTATTCCCATCTTTTTAAGATATTGAATAGATTTTTCTGGTGTTAATTCTTTCATTATTTTTAAAGCTGGTATGTTTTGTGAAGTTTCTATAAATTGTCTTATATTAATAATTCCTCTATATCTTTCTCCATCATTTTTCGGTGTATATCCTCCACCAAAATCAGTTTTTACGTCATCATATACTGTAGCAGGAGTAATTACCTTTTCTTCTAATGCTGGAGCCACGTCTGCTATTGGTTTTATAGAAGAACCTGTTTGCTTTTTCATTTGAGTTGCCCTATTCCATCCAGCTCCTTCTTTTGTTCCTAAACCACCTGCAATTCCTACAACATTTCCTGTTTTATAATCAATAATAGCCATTCCAGATTGTGTTGTTTGCTTTTTACTAGGGCTCGTCTTTTTATATTTTTCTTTTGCATATTCTTCTTCTAGTCTAGCTTGTATAGTAGAATCTACTGTTGAATGAATAGTTAATCCACTACTATACACATAATTTTCTGCTAATTGTCTTGAAATATCTTTTTCATCCATTACTTGGTTAATTACTTGGTCTATTACTGCATCTGTATGATAAGAATAAGTAGTTCCTGTTGCAATAGCAGCTTTTTCAAATTTTAATCCTTCTTCTGCTTGTTTTACAGCTTCATTGTATTCTTCTTCATTTTGAATATATCCCAATTCTTTCATTTTAGCTAATACTGTTAATACTTTTGATTTTATTCTTTCATCTCTTTTTTCTTCTGTGTCATTACTTGAAGCTAACTTGTATGGATTATAATAATTAGGTGATGAGTTAATTCCTGCTAAAAATGCACATTCTGCTAAACTTAAATCTTTTGCACTTTTATTAAAATAATATTCTGCTCCTAATTCTACTCCATGTAGATTTCCTTCTCCACCCACATATAAAATATTTAAGTATAATTCTAATATTTGATCTTTAGATATCATTCTTTCTACTTGATAAGCTTTTGCCCATTCTTTTACTTTTCTAAAAATTCCTGCAAGTCCTGAAGATTCATCATCTTTTGTTATATTCTTTACTAATTGCTGTGTAATTGTACTACCACCATACGAACTATTACCAGTTACAGTGTGTAATATTGCTCCTGCTGTTCTTTTTAAATCTACTCCATTATGTTTATAAAATCTTTCATCTTCAATTGCAACATATGCTTTTGGTAAGTAATCTGCCATATCTTCAAGTTTAATTACTTTTCTTTTTTCATCACCACTTAAATTAGCAATAACTCCTCCATTTGAGTCTACAACAACTGAATTAGATGCTCCTATTTTTAATTCTTCTTTTGTTATTTCAAAATCGTCTCCAAATAGTCCAAAAAACATTCCTGCTACAATTCCTGCACCTATTACACAAAGTAATAAAAATATAACTAACATTATTTTTATTGCCATTCTCAATTTTGGATGCTTTTTTTCCTTCTTCACTTTTTTCGCTTTTTTATTCTCAACTGGTTTGTACATTTTAGTAGAATCATCTACTTTTTTAGCTTTTGCTCTTTTACCAGTTTTTCTTTTTTTATTTTGAGTTCTGTATTTTCTTGTTTTTTCATTACTTTTTTGTCTATTACTTCTATTTTCTCTACTATTATTTGGCATCTTATTCCCTCCTTGCCAATTATAAATTTATGCATGTACATTATATTATATTTTGTAAAAAAAGAAAAGCTTTTAAATAAAATTTTAGTAATTTAGATTAAATATATTACAGTTCATTTAAATAGTATGCATGTTGATCATATACATAGTAAACATTACTTTTTTATATTGTTGATTTATTTCCCACCAATTCTATTATCTTCACTTGGTCCTCATCAATTCTCTTCATTATAAATTTATACGGTTGTTTTTTTATAATTTTTGCTTCATATATATCCTTCTTATTGTATTTTTCTTTTTTCTCAAAGTCAAATTCATCTTCATATTTAAAACATATCTCGTAATCATTTATATTTATGCCATTAAATCTTTTTTTCTCTATTTTAACATTTCCTTTTAAATTAACAATAATTGCCTCTTCATATATTTGATATTTGTTAATCAGTTCTGTTGGGAAATCAATATTTAAAATTATTTTAGATTTTAAAAGACTTTTTCTTCTATTGTTACTAATTACTAACATAATTCCTTCTTTTTCTAAAATCTGTTTTTCTATTTTCTTAAATTTTTCTATATGATTTGTTACGATATTAATTTTTTTATATTCTTTTACTATTTCTTTTATATTTTCTAAAATATTGTCATTGATATCATTTACCAATATTGATATTGACACTTCTTCTTTTTTCATATTTTTCTTTTCTATTATATATTTTAAAGATTTAAGCATTAATACTTCAAACAACCATCTTCCATCTATTATATCAAAATTATATGTATATAAATAATTTTGATAATCCTGTTGTTTTTTTATTTCTTTACTTAAAATTACCTTATTGCAATTTGTTTTGCTTAATATCTTTTTAGTTTTATTTGCCAATACTTTACTCTTTTTTAAATCCATTTTTTCTTCAGCTTCTATTGGTAATATTATTTTATTTTCTTTGAGTTTCACTATATTAAATAATTTTAATATAGAGTTAGGCTTGTCAGTTTCTTGAATATAATACAAAAAAATCACTCCTCATATATTTTTAATTAAATATATGAAAGTGATTTTTATAATATACTAAATAACAAAACATTTTACTTTACATTCTTTATTGCTATATAAGGTTTTATATTATAATAATATCTCTTTTTAAAATATTATCTTTTATGCAACCAATACCTATAAATTTGTTATTATTATAAATTTTAAAAGCTCCATCTTTTTCTTTTACTTTTAATTGTACTCCATTTAAGAATAATTTTAATTTTTTATCTTCTAATATTATGTTTTTACTTTTATCAAATAATCTTTCTATTGTTATTAAATTATTATTAATATTTTCTATATTATTATTTATTGTTTCTAAAGTTATAGATTCAGTAATATCAAATCTACCAACACATAATCTTTCTAAATCTGACATACAACCTATTGTGCCAAGCTTTTTAGCAATATCTGAGCATAAACTTCTAATATATGTTCCTTTTGAACAACTTACTTTAAATACAATTTCTTTATTATCTCTATCTATTTTTTCTAAATTCATGTCATATATTTCTATTGTCCTTGGCTGAATTCTAACCTCTTTTCCTTCTCTAGCATATTCATATAACTTTTTTCCGTCAACCTTTATTGCAGAATATATAGGAGGTATTTGTTCTTGTTTTCCAACAAAACTCTTTAATATATTTTCAACATTGCTTTTTTCTAAAATTTTAATATCAACGGCTTGTTCTTGTATCACTCTTCCTTCTAAGTCTTTTGTGTCTGTTTCAATTCCTAATTTTAGTGTAGCTTTATAAGTTTTATCGTGTTCTATTAAATATTTTGAGCACAATGTTCCTTTCCCTATTAATAATGGCAACACTCCTGTTGCCATTGGATCTAAAGTACCTGTATGTCCCACTTTCTCTTTTGTTATTTTTTTTATTTTATGTACTATATCATGAGATGTACATCCTTTATGTTTATTTATTATTAATATTCCATCCATTTTTTTATTTCCTTACAATGCTTTTTTTACTTCTTTTAAGACTTTTTCTTTTACTTGTTCTAGAGTTCCTTGTATTAATCCTCCAGCTGCTCGTGGATGTCCTCCTCCACCAAACATCAAGCATACATCTGAAACATTTACTTCATTTCCTGAACGCAATGAAATTTTAAAAGCATTTTCTTCTTTTTGTCTTACAAATATTGAAACTTCTACACCTTCAATGTCTCTTCCTATTTCAACTAGTCCTTCATGGTCTCCCGGTTCTGCATTTACTTCTTCTTCATCTTTAATAGTGATATATGTAAATGTTACTTTTCCATCTTCTAATAGCTCCATTCTGTCAATTACCTTTTTAGTTAGTAGAAAATTAGCCTTAGTTTTAGTATTTAAGGTTCTTTTATATATATATGGAATGTTAACTCCTTTTCTTACTAATTCAGCTGCAAATTCAAATGTTTCTGAATTTGTTCCATCATGTCTAAATCCTCCTGTGTCTGTTATTATTCCAGTCATTATGCATGTTCCAAGTTCCTTCGTTATTTTCATTTTAAAATATTCTGCTATTCCTGCTAATATTTCGCAACATGCTGGAGAAACAGGATTTACGTAATTTAAATCTCCAAACATATTATTACTTCCATGATGATCAATTACTATTGTTTTTTTAGCATTTTCAAAATATTCTTTTTTAGCTATTCTTTTTATGTCAGCACAATCTACTGCAATTGCTAAATCGTAGTTTTTTATTTCTGATTCTTTCTTTATTGTCTCAATACCTGGTAAAAAGTCAAATAGTCTAGAATACTCAGGAATAATAACATCACATTCTTTTTCCAATTCTTTTAGCATAAGTCTCATAGCTAAACTACTACCTATAGCGTCTCCATCAGGAGATTCATGTGTTAAGATTACAATATTTTGAGCCACTTTTATTTCTTTTAATATTTCATCTAATGTCATATTTATTTCTCCTCTTCTTTTTTAGGCATAATTTCTTTTAATATGCTATCAATCTTTGCTCCATATTCTAAAGAATCATCTAATTCGAATAAAATTTCTGGGGTATTTCTTAAATTTATTTTTCTTGCTAATTCACTTCTTATAAATCCTGAAGATTTCTTTAATCCTTCCATTGTTTCTTTTAAATTTTTTGAATTTAAAATGCTTACATATACTTTTGCATATTTTAAGTCGTTAGTTACCTTTACTTTTGTTACACTAATTAATCCTGTTACATTTGGATTTTTTAATTGATAACTAATGATTTGGCTTATTTCTTTTTTGTATTCTTCATCAATGCGTCCTAATCTATTCTGATTTTCTGGCATTTTATTTTTCCTCCTTTTATAAGAGAAATATCCCTAAAAAGGGACATTATCTCTTAATTTCTTCCATAATATATACTTCTATTACGTCTCCTTCTTTGATGTCGTTATAATTTTCAATTTGAATTCCACATTCAAATCCTTTAGTAACTTCTTTTACATCATCTTTAAATCTTTTTAATGTAACTAAATGTCCATCATGTATTACTACATTTTCACGAATCACTCTAACTCCCGCATTTCTTTCTACTTTTCCTGAAATTACATAACAGCCTGCAATAGTTCCAACATTAGATATTTTGAAAGTTTGTCTTACTTCTGCATTTCCAATTACTTTTTCTTCATATTTTGGATCTAGCATTCCTTTCATCGCAGCTTCTACATCTTCTATTGCCTGATAAATAATAGAATATTGTTTTATTTCTACTTCATCTTTTTCTGCCATTTCTTTTGCCATATTATCAGGTCTTACATTAAACGCTATGATTATAGCATTTGATACTTTTGCAAGTGTTACATCTGATTGATTAACAGCACCTGCAGCTGCATGAATTACTTTTACTTTTACTTCTTCGTTTTCTAGTTTTTCCATTGCTTGTTTTACTGCTTCAACAGATCCTTGTACATCTGCTTTTACAATTAGGTTTAGCACTTTTAAATTTCCTTGTTCCATTTGTGTAAATAGATTATCTAATGTTACTTTTGTTGCACTGTTAATTGCTTTTTCTCTTGCTTGACGTTTTCTTCTTTCTATTAAATGTTTAGCCATTTTTTCATTTTTAACTTCATAGAAAGTATCTCCAGCTTCTGGAACTTCTGTTAGTCCCATTATTTCTACCGGTGTAGATGGTCCTGCAGCTTTTACACTTTTTCCTTTATCATCTTTCATCGCTCTAATTCTTCCTATAGATGAGCCTACTACTATTGTATCTCCTACATCTAAAGTTCCTCTTTGTACAAGCATTGTAGCAATTGCTCCTTTTGATTTGTCTAATCTTGCTTCTATAACAGCTCCTTTTGCTTGTTTATGTGGATTTGCTTTTAATTCTAATACATCTGCTTCTAATAGTACCATTTCTAATAATTGGTCAATATTTTCTCCTTTTTTAGCAGATATTGGTACATATATTGTATCTCCACCCCATTCTTCAGGAACCAATTCATATGCCATTAATTCTTGTTTTACTTTTTCTATATTTGCATCTGGTAAATCAATTTTATTTATTGCAACAATAATAGGTATTCCTGCTGATTTAGCATGATTAATAGCTTCTATCGTTTGAGGTTTTACCCCATCATTTGCTGCTACAACTAAAATAGCAATATCTGTAATCTGAGCTCCTCTAGCTCTCATCGCTGTAAACGCTTCATGTCCAGGAGTATCTAAGAAAGTAATTTCTCTATCTTTTACTTTTACTTTATATGCACCAATTGCTTGTGTAATTCCTCCTGCTTCCCCTTCAATCACATTTGTTTTTCTAACAGCATCTAGAAGTGATGTTTTTCCATGGTCAACATGCCCCATTACAACAATTACTGGAGGTCTTGTTTCTAATTCTTCTTCTTTATCTTCAGAATCATCAAACAATATATCTTCCTCTGTTACTGTTTCTTTTTTAGTTGCTGTAATTCCAAATTCTTGTGCAATTAAATAAGCTGTATCAAAATCTATTTCTTGATTAATTGTAGCCATTATTCCATATCCTAATAGTTTCTTTATTACCTCTGCAGTTGTTTTTTTCATATCTGCTGCTAAATCTTTTACAGTTACTGTTTCTGGAATTTCAATTTCTGTTAATTGGAATATTTTTTGTTTTGTTCTCTCTTCTTGATTTTGATTTTTTCTCTTTTTGCCTCTTCTACCTCTCTCTGTTGTTAAATCATAATAATCTAACATTCCTCCATCTTGTTCATCAAACATATTTGACAATCTGTTTGCTTGTTTCAAGCTTTTTAGTTTTCCTTCATCAAAATCTCCTGCTGAATTGTTTCTTCTTGATTTTGATTTTTTCCCTTTATTTTCCTCAAATTTATTATTATTTTTTTGTTTATCAATTCCTCTATTATATTCTCTAACACTTTCTTTTTCAACAGTTTCAACTGACATGATATTTTTAATATTTTTTTCAATTCCTTTTTCGTCTAAAGGTCTTTTATTAAATCTATCATTATTATTTCTATTATTAAACCTATTATTTCCGTTATTGTTATTATTACCATTAAATCTGCCATTATTATTGCTGTTATTATTATTATTATTAAATCTATTGTTATTATGGTTAAACCTATTATTATTTCTATTGTTATTATTATAATTATAATTATTAGAATTTTGGCTATAATTATTTCTATTTTGTCTATTGTCTCGATTTTCTCTATTCATTTTATTTTCTCTTCCAATCGTTTTGTTTTCTCTTTCTTGCTTTTGAGGTTTAGAATCTAATGCAACTTTTTTTAATGTTTCTTCTTTTTTTACTTCTTTTACTTCTTCTTTTTTCATTTCTTCTTTTTTATTTTCTTGTTCAACTTTAACTTTTTCTTCTTTTTTTGGTTCCTCTTTTTTTAGTCCAAATAGCTCGCTAACTGTCATAGGTTTGCTTGGTTTATTTCTATACACAATATTATAGTCTTTGTTTTGTTTTCTTTCTACAAATCCTACATTGTTCTTTTTATTTTCCTTTTTTACTGGTTCTTTCTTTTTTGTTTGTTCTGCTTCTTGTGAAATAATAACTTCTCTTCTAATAATAACAGGTGCTTTTTCTTCCTTTTTTGTTCCTATTTTTTCTTTTTTTACTATTTCTTTTTCTTGCTTTTTGTTTTCTTTTTTGTTTATATCATCTTCAATTCTTTTCGCTTCTTCCTCTTCTATTCCACTCAAATGACTTTTCACATTAATATTTAGCTTTTTTGCTACTTCTAATACTTCTTTACTGGTTAAGTTTAGCTTTTTTGCTATATCATATATTTTTATCTTACCCAATAACTTCACCCCCATTATTTATTTTTTGAATTTCTTTTGATAAGTTTATATCTTCAATTCCTAATATTGCCTTATTTGATTTACCAATTGCTTTGCTTAATTCCTCTATTTTTCCAATTATTATAATTGGCACTTTATATTTTTCGCTTAAATATTTAAATTTATCTTTTGTCCTCTCAGAAGAGTCCTCAGCTACAATTATTAAAGTAACTTTCCTATTTTTTATACTATCTTCCACACTATCTGATCCAAAGCTTATTTTCCTTGCCTTTGCTGATAATCCTATTAATCCTAATATCTTTTTATTTATCAAGAATTACACCTCTTAATTTCTCATATATTTCATTTGATATTTCTTTATCAAATATTTTTTCTAATCTCTTTGATTTTATTATCTTTTCTAAGCATTGGACGTTGTCACATATGTAAGCTCCTCTTCCATCCAATTTTCCAGTTCTATCAATATTAATTTCATCATTTTTATTTTTAACAATTCTTATCAAATCATTTTTTGCTTTTTTTTCATTACATCCCATACATGTTCTAGTTGGTTGATTTTTCATATATTTGTTCCTCCTTTATTGTATGTCTGCTTTTTATTTTTATTCGGTTTCTGTTTCTTCCTCTGTTTCTTTTTTATCACTTTCTTGTGATTTTATTATCATTTCTCTAAATTGTGTTTCTGACTTAATATCAATTTTCCAATTTGTTAATCTTGCTGCTAGTCTTGCATTCTGTCCTGATTTTCCAATTGCTAAAGATAATTGATCATCTGGTACGACAACTTGCGCAAATTTTTCTTCTTCCTTAATGTCAACAGCCAATATTTTTGCTGGTAGTAAAGCTGAAGCTATATAAATAGATGGATCTTCATTCCATTCTATAACATCTATTTTTTCTCCATTTAATTCATTAATTACATTTTGAATTCTTACTCCTTTTTGTCCTACGCAAGATCCTACAGGGTCAATGTTTTGATCTGGTGAATAAACAGCAACCTTACTTCTATATCCTGGATCTCTTGAAACACTTTTTATTTCTATTACTCCTTCATATATCTCTGGTATTTCAAATTCTAATAATTTTCTTACAAAATCCGGATGACTTCTAGATACTATTACTTGTGGAGCACCTTTTGCTCCTTTTTCTACATCTAAAACATATCCTTTTATTTTGTCGTTTACTTTATAATGTTCTGTAGGAATTTGTTCTTTTAAAGGCATTACTCCTTCTAACTTTCCTAAGTCCATTACGACAATATTGTGGTCAGCTTTTTGAATAAGTCCTGAAACTATTTCTCCTTTTCTTTCATTGAATTCATTATATACTATTTCTCTTTCAACTTCTCTTAATTTTTGAATAATAACTTGTTTTGCTGTTTGTGCTGCTATTCTTCCAAAATCTCTTGGAACGATTTCTGTTTCAACTGTATCCCCTTCTTTTAAGTCTGGGTTTATCTTTTGAGCTTCTTTTAAGCTAATTTCTGTATCTTCATCGTTTGCTTTTTCCATAACTTCTTTAATAGCATATACATGTGTTGCTCCTGTTTGATGATCCATTTCTACTCTTACATTTTCTAATGAATCAAAGTTTCTCTTATATGCTGTTACTAATGCTGTTTCAATTGCTTCTAATAAGTACTCTTTCTTTATTCCCTTCTCTTTTTCTAATTCTTCTAAAGCTAAAATTAATTCTTTGTTATCAATTGCTTGATCTTTCATTTTTATTCCTCCCTTTACCAATTATATACTGTTTTAATTTGTGCTATATTTTTTCTTTCAATTTTTATATTTTCTTCTAATTCTATATTTTCTTGGTCAAAAGCTTTTAAAATTCCTTGATATTCTTTGTTTCCGTTTTTATCTTTTTTAAATAACTTAATATTAATTTCATGGCCAATATATTTTTTTAGATGTTTTTCTTTTCTTATGATTCTTTCTATACCTGGAGAAGAAACTTCTAAAAAATACTGCTCTTTTATATAATCAGCTTCGTCCAAAATTTCATCTATTTCATTATTCACTTTTTCACAGTCATTTAAGTCAATTCCTTCAGTTTTATCTATAAATATTCTTAAAAAGTAATTCTTACCTTCTTTGCTATATTCTACATCATATAGTTCATATCCAATTGCTTCAATTTTTTCTTTTAATAAGCTTTCCACTCTCTCTTCTATACTTGCCAAAATATCCCTCCTTTTTAACATATCTAATCATAAGTATTTATTTTTTTCTAATAATTAAGAGTGGGATTTGTTCCCACTCTTCTTAAGTCTTTCATAGTTTCCATTGTTATTATACCCAATTTTTGGTATAAATGCAAGCTTTTTTATAGTTTTTTATTTTATTTTTTCCAAAACTACAATTTGGTAAGTATACTCTTTATATTTCGGTTCAAATTTTTTGATTTCAACTTGTTTATATTCTTCTTTATTTTCTAATCTGTTATAACAACTTAAACTACCATCATCAATTATAAATATTCTACCTTTTGCTTCTTTCATAGCTTCTTCAAAACTATATGCCACTTTCATTTGTGGAGCATACGCTTTATATGCTTCCTCAATAGTCCAATTATCCACATTTAAAAAGTACTGCTGATTTGAATCAATTAATGCTGCTACTACTCCTCCATTATTTATACTAGTATATACTATTATATCTTCTGGTTGTAAATTCTCTTCTAAATAAGCAAATGGTTCATTATTAGAAATATCATAATTTTCTTCAATATTTTCCTTTAAATTCATTACTGACATTATTAAAATTGCACCACATATCATTCCTATAATAAATGTTTTATTTTCCTTTGCTAAAAAATAGCAAATTGAAAAAATTAGAAGTCCTGATATAGGAAATAAATATCTAGCATATAAAATAGGAGATTTTAATGAAGCTATTGCTGCTATTGCAATTACCAATATATATATTATTATTGGTATTATTCCTTCTTTTATATTCTCTTTCTTTTTTATATTTTTTATAATAATATATAAAATATAAATCAATAGTATACTAGCAAAAATTGTAGGTATTATTTGTTCTAAGCTTCCCTTAAATTGAAAATTTATAATATCAATTAATATTTGAGGAAATTCAATTCTAATCCAAAATCCTCCCCCTACTCTTGTTAGTTGTTTTATAAAGTAAAACATCCATGGAATATATAGTATCACTTGTAACGCTTCTACTAAAATAAACTGTTTTATTATTTTATTTTCTATGCTTTTTCTATTTTTAATTATATAAATAATTAATCCTAAATTAATTATTCCTGCACAAACAAGAGCATAATAATGCATATAACAACTTACTATACTAAATACTCCAAATAGAATTAAATTTTTAGTATTTTTGTCCTTTATAAATCTATTTAAATAAATTACCATTAATGTAACAAAGAAAATTGACCATGAATACATTCTAATTTCTAACGCATAATTTAACATAACTGGTAAGAAGAAACTAAAAAATGTAAATAATAGCCCTGTTTTTGTTCCAAAATCTTTTTTTATATGAGTAAAACCTAATATTCCTAATCCAACAATTCCTAAAGCAGAAAAAATTCTATATATAATTATATTGCTTCCAAATAAAATATTTATTATTTTAAGCATCCAATAATAAAGAATAGGGTGTACATCATTTCCGCCTATTGTCCATATTTCACTAAAAGAATGATTTGATATTGCTACACTGTATGATTCATCAAACCATATATTACTATGAAAAGCTGGTATTAGAATTAATATTGTTCCTAATAAAATTATTGCTATATGTAATAAATTTTCTTTTTTTAATAATTCTTTTATCATTTTCTTCTCCTTTTTGTAAATATTAAAGAAAGTTGGCTTAAAAGTCAACTTTCTTTGTGTTTATATTTTTAATTTCTTTCCTCTTGTAATCCTTCTTGTAAACCATCATCTGCTATTTTTATATTTCTAACATGATTAATCTTTTCCCATGTTGTCTCTCTTTTGAATAAACATTTAAAGTTGATTAGCAACCATGATCCCATAAATAATGGATAACATGCTAAACCTTTTAGCATTGGTTTAATAGGTCTTTTATCTAAATACATTGCAATAACTCCTGTTGCAATTGGTAATAAAAATGTTGGAACTAAATATCTAAGCATATTCATCATTAATTCTGCTTGTGTCATTCCATCACCTGCATACATTAAAAAGTTAGTTGCTAGTAACAACAATGTAAGAATAAACATTGGTATACTTCCTACTATATATAGTAATCCATCAAAATTCATCATTGTTTTGTTTTCTTTTGCCGCTATAGCTAATTTCTTTGTATATTCATGAATACATTGAATATGGCCTACTGTCCATCTACTTCTTTGTGACCAACTTTGAACAAATCCTACTGGTTGTTCATCATAACATATTGCATCTGTTGCCCATCCTAATTTTTTGCCTTTTATTATTCTTTTTAATGAAAATTCTATATCTTCTGTTAATGTTTTTGTATCCCATCCTTGAGGTTTTACTACATCAAATCTTACCATAAATCCTGTTCCGTTTAGTAATGGTGATAATCCTAAATTATATCTTGCTAAATGATAAAATCTGTGCATTGTCCAATAGAAAATAGCATATCCTGCTGTAATCCAGCTATCTGTTGGATTTTTTATATCTCTATATCCTTGAACAACATCTTCACCTTGACACAATTTTTTGTTCATATTTTTAATAAAATCTGGGTGCACTATATTGTCTGCGTCAAATACAAAAAATGCATCATATGGAGCATTTTCTTCTATTTTTTGTTGTAAAAACCAATTTAAGGCATACCCTTTTGTCTTTTTTGTTTCGTCAAATCTTTTATATACAATTGCCCCTGCTTCTTTTGCTACTTTTGCAGTGTTATCTGTGCAGTTATCTGCAATTACATAAATGTCATATAAATCTTTATTATAATTTTGCTTTTTTAAACTTTCAATTAAATTTCCAACAACAGCTTCTTCGTTGTGTGCTGGTATGATTGCCATAAATCTATGGTCTTTCTTTACTTTTAAAGGTTTATCTTTTATTTTTACTAAAGAACATAAACTTACTAATAATTGATATAACCAAAATATTGTTATAATCCAGACCAAAGCTTCTCTTAGTATATATAAATAATCCATTTTTTTCCCTCTCTTTTTTAAGATCTTTTTATAATATTATTATGCCACTTTTTATATTATACTATTGTTGACAAATTAATGCAATATTTTCATTCAAATTTATTTATTTTTTCGTTACGTTTAAAATAAAAAATAACTTTTTTCATTTTTATTGCATATGTTTATATAGATAAAATAAACGGAGGTATTTTATATGCGTGGAAAATATAAAGTTGCAATTGTTGGCAGTAGTGGTTTAGTTGGTAGAACTGTATTAAAAGTTTTAGAAGAAAAAAATTTTTCTAATGTAACTTATACATTATTTTCTTCTAAGAAATCTGCTGGTACAAAAATTAATTTTTTAGGTGAAGATTATATTCTTTGTGAATTAACTGAAAACTCTTTTAAACAATCTTTTGATTATGCTATATTTTGTGCTGGTGGTGAAGTTTCTAAAAAATATATTCCAATAGCTGTTAAAAGTGGATGTACTGTTATTGATAATAGTAGTATATTTAGAATGGATCCAGAAGTTCCTTTAGTTGTTCCAGAGATAAACCCTAAAGAAATTTTTAATAACACAGGAATTATTGCTAATCCAAATTGCTCTACTATTCAAGCTGTTATTCCTTTAAAATTTTTAGATAATAAATATCATATTAAGAGAATTGTCTACTCAACATATCAAGCTGTTTCTGGAAGTGGTCGTTTAGGCATAGAAGATTTAGAAAATAAATCTTATGGGGATTCTTTAAAAAAATTTCCATATTCTATTCACAATAACTGTATCCCTCATATTGATATTTTTATGGACGATGGATATACAAAAGAAGAACATAAAATGATAAATGAAACAAGAAAAATTTTGCAAAAGCCTGATTTACCAATTACAGCAACAGCAGTAAGGGTTCCTGTTGTTAATTGCCATAGTGAATCTATTAATGTTGAATTTGAAAAAGATTTTGATTTATATGATGTTAGAATGTTGTTACAAAATTCTCCTGGGATTATTCTAGTAGATAATATAGAAAAAGAACAATACCCTATTGCTTCTAAAGCAAATGGTAATAATGAAGTTTTTGTTGGTAGAATTAGAAGAGATTTTAGTGTTCCTTATGGCTTAAATATGTGGGTAGTAGCTGATAATCTAAGAAAAGGTGCTGCTACTAATGCAGTTCAAATTTTAGAAATATTATTAACAAACTAGTTTTTAATATTTCTAAATAATAAATCTCAGTTTTGGTTCTTTGCATAAGATGACATGAGGCATTAAACCTATAAATTAAATTTACAAAATGTTGCAATCTATGTTTTGTTTGTGCTATAATTTAAAAGAAGTACATAATTAAAAGAGGTTTTTATGGAACAATATAAGAAAGATATAATAAGTCAAAATAAAGAATTTCAAGATATTATATATCCTTTAATAACAAATGATACAGTTCAACAAATGAAAAATTTCAAACAGCATTACGAAACAACCTGTTTTGAACATTGCTATACAGCAGCATACCACTGTTATTGTATTTGTAAAAAGTTAAATTTAGATTATAAATCTGCAACAAGAGCAGCTATGTTGCATGATCTATTTTTATATGATTGGAGAAAAAGACAACCTGATAGAAAAGGATTACATGCTTTTACTCATGGAAAAACAGCTTGTGAAAACGCATCTAAATTGTTTGATTTAAATGATAAAGAAAAAGATATAATTGAAAAACATATGTGGCCTGTTACAGTAGCATTTCCAAAATCTATAGAAGGCTTTATTCTAACATTTGTTGATAAATATTGTGCTTTGTCAGAATCTTTTGAAATTCTAAAATCTAGATTATTTATGAAAAAAGCATTTAGATATGCTTATCTAGCATTTAGTTTAGTTATTATAAAAATATAATAAGAGTGAATCTTTAAGATTCACTCTTATTTGATGTTGAGGCCCACCTTAACATTTTTATATCTTTATATTTTTTTAATACTTCTTTATACTTATCATATTCTTCTTCCCATAATGTATCTGGTACATTATCAAATGCATTAAATATTTTTTCAGCTTCAGCTAAATAAATGATTTGTTCTTGCGGAGACATATTTTCATATTGCCTTGCAAATTTATATAATTTATCTAACATTTGATTTGCTTCTATAAATGACCAAAAATCTTTTATTTTCATTCCAAACATTTTTATTTGTAGTATTGCATATGCTATTAAGGCAAATATAATAAATACTAATATATATATAATTGTGAGTATTGCCATCTTTTCACCTCTTTAACGTTTTTCACTTTTGTATTTTTTTCATTATAGCACTTATTGTTTTTTTTTGCAAATTTATAATTTTAGCATTTTTCAACCTACAATTTTATAATTCATGCTAAATTACATGGATTTCAGGAAATTAAATTTCGAAAATCTCTTTTTTACTTATATTATATATGTTATAATCATAAAATATTTAAATAAGGAGTCGATATAAATGGAAGAAAAATTTGCAGATACAAAAAAGGCTGGTATCTTAGGAATAATTGGTAATATCTTTTTATTAATAATAAAAGCTACAGTTGGTTTTATAAGCAAAAGTCAAGCTATGATTGCAGATAGCGTAAATAGTGCAGGAGATATTTTTGCCTCTCTTATGACTTTTATCGGTAATAGAATTGCAAGTACACCAAATGACGAGGATCACAATTTAGGTCATGGAAAAGCTGAATATATTTTTTCTATGTTTATTAGTATTGCTATGATTCTTGTTTCAGCTAAGTTGTTTTTTGATTCTATTATCACTTTAATTATAGGCAGTAAACTTCAATTTTCTTGGTTTTTGGTTGCTGTATGTATTGCAACAATTGTTACTAAATTGTTTTTATTTTTTTACACTCTAAAAGCCTATAAAAAATATAATAGTATTCTACTTGAAGCCAACATGAAAGATCATAGAAATGACTGTATTATAACTACTTTTACTCTAATTTCTGTAATTCTTACTTTAGAAGGAATATATTGGCTTGATAGTATCGTTGGAATTGGAATTTCTGTCTGGATTTGCTATACTGGTGTTACTATCTTTATAGAAAGTTATAATGTTTTAATGGATATTAGTGTAGATGATAAAACAAAAGATCTTATTTTAGACATAACACATAGCTACAAAGAAATACAAAAAATTTCTGAAATTGTATCCACTCCAGTTGGTAGTCAATATTTAGTTTTTATTACTATTAGCGTTGATGGTAATATGTCTACTTTTGAAAGTCACAAATTAGCTGATAGCTTAGAACTTACAGTTGATAATCTAGATAAAGTATATAAAACTGTGGTTCATGTTGAACCTGTATAATTCTGCATTTACTCCATATTTGATAAATCTTCATTATTATATGTTTCTTTAACTTTATTTTCTGATTTTGCCATATCTAATAAATCTGCATTTCGTAGTTGTACATTTACTCTAGCTACTAGTTCATCAATGTGAAAAGGTTTTGTTACATAATCATTTGCTCCATTATCAAATCCATTTAGTTTGTCCTCTAATAAGTTTTTTGCTGTCAACATTATAACTTTTGATTTTATTCCTTTTTTTCTAATTTTATTTAATATCTCAAATCCGTATATTTTTCTTTCTTTAATCTACTTGCAATAACATCTGCTAAATTAAATTCATCTTCTATTATTAAAATTCTCATATTTATCACCTTTTTATATTTTAACATTTGATTATTAAATTAACATTAAAATTTTTCTATAATCAATATTTATTTTATAATAGCACAAAAAGTCACTATCTTCTAGTGACTTTTTCTTTTAATCTCTATCTGTGTTTTGGTGTAATGGATGTTCTTTTTCTGCCTCTTGTTCCATCTCTTCTGATACATTATTAATTAGATCTTCTGTATCAATTGTTTCATTACCATTTTCTAGATATCTTTTTACATATGCTTTTACATCACTTCTATTATATGTGTTTGCTATAGTTTCACTTTCTGATAATATTTCAGATGAACATTTATCTAAATATTCTTCGCTAAATTCTTGATGCTCATGTGTATTATTGTTTGGATTATCATCAATATCTTTTATAGAAAAATCTTCACATCCTAATTCTTCATGAGCTTTTATTTTTTTAATTTCTTCTTTTACTCTAGTATTTCTGTTTCTATTCATAAGTTCTCTTGTTTCTCTTGTAGTTGGTCGTATATTAGAAGTTTCAATTGGTATGCTTATTGCTTCTTCATTGTCTTGCGCTGGTGTTCTAACCAATGATGGCTCTATAGTTCCCATATTTCCTATATCAACTGCAATTTGTGTTTCTGTTTTTCCTTTTATTTTAAAAATAGAATTTACTTTTTCTTCTTCTATTTTGCTTCCGTCTCTATTAACACTATGTACATTTTTAGTAGGATTAGTTCCGTATGCTTGTTCTATTGTATCAATTTTTTCTGCTGAACCATCTTGTTTAATTCCTACAAATGAAAATTTAGTAGTATTACCCGCTTCTTTAAATTTATCAGAATATACAATTGCAATTTTTCTATACCCTTTTCCTTGTACATTAAGTAAAGATGCCATTGTATCTTTATCAGTCACTTTTTGCTCTGTTTTTATTTCTTGCTTTGTAGAAATACTTTCTACTTGTTTCTTACTTAAAGTCTTCTTTTCTTTATCAGGATTTTTATCTTTTTCTAAATTTTCTTTTTCATTATCTTCCACTGTTTTTTCTGAATCTATTTCACTTATTTTCTTTATTTCCTCAACAGTAATTCCTAATTCTTTTGCAACTTGTTCTAATCTTTCTTGCTCTATTTCGTTTAAATCTAAAATTCCTTGTTTATCTAAGCTTTGTAAGCTTTCTACTAAACCTTCTACATCTTTATATTTTTCATTTGGTGTTATAAAATTAAATTGATCAGAATTATTGTTTCCTCCTAATACTTCTCCATCTTCTGTACAATATCTTTCTATTTCAATTTTGCTTCCATCATCTTTCTGTTTTTGTTCTAATACTAAATAAATATCTTTCGGTTCATTATTTATCTCTATTTTTCCTAAGTATTTAATATTCAATACTTTATTTTCAGGCAATTCCTTTTGATAATCTGAATCTAAATTAACCTCTTCTAAATCTTGGTTTAAAATTTCTAAGTCTCTTTTATCTCTTAGACTTCTCATTTTTTCAATAATTTTTTCTTTATCCAAATCTCTATCCATATTTTCCTCCACTATTTAAATCTTGCTATTAAATCATAATTACTTACATCTATAACTTTGCATTTTTTAAATTGATTTATAATGTTATCTGGTTTATCTATATTAGTATTTCTTATATAAACTCTCCCATCTATTTCCGGAACGTCTTGTATTGTCCTTCCTATATAATATTTTTTGTCAAAAGATATATCTTCTATTAAAACTTCATATTCTTTTCCTATCTTTTTTTCTAAGTTTTCTTTCGATATTCTACTTTGTTGTTCCATTATTTTTCTATATCTAGCCTTTTTAGTATTTCCATGAATTTGATTTGGCAATTTTGCAGCAGGTGTTCCTTCTTCCTTTGAATACATAAAAACTCCTAATTTATCAAATTTGGCTTTTTTTACAAATTCTAATAACTCATTAAAATCTTCTTGTGTCTCATCTGGGAATCCTACAATTAAACTAGTTCTCAATGTTACATCTGGTATTTTATTTCTGATTTTTTCTATTAATTTTGTAATATTATTTTTACTTGTTCTTCGGTTCATTCTTTTTAGTACTCTATCAGAAATATGTTGAATTGGTATGTCAAAATAATGCGCAATTTTATTATTAGAAGATACTACATCAATTAATTCATCTGTAATTCCTTCTGGATATGAATATAAAAATCTGATCCATTTAATTTCTTTAATATTACTTAATTCTTTTAACAATTCTGCCAACTTACTTTCGCCATATAAATCTACTCCATATTTTGTTGTATCTTGTGCTATTACAATTAGCTCTTTAATTCCTTTTTTAGCAAGTTCTTTGGCTTCTTGCAAAATATCTTCCTTTTTTCTACTAACAAAAGGCCCTCTTATATATGGAATTGCACAATATGTACAATTATTACTACATCCTTCTCCAATTTTTAAATAAGCAAAATTTTTACCAGTTGTAACAACTCTATCCAAAAATTCACCTTGTTCAAACATTGGCATTTGTGGAATTTCTGTTATTTTTGTTATGGCTTTAGTTTCCGATTTATTTACAATATTTCTTTTTACTAAGTCCTCTACTTTGTCCCATAACTGATTATATTCATCTATTTTTATAAATAAATCTACTTCTGGAAGTAATTTTATTAAATCGTCATAATATCTTTGAACTAAACACCCCATTGCTATCAAATATTTACATCTTCCTTTTTTATACTCTGCCATTTCTAAAATAGTATTAATAGCCTCTTCCTTAGCAGAATCTATAAAACCGCATGTGTTTACTACTATTATATCTGCTTTTTTCTCATCATTCACAATATTAAAATTATTTTCCTTAAATTTTCCAATAGTTGCTTCAGTATCAATTAAATTTTTGCTACATCCTAGTGATACAAATCCTACGTTCATTTTTTCTTCCTTTCTGAGATGAGACAAGAGGGACAGGTCTTAAATGTCTCATTTTCATTTTATAACTTCTTATACTTTCAATATTACTCTTTACATATAAATGAGACATTTAAGACCTGTCCCTCTTGTCTCATTCTTTGTGGCTACAAATGTGTTTTCTTGTCATTTCCATTAAATCTAATTTTGTAAAACCTTCTACTTGCGTTTTTGTTCTATCTTTTTTTAATTCCTCTTTTAGAAGTTCTTCTACTATTTCTCTATCTTCTTGATTCTTCATGTCTATATAGTCAATAATAATAATTCCACCTATATCTCTTAATCTTAGTTGTTTAGCTATTTCTATTGTTGCTTCTTGATTTACTCTTAAAATAGTTTGTCTTAAACTTTTATTTCCTGTATATTTTCCTGTATTTACATCAATAGCTGTTAATGCTTCTGTTTTATCTATTGTTATAAATCCTCCACATTTTAGCCATATTTTTCTATTTTGAATTTTTTCGATTTGTTTATTTATGTCATAAGTATTAAATATATCTTTTCCCCTTTTTATTGATATTTCTTTATCTGTCATATCCATTAACATTTTATCTATAATATCTTCACTTTTATATAATAGTTTTGGGTTATTTTGATTAGGATTAATTCCTGTTTCAATAATTTTATTCCATTTATTTTGAATATTTTTTATATCTTCGATAATTTCTTTTTCTTTTCCTTGTGCAGATGTTCTTATAATAGCTCCATTTCCTTGTTCTAAGTTTTCCTTTACTAATTTAACTAGTCTTTTTTGCTCCTCTTCACTTTCGATTTTTTGAGAAACTGTAATAATTTCAGTATTAGGCATTAATACTATATATTTACTTGGTAAATTAATATGTGTTGATACTCTTGCACCCTTTTTTTCGTTACTATCTTTTTTTATTTGAACCAATAATTTTTGATTTGGCTTTATTATATCTGAAATTTTTATATTTTCATCTTGCGTTTCTTTTGTTTCATCTATTTTTGGTAAGATATCTTTTAAATGTATAAAGCTGTTTTTTTCTGTTCCAATATCTACAAAAGCTGCTTGCATCCCTTTTATAATATCTTTTACTATTCCAATATAAATATTTCCTTCTCTTCTATTTGTCTTATTATCTTCTTCATAATATTCTATTAATTTTCCATTTTCTACTAATGCAATTTGTTTTTTTTCTTGATTTTCTTGTATTAATAACTCTGTCATATTTACCTTCCTTTTTTTGTTTTAATTGTATTTATTCATAGCTTTGTCAACACCATTTTCTAAAATTTCTATAACAGCATCTTTAGCTATAGTAGTAGCTTCATCTAGTATTTTTTTATCACTTTCTGAAACATTTCCTATTACATATTTTATCATATCACTTTTATTTTCTGGTTTTCCTATTCCTACTCTTATTCTAGTAAACTCTTTATCTTTGATGTTTTGGATAACTGATTTCATTCCATTATGTGAGCCCGGACCTCCTATTTTTCTTATCTTTATGGTTCCTGGTTTTACATCCATATCATCATATATAATTATTATATTTTCTTTTTGTATTTTATAAAAATCGATTGCTTCTTTTATACTCTCTCCACTTAGATTCATAAATGTCTGTGGCTTTAAAAGCACTACTTTTTGATTTTCTATATTTCCTATTCCATATAATCCTTTGAATTTATTTTTATTAACTTCTATTTTATATTGTTTTGCTAATTTATTAATTGTATCAAAGCCCATATTATGCCTTGTATTGCTATAATCTTCCTCTGGATTTCCTAATCCTGCAATTAAAAACAATTTTATCACCTTACTTATTAATTAAACTATTATTTATTTTATCTTGTTTCTTGCTTTTTTTCAAGCTTTTTAAAAAAATACAACAAAAAAGGTTACAGGCAATAACAAAAAAAGCACTAGTAAAAGTGCTTTTTATTTATTATTCTGCTGATTCTTCTGTTTCTGGAGCTTCATAAGCTTCTAAAATAGCTTTTTGAATTTTCTCTCTAGTTTCAGCATTGATTGGATGAGCTATATCCTTGAATTCTCCGTTTGGAGTTTTTCTGCTAGGCATAGCTATAAATAATCCATTTTGGCTTTCGATAACTTTAATATCGTGAACTGCGAATTCGTTATCGAATGTTACAGAAGCAACAGCTTTCATTCTGTTCTCTGAATTTACTTTTCTTAAACGTACATCTGTTATTTGCATTTTGCGTGCACCGCCTTCCTTAAGTTTTAAATATATTTTGTACATATTCGTTTAATCTTATGTACAATTATATTATTCTTCATAAAAAAAGTTTTTCCTTCTTTTTTTTACAAAATTTTAAATTTTATTTTTACTTTTTATAAAACATTTCACCTTTTATATTTTTTTAGCATATATTACACTATATTTTTTAATAAACTATTGAAATTTTCTAGATATAATTATATAATTGAAACGTTATATAAGAGGAGTGTGTAGTTAAATGCCAAATATAGATAATATAAAAAAATATAAAAATATTCATATGATCGGAATTGGTGGAGTTAGCATGAGTGGAATAGCCGCAATTTTAAAGAATTTTGGTTTTCATGTTACTGGTTCTGACTGGGTTGAATCTGAAACAACAAATAAATTAAATAATCTAGGAATTCATGTTACAATTGGTCATTCTTTAGATGATGTTGCTAAATCTGATGCTGTAGTTTATTCTGCTGCTATAAAACAAGATGATCCTGAAATGTTAGAAGCCAAACGATTACATATCCCAACTATTGAAAGAGCTGATTTTTTAGGTGAATTAACTCGTTGTTATCAAGATACTATTTGTATTTCTGGAACTCATGGAAAAACAACTACTACATCTATGATTTCTCTTTGTTTTCTAGAAGGTTTACAAGATCCTAGTATTCAAGTTGGTGCTTTTTTAAAACAAATTAATGGAAATTATAAAGTAGGAAGTAGTGAGCACTTTATTATTGAAGCTTGTGAATATGTAGAAAGTTTTTTAAAATTTAGTCCAAAAGCTGAAATTATATTAAATATTGATAATGACCATTTAGATTACTTTAAAACTTTTGATAACATAAAAAATGCTTTTATTAAGTATACAAAATTATTGCCAGATAATGGATTATTAATTATAAATGGTGATGATTCTAATTGCTTAGAATTACCAAATTATACAAAAGCAAAAGCAATTACTTATGGAATAAAAAATGAAAATGTCAACTTTTCAGCAAAAAATATATCTTTTAATGAAAATGGTTTTGCTAAATTTGATTTATATCATAATAATAAATTTTTAGATACTATAGAATTATCTGTTCCTGGAACTCATAATGTTTTAAATGCTTTGGCTTGTATATCTTTATCAATAGAATATGGTATTAGTATTTCTGATATAAAAGTTGCTTTATCGAAATTTACAGGAGCTCATAGAAGATTTGAATATAAAGGAAAAATTGATAAAAAAGCTAGTGTATATGATGATTATGGTCATCATCCAACAGAAATAAAAGCAACTGCTAACTCTTTAAAGAATAAAAAATATCATGAATCTTGGGTAATCTTTCAACCTCATACTTATAGTAGAACAAAAAATTTATTAGATGATTTTGCAAATGCCTTAATTTCATTCGATCATATAATTGTTTTAGATATTTATGCTGCTAGAGAAAAAAATATTTATGGAATTAGTTCTAAAGATTTAGTTAATAAAATAAATTCTTTAGGTAAGGAAGCAAAATATATTCCAGATTTTGATGAATGTGTTTCATACATAAAAAATAATATTGAACAAAATGATATAGTCATGACTCTTGGTGCTGGTACAGTAACTAAAATAGGTCCTATGCTAATTAGCTAAAAATACACATATATACACATTATATGTGTATTTTTTATGCTAATTTTTTGCCTTTTTCTTCTAAATATTGAGTGGTCAATTGCAACTTTGCTATTTGTGCTTCATAAATTCTATGTTCTTTATCATTTTTTTCTAATCTTTGCTTTGTTTCTTCAGAATTTCTATGATTTTTTGTACTTATACTTTCTGATAGTTGATTTATGACTGTTGCTATTTCTCTCGTATTCTTTTCAAATAATTGATATACTTCCTTCTTGAAATCTTTTAGTTCTTTTCCTAGATTATCTACTTTATTTGATAATTCATCTATTTTATCTACTTTGGCTGATAACTCATCTATTTTATTTACTTTTACCTCTAATTCATCTATCTTATCTATTTTCTTTTCTAATCTATCTACTTTTTCTACTAACTCATCTATCTTATCTACTTTAGCTGATAACTCATCTATTTTATTTACTTTTATTTCTAATTCATCTATCTTGTCTATTTTCTTTTCTAATCTATCTACTTTATTAGATAATTCACTTATTTTTTCGACTTCTTTTAATATCTTTTTCAATAACTCTTGTTCCATTTTATCACCTCCTAAAATACTAAAATTTGAATATTTTATTTCTGTATACTTAACAAAAGCTATGCTCATTATACTATCATTAAAAAAAATATGCAATATTTTTTTGCATATTTTTACATTTTTTTACCTATAATAATATTTTGTCTTATTTATTAATTATTTGTTTTAATTTTAGACACTCATATAATAAATTATTTATGAACTTTTAATTATTGTTGTACAGATTTTGATTGTTTTAACATAATATCTCCAAATACAGCATATCCTTCTTGTGGATTATTCACCAAAACATGAGTTACAGCTCCGACAAATTTCCCATTTTGAATAATTGGTGAACCTGACATTCCTTGAATTATCCCTCCTGTCTTTTCAATTAATTTTCGATCAGTTACTTTAATTTGCATGCTTTTGTTATCATAATTGTTTTCTGTATAGATCTTCTGTATTTCTATTTCATATTCTTGTGGTTTTTGATTATCTAAACTGCACAAAATTGTTGCTTTTCCTAGTTGTATCTCATTCCTTAAAGCCACTTCCATTTCCTTTGAAGTATCAACATTTAAACTAGATAAGTTATCTACTCTTCCATAAATTCCAAATTTGCTGTTTTTGCTAATTGTTCCTATGTTTTGTTGATTTTCTATTGTTCCTTGTATCTTTCCTGGTTCTCCACTTTCTCCTTTTGTAATATTTAGTACTCTGGTAGTTATAAATTCTCCTGATGCAATATTTATTAATTCATTTGTATCAATGTCTGTAATTCCATGACCAAGTGCTCCAAATGTTTTTGTTGATGGTTCATAAAAAGTAACTGTTCCCACTCCTGCTGCACTGTCCCTTACCCATAATCCTAATTTATATTCATTGCTACTTGTTTGTACAGGTGTTATACTACACTCTTTTGTTTCTTCTTCATGAATAAATTTTACTTGTATACTATTTCCTTTTGATAAATTTACTGTTTCTATTAATTGATTAGTTGATCCTATCTCTGTTTCGTTTATTTTTATTATTGTATCTCCTTCTTCTATTCCTGTATTTTCATATGGTTTGTGTCTCTTTTTATCTTGTCCTTCTATTTCAGACATTCCTACTACTAATACTCCATTTGTATGCAATTTTAATCCTGCTATCTTTCCCACTGGTATTACTGTAGCTTTTGGTAATACACTTACATCTACGTTTTTTAATAATATATTATTGAATAAACTAACCTCTAAAGATTTCTTTCCAGTTTCATTACTTAATGAATTTCCATTATTAGATGATACTTCAATTGTTTGATTATTTTTATCTTTTATTGTTATGCCTAATAATGTTTTCATTGAAATATTTTCTCCCTCAAATATCACTAATTCATTTGGTATTGATTCTATTAATAACGTATATACATATATAATAATTAAAAAAAATACTAATAATAGCATTTTTAAGACTCTTTTCATAAAATTCTCCTTAATTTTTGCTATTATTAGTATTAACTTTTTTTATTTTTATATACATTATCTAAATATTCATATACACATAAGCTATATCTTCTTCATAATAAAAATCTATATTCTTTTTAAAATTGATTACTTTTTCAGGTATATATTGAATAACCATCTTCATTCCACAATAAAATTCTAATAATTTTCCTATTGACATCCCTGACATTATATAACTTCTTTCTTTGCTAAATTTTTCATTATCTTTTGATAATCCTTCAAATGTTACATCAACTTTTATTTTTAATTTATCTACTTTGCAATTATTAATCTTCTCATATTGTTCAATATTCTCCTTAATCATATAGCATATACTTCTATCCATATCATTTTTTGCTCTTTCTTCTTTCATTACATTATTCATGCCATAATATAAAGCAACTGCATATATAAGTATTAATCCGATATATACAAATTTATATATATTTTTTTCTATTAAATCTGTATTCAAATATACCAGTATCATCATAAATCCATAAGTAGCACCAACAGCCCAAAACAATCTACCTGATAACGAAGAATTTATATCTTCAATAGTAAAAAACCATATAACTGGTAAACATGAAAAAAAAGAAACTATTAGTATTACAACTATTGAATAATATGTATCGTAAATTTTCTTTTCTTTATATTTAAATAATAGCAAGAATAGTAGTATTATATTAATTACTATCATTATACAATAAAAATACTTAGGCAGAACACTTTTCGAATAAATAAATACATTTACTAAAGTAAGCATGCTATCAATAAACTTCAAAGGAATCATTTTAATATTTATCATTCCTCTTTCTGTATAAACAAACAAGCTTCCATATATCTCCATATATAGATAATTTACAATAATTGGAATTATGCTTAAAGCTAAAATCTTAATTGCTTTTAATATAACTTGATTATCAATTGTTTTATATTTCTGTAATAACAAAAATATAGTCATTATAAAAAAAACGTTTATGGTTGCTTGATACATAAATACTGCAATTAAAAGGTATACCAAACTTTTCATATTCTTTTTATCTATTACTGCTTTTTTAGCTGCTATCATATAACAAAATATACTTAATGCAATAATTGGCATTTCTATAAATCTCATATTATCTACATACGAAAAATTAAATATTGTAATGAATGCTAATATAGACATTAAATAGTCATTTAATTTCTTATCAGATATTTTTAACAACAACTTTTTAAAATAAATTATATTTCCAACAACAATAATAATACATAGAATAATGGAAAAATGGTATAAATCTTCCTCAAGTATATTAAACAATTGAGCTATTAATATATAAAAACCTGAAAATATTCTTCCATCCGCAAAAAATAATTGTTTTGCGTATTTTACATATCCTAATTGATACATTTTATATGTATCATATGAATTAAATCCTTTTATAAAATTCCAACTAATAATTATTATTATAATAAATAGTACCGCTGATATTAAATAATCTTTGTTTATTTTTTTCATTTTTTGTTTTAGCCCTTCATTTTTATTTAATAACCTTTTTGTTCAAATCTTCTTGAACATATTCAAAAAAGTTTGTTACTCTATACATTCCATAACGTTCTCTTCCTAATGCTATATAATAAATTTGTGCTAATCTATATCCATTTCCGCTTCCGTTTTTTTGCTAACGTATTCACATATTCTGAAACATCTTCTGAAACATCTTCTTTATTACTACTTCCATTATCATTTATAATTGAATTATAAGAAGCAAACTCTGTTTTTGGGTAATAATAAATTGTCTTTTCCATCTTTGATTCATCAGTTCCATATGTAGCTGTTGCTGTCCTTCTTTCAAAATCACTATTCAGTATTCCTGTAGCATTTTGAGCAGACAAGTCATGACCATTTAACAAATCTGGATCTGTTATTTTATAATATGTATTCAAATGATTATCCAAAATATAAATTGAATCTTCTGAAACATATTCTTCATTATTATTATTAGTAACAATAGCATGTCCATTATAAATTTTCCCACCTATGTTTAATCCTTGAAGAAATGTAATCATTGAAATGCTTTGTGTTATTTGCTCCCATTCATAATCTTGTAATTTAGGCATTTGAAAATTTACACCCGAAGTTGATACATTATTATAATTTGCTATAGCTACCATTAAATTGCTTTCTATTGAATTTTTTATAACTTGTAATTTATGAGCATTAAAATTAGAATTAGAGTCTTCAATATATGTTCCTGTTGTATCAAAAAGTTCATCAAATATCTTGCCATAATTATAATATGTTTCTGTAGTATATTTATTGCCCAAACTATCAACAGCATCTTCAACTTTTAAATTTTGTAAAGTTCTATTGTCTCCTATAAACTTTTTAATATTGTATGCTTGTTCATAATATTTTATAGCATTGGTATTATTTTTTATATTATCTTCAGATATATCACTTTGTTTATAAATAGTATCATTTATTACTGCAAATACTCCATTGTTTTCTTTAATATAATATTTAACTCCGTTTAATTTTCTGCAAAAATATTTATTAATACTTCCTGCTAAATTATTATTTACCAAAATTATTTTTCCTTCACCTGAAGAAGGTGTTGCACCTGCTTCATATACATATTGTTTTAAATTTTCTATTGACTCCTCTTTCAAAATTTCTACTCCTCTATATGTATAATTGTTTGAATTATCTTTATCCACCCCTGTTAATAAATAACCTGACTCATTAACAGGATTTCCGATCAATGATTCCTTGTATTGTAATATAGCTATCTAAAGAATATGTTATAACAAAATCACTATTATCGTTTGGCTTATATCTACAACTATAATATATATAAGGTTTTAATCCATATATGCTTTCCCCATTCTTATAACTTGCACTTTTTTTGTCCAATTTATCCTCTGGATCTATTTTGTCAAATTTATCATCTGCATCTAATGTATTATCATAAGCGGAGTAAATATAATATCCATCATAAAGAGTATATACGATTGCTGGAACATAATTTTGTAATACATCTTTTCCATATCCAACCATATTAAAATGACTTGCTAATGAGTTATAAAAAGTATTAACTGATGCTTTTATGTCACGCATCTTAGAATTTGCCAAGTCTGATGTGCTACTATTAGACATATTCAATTGAAATGCTTTAATTGCATCATATGTAGCATTTTGCAATTTAGAATCATACTGTGTTTGTAATTGTAATGTTTTTATTTGGCTTTGTGAATATGAACTCAATATAATAGTCATTGGTAATATGATAATAATTGCTATAACAGCTAACCCTTGTAATTTCATATTTTATACCTTTCTTTATTATATTAGTTTAAATAGCTTGCAATATTACAATTACAAGCTATCCCCTTTTATATCTTTTATTTATTATTTTCCATTGGCTGTAACTACTCCTGCATGTTCAGCGGCAATTGTATATGAATCATTTCCAGTTACTGTGTAAAAAAAGTTCTTTAACTGTTGTGAAATTGTCTGATTTGTGTTTTTTACACTTGCAGAAACAATGTCTCCTTCTTTACAAAAATATGCAGCATTTTTGCTATTAATAGCCTCTTCAATTTGTGAAGTATAAACAGAATAATATACATTTTCACCTATTTTATCGGCAGTCGCTTGTGAAACTTTTTTACCTAGGTTATCATCTTTTACTTGAACTTCCATATCTACATTATAAGTATTCCCTGTTGAGGTTATTGTTTCTATAAATTTATCATAATTAGCTTTTGTAATTTTACCTGTTGATCTTGCTGTATCAACAAATTCTGTTGTAGCTGTTTCCACTGTTAATTGTGCTACATCATCTGTTCTATCAGACATTGTCATTAGTGGAAATACAAACATTAATACTGCTGCTAGTGCTATTGCAATTATTGTTATTAAAGTATCACTCATTTTTATTCCTCCTTTATTTATCTAATACTTATAACATAAATTTTAAATATATTATACTTACTTATCGATTCACAAATTCATAAGTTATTACTCTTTTTTCTGTTTTGTTTACAGCATTTACTTCACTTGTTCCATTAACATCTTCTATATAATAAGTACCTAAATATTCTTTAATCTTATATGTACTTTCTTTTTCTGTAAGATATTGATACAAACTAATATCGTTTGGGGTAATTTTAAATTTATTTATATAATCATTTTTAGATTTTTCATTTTCATATTCAAAATCTCCATAGATAATTCCATTTAAAAATTGCCTACTTGCTAAATCACTTGAAAGTGATTGATTAGCTAAATCTAAAGTGCTTATTTTTTTTTCTTTGTTTAAACCTTTAGCATTCTTTACTTCTTGGTTAAATAAATAATAATCATCTGGAAATTTAAATACAATTTTATAATTTTCTTTATATGCTCTATATATAGCTGGAATGATTGTTTCTTTTCCCACATACCTGCTTGTGTCATTATCTTTAGAAAGATAATAAAATCTTGGATTTCCTTCTATTGATAATGATTCTCTATCAGAATATGATAGAACAATATCCATTGATTCTCTAGCTTGTGAAAAGGCTAGAATAGCTATGGAAAGTCCCATAACAAATAATAAAACTGAACCTGCCATTTTTAATGCATCTGCTATGTTTTCTTCCATAGTATCCCTCCTTACTATTTAGTACTATAAGTAATATTAGCAACACGACCATTCGAATTATATTCTAATGCAACCGTATAAGTAGCTGTAGTATCAATGTCAGATGTTGTTATGCCTCCACCAGCTCCGTTTACTTTAACTACTGGATTACTAGAATCAGCATTGCTTGCTATAACTTCATTTACTAATGACTTTACAACTGACCCTTTTTGTGTTCCCTCATATTTCAAGAACTTATTATTAAACGTTGTTATTTCAGCTTGTGTCATTCCGCTGTTGTTTACTGTATCTTGTGCTTGATTGAATATCATTATTCCTAATGATATTAATAGTATAGCTAATAATATAGCTCCTGCAATAATTAATGCTTTTGATGCATTCTCCATAAAAATTCCTCCTTTGTTTTTTCTTATATATTTTTATACTAGTTTATTTCCTAGTAATATTAATAACTAATTTTTATTGTGTAATTTGTTCAAACAACATATATTTAATCTTTTGTGTTTTATCATGATATTGAACATCTACACATTTAAACTTTATATCTCTATAATATGTCAAGAACTTGTCCATTCCATTATTATAAATTTTTTCTATATTATAAGTAACATCATCATCTATAAATTTAATATCTATATTTATTGAATTAGTTTCATTATCTATATATCTACCTTTTTTATCTTTTTCTATCTCATTTTGTTGATTTGAATTAATTGCTTTATTAATTAAAGTAGTTACTTCAGCTCCAGTTATTTCTTCATCTTTATATATTTCAAATTTTAAATTTTCTTTTTGAGCTATCCTTTGATTATTAATACTATTTAAATATAAATAAGAAATAGTTGATACTATACCTATTATTATTAATAAAAATATTGCTATTTTTTTCATCATAAATCCTTTTTATTATATCATTTATACTTTTATTCTTCAAGTTTTTTTAAGATTTTTGTCACAAAATAAATATATGAATTTTATATTTCAAATTTCACTAATCTTACTCTTCCTCCAGAATCATGGTACTCAATGGTCTTACATTTAAATTTTGTTATCAAGTTACCATTATTATCTACTGCATTATATAAATTAATTAAATTTTGCTTTTCATTTGATGATTCGTCTTGTAAATTTTGATATTTCGGAAAGAATACTTGTACTTTATATACATCTTCATAATCAGTATAATATTTATAATAATCATTATTTTCTTTCGCTAAATTAGCTAAAGAAATAATTTCATATATCGTAATATCATTCCTTCCACTATATACTGTATATTGTGCATTGTACTGTGTTAATTGTTGACTTTCCATTTGGCTATATACACTTTCAGAAGTTGCACCAAAATCTAGAAATAGAAACGCAGCTAAAGATAAAATTAATACTCCTATTAGCACTCCTGCTGCCATAATTAAAGCTTTTGATGCATTTTCCATTGCTTTACCTCCTAATTTTTTTAAACTTTAACCCAGCTATCTACCTCCTGGGTAGTATCTTTAAATACTATTTTGCTAATTCTTCCATCAACACCTTTGTATTCTATATTTATACAGCTAAATTTACTATTCATTTTTTCTGCCTCTTCTATTGCTGTAAAATTACTTTTGAAATTTTCTTTTAAATTTCCATCTTCGTGATTAGAATTAAATTCATAAATCATCTCTATCTTATATTCTGGATTTTTTGTATTGTTGCTATTTACTTTATTATAAACACTGTGTAACTCCATAAGTGTAAGATTATCTTTATTATATGGTTCAAATTGATTATTGAACTCTGCTATTTGTGTACTTTTAGTTGATGTGTCATTTTGGTTTTGATAACTTGATAAATTGTTAAACATAAGAAACAATGCTCCTAAAATCATTAATGCTATTAATATTCCTCCTGCCATAGTTAGGGCTCGTGTTGCATTTTCCATTTTTATGTCCTCCTTGTCTATTTAGTAGTTGTTGCTGTCATAGAACTAAAAGAACTTGACATACTAGTTAATCCAATAAATACTAATGGTATAATTAAATATCCTACAAACAAACATACCATTGGTGCAAAACCTATTGCTTTACCTATCATACCTTTTCTTTTAATTAATCTTTCATTTGATTCTTTTCTTTTTTCTTGATAGTAATCTCTTTCAGAATCTAATTCGTCAAAAGCATCTGTTATTGGTATTTTCTCAACTGCTGCTTGCAAACTTTCAATTATTCTTATCATTGGTACATAGTTAACCTCTTCTTTCATTGCTTCCAAAGCTTCCCATGCTCCTGCTTCATAGTTATTAACACATTTTGTAATTGGTGCTTTAAAAATGTTAGAATACCTTTCTAGCCATTCAAGAATTATTTCAACATTAACCCTTTCAATTCTCATAAGCATAAGTATAATTGTTTGGAATTGCATAACTTCATCTTCCATTTCTAATTGTCTCATCTTTGCTTGGAATACTAATATCCAAAGTGGTGCCATATATCCTATTACTGCAAAAACAAATGCTAATAGCAATTCAAACCATTGAACGTATTCAGTATTAATAACTTGCAATTTATTATAAATTCTTTCAGCAGCTTTATCTATTTCAGTTGATTCTGCTCCTTCGTAATATTTTAATTTTTGTACAGATGTTTTTATTTGTTCTTGTGTTGTTTTTGGTTTTCCTCTATATTGATCTAATACAATATTATCTTGTTTTGTTATTTCCATAGCCTTTTTTTCATCTTTTTCAGATAATCCGCCTATAATATTATAATCTGTTGTCGGCTCTGTATATATGTAATTGATTGCTACTACATGTAATTGAGTAAATACAATTATAGATGCAAAAAATGTAACAATTGCAATTGCAATTCTATTCATGAATAACCATTCCATTTTTTGTGGAGATGCTGCATCTTTTAGTAATTGCACTACTTTTCTATATTCTTTAGTACCTTTTTTAGGTATAAATAAGTCTACTATTTTTTTTATAGGTTTCTTTTTATACAATTTTTCTTGCCAAGGATTTTCTGTTCTTGTATCTATGGCTGTTGAACCATTGTCTTTTAATTTTCTAACTAAAACATAAGATACAAAAGTAATTAATAATATAAGCATTTGTACAATCATTCCTGCTTTTCCTTGATACCAACTAGCAGTAAATGAGAAATTAGAAATCGCCCAATTCTTCAAAGGCTCTAATAATAATACTGGTGCTATTGCAATAACAGATAAACTTTGAAAAACATAATTTAATTTGTCTCTTTTTAATATCTCTAATTGCATTTCTTGTGTAATATTATTAACATTTTTTAAATATAATGATGCTCCATCTACTTTTCTGTCTCCAAATTCTTTTGTTAAATATGACACTCCTGCAAATTCTTTTAAAAAGCTATTTGGAGCTATATCGTAATACTTTTCTAATTCCATTTCTGGATCATCAGAAATTAATATTTCATATATTTTTTCTCCTTGTCTTGATACATCTTTTTCATCATCTTGCGATACTTGATATATTGCTTCTTCTACCATGTTGTATTCATGGTATGCATGTCTTATTTCAGAAAAAAAATCAATTTGTTCTTTTAATATTTTATTATCAATTTTATCAACAGAACCATCTATTAATGTATCTATCATAAATAATTCAAACAATAATAATATAAACATTAATAAAAAGTTTTTTGATGAAATCATAATTGTTAATATCATAACAGGCACTACTATAGCAAGTGTTCTTGTTAAAATTTTAGCTGTTCCTTTTCTTGTATTATACTCATCATCTATATTAATAATTTCTAATCTTCTTCTAATTTTTAATGCATATCTTTTTATAAATGGAATTTTTATATATGTTAAGTATAATTTTTGAAATAGTACCTCTGTTGAAAAGCTCTTTTGTTTTGTTCCTTGTTGCAATTTTTGAATTTTTCTATATTCAGATCCTTGCATTTTTTTAGATAATATAAAATAGATAAGTACTATTATAACTAAAGTTACAGCTGATCCACCCATAATATATAATATCATTTGGTTACTCACTTATATTAGCACCTCCTTTTTGTTGTTTTGTTCTACATTATTTTAGTTCAATTACATAATCTTTTCATATTATGCTTGTGTTGTTTTTGGTTTTCTACCTCTTCTTTTTGGTTTATTTTCTACTGTTGCAGATACTTCTACAGTTTCCTTCTCAGATAATTTATTTCCCCAATGTTTTTCTACAAACTTATCAAATTCTTCTACGTCAGCTTCACTCATATTATTTCTCATTTCTCTTAAGTTTGTCTGAGTTATTGGATTTGTTATAACATATTCCCCATCTATATATTCTAAAATGTTTCTATATGTATATAATTTTTTATCTGTTGTTTTTTCAAAAAATCTTGTAGCATTATCAAAGAATTTATCAAATTTTCCTTCTAATGTTTTTTCTTTTCTATGATCAAATGTATATTCACTTTTGCTTTCAATTGGAATACATTCTGTAATTCTTTCTATGTATCTTTTTCCTCTAAAGTCTTTTACTTGATGTACATCAAAGTTTAGAACTTGTACAACTTGTTCTTCCGCTGTTTTTTCGTCTGTAAATACCCCAGTTCTAAGCATCGAGTTTCTTAGTGCTGTAACTAAGTTAGGAAATGTTTTTGCGTGGTGAGTAAATAATGTAAACTTAGATGCAACTTGAGCTGCTTGAATCATCCAAGATGCTACTGGGTCTGTTGCAACCTCACCAATGATATTAACAGAACCATCTGTCTTCTTTTGAACATCCAATCCCTCTTGTCCTGAAATAGTATCTGTTTCTCTGAATGTTAAAATGTTACGCGTTGGATATATTTTTCTTAAGTGTAACTCAAATGCTGTTTCCTGAACACGTATATTCATTGTTTCATATATATTTTCAATCATTCCCATAAGTAATGTTGTTTTACCAGAACCTTGTTCACCTGTAATGGCTGTAATTCTAGCTCCTTTTACTAAGAATTTTAATAATTCTATAGTATCTTCTTTTCCTTTGTCTCTTACTAATTGTTCTAATGTAGCTCTTTTTACGTCAAATTTTCTTACAAAGAATGCCCATGTTTCAGAGAAACTTGGTCTTACAACAACAACACGAGAACCATCTTTCATTTCATTTATTTTATAACCATTTGTGTCAGATAATTGTCCTGGATTGTTATATTTGTAAATGTTTTGACATACTCTTTTTAATTCTGCTTCTGTTCCAAAAGATAAAAATGCTAACCTAATTGATTTACCTTGGAAAAATATCCAAATACTATCACATGCTCTTGGTACCTTGTGCTCTGATACCTGGTTTAAGTAATCGCTATCAGTTTGTGCTACTTGGCTCAAAAAACTTTCTGGAAGTCCAGATACACCACCAGAAACACCATCTATATTCATATCTCTTACTTCATCAATGCTACTGTATCCTTTGTAATGTTGATATATTCTTTGTACAACAACACTTAATTTGTCTGAAAAAGATAATACTATATTTTCTTTTTCATATATATCTTCAATTTCATCACTTGTAATTACATAAGAAGGCTTTGTTTCTCCTTCTATATATTTTAATTCTGCTAAATCATATTTTTTGATTAATTCTGTTAATGCTTCATATGCAAATTCTTTTTTGTATGCATAAATTAAAATATCGAATTTGTCTTGTGCTGTTAAAAGTGATGGGATATCAAAAGGTATAGCTTTTGATATATTTGTTTCTGTTACTCCATATTCTTTTTGTAATAAATCGAATATTAATTCCTTTATGTATCTTTTGTCGTTAACATCTCCATATGTACATCCTTTTAAAGCTTTCTTTAATTCATATTTCTTGTTTTTTCTTCTCTTTAATTCTTCTTCAGAGAGACCTATATCATATAAGTTAATTTTAGTTATTTCATCTAATCTCTTTTTTACGAATTCTGTCATTACATCTATAGTATATGTTTTATCATCTACATCTACTGCTGTTTCTACTTTAGCAGTTTTCTTTTTCTTTATTATATAATACATTGCATATCCTGCAACTAATAAAACTACTAATGTTAACACAATGTTCGTTATAGTCATTTAGGTTTCCCTCCTTACCTTTTTATTGCTAAATCTTGTAATCTATACATAATATTTTCTGACGTTCTTTTTACTTCTGATAAAAAGAATCCATTTATATCTTCTTCATCTATTTTTCTAAGATTAAAAATTAAATCTGGTAATTTTGCTTCCTCGCAAGCTTCAAAAAATAGTGTATTATATGGTATTGTTGATACTTTATTTTTTTCTCCCATATAACGAGTAATATTTTTTATGCTATATTTTGAAAACTTATCATATTTTCCTATTAATAACAATGTTTTTTTAGAATTTAATATAGGTGTGTTTTCTCTTGTTTCCATAAATCTATCAATGCTTGTTAATCTTTGACTAATGTTAGCAACTATTAAATCAGAATTGGCTAATATCATTTCTCTAATGCTAGGATTCATTTCATTGTCTAAATCTATAAAAACTAAATCATAATAACTGTTAGCTAAGTTTATAATATCTGGATATGTTTTTTCTAGCTCGTCATAATCACTTGTTTCCCCTCTAAATCCTTGTAATACTTCTAATCTATCTTTAAATATTATTTTTGTATAATTTGTAATGTTTTCTGGAGAAAGTTTGTTACTTTTTACTACTTTAGCTAAACCAACAATTCCTTCTTCTAATATTTCATTTGTATTTGGACCAAATAGCCCGAAATTTCTTTTAACTTTCTTTTCTTTCCAAAAGCACTGATTTAGTGTGTCATCTCTATAACCTGTTGATATGATTAATATTCTATAGTTATGTTCTACCGCCATATATGTACTAATAGCTGCTATAGATAGCGTTTTACCTGTTTGTTCTCTTCCATCACTCCAAAATGTTACAACTGACATTTTTATACTCCTTTTTCTATCAATTTAATAGCTCTTCTTATTGTCATTTCGCTAACATCTCCTAATATTTCTTCTGACATATAAGCTAATCCATCTTTGTATTGTATGCTTAATTTTTTAAATTTTATTTTAGCAACTCTTTGGTTTTCATATATTACACTTAAATCTCCATTTTCTATTGGAAAATATATTCTATATTCATTCCAAATTATTTTATATCCTAGTGAAAGAAAATTAAGATAATCATCTTCTTCTTTTAACATTTCTTCAGCAAAAAGTACTTTTGTTAAACTTACAACAGTTTTTAATTCACTTAAAATTTCTAGTCCTTTTTTTAGTGAATATGCATCAAATGATGTTACAAAGTAATTTTTAAATGACTCTTCTAGTTTGAATATACTAAATCCTTCTATACTGTCTGTGTCTATTAAAACTATGTCATAATCCAAATCCTGTTCTTCTGAATATCCCAAATATCTTTTTATATCTTCTATATTTGGAAATCCAACAGCTATATCAATTTCTTCATATTCAGTTACATACATTTTTGTAGGATTTATAACTGGAACCACATATCTTGCTTTTTGTTTTGTAGTTGCATCTATTACCAACACTTTCTTTTTTAGTGTTGTTAGTATTTTAGCTATATATATTATTAAATCTGTTTTGTCATAAGCCCCTATAAATCCTATTTTCTTCATGTATGTATTTTCTCCTTTTCTATATTATTCTGTTGTAGTTCCAGATAATGAATCTAAATATTCTTTTCTTGAATTTTTAGAATTTGTTACACTTTCTTCCATTTTTGTTTCTAAGTTTGATTGTGCTTGTTCTCCTTGATTGTTGATTGAACTATTAATATAATTGTTTCTAATTTCTGCACTATTTCCATTTCCATATCTTGTTCTGATTTCTGTCATTGCTTTTTCTAGAATGTTAGGATCACTTTGTAATAGTTTTGAAGTACTTTCATTTATTGGATAAGTTGGTGTTGCTGCTTTTTGCATTCCTGCTTCTGTATATTTAGTAGCATAAATTTTAGCACCTTTTACTTGTGCACTATCAACAATTGCACAGCTCATATGTAATATTTCATCTTCTGATAAATTCATCCATATTGTATCTTCTGAATCAGCTGTACCAATAGTTGGTATTTCAACTTCTTTTTTTGCTACTACAATAAAATCTTGTCCATTTGGAAACATTACTCTTATATCAACATAGTCTCCTGTTACTAAATCTATTGGTAAAACTATCATATTGTATTCTTGTTTTCTAACATCATCTTGTACTTGATTATCACCTTTGCTTAATAATTCTGTTGTTAAAAGTGTATTTTTCTTCATTGTTACTTTAGCTATAAGTGGTACACTATTTAGTTCTAAATATTCCTTTGAATTATTTGAACCTATTATATAATAATTATCTGTTTCATCTTCTTTTTGTACTTCATATTCTTTATTATTTTTATTAATATATAGTTTAGGATTATTGTTTTTATCATATTTTGTATATATGTCATTTCCCTCTTTATCTTGTAATGCATAATTTTGAATCATTGTAATATCACTTGTTGCATTACTTGGAACTAAATTTTTATTAACAGTTTGTAGACTTAACATATCTGTGGTGATAACTTGTCCCGAGCTTACATCTTTATTCAAAACATAAGCTTTTACACTTGCTTTTAATTCTTCTTGCTCTTTTTTATTTTTATTCATCAATTGAATAAATAAAAATGCTATTACTACTCCTGAAATCAGTACCATTACTAACATTCCTAATAAAAATGAATTTCTTGCTTTTCTTTGCATTGGATTTGTTGCCATGACAAATTCCTCCCTTAAAATTTATTTGTATATATTTTTTTACAATCTTTTATTTAATTTTACCTCAAATATTACCTAAAATCAATCTAATCTCTTAACTGTAATTAAAAGTTAATATTCTTGTAATATTTTTGTAATATTTTAGCTACGCCTTCATCATTATTACTATCTGTAATATAATCTGCAACTTCTGTTACTACTGGTGTACTTCCCTGCATTACTACTCCTAGACCTGCATTTTCTATCATTTTTTTATCATTTATATTATCTCCAATTGCTATGACTTCTTCTGGTTTTATTTCTAGTTTTGTTATCAAAAATTTTATAGCATCCCATTTATCTACATTTGATAAAGAAATTTCTGTATAATAATATTCTATAGGAATATCTTCAGTCCCTTGCCTTATAACTTTTCTTGACATATGTGATACATCTAAAACTTCAATTCCATTTATTTTTTTTAATTTTTTCATTATATAATTAAATACTGTTTTATTATCGTCACATACTGTAATTTTTAAAAATTTATCTTCTTTCATTTCTTTTACATATTCATACATGTCTTTAACTATATTAATGTTTGTTTTTTTATTTTCTTCTTTTTTTAAATTTTCTTTGTAATAATATAAAACATTATATTTTAATGATGTTGCTAATATTGTTTTGTCAGTATATACATTGTAACTTATACTGTTTTCTTCACATATTTTTATTATTTCCAATACTTTTTGTTTTGTAATATATTTTTCGTATATTGTTTTTTCATTTTTGATATCATAAATAAGAGCACCATTTCCTGCAATAAAATAATTATTACTTCCTATTTCTTTTGCAATTGTTTTTATAGAATCTATTGGTCTTCCAGATGCTATAATTACTTCTGTTCCTTGTTCAATAACTTTTTTTATTACATTTTTTGTGTTCTCTGTTACAATTCCATAACTATTTAACATTGTACCATCTAAATCAACTGCTACTAATTTGTACATATTTTTCACTCCTCTTTTGATCGTATCTTATTATATATATAAAAATTCTAATTTGCAATATTTTAAATTATTATTTTTTCTAAAAATTTCCTGTTTATTTTTCTCTTTTTTGCAAATGATAGTATTAGAAAAAGCAGTAGTTTTTTCTAGTGTAATATTACAGGAGGTGAAAAAACAATGGCAAACTCAAGTAACAAGAAATTAGTACCAGAAGCTATGACTGCTTTAGACAAATTCAAATACGAAGTAGCTAGTGAAGTTGGTGTTAACTTAAAAGACGGATATAACGGAGACATCTCAGCTAAAGATGCTGGTAAAATCGGTGGACAAATGGTTAAAAAAATGATAGAACAAGCTGAAAGAAATATGAAATAGTTAAGTTTTATTATAACTTAATCTAAGATTATGCATTTGGTAGGAATTTAAATTTTTGTTTTATTTATGTTTTATATTTAAGCATACATAAAGGCAGGATTTGATTTCCTGCCTTTTTTATATATAAATTATGCTTCTGGTTCTACTAATCCGTAGTTTTTACCATCTTTTAATTTATGTACAACATTTACTTTTCCTGTTTCAACATTTATAAATGCTAAAAAGTTATGTGTTGGTTTTGATTGTAATTCTAAAACTGCATCTTCTGGTGTAATTGGTTTTATTTCATAATATGATGTTTTTACTATTTCATCTTTTATTTCAGAAACTTTATCTGTTACAACTTCCATTGTTTTTAATGATGCATCTTTCATCATTTTTTCTTTTTTCGTTTTTGCTTTTCTAATTTGTCCTTCTAATATATCAATATCTTTATCAATAGAAGCATACATATCTTTATCTTCTGTTACTGCTCTATATTTTTCTCCGTTTGCTGTTACATATATTTCAGCTATTTGTTCTGTTTTTTCAGTTCTTAAAGTAACTTCTGCTTCTGATTCTTCAAAATATTTATCAATTCTGTCTAATTTTTTTTCTACATAGTCGTTTATTGCTTCTGTTATCTTTAGTTCCTTTCCTGTTATTTTTATTTTCATAAAAATCGCTCCCTTCTCTTTTTTGTTCATTTTTTATAGTTATATTTTCATTATATATGTTATTTCTATTTTTTTCAACCCCTTTTTTGTTTTAAGTTTTGGTTTTTTATTGCATAAGTAAGGTTAGAAGGCGGTAAATCCACAATTTAAATAATAAATATTATTCATTACGTTCAAAAAGAAAATTTAATATAAAAAAATGTGCCGCTTTCACTCAGGCTAAAATGTTTATATGTATATGGTTTTATAATTTTTGAATATGATTGGAACAATATTAGAATTTCTTAAATAAATTAATGGAAAATGTTCACGTCGAGCTTTAGCTCGGACTAAGTGAAAGAGTGCCATTAATTTATTTTAGAAATTTTTATGTTGTGTATTAAAATTGAAAAAATTATAAAACCATATACATATAAACATTTTCCCGTGAACATCCCTCATTTTTTTATATAATATTTTCTATTTTTCTCTTCAATCAAGCTATTTATTATTTAAATTGTGGATTTACCGCCTTCTAACCTTACTTATGCAATAAAAAACATGTTTAACAATTTACCTATATTTAAAAACCTTCTATTTTATATTCTTTTTCTAATTTCTCATCAAAATACAATTTAGTAACTAACTTAAATTCTTCCAATGCATCATCTTTTAATTCAAAAGAATACAATTTCTTGGCTGGTGCCGATATTGTATATTTTATAGCATTTTGAGTACTTTTGCTTATATTTATAGCTGAAGTATCTTGTCTACTACATGCTTCACATTTAAATCCATTATCCTTTAAGCTAAATGTTTTTATATTTTCTTTTTCCTTACAATTAACACAATCTTTTATATTTGGAACAAATCCTGTTAAAGATAATAATCTTAATTTAAATATACTTAAAATCAAATCCAAGTCTTTGTCTGTTTCAGATATTATATACAATGTATTTAACAGTAATTGCAAAATATAAAAACAATTTTGATTTTCATGTGTTACATCCTGAATAATTTTATTTATATGCACAGAATATCTCAACTTATCCAAATCTGTTCTTATATTATAAAATACTTCAATTGGTTCTACTGAACTTATATGGTATGTACTTGTTCCTTTATATAATAAATACTCCCCAAAGCAGAACATCTGCGTGCCTGCTAAAAGAGCGCTCTTAGGTCTTCTCGCTCCTTTAGCGACACAAGAGATTTTTCCTACTCCTGGTGTAAGCATTGTTAGCATTTTATCAAAATCTCCCATATTGTGTTCAGACAATATTATTCCATTCATTTTTATATTTGCCATTTTCCTTATTACCCTTTTCTTTGTTCATTTCATTTTCTATATTTTCAATTTGTTTTAATTCTAAAAATGCATTAATATCACCTGTATTTTTAAAGGTATCCCATGCTATTTTCCTTATCATAAGCTTCACTTCCTTTTTCTTAAAGTTTTACCTTTAATTTTATCTTTTGCTATTTTTTCATTTTTATACTTGTTATTTTAATTTAAATTTACTTACTATTGAATTATTATCTTGCCAATCTTCTTTTACTTTAACCCAAGTTTTTAAATTTACTTTTACTCCAAAATTCTCCTCCATATCAATTCTAGCAGATCTTCCGATTCTTTTTAGCATTTCTCCATTTTTTCCAATAATAATTCCTTTATGAGAATTTTTTAAACAGTATATAGTTGCTTCTATATCATATATATCTTCATTATTTTTATTTTTTCTTTGTTTCATCTTTTCTACTTCCACAAAAATCCCATGTGGTACTTCATCTTGTAACATTTTTAAAGCTTTTTCTCTAATTGTTTCTTCTGCAAGTTGCCTTAATGTTTGATCAGTATATTCCTCTATATCATAATATGCAGGTCCTGGTTTTAAGTTCTTCTCTATTTCTTCCAAAATTACTTCTTTATATTTTATATTTGTTGCTGAAATAGGAATTACAGCTTCAAATTTATATTCTTTACTATAAATATCTATTAAATTTAAAAGTTTTTCTCTCTTTACTAAATCTATTTTATTAATAATTAAAATTGTTTTTCTTTTAGATTCTTTTATTTTATCTAAAATTATCCTATCTCCTCTTCCTATATCTTCACTTGTTGCTTCAATTAAAAATAAAACAATATCACTGTCTGTTAAACTTGTAAAAGATGTTTCTACCATGGTTTCGTTCAACTTAGTTTTTGGTTTATGTATTCCTGGTGTGTCAACAAATATAATTTGAGAATTTTGTCTATTGACTATTCCTTTAATTGCTGTTCTTGTAGTTTGTACTTTGTTTGCAATTGCAGCAACTTTTTCTCCAACTAATAAATTTAACAATGTAGATTTTCCTACGTTTGTTCTTCCTATTAAAGTTACAAATCCTGATTTAAATTCTTCTCCCATTTTTGTTCCTCCATGTCTTACTTGTATATTCTTCTAATAATTTTTTATTTATATTTCTTTATTGGCTACTTTTATATTATACATTATTTTTTTGCTAAATTTGTAGAATTTACAAACTAACTTAATATTATTTTTCTTTTTCATTTTATCAGTATTTTTTTATTTTTTCAACATTTTTTTAGTTTAGGTAATATAAAAGAATTATTTATACTAAGATAAATAATTCTCTCTATTTTACGCATATGCTTGACGTTTTTTGAAATTAAGTAAGTTTGTAATTTCATTCTCTGTATTTTTAGCTTTTTTGGCCTTTTTAGCTCTTTCTTGTTCCAATTCTCTTTTTTGTTTTTCTGCCATTGATTGACATATTGCTTTTTGATATGTAAAATGTGTATCTTGTGCAATTTTACTCCAATTGTATTCATTTCTTACTTTATTTTTTGCCTTTCTTGTTATGTCTGCACATAATTTATGATCATATAACAATTCTAAAATAGAATCTGCAATAGAATTAGGATTTCCACAATATGCTTTCATTCCGTTTACTCTATGTTCTACAATTTCATTTAATCCTCCAATATCTGAAACAACAATTGGATTTTCTGAAAGCATTGCTTCTAAAGCCACAATACCAAAAGGTTCATATGTACTAGGAAATACTGCTATATCTGCTGCTTTATACATTTTTTGAACATCTTTTCCTTTCATATATCCTGCAAAATATACTTTGTTTCCAATTCCCATTGCATTTACTTGTTCTTGTAATTCATCTTGCATTCCACCTTTACCGCATATCACAAGTTTAGCATCATGATATCCTTCTAATATTTTTGGCATTGCAGAAATTAAATGTTGTATTCCTTTTTCATAAACAAGTCTTCCCATAAACAATATGACTTTTTCATTGTCCATGGCATATTTTCTTCTAAAATTATAATCTCTCTCTATTCCATTAAATAAATTTAAATTAACTCCATTTGGTATTACATTAATTTTTTCATATGGTAAACCAAATAATCTTTGTAATTCATTTTTCATATAATTACTATTAACAATTACCTCAGCAGATTCATATGTTAACATCCATTCTGTATCATTAATATATCTTTGTGTTTCATCATGTATGCCACTGTTTCTTCCTGCTTCTGTTGCATGTATAGTTGATACAATTGGTATATTGTAAGAATTTTTTAATGTTTTTGCTGCATATGCTACTAGCCAATCATGTGCATGTATTACATCAAATTCTCCTTGTTCTTTCATTATTTCATTTACTTTTGCTACCATATTAAAGTTTAACTGCATAATCCAATCAATAAAATTGTTTGGGTTTATCATGTAATTATCAACTCTATATACTTTTACTCCTTTATCATCTTCAAAATATGGTGTATCTCCTTCTCTATAAGTTACAACAGTTACATCATGTCCATCCTTTAATAAAGTTCTTGATATATCATATACTACTCTAGCTATCCCTCCAACTACCCTTGGTGGATATTCCCATGTCAACATTAGTATTTTCATTGATATACTTCCTTTCTCTTTTTACATTTTCTTTTGTTAAAATAATCATAATATTATTTTTCTAATATTTTCGACATTTTCTCTCTTATATTTTATACAACTTTTTAAAAAAAGTAAATGCTTTTTTTAAAAAACATTTACTTTTTTATAATATTAAAAATTTTTAAGAATTCTCATCGTTTTTTTGTTCCTGATTGTCTTGTTGCTCACTTGTTTCTTGACTTTCATTATTTGCGCTATTATCATTATTTGTTTCATTAGAATCTTTTGAATTGTTGTTTGTTGTATTATTTGCTTTATTTGATGACGTAGAATTATTTGAAGATACTCCTTTTTTATCCAAGAACTCTGTTGCATCCATTCTTTGGTCATTTACAGCTATCCAATAATGTTTTTCTCCTCCATCAATTGTCATGTAAATATCATCTGCTATTGGTGCAAATAATTCTTCTCCCGCTGAATTTAGTAATGTGTATTTTTTCCCTTTGCAAGCTACTATTACATTGTAGTCTGGTATTACCAATAAATTTAAAGCATCTTTATTTGTTGAAGCAACATATCCAAAACTGTCGTAATTAAAATCAACTATTTTTCTTCCATTTTTGTCATATAATCCCCATAATTTATCTTTTCTTATAGGAATTAAATTCTCTGCTAATAAATATCTATTTTTTATGTTGTTTTGTTCAAATTTAGAAGCATCAATACCTATTTCATCATTTTCAGTAAATATTTTTGTTTTTCCTTGTAGGTCTAAAACTCCGTATTTATTATCTTTTTTTACAACATATAATCCTGCATCACTATCCATTAATTCTATAGAATCATATATAATTTGAATTTTAGTTTCTCCATTTTTAGACAACACTCCAACTTTTTTATTGCTTTCGACTAAAAAGTCTCCTACATTAGGAAGATATGTTATATTATCATATTTAGCTTCTAAAATAGTTTTTCCCTGTGTATCAATTACGCCATATATATTTTTATTTTCGCCTTTTTTAACTACTAACATATTTTGTAATATTGCCTTTTTATTAGCAAATACATCACTTATTTCACTATATCCGCTATCTAAAACTTTGCCCGAGTAGCTTTGAACTAAATAAGGCAATGTGTATATTATTATTCTATTTTTATCTTGATCATATTGGAAACTTACATTAAATGCTTTTTCAATTGTTTCTGAAGTAGCATATAAAATTCCCTCTTTTGCTTTTACTGGTTTTTTAGTATATGAATATTCGTAGTTATCGTTTGAATTCGTTAAGTCTAATTTATAAATTTTGTTAGAACCTAATGAAAAATTTGCAACTTCGTTTTCATTCTGAATGTAACATTTGCTTGCATTTTCAGATTTGTCTTTATATTCTCCGTTATAACTTTCATATCCAAAATAACTTGCTACTTCTTTTATTGGGAAATATACTGTTCCGTCATCTTCTATTTGTATTAATTGTTTTACTTTTGAATTTTCTTTTCCATCTAATAAAACTTTTAATGTTGAATTTTGTAAGTACATTAAATATCCAACTGTAGCAATTATTGCTATAAATACAAAAATAATTGCCACTAATATAATTGTTGTTGTTCTTTTTTTCTTTTTTTCTTCTTTATTTTGAAATTCTTCTTCTATTAAATTCATTTGTACCATCTCCTTCTATTTGGTGTACCCATACTTTTTGTAAAATTCTTCTTTAAAATTGCCTAAATTATCATTCTCTATTTCTATTCTAACCCTTTCCATTAAATTAGTCAAGAATTTTAAATTATGAATTGATAATAATCTTACTCCTAAAATTTCATTTGCTTTTATAAGATGTCTGATATAGGCTCTGGTATAATTTCTGCAAGTATAGCAATCACATTCTGGGTCTAAAGGAGTCCAATCTCTTTCATATGTTGCATTTCTTACTACAACTTTTCCATGTGATGTCATAGCTGTTCCATTTCTAGCAATTCTTGTTGGTAAAACACAATCACACATATCTATTCCAGCCATTGCAGCTTCTATTAGATAATCTGGTGTTCCTACTCCCATCAAATATCTTGGTTTGTCTTTTGGCATAAGAGGCGTTGTATATTTTAAAATATCTAGAAATTCTTCTTTTGGTTCTCCAACACTAATTCCTCCTATAGCATACCCTGGCAAATCTAATTCAATTAATTCTTTTGCACTTTGAGTTCTTAAATCTTTATAAAATCCTCCTTGAATAATTCCAAATAAAGCTTGTTTGTCTACAGTTTTATGTGCTTCTTTGCATCTTTTTGCCCATCTCGTTGTTCTTTCCATTGAATTTTTAGTATATTCATATGTAGATGGGTATGGACAGCATTCATCAAATGCCATTATTATATCCGCACCTAAATCTTCTTCAATTTCCATAACAGATTCTGGTGAAAAGAAGTGTTTGCTACCATCTAAGTGAGATTTAAATTCCACTCCTTCTTCATGAATTGTTCTTAAATCTCCTAAACTAAATACCTGAAATCCTCCACTGTCTGTTAATATTGGTCTATCCCAATTCATAAATTTGTGTAATCCACCTGCTTCTTTTACTATTTTATTTCCTGGTCTTAAATATAAATGATATGTGTTTGATAGTATTATTTGAGCATTTACTTCTTGTTTTAGTTCTTCTGGAGTCATTGATTTTACAGTTGCTTGTGTTCCAACTGGCATAAATATTGGTGTTTGTATGTCTCCATGTGGTGTGTGTATTATTCCTCTTCTTGCTCCTGTTTGTTTGCATTCGTGTAATAGTTCATATGTTACTGCTGGTTTCATTTTTTCCTCCTTTATCCTTTTTATTGTATACAACTTCGTTTCACTCAGTTGCATAAGTTATCCGTAGCTTGCTTTGCTTCGCACGGCTATTTATTGTATACAACTTCGTTTCACTCAGTTGCATAAGTTATCCGTAGCTTGCTCCGCATCGCACGGCTATTTTATTGTATACAACTTCGTTTCACTCAGTTGCATAAGTTATCCGTAGCTTGCTCCGCATCGCACGGCTAACTTATAAACATTGCGTCTCCGAACGAAAAGAATCTATATTTTTCTTTTACTGCTTCTTTGTATGCTTTCATTATGTATTCTTTTCCTGCTAATGCAGATACTAACATTAGTAGTGTTGATTGTGGCAAGTGAAAGTTGGTTATTAGTCCATCTAAACATTTAAATTTATACCCTGGATAAATAAATATTTTTGTATCTCCTTCTGTCTCTTTTACTATACCGTTTTCATCTGCTATTGTCTCTAATACTCTACAAGATGTAGTTCCTACTGCAATTACTCTTCTTCCTTCTTTTTTAGCATTATTAATCTTTTCTGCATCTTCTTGCTTTATATAATAATGTTCAGAATGCATTTCATGATTTTCTACTGTATCTTCTTTTACTGGTCTAAATGTTCCTATTCCAACATGTAAAGTTACATTTGCAATAATAACACCTTTATCTTCTAATCTTTTTAATAATTCTGGTGTAAAGTGCAACCCTGCTGTAGGTGCTGCTGCTGATCCATCATATTTTGCATAAACAGTCTGATATCTATCTTTTTGTTTTAATTCTTCATGTATGTAAGGTGGAAGTGGCATCATTCCTATTTTATCTAAAATTTCATTAAAAATTCCTTTATAACTAAATTCGACTTTTCTAGTTCCACCAGGCATAATTTCTAATATTTTTGCTTTTAATAGTCCTTCTCCAAAAATTACATTTGTTCCAACATGTAATTTATTTCCTGGTCTTACGATACATTCCCATTTATCTCCTTCTATATTATTTAATAATAAAAATTCGACATTTGCTCCAGTTTCTTTTTTTCCATATAATCTAGCTGGAATTACTTTTGTATTATTTCTTACTAATACATCTCCTGGTTTTAAGTATTCTATTATGTTTTTGAAAGTATTATGTTCTATTGTTTTTTCTTGTCTATTTAATATCATTAATCTTGATTCATCTCTTTTTTCTAATGGAGTTTGTGCTATTAATTCTTCTGGTAAATCATAATTAAATTCTGTTACTTTCACTTTTTTTCCTCTTTTCTAATCCTTTTTATTTTAATTCATTATTTTTTGACGTTTTTCTACATTATTAGACTTTTTCGTGAGACATTTAAGACCTGTCCCTACTGTGTCAAAATTTTTACTTTGCTTATTAAGTTTTCTATTATTTCTCTTATTTCTTCTATTATATTTTCTGGTTGTTTAAACACTTGCATTTCATATGAATAATTAAATTCATTGTTTTTAGCTGGTTTTAGCGTATATATTTCTTTTGGTAATCCAATGTTTCCAGAGGTTGTTTTTATTTCTTTATTCATGTAGTCTGTATACCACTTTTTTTGCCCTATTAATTTTTCATTTTTGTATCCATATTCTTGATAAGCATGTAACTCTGGTCTATCATATCCATATTCTTGTGCATTTCTTTCTAAAGAATGTAAAAATTCATGTAAAAATACTTCTTCTGGAAATGCATTTATACGAGAATCATATTTATAAATATAGCTTTTTGAGTCATTAGGTAATCTTATATTAGAAAATCCTATTCCATAGTAATCCATTGAACCGAAGTCCTATCCAATCATTTACTTCAATATCATTTTCGTGTTCTTCATCCCCGTAACCTTACAATTACAAATATGTGATCATAGTCACTATTGGTAATTGTTTCTTTTATTTGCGCTTCTACATTTTCTGGTGCTACATAATATCCAAATTGTTCATCATAGGATAATTCATTTAAAGGTGTATTTATTTCATATATGTCACATTTTGCATTCATTTTATTTTTAGATAATGTATAACAAGATGTTTCAAACCTGTTTATTGTATTTTTTATATCATTTTCATCACTATTATTAATTTGTAATTTTATTTCTTTTCCATTTAAGTTTACATCTGTTGTTTTTAAAATAAAACAAGCAAATTTCCATTCATTGTTTGAATTTGTTGTTCCTTCTTCTAATTTAAAATCAGAAAACCATGCTTTTCCTTTTGCTAACCCTAAATTTCCTCCTAATCTAAATCCTATATTAATACTATCTCTGTTTTTTGAATTAAAAATTAATTCTATCTTTTGCCATTCATTTGTTCCTTGAATCGCTATCGATCTTTCTGTTGACCCCTCTATAGAAATTTGAGCTCCTATTCCTGCCTGTTGTTCTTGTGGTATTACATTTTCTGTTTTTACCATACATGTTATTTTATATGGTTGATTTTTTTCTACTTGCACTTCTTTATAAAACATTGCATCATTAAATTCATCAGAAGATATTTTATAACTACTTTTTTGTGAATATTTTGTTTCTTTATCTCTTTTAAATTTTGATGTATATAAGTTTTTCTCGCTACGTATAAAATCATTAAAATTGTTGCTTTGATAATACTCATATGCAAAATATAATATTACTAATAAAAATAGTAATGTTATAACATAGATGACTTTTCCCAATATTTTTTTATTATTGTTCATTAGCTTTTCTCCTTAATATTTACCAAGATTTAAAAAGATGAAGGTTTTAAATTCTTTTTTATTCCTTCATCTTTCTCTCTCTTGTATAAATTTTATTCTTCTGTTTCTTCAACTTTATCAGTTAAGTCTTTCATTGAAAGATTTATTCTTCCTTGATCATCAATTTCAATTACTTTAACTGTAACTTTATCGCCTACATGAAGTACATCTTCTACATTTTTTATTCTTTCTTTTGAAATCTTTGAAATATGAAGTAACCCTTCTTTTCCTCCGCATCCTAAATCAACAAATGCTCCAAAGTTCATTATCCTTACAACTTCTCCGTAATATATTCCTCCAACTTCAACTTCTCTTACTATATCTTCTATCATTTCTAGTGCTTGTTCTGCTTTTTGATTATCTGTTGAATAAATAAATACTTGTCCATCTTCTTCAATATCAATTTTTACTCCTGTTTCTTCAATGATTTTATTTATCATCTTTCCTCCAGGTCCAATTACGTCTTTTATTTTATCTACTTTAATTGTTGTACTTACAATTCTTGGTGCATATTCTGAAACTTCTTTTCTTGGTTCTGAAATAACTGGCAACATAACATCTTCTAGTATATGTTTCCTTGCTTTTCTTGTTCTTTCAAATGCTTCTGCTATTATTTCATAAGTTAATCCGTCACATTTAATATCTACTTGAATAGCTGTAATTCCCTTTTCAGTTCCACCTACTTTAAAGTCCATATCGCCAAAAAAGTCTTCCAACCCTTGTATATCTACTAACATTACATAATCTTCATCATTGTCTGGATTTGTAACTAATCCTGTTGAAATTCCTGCAACAGGTCTCTTAATTGGTACTCCCGCATCCATTAAAGATAATGTACTACCACAAATACTTGCTTGTGATGTAGATCCATTTGAAGATAATACTTCTGATACAACTCTTATTGCATATGGAAATTCTTCTTTAGAAGGTAAAACTGGTACTAATGCTTTTTCTGCTAAAGCTCCATGTCCTATTTCTCTTCTTCCTGGTCCTCTAGATGGTCTTGCTTCTCCTACTGAATAACTTGGGAAGTTATAATGATGCATATATCTTTTTGATTCTTCTGTATCAATTCCATCTAATACTTGTTCTTCACTTATCATTCCTAAAGTTGCTATTGACATTACTTGAGTTTGTCCTCTTGTAAATAATGCACTTCCATGTACTCTTGGTAGTAATCCAACCTCACAAGATAATGGTCTGATTTCATCTAAAGCTCTTCCATCTACTCTTTTATGTTCAACAAAAATCATTTCTCTTACACATTTTTTTTCTAGTTTATAAATTGCTTCCCCTAAATCTCCTTTATGTTCTTCATACAATTCTTCTCCAAATTTTTCTTTATAAGCTTCTTCAATTTTATTTGTTAGTTCATCTATATTGTTGTCTCTTGTTTCTTTATCTGCTTCTTGAACTTTTTCTTTCATTTCTACTTTAAAGTTTTCCTCAATATATTCATATACATCATGATCCACTTCAAAAGATTTATATTCAAATTTTGGTTTTCCGATTTCTTTTTGAATATCAGAAATAAATTTACATATTTTTTTAATTTCTTTATGTGCTTCTTTAATTGCTTCTAACATTGTATCATCTGGAACTTCATTAGCTCCTGCTTCTATCATAGTAATTTTATTTAAAGTTCCAGCAACAGTTAATGTTAAGTCACTTTTTTCTCTTTGTTTTTCTGTTGGATTTATAATTATATTTCCGTCTACCAATCCTACATTTACAGCTGCTGTTGGTCCATTAAATGGAATATCTGAAATAGCTAAAGCACAAGCAGCTCCTATCATAGCTGCAACTTCTGGTGAATTGTCTTGCTCTACACAAAGTACTGTAGCAACAACTACTACATCATTTCTAAAGTCTTTTGGAAATAGTGGTCTTAATGGTCTATCTATTGCTCTTGATGTTAAAATTGCTTTATCACTTGGTTTTCCTTCTCTTTTTAAGAACCCCCCTGGTATTTTTCCTACTGAATATAATTTTTCTTCAAAGTCTACTGATAATGGAAAAAAGTCAATTCCTTCTCTTGGTTCTTTTGAAGCTGTTACATTAACTAATACACATGTATCTCCATAACGTACTAATACGCTTCCATTGGCAAGTCCTGCCATTTTTCCTGTTTCTATTACAAGTTTTCTTCCTGCTAATTCTGTTTCATAAGTTCTAAACATATTTTCCTCCTTTTTACTAATATTGATACAATTTTATTTTTATTTCAATATTAATTTTTCCATAAAATAATTTTTATGGCTCATATATTTTTTTGCACCTATATTCTGTCAAGTTTATTTAGATTGTAACCTCTATAATATATTAGTATTAATAATACATTATACAAGCTACTTACCTAAATTTCTTACTTGACATTTTTAATAAGATTTTTCTTGATAAAAGCCCGTGCTAAAATAAGCATAGGCTTTTACCAGTCAATTTATTTTCTTAATCCTAATTTTTCAACGATTTCTCTATATCTGTTAACGTCTTTTTTAGCTAAATAGTTTAATAAATTTCTTCTTTTTCCAACCATTTTTAAAAGACCACGTCTTGAGTGATTGTCTTTTTTATGTACTTTTAAGTGTTCTGTTAATTCGTTGATTCTTTCTGTTAAAAGAGCTATTTGAACTTCTGGTGAACCAGTATCTTTTTCTTCTCTTTTATATGTGTTTATTACTTCTTGTTTTCTTTCCTTTGTCATGTGTTTACACCTCCTAAATATTTTTTCTTTTCCTTAAACTGAGCTCAAAGTTTAGGTGCTAATCTTAAAGCTAAGTAAAAGGTCTGTTTTTTTGACATACCTATTGTACTATATTTAGTAATAAATTGCAAGTATTTTTTCTTTTATTTGAATAAAAAACTTCTCAAATTGTTCCATACTAGCAACTCCTTCTTCTTCATTAACTTTTTTACTCCACACTTTTCAAACTTTCTATCATATCAATTTTCTTCAAAGCAAAATAAGTCACAATATTCACAATTATCGTAAATCCAATCGTTATCAATGTAGCATACACATAACTTATTGGTTGTATTATTTTAGCAAATCGTAACATATTAATTTCACAAGTTCCGTATAATAAAGTAATTTAAAAAATATCCGCCGATTAGCCCTAATACAATTCCAATGGCAGTTAATATAACAGTTTCTCTTGTCACGTAAGAATATACTTCTTTATCATAAAATCCTAGTACTTTAATTGTTGCAAGTTCTCTTATTCTCTCACTAATATTAACATTAGATAAATTATATAATACCACAAACGCAAGTAATCCAGCTGATACAATTAGGATAATTACCACATAATTTAAAGATTTCATTGTATCATCTAATAAATTCATAATAGAAGAATTTCTGCTAATACTTGCAACTTCACTTTGGTTCATAATCTCAGTTGCTAAATTTGTTTCTTGTTCTTCACTTAAATTATTATTTTTAGTAAATAACATATTTGTATTATAATTTTCTCCATACAAATTTTCATAAGTAATTCTTGACATATAAACATAATGATATACGTAATTTTCTACTATATTAGAAATTTTTACTTGCCTTTCCTTATCTTTGCTGTCTTTTAAAGTAATCGTGTCACCTTGCTTTACATTTAATAATTCAGCTACCTTATCTGTTAAACATATTGCATTTTCTTCTAATTGTACCTTTTCTCCTGTTTTTACATCTGTTAAATTTATTACTTCATCCAAATCTTTTGGTTCTTTTGGTACAATGATTTGTACGTCTTCTTCGTTTTCTTGATTTTTCGCTATATTAGAAGTCATATAAGTTTCCACTACTTTTTCTAATTCTGTTTTTTCTTGTAAACTTATAATATATTTTTGTTTTTGCTCATCCTCTAATCCGTTTTTTAGCCCTATTTGCATGTCATAGTTAAACACCTTTTCAAATTGGTTTGGCATAATACATCGAATTGAATCTCTAACTCCGAAACCTACCACAATTAGTGCTGTACATCCTAAAATTCCGATAATTGTCATTAAAAATCTTTTTTTATATCGAAAAATATTTCTTACTGTTACCTTTTGAGAAAAGCTTAATCTTTTCCAAATAAATGGTATTTTCTCTAGTAATACTCTTTTTCCCATTTTAGGTGCTTTTGGTCTCATTAAAGTAGATGGTGTTTGAACTAATTCTTTTAAAACTGCATATATAGTTGCACCAATAATGCATACGCAAATCAATAAAAGCCCCATTCCACCAATTATTATATTAAAACTAATATGTATGTTGTCTGTCATTTGATACATCATTTGATACATCGTCCAGATAATTTGGGGTAATAAAACAAATCCCACACTCATTCCTAGTACTCCACCTATAACACAAGCTAACCCAGCATAGATAACATATTTACTAGCAATCTGGAGTTTATTGTATCCAAGTGCTTTAAGTGTTCCTATTTGAGTTCTTTGTTCTTCTACCATCCTTGTCATAGAAGTTAGTGAAATTAGCAATGCTACCATAAAAAATACAATTGGAAATACTTTTGATATATTTTCAATACTTTCAGTGTCTTGTATAAAGCTATTATAACCTGTATTACTATATCGATCTAAAACATACCATGTTGGATTTTCTATATTGGCAATTTTTTCTCTACTATCAATTAATTTTGACTCTGCATCTGCTATTTTATCTTTAAATTCTTCTTGTTTTTCTTCTAGCTCTTTTTCTCCTTTTTCTAACTCTGTTTTTGATTTTTCAATCTCTATTTTTGCATTTTCTAAACTACTATAAGTAGCAGTTTTCGTTGCTTCATATTGTTTTTCTTTTTTTGTTAACTCATTTTTTGCATTTTGTAATTGTGTCTTTGCATTTTCTATTTCTTGTTTACCTGTTGTTATTCCATTATTAATTTGTTCAATTCCTGCTTTTATTGTTTGTTTCGATTGTTTTAACATTTGTATTTTGTTTTCCAACATTTGTTTCTGTTCTTCTGAAATATTCGGATTATCTTTAATTTGATTATATTGTGTTTCAAGTTGTGTCAAGTTATTTTCAATAGTATCAAATTGTGTTTGTAATTCTTGTTTTTTTATTTCTAATTCAGTTATTTGTTGACCTGCTTCTTGTTCTTTTTGGTTTAGTTGAGTTTCATTCTGAAATATAGATTCTTTAGCCATCTGTATTTGATTATAAGCACTTTTAAATTTTGTATCAGCCTCTTTTTTACTACTATTCAACTTAACCTCTGCTTTTTCAATTTTATTCTTTCCATTTTCTATTTCTTGCTTAGCTTCTTCTATTTGTTGTTGTGCATTTTGCTTATTCTCATTTAATTTTTCTTCTGCTTCTTTTACTTTTCTTGTCGCAATATCTACCAATTTATCATGTCTTGCTTTTTCTCTTTCTTCTTTAATAGCCTCTATTTTTTCTTTCACTTCTGCAATATATTCTTCATATTTTTCACTAGAAGTTGTATAATTCTCACTATTTTTTAATTTTATGTATATATTAGTATAAATTTCATTTGCTTTAATATTTTCTTTAGGTACATAAATATAATAATCAATTTTTCCAGAACCTAAACTACTAGTTCCTCTATCTCTTGAAATATATAAAGGACTTTTTACCGTTCCTACAATTTTTAAAATATTTTTATTTAAATATTCAACCTCTTCTCCTTCGTCATTTTTTGTTTTCTCTATTTCAATTTCAATAGTATCTCCAATAGATTTATGGTTAGCGGTCAAAAAACTATCTTCTACAACACACTCGTTCTGTGTCTTAGGAAGATTTCCTTGCAATAAAATTGGTTTATTCAATTTTTCTACGCTCATAATTTTAGTAATAATTTCTTTATTATCAATTTCTATTTTACCTTCAGTTTCATATGTTCCCACTGTGTTTTCTATTTCATCTATTTCAGAAAGAGCATCTATATCATCATTTGTTAATCCTAAAGTAGATAATATTTTAATGTCATATACCTGACTTTCTTTATAATACTGATCAATAGTATCTACCATATCTGGTGAAGCTGCTCTCATCCCAGCAAAAAAACCAACACCTAAAAAAGCCATTACTAATATAGACAAAAATCGCTTATATGTATTTTTTATTTCTTTTATACTATCTTTTAATAAAGCACTCTTCATTTTTTCTCCTCTCATGAGACAAGAGGGACAGGTCTTTTTTGTCTCATTATTTATTGTTTCTTATTATTTTTTCATTTTTCTGCTCAATTATGAGACAAAAAAGACCTGTCCCTCTTGTCTCACCACTCTATTTGTTCAACTGATATTGGATTTTTATTTATTTCTATTTTTTCTGCTGTTCCATTTTTAAAATGAATTACTTTATCTGCCATTGGTGCTATGGCACCATTATGAGTAATTATTAAAACTGTCATATTTTCTTTCTTAGCTGTATCTTGTAATAATTGTAAAATTTGCTTTCCAGTTTTGTAGTCTAATGCTCCTGTTGGTTCGTCACATAATAATAACTTAGGATTTTTCGCAATTGCTCTAGCTATTGCTACTCTTTGTTGTTCTCCTCCAGATAACTGAGATGGAAAATTGTTCTTTCTATTCTTCAATCCTACTTTTTCTATTACTTCATCAGGATTTAATGAATCCTTACAAATCTGCGTCGCTAATTCGACATTTTCTTTTGCTGTTAAGTTTTGTACTAAATTATAAAATTGAAATACAAATCCTATATCTTCTCTTCTATATTGAATTAATTTTTTATTATTTAAATTAGTAATATCTTTTCCATCAACTATTACTTTTCCAGATGTAGCATTATCCATTCCTCCTAATATATTAAGAGTAGTTGTTTTTCCAGCTCCTGATGGTCCTACTATTACTACTAATTCTCCTTTTTCTATTTCAAAATTTGTATTATCTAGTGCTTTTATAATTATTTCTCCCATTTTGTATTCTTTACAAACATTTTTAAATTCTATATATGACATCTAAATCTCTTCCTTTTTTTATTTTATGTGTATATTATATCATACATTAAACAAATTGAAAAGCCATATAATTTATACTAATCTTATATTTTTCATTTTTATTTTTTAATATAAAAAAACTCCAAACACTTAATAATAAAATGTTTGGAGACCAGCATTGAATTATGTGTTTGATATGGATATGTTTTTGCTGGTTTTACACAAAATGCTTTTTAATGCATATTGTATTTTTATTATACAATTTTTAATCAATTATGTCAAGCTTTTTTGAAAAAAATTCCATTTTTTGTATTTTTTATACTATATACTCAATTGTATTATTTGAAAAATACTTATTCATTTGTTCTCGTAAAAAATTTTCGCCTTCTTTTCTTATATCATTTTTATACCTATACTTTCCTCTTCCTCGTCCTGTCATAATTTTTTCATTGTATAGATTTATTGCATTTGGAAAAGCTTCTTCATTTATCTTTGTATGAACATAACTATATGTCATAAAAATAATTTCAAAAAACACATCACTTTTTACTTTTTCTGATAATTCTTCATTTAATCTTTTAATTAATTCTGAGTATAATTGTTTCCAATTATCTACTAAAATAACTGGTGCAATTAATATTCCTATTTTATATCCCGCTTCTTTTAGTTTATTAATTGCTTCAATTCTTCCTTTTAATCTAGAAGTACCAAATTCAACTTTATTAATTATTTCTTCTGGATTAACACTCATTCTAATAATTACTCTTCCTTGATGATCCAATGTTAGCAAATCATCTATCATATCAAATTTTGTAGGAAATGTTAGATATCCTTTAGAAGCATTTTTAAAATTTTCAATAGTCCATGGCAAATTTCCTGTAATTGTATTTTCTAATACTAAATCACTATTACTACCAATTTCAAAAGTCAAATCTCTATCTGCTTTTTCTGATGTTTTAATTATTTCTTCTAACATTTGTTCTCTATTAACAAATAGTCTTAAATAAGCACATTTATTATAATTACACACTAAATAGCAATACATACATGAAGCTGTACAACCAGAAGAAGTATATGGCACCAAATAATCTGATGTTTTGTGATTTTCTACGAATTTATGTGTTTTCCTAATACCAATAATTAGATTTCTTTTCATATTTGGAAATTCTTTATTTTCCTTTTTCCTCATTTCTTCTATATTATTGTGATTTTCAATTTCTATTTTTGGAATTTCTTTATATTTTTCCATTAATTTTTTTCCTAATGGATATTCTAAAATTTTATTTTCAAAATAAATAGCTTTTGGTTTAAACATATTAATCTCCTTTTTAACATTTTTAGTTTAACCAAAAGCTTATAAAATATTTATTATATTATTAAATTCTCTCATAAGTAACAAATTCATAATCTAAAGGATTTTCTTCATCTTTTATTCCTTTTTCTCTGCTTGTCTCTTTCCATGTATTTTCACTAATTTTAGGAAAAAATGCATCTCCCTCAAACTCTTCTTTAATTTCTGTTACATACATTTTCTTTACATATGGCATTAGAAAATTATAAATCATAGCTCCTCCAATTATGAAAGCCTCTTCTTCTCCTTCAATTAAATCTTGAATTTGTAACAAAGAATGAACAATTTCTACATTATTATCATTTACTTTAAAATCCGGATTTTGAGTAAAAACAATGTGCTTTCTATCTGGTAATACTTTGCCTAATGACTCAAAAGTTTTTCTTCCCATTATAATTGCATGTCCAGTTGTTAACTCTTTAAAATGCTTTAAATCCTCTGGTAAATGCCATATCATTTTATTATCTTTTCCTATTATATTATTTTTTGCTTTTGCTACTACTATACTTAACATCTTTTTTCTCCTTTAATTTCTATATTTTTCTTTTCATTGCATCTTTTGCTCCAAACACACATGGTGCTGTGCATTTCCACCCTGGAAATGTGCATCTTGCTCCTTTTGAATATGGTAACAATTCATTATAAATTTCAGGAGCACTTTCTTTTGTTTTTTCTAAATATTTTTGCATTATAATTTTAGTTTGATCCATAATTTCAAGTTGAGCTGCTCCACATAAACGTTCTTCACATTTTAATATAAAATTTTCAAATGTTCCTCTTTCATTTACTTGAATTAACATTCCCTGTGGATAGTAATCTTCTAATGAAGATATATCTTTTAGCCATTCTTTTTCTAATTCTGTTCCTCTTATAATTGGTGGCACATAGTATTTTGCATTTTCTAACAATGACATCTCATAACTAAGTGTTCTATGTCTTTGTGCTTGTGCTAATTGTGCAAAACTTGCTAAATATGTTGTACAATAATTTTCTCCAAACTCTTCTTTTCTTTCTTTTCTTTTAGCAAATAGTGATATCGTACGCTTTTTTACATCTGAATTTAATTCTTCAACAGTCAAATCCTTCACCTGTTCTATAAATTCTTGTAGTACAGGTTTTAATTTTTTTGAAAAAGTATTATCTTCCTCTTTTTTAATATAATCTTCAAACCAATGAACAATATAATTTAATTGACAAAAATTCACTGTATACCCCATTATTGTTGCTGGCGTAAATATGCTAATTAAATATCTTGCATTTTCTTGTGCTAATTTTTCTACCCTTTTTTCATCTATTTTTGGATATTCTACTGATATCTTTTCTTTATAAATATTAATCCATTTTTCGTATAATTCCTTTTCTTCTTTTGATGGGTTCATTTTAGTATATCTTGCTGATTTTTCAGAAGTATTGTATACTTTTTCATTATTTAATATCATAGCTAGTATTTTTGGAATTCCTTCTAATGTCAAATTATATGTTGGATGTCCAAATACACTATGATGACCAGATTTCAATGTTCTTTGTGCTCTTTTTAATGTTTTTTCTTTATCTTCTCCAAATAATTTTTCCAAATCATCTGGTAAATAGCAAATTCCAGCTTCTTTACCTGAAAAATCTATAGCTTCTTCTTTTGGCATTTTATATCCTACTTTTGTTGAGGCAATTACTTTTATTTTCATTTTTATACTCCTTACTTTTTTTGAATTATATCATAATAAAATTTACTTTTCAAACTAAAATAATTAATTTATATATCCCATTTAGGCACATATTCTTCTTCATGTTCTCCAAGTTCCTGCATATATCCATTTTCTATTTCAAGCTTTTCTATATAATTTTCTATTTTCTTCCATTCTTCTTTTGTCAACTTTCTATTTATTTTTTCATATTCTTTTGCTTTGTATGTCGGAAAATATTGTGCCATAATACTAACATATATTTTATCATCTAGATTGTCTTTAATCCATTTTAATACCTTTTTACTGTTTTCAATATAACTTGGCAATACTAAATGTCTTATCATTACTCCTTTTTGCATTATGCCTTTTTTATTTAATTCTGGAATTCCTACCTGCCTAATCATCTCTTGGATTGCTTTTGTTGCTATTTCAAAATAATTATCTATTTTTGAATATTCTTTGGCCACATCATTTTCTGCATATTTTAAATCTGGTAAATAAATATCTATATATCCTTCCAACATTTTTAGAGTCTCTACTTTTTCATATGCATTTGTATTGTATATAATTGGTAATTTGAATCCATTACTTTTCGCAATCTTTATTGCTTCTATAATCTGTGGAATATAGCTTGTTGGCGTCACTAAATTAATATTTTCGACATTTTTTTCCTGTTGTTTCAAAAATATATTAGCCAATTCTTCTATAGAAATATCCTTTCCTTTTCCTAATTGACTAATTTCATAATTTTGACAAAAAACACAATTTAAATTGCAATTTGAAAAAAATATTGTTCCAGAACCTTTTTCTCCACTAATACAGGGTTCTTCAAAATTATGTGTTGAATAAAGTGCTATTTTAATTTTTTCAGTTGCTTTACAACGACCTATCTTTCCTTGGTTCCTATTAACTTTACATTGATGTGGACATATATTGCATTTGTCTAATTTTTCTAACATTTTTACTCCTTATTTACTTTCTCTATTACTAAATTATCTTTTTCTTTTTTTATCTCTATATTTTTCTGACTAAATCTTTCTTTATTGTTTTTTACTATTTCTTTTATTTTTGTTTCACTATCACTTGTGCTTACCCTTCCTATTTCTTCTTCCTGTAAGTTTCTTATTATTACTTTATTTTCTTCTGAATAATCTTCTATATATTCTATAATTTTTACTTTATATTTTTCTCCCTCTTTCTCTATATCTTTTAATAAAAAACTATCCTCTTCTTCATCCAAAACAATTTCTGTTGCTAAATATTTATTGCTTTCTTTGTCATAATAAAAGCTATCATTTCCTTCTTTCGGAATCTGTTTTTCAAATTTTTCTCCAAATAATTCTTTTCCTTTTTGTTGAATTTCTTCATATGTTGTTTCATATGTCTCCAAATTTTTCTTTATTACTTCCCAGAGCCATAATTCATTAGCATTATTTATGTTTTCAAATGTAGGTAAAGCTTCTTTGGTTATTTCTTTCCACATATATATTTTTGAAATATATTCTTCTATTTGTTCTACTTCCTGTACATTTACACTTTTATTTTTATTAATTGCTATATTTTTATAAATTATCATGCTTACTAATATCATTGCTAAAATTACTATTATGACTAACATTTTTTTCATTTGCATTCCCCCATTTTAGCATCCTCTCTTTTACCGATTTTTATTCTATCATATCCTATTTTTGCTTTCAAGATTTTATTTAAATTATTTTTTAATATGCAAATTGCAAACCCTTAGTTACTCCCTTACACCTTCAATTTGAATAAATCTAACCTTTTGAAATGTATACTCTGCAATTGACTTACCATAATTATCAAATGTATGAGAAGCAATTTTAATTCCTTCTAAGCTTTTATTGTCTACATTTATGATTATCAATGTGTGCCCAAATTTTTGTCCATCAAAAGATAATTGTGCAACATCACCTAATTTTACATCACTTTGATTTATTTCTTTTCCATATGGACCAATTCCTCTATTATTTACTAAAAATTTATGTAAAAACTCTACTCCTGTCCATGATGGAGATTTATTATTTCCATTTATATAATACCATCCTATATCTTTTGTATAATTCATTATATTGCTTCCTGCAAATATACACTGAGAAACAAAACTAGTACAGTCTCCTCCTATTAAATCAAAATTATAATACTTTGGATTTCTAGAATATGCCCATTTTCCAGCATATTCAACTGCTTTATTTCTAGCATATTTTCTTTCTCTCATATTTTATATTCTCCTTTCTACAAAATCAAAAAAAATGAGACAGTTTTGACCTGTCCCCCTTGTCCCTTGTAACCCCTTATAAAACATATGAAAACCAAAGATGTCTTTATAACAAAAAAACTTTCAAATATTTTTAATTTGAAAGTTTTTTGTTTAATTATTAAATTATGCTATCTTTATTTTTTATTTTAGATTCAATTTAAGCTGTTTCTTTTTCACTAGTTTTTGGCATTTGCCTTTTTTTCTTCGCAACTGGTTTTAATCTTTCTTTATTTTCATTTATTACTATTTCAGGTTCTGCATTATCTGATACAGTTGCTTTTGTAATAATACATTTTTCTATATTAGGGTTAGATGGAATTTCAAACATAATATCCCTCATAATTTCTTCAATTATTGAACGAAGTCCTCTAGCTCCTGTTTTTCTTTCTATTGCTTTATCTACTATTGCTTCTAATGCTTCTTGTTCAAAGACTAATTCTACGCCATCAATTTCAAATAGTTTTTGATATTGTTTTACTAGTGAATTTTTAGGTTCTACTAAAATTTTAATTAATGCTTCTTTGTCTAAGTCTTTTAAAGTAGCAATTATAGGAAGCCTTCCTATAAACTCTGGAATCAATCCGAATTTTAATAAATCTTGAGGTAATAGCTCTTTAAATATTTCATATTGATTTACATCTTTTTGACTTTTTACTTGCTTTCCAAATCCAATTGCTTTTTCTCCTGTTCTGTCTCTTATAATATTTTCTAGGCCTTCAAATGCTCCTCCACATATTATTAATATATTTTCAGTATTTATTTGTATTAATTCTTGGTTTGGATGTTTTCTTCCTCCTTGTGGTGGTACAGAAGCAACTGTTCCTTCTATAATTTTTAATAATGCTTGTTGTACTCCTTCGCCACTAACATCTCTAGTAATAGAAGGATTTTCAGATTTTCTTGTTATTTTATCTATTTCATCAATGTAAATAATACCTTTTTCAGCTTTTTCAATATCTCCATCTGCCGCTTGAATTAATTTTAGTAAGATATTTTCAACATCTTCTCCTACATATCCTGCTTCTGTTAATGTCGTAGCATCAGCAATTGCAAATGGAACATTTAAAATTTTTGCTAGTGTTCTTGCTAATAATGTTTTTCCACAACCTGTTGGACCTAAAAGTAGTATGTTACTTTTTTGGATTTCGACTTCATCTTGTTTAGCAACTTCTTCATGTGCAATTCTTTTATAATGATTATATACCGCTACAGATAAAGTTCTTTTAGCATCATCTTGACCTATTACATAGTCATCTAATACTTTTTTTATTTCTTTTGGACTTGGAATATCATTTAATTCATTTAATGTATATCCTGCTTTTTCATCGTCATATAATTCTGCCTCTATTATGCTAGTACAAAGCTCCACACATTCATCACAAATATATACACCTGGTCCTGCTACTATTTTTCTTACATTTTCTTGTGCTTTTCCACAAAATGAACATCTTATACTTTTTGGGGTATCATTTTTTGCCATAAATCTTTTCTCTCCTTTTTATTTTCTTTTGTCCATTATTCCATCTATTAATCCATATTCTAAAGCTTCTTGTGCTGTCATGTAATGATCTCTTTCTGTGTCTCTTTCAATTGTTTCAATTGATTGACCTGTTCTGTCACTTAAAAATTTATTTAATTTTTCTCTTGTACGTACTAAATGATCTGCATGAATTTTAATCTCTGTAGCTTGACCAGAAAGTCCGCCACCTCCGATTAGTGGTTGATGAATTAATATTTCTGCATTTGGTGTTGCAAATCTTTTTCCTTTTTCTCCTGCACATAATAATGCTGATCCCATACTTGCTGCCATTCCTATACATATAGTTGAAACTGGACAAGTAATATAATTCATTGTGTCAATAATTCCCATTCCATCTGTAATTGATCCCCCTGGAGAATTAATATATAAGCTAATTTCTTTATCAGGATCTTCTGATTCTAAGAATAATAATTGTGCTATAACTAAACTAGATGTAGTTGGATTTACATCTTCTCCTAAAAATATAATTCTGTCTTTCAATAATCTTGAGAAAATATCATAAGACCTTTCTCCTTTACTTGTTTGTTCAACAACATATGGTACTAAACTATTTTTTTCTAACATACTTTTTCCTCCTTTATGACAAAAAGCTAGAGTTAATTTTTATCCCCCAGCTTTTTATTTTTCATTATTTTATTTTTGCATTTTTCACTAAGAAATCTATTGCTTTTTCTGATTCAATTCCTTGTTTTATATATTTTTTTACATTTTCATTGTTTAGGAATTCTTTATCATTTTCTTTTCCATAATTCTTAGCCATTTCTTTTATTTTTTCTTCAATTTCTTTGTCTGTTGCTTCTATTTTTTCTGCTTTAATAACTGCTTCTAATGCTAATCTTGATTTTATTCCTTCAATTGCTTGAGGTTCATATTCTTTTCTTATATCTTCCATAGTTTTACCCATCATTTGAAGATATTGTTCTAATTTTAATCCTTGGTATGATAAACGTTGTTCTATATCTTTTATCATATTGTCAATTTCCATTTCAATCATTCCTGATGGAATATCTACTTTTACATCTTTACACAATTCTTTTATTACAGCGTCTTGTGTTTCATATTTTGCTTTTTCTTCATTTTGTTTTTCTTGTTTTGATTTTATATCTGCTTTTAATTCTTTTAGTGTGTCAAATTCGCTTACATCTTTTGCAAATTCATCATCTAATTCTGGCAATTCTTTTTTCTTTATTTCATGAACTTTTACTTTGAACATAGCTTCTTTTCCAGCTAGGTCTTTTGAAAAATATTCATCTGGGAATTTTACTTTAATTTCTTTTTCTTCATCAATGTTCATTCCTATTACTTGATCTTCAAATCCTGGAATAAATGTATTGCTTCCTATTTCTAATTCATGTCCTTCGGCTTTTCCACCTTCAAAAGCTTTTCCATCAACAAATCCTTCGAAATCGATTGTTGCTATATCTCCAGTTTCTACTGGTCTATCTTCAATTGAAATTAATCTTGCATTATGTTCTTGCATATGTCCTAATTCATGCTCTATGTCTTTGTCTGATACATTATACTCAATTTTTTTAATTTCTATACCTTTATATTTTCCAAGGTTAGCTTCTGGTTTTGTTTGCATTACAGCTGTAAATATTAAATCTTTTCCTTTTTCTATTTGTGTTACTTCAATATCAGGTCTACTTACTACTTCTAGTTTATTTTCTTTAATAGCTTCTTCTAAAGCTTCTTGTGCTACTTCATTAAAAGCATCTTCATAGAAAATTTCTTTTCCATAGTATTTTTCTACTATTTGCATTGGTGCTTTTCCTTTTCTAAAACCTGGTATATTAAAATATTTTGCACTTTTAAAATATACTTTTTTAATTGCTTCATCAAATCTTGTTGATTCAACTGTTATTTCTAGTTTAATTTCATTTGCATTTTTTGTTTTTTCTACTTTACAATTCATTTTTTTCAACCCTTTCGTTTTTATTAGCTTACTTATTATACCACATTTTTCCTATTTTGCAAGGAATTTTTTATAATTTTAAAAAAATACTTGTTTTTTTTTTCTTTTTGTGTTAAACTTATCAATAGTCAGTTTATTAAGAAATTTAGGAGGTGCAATTTAGATATGGCAAAATGTGCAATTTGTGAAAAAACAGCTAGTCATGGAAATAAACTTAGCATTACTCGTTCTCATATAAGTAAAAGATCACCACGTACTTGGAAACCAAATTTAAGAAGTGTTAAAGCTGAAGTTGATGGTGAAGTAAAAAGAATTTCTGTATGTGCTAAATGTTTAAGAGATGGAAAAGTAAAAAGAGCGTAAGCTCTTTTTTTGTTTTAATCTTTAATTCCAAATATCAATTTAACAAATCCCCTTAAAAACTTAGGTACTTTTTTTACAACTACTGTCATATGTATCTCCCTCCTTTTTATTAACATGCAAGCCACATAAACCCAACGCAAACAATGGTAACCCCAATAATGAATAACCATCCTGTTAAAGGAAGTAATAAAACAAGTAATATTCCTAGACCTAATCCAATTAGACATACTGCTAAAGTTTTTCTAAATATATGTTTCATTTTTCTATTACCTCCATCGTTTTTGTATATTATATTATCTTTTTTATTTATTTGTTCCTTTTTATGTATAATTAACTTTATCTCTTTACTCTCACTTAGTTTTCAGATTTTAACTTTAATACTTTTCAAATTTCAAAAAAGAGTAAAATATTGACGAAAATATAATTATTTTATAAAATAATATTTAGAGGTGACTAAATTGAAAAATTCTGAAATAATTCAAATTATAAATTCATTAAAAAAAGCTTATCCTGATGCTACTTGTAGTTTAGATTTTTCTACTCCTTTTGAATTAGTTGTGGCAGTTATGCTATCAGCTCAATGTACAGATGAAAGAGTAAACAAAACAACCCCAACCTTGTTTTCTAAATGCAAATCAATTCAAGATTATGCAAATATTGATATTAACGAACTAGAAAATATAATACATCCTTGTGGTTTTTATAAAAATAAAGCAAGAAATATTAAATTATGTGCAAACCAAATTTTAGAAAAATTTAATGGTGAAGTTCCTCACACTATGGAGGAATTAATTTCACTATCTGGAATTGGAAGAAAAAGTGCTAATGTTATTTTACTAGAAGTTTTTGGAATTGCAGAAGGAATCGCTGTTGATACTCATGCAAAAAGAATTTCTAATTTAGTAGGATTATCTACTCAAAAAGAACCTGAAAAGATAGAACAAGATTTAATTAGAATATTTCCAAAAGAATCACTAAAAGATATTAATCACTTACTAGTGTGGCATGGTAGAAATACTTGTGTATCAAGAAGTCCTAAATGTCAAACATGCTGTATAAATAAATTCTGCAAACATTATTTAGAAAACTCTAAACTTTAAATGAAACAGGGGGGACAGGTCTTAAATGTCTCATATATCCGGCCGGATATATGAGACATTTAAGAC